>Ga0302309_10000041_pt1 | contig 172821 bp, 147 predicted proteins | sample III_Palsa_N1_1_FD_200453 | JGI IMG/M metagenome (GOLD analysis project Ga0302309, IMG submission 200453) | Peat permafrost microbial communities from Stordalen Mire near Abisko, Sweden - III_Palsa_N1_1 | ecosystem: Environmental > Terrestrial > Soil > Palsa > Peat permafrost | place: Sweden...
CTCTACCTGTTACTAATTGAAAAGGTCTAGTAGAAATTTCTTGCCCCGCGCCGGCTACGCCGATAATAATACTTTCGCCCCAGCCTTTGTGGCAACATTCCAAAGCCTGACGCATAGTTTGTACATTGCCAATGCATTCAAAGCTATAATCAGCTCCGCCCTTGGTTATATCGATAATCGCCTCAACAATATTAGATACCTCTTTGGGGTTAATAAAATCAGTCATGCCTAATTTTTTAGCTAAAGGCACTTTGGCAGGATTAATATCAATACCTACAATCTGCTCTGCCCCAACCATACGTGCACCTTGAATCACGTTTAATCCTATGCCACCTAGGCCAAACACAACTACCTTAGAACCTGGCTCTACTTTAGCATCAAACACGACCGCACCTATGCCAGTCGTTACTCCACAACCGATATAACAAACTTTATCAAACGGTGCATCAGGACGGATCTTGGCAACAGCAATCTCTGGCAATACCGTAAAATTCGAAAAGGTTGAGCAGCCCATATAATGCAATAAGGGTTGACCATTTAACGAGAAACGACTGGACCCATTTGGCATTAATCCTCGCCCTTGAGTTGCACGAATTTTTTGGCAAAGATTTGTCTTGGGATGTAAACAATAATCACATTCACGACACTCTGGTGTGTATAGGGGAATCACATGATCACCAGGACGCAACGAAGTAACACCCTCTCCTACTTCCATTACCACACCTGCACCTTCATGTCCCAATATCACTGGAAACGCGCCTTCTGGATCATCACCCGATAAAGTAAAAGCATCGGTATGGCAAATACCCGTAGCTTTAATTTCAATCAAAACTTCTCCAGCTTGTGGTCCTTCAAGATCTACAGTTTCAATTTGCAGTGGTTGACCTGCACCAAAAGCAACAGCTGCGCGTGTTTTCATAATATCTCCTAGATAAACTAGCTTATTGTGATTATCTGAACACTATAGCAAATAGTGTCTTAGCAGCGATAGATTAGAGGCAGCTATTGTATATATTCTGTTACATCTATACAGAAGTTGCACCTCCAACCCTACCCTATTTATCCGGTAAACAAACACGAATACGATGTCCATCCGGATCAAGCGCTACAAAGGTTAAACCGAATACTGTTTCATGCAGGTCTTGCTCAATCGTCACCCCCAATTCTCTCCATTGTTTGCATAACTCACGTACCCTAACTTCATCTTTTACCAAAAAGGAAAGCTCACAACGATGGCCAGTGCCTCCTGAAATGAAGTTGGTTGCTTGTGTGGACCATAAGCTAAAGGTAAGGCCATTTTCAAAAGTGAAAGCTACGTAGGTTGGAAACGCGGCTATAGGTTTTTTAGAGAAAATTTTTTCATAAAATAATGCACTTTCTAGTGGGTTTTCTACATAAAACAGCAATAGATTCGGAACAAGCATGATTGAGTCCTCCTTAAGAGACAGAATTGCACAAATTTTTATTCTATAGCATAATACTGTCAAAATATGGCAGTAGTGATAGAATTATGAATAGAACTGAACGACTTTTAAATTTGTTGCAAATTTTAAGAGGTTATCGCTATCCAGTTAGCGGAGAGCGTCTAGCAGAGCGATTAGGTATTAGCATTAGAACCTTGTATCGCGACATGGCTACTCTTCAAGCTCATGGGGCTGAAATAATAGGCGAAGTTGGTATTGGATATATACTTAAGCCAACATTTTTTCTAACACCCTTGATGTTTACTCAAATTGAGATACAAGCTTTGCTTTTAGGTATGCAATGGGTTTTGCAGTATGGTGATGCACCATTATCTAAAGGAGCTGCTGGGGCTTTAAATAAAATATCAGATGTTCTACCAGCTAAAATTAAAAGTAATATGAATACGTTTACACTCCGTGTTGGACCGCCGGCATCAGAAAGATTGGCTAAGGAAGATCTTTCTGTATTAAGAGAGGCCATTAATAACCAAAAGAAAATTTCTATGGTTTACGAATCACAAGATGGTAAACAAAGTCAACGGATTGTATGGCCTTTTACTATTGGTTATTTTACTGATAAACGCATCCTAGTTGCATGGTGTGAGGTACAAGAAGACTATCGACATTTTAAAACAGACAGAATTAGCTCACTGAAAATATTAGATGAGTGTTATCCTGCTTCGAAAGATAGTCTTTTCCGCGAATGGCAGACATTACAATTACACAGTGTTTGATTTGTGTTTTAATTACTCTTTTAAAAAAGTTATGCGAGGAGCTACACTTACAAAATTCAGTTAATTTATATCACATTAACATATGAAGATGACGACCTAGGCATCAACTTTACAATGTATGTATAGTTTGGTAACACAATAGTAATTAAGAGAGAAAGGTAGAAAAGGAACATATGTCTTGTCAACACCTTTCATGACAATGTCATAATTTTTTGCTGGGTTTGCCCTTTTTTATGAGTACTTGCTCTTTATTTTTCTTCCAAGCCGTTTGAATAGTTTGAGCTGCTTTATCATAGTAAGGCATGACATTGGAGGTTCTTCTATTAATTCTATTATAAAATGAATTTGCCTCTTCGGCTGATAGGCACTTTATTCGTGTTAAAACCTCATCGGATTGAGAGGCAATAACTATTTCGTCAGTGTTATATAGTTTAACAAGTAAATTTTTATTACTGATTATTTCAACTAAACGTACATAAGCCCAGTTATTACCTTTTAAAGCAGTACTACTTAATTCTGTCAAGTCATTCTGTATTGATATACTAGCAGATTTCATTGATTGTATCCTTAAGAGATCTAACAGGTTTTCTACAACCTCTTCAGGCAAAGTTGATCTTTGAATAATAATATTTAATTGAGTTGAATTTAGGCATTGAGTATCTACGCGTTTTACTAAAAATTTATTGAAAAACAAGTACACTGGATAAGGTTCGTCTATTAATGGTTTTAAAGTTTGGATGCTACGAATCAATTCAACATACATTTGAATAAGCGAATTTGAATCCGACATTTTTAAATTTAAATACTGAAGAAATGGTAAGGCTTCTGTCACTCGAAAGTATTCCTTATGCCAGTACAGGGAGTGTTTATGATACTCATACTTTAAGACAACCTTTCTATCATGAAGATCAACATCGAAATCTAAAAAAATGCTCGATTGAAGAGAACGCAAAAATTCAATAAAGCCTTTATTTGTATTTATATTTTCTCTAGAATTTATATATCCATGAGGAAGAAATTCTTTCCGCAAAGGTAAAATATATAGCAAAAATAAAAATTGAGCTATTTGAGGAAAATAATGATCAGGGGCATTAATCAGCTTTTGTAGAAAAGAGTTTAACGGATGATTTTTAAACCATTCGAAATTCATTAATAGTTCCCTTCCTAGGTGAGGCACCATTTGATAGATGAACAATATATTCATAAAGCTAAAGATAGTGCCTGCTCCATAAGGGAAATCCAAATGAGAACCCAGTTGATAATGACTGTCTAAGTTACTTTTAGGGCGAGTTGGCAACCAACATTTTCTAAATGTATATATAAGTTTTGCCTGAAATTGTAGCAAATTATCATTTTTTAATAAGGACATGCCTAAAAAATTATCATTGCAAGTTGTCCTCATGAAATGTTCGAGCATAAGATAAGGATCCATTTCTCTGTATCTATCGTAATGAAAACGCCCCTTACTCTTACCTGGCAAGTCCCAAAAAAGCTGATTAAACATATCAACATATCTTTGATTAATATCTGAATAAACAGGTCTCCGATCTATGTCATAAGTGGCTTTTATGGCATTTAAATCCATAACAGGTTGAAGATTTAGCATTCTTGACAACGCTAAACTATTTCTAGCTTTAAAAACAAATAGTTGATCTATAAATGGATATGGATAGTGATATACATTATCAGACAATGATTTCCTTATATGGGTAAAACTAACTAGCCTTAATTGGTGACAAATTATAATAAAAGCATTACTCCACGGCAAGTCCCCTATTCCATTAGCTGTATCTAAATCTCTTGTAGTAGAGAAATGTTTTAATAAATCTTCAGCAAATTCCATTAAATAACCAGCGAAAGGCCTTTGTAAAATTTGCGCCGCCTCTCTTCCATAACTTCCTTCAAGATCTTGCGGAAAAATGTTTCTAAGTGCTCTTACAAAGTCATTGCTTTCTTGATTATCACTTTCATTATCATACAGATATCTTCTTTTACCATTTAATACACTATCGACAAAAAATAACCTAAATAATGATATTATATTAGGTCCATCAGTAATACGTCTCCTATTCCTACAAAAATTATTAAAGGATACAATTAAAGGTTTGATATCATAATTGTGTGCTCTATGTTCTGGTTGAGTCTCATCAAAGCGAAACGTTTCGCAAATTATAACTAATATTTGTTCTATACTTTTTCTTGTATTATTGATAAATCGGTCATCAGAATCACTATGCGAAATCATAAGCAGTCTACTACTAATTAAATGCAATATAATCGCCATCGGTATACGAAAATTAAAAATTTGAATATATTCTTCAAACTCGATATCTCTGGGCTTATTCATTTCCGGAAAAAACAAATGATCATCTCGAAAAAATATCGTATGTAATTGCTGTGTGTATATGATTACCAGCTGTAGAGTAAGAGCACAATCCTCTGTAAGAGTTGCGCCAGGTCGAATCTGAGTTAAAAGAACATTAAGAATAGCAATCACTTGATGCATTACTACAGAGCTAAAAGCCAGACTATTCCCTCGCTCCTGACTCTTATCTTTCAATTGCTTGTGAATAGCTTTTAAGTCCTCATTTTCGAACAAAGGCAAGTAAAAAGAAAATACATCCGGCACGTAACCGCCTTGAACTTCTATTTCAATATCAATTTTCAATGCATATCCAGCAGATGTTCTATGCAAGCTGCCAGCCAGTGTATTTATAGATTGTATTAGTTGAAAAATATTTTCGTTTTTTAATGCTTTTACTTTATTTTCTCTATATATATTTTCAATAAACCAGAGTTTTGTAATTATTCGCTCACTATTTTCAAGTCTTTCAACTAAACAATTTACTAAAAGTTCAACCGATGCGGGTGATGAACTGTAAAGTTGTCTAATTTGTTCGCTGTATTGCTCTGCTATTTCAATTACAGATGTTGGCAAATTGCCAACTAAATTGCTAATAAAATATCCTCGACGTTCATACAAATCCTGCGACCATTGTAAACTCGAATCCAATCCTAATAAGTAAAGAGCAAATGAAAATCGATAGGATCCATCTGACTGTAAAAATAAGTCTACTAAATGATTCATTCGTATAAAAGAAAAATTATATGCTAATTTGGCATCAAGTAATATTTTTAACATATCATGCAGTAATTTTTTATTTTTCTCAGTATTTTCTTTTATAAATGATAAAAATACCTCCAAGCATTTATCATCATATGGGCTGTCTTTAATAAAGAAATACAAAATAAATTCTTTACAAAGCATGGAGAATGTTTGAGCCTCATATAAAGGCCAGCGATTAATTATCTGCTCAATTATCTTTGTACTAGTTTGCCAAAATTCAGGATCTTTTTGCTTTTTTAAATGTACAGCGATTGCGCGTATTACTTTTTGTACATATTGCACATCTGGATATGCAACACTCATTTGATATAGCTCTTCGAGCGCCTCTTCATTGTGTAGCTCATTGATTAACCAGTCAGTAATTTGATTCACCACTTCATCATGATTAATGTTTTTCTGATTCAAATGCAATTGATTAATGATTGCTGCATATCGTACTGACGTAAAAGAAGATGAGCATAACTTATTCACTAATGGTCTAATTTTGGCCATTAGTAGAGGGGAATTGGTTAATTTCCTTAGCAAATAAAGCGTATTTTGTGTTAACGTTAACGTTCTCTCGCTGGGGTTGATTAAAATTATCATCATTTTATCAATAAACGGTGCTAATTGTGTCATCGCTGAATTAGATTGTACATAACGAGTGAACTGGTTGCATTGCTCTCGATTATGACTTGCTAAAACTGTGCTTAATACTCCAGTAAAGTTAGTCACAAAATCATGCGCTAATCCAGGTAGTGGATCCTCTTTTACAATAACCTTGCCTCTGGCAGCCATTGACTCCTCATCAGAATGCTCTGAATCACTTGATACCTCTAGGACTGGTTTTTCATCTGTGGTCGCATTATTGTGAGTTTTATCTGCTAATTCTTGCCAACATACTAACCCAAGTAAAATTGATCTGTAGGGGGCTTCAGCATTGTAATCTAGATTTTGAATGACTCTAATTAATCTTCCTAAAATATCATATCGTTTACTTTTCGAGTAATGGGAAAGAATTGATTTTTCATCAGTAAGAATGCCTATAACAAAACGCCAAACGGTTTCAAAACCAGGGGCATACATATATTTTTTTGACAACCCAATTCGATTATCGATATTATTGGATGTCAATAATTCATAAACCATTTGCAAAGCTGCAAAATAGTAACTTATAGTTAAATGAATATAATGATAATCTTTTTCTATTTCTGATGCACCACTGCCCTCACCCACAATAAAACCATATGGCAAAACCACCTGGATTACTGGTTGAGTTATTGCTCCTTGTCGTTTTTCAAACTCCTTTGCTGCTTTCATAAAAATATCTTGGAGGAAAGTTGCTGGATACACTGCAGTTCCCTTTTTAGCGCCCTCCATCGACATGCGCATGAAAGTATGTAAAGCTAAAGCAGATTGTTTATATACATCAACTTGAGAATAGTTAATAACACTATCTCCAACTTCTAACACAAGTCGGCGCTTAAGAATTTGCATTATTAACGTGCTAAATAACTCAGTAATGCTAAATCGTTTTTCAGGTTTCCATCCAAAATAAATTGCTGTGCAAATTAATTCTAAATATATTGGTGTATGTACCATTTCCATTAAGTCGGGATATTGTTCTAGCAAAGTATTAACACCCAACTTTAACTCTTCTGCTCGCTCCTTACCAAAGGTAGTAAAAAATCTATCAATGTACATATAAATGTTCTTAGTTGTAAAGCCAAAAACCTCTAACCTTGTCGTTATTGCTTTTAAATCATTTAAATAATAAGGTCGTGATGCTACCGCGTAATATGGTTGTTCATATAAATTTCTAATTACGCCATTTAAATGAATATTTTCCATTCTATTGTCGCGTAATTGTTGTTGCAATTCATCAGCGCCATCTAATATCCAACCCACCTCTTGACTACTAATGACCTCGCAAATATATTGCATTAGTTGATCTGTCAGTGGCAATCCAAGAGAGCTAAAACATTCTTTATATATGATATCTACTAAACTATAGGGTTTTTCGCGCTGCGGATAATTTTGATAATTGATATTCCGTAGTGGGATCCAAAATAACCATGTGAATGCATGTGACCAAACTTTACCCTGCGCCCATTTTCTAATGATAAACTTGCAAGTTGTTGTTTTTCCCGTGCCAGCATTGGCTGTTATAAGCGCACGACTCGTTTCTGTTAAAGGTAACGGGAAAATAGCCATTAATTTTTCTGAGCTAGCTGTATCTTCATCGGATAATGTATCATTGGCAAATGGTGCATACGTCTTGCTTGTTGTTTTAGAGGCAGCTTGTTGTTGCTCAGTAATGACTAAATTGATAAAACTATCATCGATTGGTAAAACTCCTTGTGCAATAAATAGACAATCAATTCTTGCTCGATCCAAATAAACGGCTCTTAACCGCTGATTAATAAAATCTGATAACTGATTTTGTAAGTATCCCTTTACAGTTGGATGACGTAAACCAATAGCTGTAATGCATGCTTCAAGTTGTAATACTCGTTGCTCAATGGGCACTGATTTATAACTTTCTAAATTGCTTCTAACAGCATCATAGCTATCATTTGTATAGAATTCCCAAACCACATGATGTAGTTCGTTGATCAAGTCATGCGATTCTTCAGCAGTTATTGGTTCTTCAACTTTTGAATAGGATTTTTTTTCATTATTTTTTTCTGTTAATGGCTGACTTACTTGATGAATGCGTCTTATGTTAAGCATTTTATTATTACTAGAGAAGCTAAAATGGTAACGGCAAAGCGTATCTAATAACACTGCCACGTCACTAGCATTATCTTTAGTAAAAAATGCGGCGCCATATCTAATAAAATTATCAATAAAAATAACTACCTTAGGATGCAGGTTTCTAACATCAATATGATCAAATTGCATATCTTCTGTTTGATAATGAGCCAAATAGCTTAAATGATACTGTGATAAATAAGGGAGGCTCTCTGTATCTGCATCATAATTTTCATCAGCGTATTGATAAAATTTTGCCAATTGTCCTTTTGCATCTAAAGCTTTCTTAACACTTGTTATTAAATTTAGAAAATTACCAACTGTAATATTAAGCGAAAATAAAGAAACTGCTGAAGATGCAACATCTCCTAAGCTATTTGCAAAACCTTTCCAATCAAATTTGGGCCATCGAATGACGCGTTTGCAGCGTTTTGGTAAGCCTGTTGTGGGATCAAAGGTTGCTATTATATTTTTTATACTATGTTGATCCAAATGATACATGAACCATTTCTTGATATCAGTTTGTTCTGTGGCTGCTGTTGGGTATACACGAATTACTTCTCCGATGTATTCATTACAAGTATTGACCCAATTAGGCGCTGAAACAATATTAAGGATAGGTAATGCTGCAATATCACTATCTGACATTGCTGTATTAAGTACATTCGTTCCACTAATACCTTCCCGCTGACGCACCATCTCATAATTCCCAGGATTATCAAAAACTTTAGCCGCAGGCTGGTATTTTTGTAAGGCTTTTTGTGTGACACAATCAACAGCTATAAATGCACCTAATGAATGGCCAGCAAACCATAACTGGAAATTTTTTATATCATTACCAACTGAGATATCGCGTTTGCTAGCTTGGTCAATAGTTTCCATCGTGAACTTAAAAGCAGCATCTTGCTGTGTTTGTAGATCACCGCCAACTAGCGGCACGCCAATACCGACTACTCCTGCAAGGTCAGCGACTACTGAGTCAAAATTGGTAAATGATGTGCCTCGATGGGCAATAACTAATTGCCTGCTTGTGTCATTAATTAACGCCATTCCATAATGACCTGCCTCACCTTTAGTGGAATATCGAAAAATTTTCCAGCCACGTAGTGCTAAATAATTGCCAGGCGTATCAATAATTGTTTGTTGCAGCGGAGGAGTTTTGTAAACTAATAGGCTCATTAAAGCGCATTCATATGCATTGGGAGGCTCACCCAAGCGGGGTTTTTTGATTTTTTGTTGCTGTTCACTTGTTAAAATGGGAAATTCTTCATCCTTTTTTTTGCTTGTTACATTACCCACAGTAAACCTCCTTGTATTGGCCTAATACTAATTTACGGATTTTAAATAAATTAGTACAAAATTACCAATAAATATAATCTATTGTCTTTGAGTTGATTACTCCAATATAAATTAAGAGATACTTAAGTAATAAGAAGGTGTTGCCTTAGGCTCATAAACTAAGATCAACAAAACAGCCTTGATTCAGCGGTGCTTCCTCAAGGCTACTTGCTACTCAATACGGTTCTTGGTTAAGGATTATCCTTCATATCCCGCTGCTAATTTCTTAACCTCAGCCATATCAGCCTTAACTAACTCCCCTACCCTGCTACCATAATCAACATCAGCTTTGGAAAAGGCACGATAATTCTCACCTGCTTGCTTGAAATTTTAATGTACTGGTGAGCCCTCCATTTCACGATAACTAGTTGGAAAAAATTAGATGGTTGTCCTGAAAGTTATTATTAGTTGCCGTTAGCAAATCTTCTCTAGTAATTTCAGGTGAGGTACTATTAAAATTGGTTATTATTTTGACAAAATGTTGAAGGCGTGGCTCAAATCCCGTTTTGCAGCTCCACCTCCTTTGCTAAAAGTCATCTCACAACACCTATCTGACATTTTTACAATAATTTTTCTTAATATTTTAGCTAACAGTTTAGTGCGCGCTCCTGCAGGAATATGAATAAGATTGACAAAGAACATGATTTGTTTATAAGCTGAAACTAATTTTTATTAAAATAAATATATTGATTATACGGCCTGTTGATTACAGCTATTGCAACAATAAGGCGACAAGCAATGACTATAGATAAAGAAATCATAGAGAATATTGAAAGAAATGACTCTGATTTTGTAAGTCTTGATTTGGGTTTTAAAAAGCTTGTGCTTTCCGACCTGCGTGAACTAGCAAATGCACTAGCCAAAAATAATAACATCACCACCCTCGATTTATCTGGTAATTTAATTGGCGATGAAGGTGCTGAAATAATAGCACAAGTTCCACATGTCACTACGTTGATAATTTCAGAGAACAACATTCGAAATAAAGGGGCGGAGACATTATCCAAAAATACCACGCTTAAAACTTTAATATTAACAAACAATGAAATTGACTCAACTGGTGCTAAATTATTATCTGAAAGCAAGACACTTACAACATTAGATCTAACTGGCAATCAGGTTGATGATGAGGGTGCAGTAGCCTTAGCTGGCAATACTATCCTTTTTTCTCTTATTTTGTCTCACAATAAAATCGGAATAATAGGTCTTCAAGCACTAGCCAATAACACTACGCTCAATTCACTTAACCTTAGTTATAATGAGGTTTCCTCAGAGGGCGCTCAAATTATAGCTAAAAGTACTACCTTAAAATCTTTAAATTTAGCAGGGAATAATATTGAAACTATTGGGATTATAGCGCTAGCACATAACAGCAGCTTTGAATCCCTAGACGTTAGTTTTAATAAAGTTAGTGACGAGGGGGCCAGCGCATTAGCAAATCATCCCACTTTAAGATTTTTAAACCTAAGTTATAATCAAGTGGGCTGTGAAGGAGCACAAGCTTTATCACGTAATCTTACGTTGAACGAATTAATGATGAATTACAATATGACTGGAGATGAAGGAGTTGCTTTTTTAGCAAAGCATAAAAGACTTAAACGTTTGAGCCTTGCGGGGAATAAAGTTGGTTTTGAAGGGGCGCATGCGTTATCTCTTAATACGGAAATCACTTCTCTTAATTTAACTTATAATTTATTGGGTGACTGTGGAGCAGTTATACTATCTCGAAATACCACCTTATCTGAATTATTTCTAAGTTATAATGAGATCGGCGATCATGGTGCTATGGCGTGGGCTGATAATACAACCGTGAAGGTATTATATTTAAACTACAATCTTATTGGTGAAAAAGGTAGAGACGCCTTAGCTAAAAATAAGAACTTCTCTTCATTTCAGGTATCTCTTGAGCAACCGCCGAAATTTACAGCGGATAACTTAAGCACCATTTTTTTATTATCTGAAAGTTATTTGTGTATCACTAGCTTCAACTGCATTTTACAGTTTTTTAATCCATCCTTTGTAAGATCACTAGGTTACAAAGATGATGAGTTGCTTACAAAATCTTTTTTCGAAATTTTACATCCAAACAATCGAGACGCAGTTGAGAAGATGTTTAAAACAGCCAATAAATTTCCCATGAAAAATTTCGAAACGCAATGCCTTTGCAAAGATGGCTCCTATCGATTGGTCCGTTGGAGTGCTCAAATTAAGCATGATCGTTTTTATATAGTAGGAAGTGACATTACTGAACTAAGAAAAGTAGAGACTCAAATCAAAAAAATCGAGAAAAAAAGTTTTGAAACATCTATTCAAGAAACTACAGCATACGCTGCAAAACAAACCGACTTTGTATCACGACTTTCTCATGAAATTCGAAATCCCTTAAATGGAATTTATGGTCTTATAGAGGTGATAGATGATAAACTTACATCTGTTCAAAGTTTGATAGATCAAGAATCAAATGTTATAGCTACAGATTTAAGAGAAAAACTGAATGCAATAATGATTGCGATCAAGGAGAGCTTGGACAATATGGGCTTGTGTATTGATCATCAACAAACTATTTTAAATGATAATATCGATATATGTAGAATTGGCGAAAAGAAGCTAACGCTCGCAAATACCCCTGTAAATCTCAACACTATTATAAAAAATGTGATTTCCATGATGGAGGTTGCGGCCAAGCGTAAAGGACTAAGACTTAGTAGCCAACTACCAGAGCAAGAAATAGTGATTAAGGGTGATAGCACACGGATTAAACAAATTATTATCAATTTGATAGGAAACTCAATTAAATTTACCCATTATGGAGGGATTGATGTTATCTTAACAGTAGAAAATGCAACAGAACAACAGATAACAGCTAAATTTGAGATTGTGGATACAGGCATCGGTCTTAGTGACGAAGAAACTTCAGTCCTTTTTGAGCGCTATTCACAAGCCAGCGCCAATATAGGCGGCCAATATGGTGGATCTGGCCTTGGACTTTATCTTACCAAAACATTAGTTGAACGCATGCAGGGTAATATTTACGTTACAAGTGAAAAAGGAAAAGGTTCTGTATTTAGTTTCGTTATTCCTTTTGAAACTCCTTCTGCAGAAGAGAATATTCTTTCCTATCAACAACAGCACAAAGCACCACCCTCTCCTCTTCTTGTCAACCAAGAACTGATATTAATTGTTGACGATAATGAAATAAATCGCCTAGTACTTAAAACTCAGCTTCAAAAATTGGGTTATCAATGCTTATGTGCTAACGATGGCCTAGAGGCATTAGAGGCTTTTGATAAACAGGTATTTTTTCTTGTTTTTATGGATGTTCGTATGCCAAGAATGGATGGGATTACAGCCACTCAAGAGATTCGCAAACGTGAACAAGAAAGAGGCTTACCTAGAACTCCAATTATTGCAATTTCAGCTAATGCCCTTGAAAAAGATAGAGAAGAAGCCTTACAAAAAGGAATGGATGATTATATTGTTAAGCCTTTTAAAAGAGATGATATTTACCAAAAAATAAAGACGCTTACCCGCACCTTTGTCATGCCTGCGACGCTGAGCTCATATACCACTTCGAGTCTAAGATTAACGCAAACATAATATATTTTCTTTTCCTGGGATTTTTTATTTACCGTGAGGAGAAGGCCCCATGCCAAAAGCGACCAGCTCTACTGACACCGCAATTACAAAATCAATTGCTACAATTGAAGCGTATGGGATTTTCACATTAAGTCCAGAGGGCATCGTACTTACGTGGAATCAAGGCTCTCTTACGGTACAAGGTTACCCTCCTAAAGAAACGTTAGGTAAACCCTTCGCACCGCTTTATGAATTAGAGGTTGGTAAAAAGCAAGGCTATTTTGATGAGTTACTTGATAAGGCAAGAGAGCAAGGATGGTTTGAAGAAGAAGGTTGGCGTCAGCGTAAGAGTGGCGTTTATTATTGGAGCACAATTCTCATTACCCCTATTTATGATGCCCAAAAATTAGTACAGTCTTACACTGTTGTTAGCCGCGATATAACAGACAGAAAATTAGTAGCTGAGCTCTCGGAAATCACTGAGGCGTCCAGTGAAACATTCGTGCTTGCCACCAGTAATATCACCTGGACCCGAGCACCGGATGGGCAGTTTACGGCACCTCACTTACAGTGGGAAAACTTTACTGGGCAAATCTGGCCCGAATACCAAGGTTTTGGCTGGTTAACGATGCATCCGCCAGAGGAGCACGAAAAAATTAAAGCATTCTGGAAAACAGCAAATTCAATGGATTGGAACGGCCTGAAAGGGAATTGGCAGGCCCTTCAGCAGCCTAAAATCAGAGAGACCTTGACATTAAAAACACGACTTTGGTCAAAAATTCATCAAGAGTATCGACATGTTGTTACTTCCATAGTCCCGCGCTTGGGAGCAAAAAAAATTGATGAGTGGTTAGGCAATGAAAAAGATGTGCATCCCATGACGGTGCTTGGGCTTCAGCTAAAAGAGGCCGCTGAATTACAGCGTTTAATGGTAAGCTCTGCCCGCCTTGGGCTCTGGCGCTGGGACTTAAAAACTAATAAGTTTATGATTGATGAAAATGTGGCCCATTATTTTGGTATTGATGCCAAAACATTTCATCATTCCTTCCATGAAATATTAAGCTGCGTTCATACCGAAGATAAGCCCCTCCTAGAAAATTTATTACCCCATTGCTTGCAGACCAGCAAACCGTACAATGCAGAATTTCGCGTAATTTGGCCGGATGGCACTATACACCATATGGTTGGACGCGGCCAAGTTGACTATGATGAGCAGCATAACGCTACTCAGATAGTAGGTAGCTATTGGGATATTACTGAAAGCAAATTGCTATTTGAACAACAAATACGGGCCGAAGGAGCAGAGAGGCAATGCAGGCAACAGGCTGAATTTGTCGATACTGTCTGTCATGAGATGAGAAATCCCCTGAATGGTATCAATGGTTCATTAACTGAATTATCTCAAATGCTTAAAATATTCACTGTGGAGAACGTACAACAATTTACACCTGAAGAATTAGCTGCTAAATGTCAGCAATTGCAGCGGAATATAGAAGTGATAGAAGACTGTGCTCGACATCAAGAAAAGGTTATTGATAGGGTCACTGAGCTTTCGGAGATTCACTCCGATAGATGGGCGCGCATTAAACAAACGTTTTCATTAAGCAAGGTGATTCATTCTCTTGTCAAGAAACAACAGCAGTCGATCAGCGCAAAAGGACTGGTCTTAAATTGTGAAGTTCAAACAGACTGCTGGGTCTATAATGATAAAGCTTCCTTTAAAAAAATCCTGTCTTATATTCTCTCGCAGGCAGTAACTTCGACTCCTCCCAAAGGTATCATTACTATCACGCTTAATATATTAAGAGAGGAAAACCATCAGATTCAATTTGAAGTTTGCATAGAAGATGCAAGCTCTGGGTTTACGCCTCAAGAAACAGCTAACTTGTTTGAAAGATATATGCCAGTAACTCATCACCAAGATGCTAATTATGACGAGGGCCAATTAGGACTTGCGGTTAGTAAGGCATTAACCCATCGTCTCCACGGCACCTTTGAGGTGGGCACTGAAAAAGATAAAGGAAATAAATTTCACTTAACATTTAACTGGGAGCGCGGCTTACAACCTACAGCTGAGATAACTCAGGATCAAGCCAATATTCCTAGCTCAATTAAACGTACGGGCAACAGCATTTTGATAGTCGATGATAATGCTATTAATCAAACGGTGTTAAAGCGTATGCTAGAAATAAAAGGCTATCAATGCAACGTAGCCAATAATGGTCAAGAAGCTATTGACAGTTTTCTACTCTTTAAGCCGGATTTAATTTTAATGGATTTAGAAATGCCTAGGATAGATGGCTTTGAGGCTACAAAAATTATTCGTGAGATCGAAGCGAAACAAGGTTTATTACAAACTCCCATCTGTGCCATTACGGGTTATAGTCGCGAAGAATACAGAATTAAAGCCAGTCAAGTATTTTATTCTTAAGCCTTATAAGCTAGAGAAAATCGATAAAATATTAGCAGAATATTTTGAAGTTCAGAGTGTATTAGAAGGGGTGCCCCATGCCAGGAAGGCTTATAAATAGGAAGCAAGATTAGAGATTGGTAAAAAAATATCATTATACATCTACTCTATATAATCAGTCGTAGTCTCCCTCCTCTGACAGACGAATGGCTTGTTTGTCTTTTCCTTGGAAGATACTATATTGAATCAATTGCTGTAGCTAATTCTTTTTTATCTTTTTCTTTAGCAAATTGATAAATATCGTTGATTTAAATACCTGAACCTTGATTCCGTTTTGCTCCATCAAGGCTACACTTGTCTTCAAACTGGAAGATAATTTTCCTCCTTTTACTAGTTTCTTAACCTCTGCCATTTCTTTTCAAATAGCAATTAAACGTGCATAAACCTAGTTAATGTTCGAGTTTAACTTGTCTTGGGTGAGTGCTACTACTTGTTGCTGCTTGCACAGAATTGTCACTATTTACTGAGACAGTCATAGAGGAATTAGCAGATATTGATGTTAATTCCAATTGCCAAGCTGAAGTATGTAAATGTGTAGTTAATTGTGGTTCAGAAGCTTGTGTTAGGATTTGTCGAATAGTGGTACAATATCTACTAAATGCATTTTGACCAAACTTGCCTAAAATTTGCACAATCTCTCTACTAGTTTGTTTATCTTTTGGAATAGTAGATACAAACTTTATAACACGCTGGTTAACATAACCCAATTGGCTCAGTATTTGCAGGTAAAAGGTTCTATCCCATTCATCTTTGTAAGCATCCAATATAGTATTGATAAGTGCTTCATCTGCATAGCCAATCTCAATAAGCACCCGTAAAGAGCCTCTACGGATAGAAGAGCTAGAGTTTTTCAGTTCATTTATTGCTGTTTCTGAAACAAACTCATTTTTTTTATGTAACATCACCAATGCATCTTTAATTTCATCGTTGCTTCCATATGAATCCTGAAATGCATTAAATAACAAGATTATAAAGCTAGCATCGTCATAACCCAATCTGGCCAAGGTGATTGCTGTCAACCCCCAAATATCTTTGACCCTCTCATTGAACAGGCTAAGTAAAGCGCTAATTATTTCATCATTAATATATCCTAATTTACCGAATGCTATAATAACAGCTTTACGCACTGATTCTGATCGATCATTTAACGCTCCTAATAAAGCGTTAATTATTGGATCATTGGCGAATCCTAATTCACCAAGTGCGGTAATATATTCACTGGACTCACTGTCTTTTTTGTTGATGAGACCGACCATTTTTTCCACAGCTTTGTCATTTCTAATCTTCAGCTTACAAAGACTAAAGGCGCAATCAGAACCCAAATCAGAATGATCGAGTAAATTTATGAAAGCAGCTATCACTGCTGCATCTTTGTCACCTAATTTAGTAAAGACCTGAATGCAGGTTCTACGTGAACTTTTGGTTGATTCCTTATTGATTAAAGCCTTTAATAAAGTAGCACGCACTGTCTTATCATCGCGTGCAGAGTCTACTAATTGGCTAAAAGCACTATGACGTGCTCTGCTCCAGCCTCTTTCCAAAAACATATTGGGAATAAAGAGCAAAAACATTCCCGTAAGCAGCTCGCCTGCAGATTGCCCATGATCGGATACTTCTAATAAACTCAGAATGACTTGTTCACTTTTATCATTTAATTTTTCTATATCAGAAATTGCTGAATTAATTCTATCAGTATTTCTATCAGTTAATGCGGATTTTAAACTAGCAATAAGTTGTTCTCTATGAGGGCCATTTTGGCGAGGAGGACGTGCGTCAATAGTTTCTTCTGTTCGTTCGCAGCTCACCGGAGCAGCTTCAAATGTAGACTTTTGATATGGCTTATAATTTTTTAGCAAAGGCAACATTTGCTCATTCGAATAGCCAAACGTAAAATATAAAGCCTCTCCAGCAGTTCCATAGGTATAATCGTTATTTAAGGCAGCCACTAACATTGGCATTATAACAGTAAAAATGAATTGCTGATGTTGATTTATTATTTGTAATACATGTTGGCGTATAAGGATATTTAAAGTGGAATAATTATGAAACTCATTAAATAAAATTTTTAATGCGTTCAATTTTTCATGGCCCATTCTACTCCAGTCGAGTGCGATTAATATAGGAAAGCTTTGAACTAATTCATGCGCTTCCATTCCTTCTACCCCAACAAAGGTATTCAAAAGAGCAGGTTTTTTAGTAACTTCTGGTAAGTTGCTTGCAGGAAATATGGGACACTTTAGAACACATTTTACCAATTCACAGCTATTTGTTTGTATGACAGTGACTTTATTACCATCAAAGATTTTCAAGCTAATCAATACTGGTGCATCCAGGTAAATTTTTTCTAAATTAATGCAATTTCTAATGGTTAGTTTACAGAGACTAGGAAATCGAATCATAGGTGTGAGCGCAGGTATCCACCCCTCGTATCCAATATATTTTAGATCAGGCATATCTTCAATAATAAGTCGCCTTAGTCGCGAATTTTGTAAATATTTTATAAATTCCATGGTCAGTCCAGTACAGCCTTTTAATGTCAACTCTATTAAGACCGAGCTGTTATTCAACAATAATTGCGAAATATCTTTATCAGTTAACATTGCGCAATTTTGGAAAGTAAGCGTACGATAAGCCGGATTATTTTGGGTATTTCTTATTAAAAAATCAATAACACTTCGTTGCCAACTACCTACTGTTATTGCATTTGAAGCAGCTGCTGACGTAAGGTCAGTTACAATTAATTTAAAATCAAGTCTCTTTAGCATTAATTCTTGCGCATGAATAGGCAATTGTCCAAACGGCGTTAAGTCTCCTCGCATTAGGGTTTTTTCAACGCTACTTAACCATCGTTCATCAGTTTGTAAGCTTCGCAATTGTACAATCCCATCTTCCAAACCCATTTCCCAGCTAGTAACAAGATCTATTTTAGAGGGTAACTGTTCCCACATATCATTATAAAAACTTTGAAAATTAATAGTCGTCGTGTGACGCTCTCTCTGTTGTAGTAGATGCCATGAACGGTAGGCATCGCCTACTGCGGTATCAAATCGTTGTTCTACAGTGGTTATGTTAGGCTTTTCATGAGCCATTTTATAATGGTTTGCTAGACGATTATCTGTGCAAGCAATTAACTGCCAATGGTCTAATTTACTACTTTTTGCAAATAAAGCCTGTAACTTAGCTAAGTGTTCAAAAAGTTGTCGTATTAATAAAGGTGGTAAAGGTGGCAATAGTAAACTGCGCTCATTAAGATCTTTACTTTGCCAAAAAGGTGTATCAGAATAAAAGTCTTGAATGCTATCTCCCCCAAATATTTGCAAACACATTTCCCCCCAACTTCTCAGTTGTTGCAAGGTTACAGATAAAAGTGAGTGAAGATTTAAACCTAAAAATTCCTCTCGGAGATTGTCATCTACTTGCGTATCCATTAAAGGTAAGCAAAGCATAACATCTTTTACTTGCACTTTTTGTTGTTTATTAAACGGCACAACTAAGTATCTATCACTATCAATAGCTTGTGGATGTAGCTTGCCGCTGGCTAATTGTTGCATACGAAAATTATCAGATTTATTATCTTCAAAACGAAGGACACTACTTAATAAGATATGTTCACTAAATGCACGAGCATCTAATTGAGAAAAATCAGGTTTTTTTTCTAACCAATCTGTTAAAGACTCTCCGTGTACTGCCGCAGAAACTAGCACAGGATAACGATGCTGTCCTACTTGCCAGAACCATAAATCAACCTCTCGTGGCACTGTAGCACCTAAACGGCATTGCCAATCATTACGCCATAGCTCCAATAAAGGAAATTCAGGGAAAACTTTAAAAAAAACCGTAGGTTCCTTTTCACTTGGAAATGGGATAACCAAATGATTACCTGGCATCTTTTTGGCGGTATGGTGCTGTTCTTTTTTTGTAAAACGATTGTCAGCCAAAACCCATTGTTGTGCTTTTAATATTGCTGCCCATTGTGGTTTTAAATAAAATCCACGGCCTAATAATAGACTATCAACTTTAATGGAATTATCTGATGCTGGGACTTGATCTAAATATCCCAACAAATGTAACTTCCAATTTTGTCTATTTTTTCTATGTGCGTTTCTTGTACCATCAGAGGAAGGTGGATCAAATATTTCATTTATAAAAACAGATGATGGCCAACCATTTTTATCCATTGGCGTATTGGCAAAATCCCTTTTTATTCTATCAATTGCTTCATTACGCTTATGGTCAGGAAGTTGTCGATAAAAATAACGATGAACAGCCATAGGAGCGCGCAAGGCTAATAAATGGCCTGTAATGAAGCTAAAGTTATCAACTATATTGGTTGGTGATTGGAGCTGCTTTTGCCAATAGTAACCGCACTGTTGCAATAAAGGTTGTGCAGTAACTTGAAAGGCGTTAGGATTAACAGTGAAAATCGCAGCAACTATCTCATATAATTTTGAGACTGCATATTGATGTATTTCTTTTAGCCATTTTATTTGTTCGTCGCTCAAGGTAACTAAGTCTTGCTGTTGTGAAAAAAGTAATTGATTTTTCACGCGCCAAACCCATAGTGTATCGAGTATATATTGCAAAAAACCAGACAGTTCCTTTGGAATATAATTTTTTTCGCCAAGCGCTTCTAAAGCTTCTCTCGCAGTTATTGCTGGTGAAAGCCCGGCATACAGCATTATGCTGCTACACCATAATGTTAGAGGGGTTATATAGTAAGTTTTTACGTTTACAGTAGGATTTTCTTGGCTATCAAATGGAGTAGTTAACTTCTCCCAGTCCTTTAAGCCGCGACGTAGATGATTTTTAGCTAATTGTAGTTGTAATATAACTTCTGGGTCGTCTTCTGTTTGTTTTGGTGCAATTGTTTTCCATTGAGCGGTTAATGCTTTGTTGTATTTTGATGATAAACTTTCACCATGGCCGGTATAATATATTGAACTAAAACGCAACAAACTATTACCCTCAGCCTGATCATGAAAATGTACTGTTGCCACTTTAGCTAGACCATCTGGCGTATTTAAGAGGAAATTATCATTTGAAGTTAGATAGTTTAAATCACCATTATCTAAAAATAACCCATTAGGCTCACCAATTACACAAATATAGTCTGCAAACAATCGAATAAAGCTTTGGAAGTATGGATGTGCCCGTAGCGATTCCTGCGCAATCAATAGTGCGCAGTCGACATCAGAAAAAGCACCACCATTACCATGTGCTAAAGAACCAAGCACTATTAAATCGAGATCACACGGAGGTGTGCCTAAAATTTTAACAACTTCAGTAGCAACTTCATGAAGTATAGTTTTTAAGTCCCGGTGCCATTGGGATTGAATATCCTTAATTGACATTGTGGCATTATTTAATGCATTTTTTAACTGTACACGCGCTTCATGTAATTTTGCACGCCATGCAAAACCATTCAGTGGACGAGCTTCTATTGGAGGGGGCTGTTGTTTTCTTAACTTATAATCATTAACCAAAGCTGCTTCTATTAATATAGGGTGTGTGTCAAATTTGTGTGCTTGCTTGTTGTGATGAACACAAATAAAATTATACAGTTTCGCTGCACTATCCCATAAATGATATTTCATAAGAAGTTGTGCCACTAATTTTACCTGTGAGACAACCCTTTCAAATTCCTTAAGATCTTTATTTTTTGCAACATGTAGTTTACTTTCCGCTATTTCTTCACCATGTTTTAACAAAGGTTGTAATGCTTGTTTTAATTTATCAAATTGCTTAGTTGAGGGTAAAATAATACTTACTTGACATAACACTACCGCGATATCATTGATACATGATATGAAGTGCTGCAATGTGTTGATGTTAGCTATTTGTTGAACTTTAAATTCGATTATTGCTATTAAATAATCAAGATGTCGACATATCAATAATTTATTAATGAGTGGCCTTGTCTGGTTAATTTTGGCAGTAAGAGTGTTTTTTTCTGCCAACCATAATGATTGAGCATAATATTCTAGGGCTCGGGCATAATGCTCATGTTCTTGGTAACTAACTCCCGATTGTCGGTAAAAATCTGTTTCTATCGCGACAGTAAAATGCATGTTGCGACGACATGCTATCAAGATATGTTTATAAATATCAGCGGCTTGGGTAAGTTGCTTGGTTTGCAAAGAATGCCGAACTAGCTTATGGGCAACAGTTATTAAATGAATTAACTCATCAGCAGGTAAAATGGCTATATCATGGCTTAATAGAGTATTAAAATTTTCTAAGGCATCAAGATATCTGCGTGCGCTTAAAAATTCACCCACTTGCACCTGTAAAAGTTCCAGTGCCTTAGCCAAGGTTACGTTTTTCGGTGCTCCTACCATCTTCCCTTTCCTATTATAATTTTTCCAAATAAATATTACACCATTTATGTGCAAAAAAATAAGTCATTATTATTAAATGTTTGATATTATGCTACATATTAGCAATGACTTTTCAATAAAATAAATTAATGGCGAGGTTTTAAATGATTATAAATGAAGAGCTGAGATTGTCTGTACTACTGAATCAGATTGCTCATGATACAGCTGATTATAATGATAAGGGTAAGTTAATGAATGAGTTGGATAATCAATGTGGCGAACTATCTCGGCGCGTAGAATATTTGCAAATTCAATTAGAATTAGTACAACAGTTAATGAATGGAAGCAATATTGCAGAATGTTTATTAAGATATCGAACCACCTTAATGCAATGCTTCGAAGAACAAAAGCAAATTATCCATGGATTTATTAAAGAAAGAACGGGTTATTGGGATAATAATGATGTGTATCACGCTCTCACGACGAAAAAAGATAGAGAGCAATATATGGTTCTAGTTGACATTCGATTACTTGATGAAATCATACCATTTTTGAATTTTTCCCCTATTGATGGAAATTATCCAGAGCTGTTAAAAAGCATTCAAAATGCTATTGAGGCTAATACAAAAAAAGCTACCGATATTTTTGAGGAAAAAATCAAGGTTAATGAAAGACACCAAGATATCATTTTAGATATAGGTATGAAAAGGTGGGCAATAGTACATAGAATGGTTGACTTAGACCCATTTTTACAAGCCTGTGTATCAGGTGATACCACACAACTTAGCAAATTAGTGGCATCACAATCCACGTCTACTGCGCTCGTAAGATTATTTGTTCCTGCTTCTTTCGCACTATTTCAAATACAAGAAGCAGTCATGGAAGGACAACAAGACCGCTATTATGGTTTGCACTTAGTAGTACGTTATGGTCATATCGCTGCAGCACGGCTTTTATTACAAGCTAGGTATCCTGTTAATCAGCGCACAATGGAAGGTACTAGCGCATTACAAATTGCTTGTAAAATAGGCGATAAGGCCATGGTTGCGTTACTGCTAGAGCAACCAGATACCAAAATTGATCAGAAAGGGCCTGCAGGGCGTACTGCTTTACACTACGCGGCTTATAATGGGCATGTAGCTATTGTTAATATGTTATTAGAAAGAGGAGCTAGCGCGTTATGTGCTGATGAGCATGGGCAAACCCCTTTACATGATGCTACTAGAAGAATAATTGATTGGTCGGCAGGCTTTACACTGTCTGTTGATACCGCACTCCAGCAACAAGAAAAAATTGTTGAATTATTAATGAATGCAAGTAAAAGAAAGGGCGAATTGCAAAAGCTACTTGCCTGCACCAACCTAGCTCAAGAAACTGCTGAACAATCAGCACTGTTTATGCAACAACCAACATTACATGTGTTGCTAACTGATAATAAGCTCGATTTAAACGATGCGGAAAAAAACTTATTCCAACAAGCATCCTCTATCCATCAATGCCGTGTGCTGTTTAATGAAATACTTGCTAACAATCTCCAGCGGCTAACGCCATTACTAGGCGCAGAAACAGAAATAGATCTTGCAACTCTACACGATCACTACATGCCTACCAGTGGCACTATGCAACTCACCAATGAGTTAGCAGAACGGTATGAACATATTACAGCACTTCGAAGCACATTTCGCCCTCCTAAATTCAGGACATAGCAAAGATGTGTGTTCAGAAGGAAAAACTGCCTCTACACAGAAGCCTGCTGATAATTAAAAGGTAATTTCCCATCAATCAAAAATTGTATTTTTTTGAAGATAAACTATTGTGTTTCCACAAGGATATTATACCGTTGAAATTCAACTTGAGTTCCAATGGTATAACAAGGTAGCCTTGATTGAGCTTTGCTTCGTCAAGGCTACTTGCCACTCAATATATTTCTTGGCTCAAGGATTATCCTTCATATCCCGCTGCTAATTTCTTAACCTCTGCCATATCAGCCTTAACTAACTCCCCTACTCTACTACCATAATCAACATCAGCTTTATAAAGGAAACTAGTAATAATATTGCGTATTTCTTGGCTTTTCACTCGACCTAAATCACCGCCAAATGCAGCTATCAACTCATCTTGATCAGCTTTGGAAAAGGCACGATAATACTCACCTGCTTGCTTGAAGTTTTGTTGTTTTTCAATAGCAGCTTGTTGGATATTTCCTTGCAATGGTTGCTCGCAGGTTTTGTATTTACTATTATCAGTAAAACCTTCTGGATTACGGCTGGGCTGGTAATTAGTTTGACTGGTTTTTGGTGCAGAATATCCTTCACCATCTTGCTCATGATTATTAACAGCTACCTTAGGAGCATTAACCGGTAAACTGGTGTTATTAACACCTAAACGATGACGTTGTGTATCGGCATAAGAAAATAAGCGGCCTTGCAATAAGCGATCTTCCGATGCTTGAATACCAGGGATCATATTACTTGGTGCAAAGGCGGATTGTTCCGTAGTTTGGAAGAAATTATCTGGCACTTTGTTTAAAGTTAATTCGCCAATTTTACGAGATGGTACTAAATTTTCTGGCCAAATTTTCGTTGCATCTAATATATTAAAATCAAATTTGCTCATATCTTTAGGATCAATAGTTTGCACCATTAAATCCCATTTTGGATAGTTTCCTTGGGCAATCGTTTTATATAAATCATTGGTTAAATGATTAAAGTCTTTTGCTTGCATTTCAGCAGCTTCTGCCCTGGTCATACCTTTATTACCTTGATGCGATTTCCAGGTGAATTTTACATATCGCATTTCACATTTATCATTTACCAATTTAAAAGCATGTACTGGCGAGCCATCCATTTCACGATAACTGGTTGGAATACCTAACGGTGAATATAAATGTGTCAACATATTGGTACTTTCAGGATGAAAGGAAAAGAAATCAAAAAAGCGATTAGGATCTTGCACATTGGTTTTTGGATCAGGTTTTAAAGAATGCACCATGTCAGGAAATTTAATGGCATCACGAATAAAAAATACAGGAAAGTTATTACCAACTAAATCCCAATTGCCTTGATCAGCATAAAATTTCACTGCAAATCCATGCGGATCACGTAATGTTTCTGGTGAACCACTTGGATGAATAACTGTTGAAAACCGCACTAAAACCGGAGTTTGCTTGCCGCTTTGTTGAAAGGGAGCTAACAACGTTATATCACCAAGATTATCTGTTGCCACAAATACTCCTTCTGCAGCTGTACCACGTGCATGAACTACGCGTTCAGGAATACGTTCTCTATCAAAAGTCGCTAACTTTTCAACTAATTGTGTGTCTTCTAATAAGACCGGTCCTGTTGGGCCTGCCGTTAAGGAATTTTGGTTATCTCCAACTGGAGCACCGTTAGCTCTTGTCAAATCCGTCGTAGTAGCTGCAACTGCGATGTGCCCCATCGTAACCATTATGGCAGCCAGCGCTGCGATGGTATATTGCTTAAGATGTAGACGCATAAAATCTCCTTTATAGTTTAAGTGATAGGCTCCGAAGTTATAGTTTTATCAACTTAAGCGGATAAAGTAAAATGAATTATTTAGATTTAATTGATAGTTAAAAACTATTAATTAGGTGAGGGATACTTAGAGACCATCAAAGATGTTTAAGTCTATTGCCTTTCTAACTAAATCGGTTTGTTTATAGCAATCCAGCTTTTTTTTAACATTATTTAAATGTGCCTCTACCGTTCGTTTAGAAATACTCAGCATGATTGCAATTTCCGCATTCGATTTTCCATAAATACACCACTGGAGACAATCAACTTCTCTTTTTGTTAAGTGCGACTCGTCATTTTTTTTATTAAAATAATAATGTTCAACATCAAAATCAAGATTTATTTCAGGTTTGAAATTTTCTGAATTATTTGTGGTTTTATCGTTTTCAAATGGTGGATCCAACACCCTGATTATTCTATCCTTTTCATATTTTTCTATCAAAACTTTAGCTCTATCCCTAAAATAATAAATAAATTTCTCTAGAAAGCCCATGTTGTTAATATAAAAATTAATTATCCCCGGGTTGTCTTTTTGAGCAATAAAATTATAAATTTCGTAATAATTTTGCCTTCTTTTAACCATAGCCAATATGTTATCCATGCCAAACTCTTTATTAAGCATTACCAATGCCAAGTTATCACTCAGCACTACAGAAGAAGAAAAGCAGAACTCTCCTTTTAAAATTTCCGGGTGAATATCAGGATAATAACATTTAAAGAATTCGTTTTTTCCATAATAAAATTCTTCAATGGCAGCGGCGTGATTAGAAACGTCAATAAAAGTATGATCATCATATACTCTCGTATAGCTAAGAGCTATAATGCCCACTTTTCGAAGAGGCGAGCATATGTCATCTATTGCTTTGCATGAAGATAACATAACATCTGTCTTAGGTAATAGAATGTTCATAGTTATTTCCCCACCTTTTTTAACCATAATATGGAATAAAAATTAAGTCAATATTCAATGTGGATGATTCATAAAATGAGGCATTATTAGCAAGTTTTATCAGCAACAGCAAATTAAGATGGAGCACTTTTATTACCACACAAGTGCCTGTGGGAAACAGCTTAAAAAAAATGTCGAGATGAACAAAATAACATTTATCTAGATAATTACCGAGCAAAAGGATAATACAAGCGGCTTTTAGTTAACCACTCTCTATGGTATTGAGTTACATCTTGTAAATACCCTAACAGCAATGGTCGAAGCTGAATTTAAATTAAATGCAAAAATGGCTGAAAGATAAAAATTGCTCCTTTGCCTCCACAACCCATCGATAAATCATTAGCTGCTGCAGGACTGACCCAATCAGGACCGATGAGATTTTCTATAGCGCGCTTGCCTACACATATATCTTATAAAACCCATACACTCTTATCTAATAACTTGAGTCTATTAACTGTTTAATTAAGTTTGGCAAGTGATACAGACCGTAGTATTACGATATAAAGTAATAAGTATTTTTACTTATATACAAAAAACCGTATGTAGCTTTAACTTAGAATTAAAGGAAGAGAAATTTGGATTGTGTTTTAGAAATTTATTCAGGCATTAAAAGAACGCAGGAGCATTATTATGAAAAATATCGAATCCTTGAAGTTTCTCCACGCAGATGAAATTCCATTAATTGCAAATAGTTTTGGAACTCCTGTTTTTGTTTACGATCTGGAGACTGCTAAAAAAAATTACACGTATTTCAGTCAAATACCAAATGCATATGGTTTAACAGTTCGTTTTTCTGTTAAAGCTAACCCAAATCGAGCTATTTTATCTTGTTTCAATAAACTTGGTGCATATTTTGATGTGAGCTCAACCTGGGAGGCTCGTCGTTGCATTAATGCTGGGATCAGTGCTAAAAAAATTCTTATTACTGCCCAAGAAATTTCTTCAGGATGGGAACAGTTATGTGAAGAAGGCATGGAATTTGACGCTGGATCTCTACATCAATTGAAAACTTACGGGGAAAAATTTCCTGGAAGCTCAGTTTCGATCCGTGTTAACCCTGGCTTTGGTTCCGGGTTGGTAAAAAAACTAACCAGTGGTGGTAGTCATTCCAGTTTTGGTCTTTGGTTCGCTCACTTTGACGAGGCTGTTACTCTCGCCAAACACTATTTGCTAACAATAAAACGCATCCATCTACATATCGGTTCTGGTCATGATTCTGCAGTTCTAGAAAAAACAGTTCAGCACGCTTTAGAATTATGTGAAAAAGTGCCATCAGTCACTCATCTCAATCTTGGGGGCGGCTATAAAGTAACTGCGCTTAATAGTGATCCAGAATATGACCATCATGCCGTAGGTACTCGTATAGGAACTTTGCTTGAAGATTTTAAGCATAAAACAGGACGCAAGCTACACCTTGAAGTTGAACCAGGAACCTATTCTATGGCATTGGCGGGCTCTTTAATTACGCGCGTTATTGATATTGTTAATACGGGTCCTGAAGGCTACCGCTTTATTAAAATTGACGGTGGGCTCACAGAAATTATGCGCCCTTCCTATTACGGTGCAATACATCCTTTAGTTGTTGTAAACCAAAAGGGAGTATTAGCCAATGATAGTATTCTAGAGCAGATGGTCTGTGGTCATTGCTGCATTGCTGGCGACAATTTAACTCCAGTTCCAGGTAATAATGAAGACTTTTCACCAGTTCAATTGGCGCAAGCTGAAATTGGCGATTATCTCGTAGTCGAACGCACTGGGGCATATGCTGCAAGTATGAGCGTGAGGAATTTTAACTCTTACCCTGATGCTGCAGAAATTTGTCGTTGTGCTAAAAATGACTATCGCATTATTCGTGAACGTCAAACACTGCAGCAAATAATACAAAATGAACGTGATTTACCTGCTAATTTGATGTGACAGTTCTAACTGTACAAATGAAGTTAGAACTGGAGTTGACTTTAAAAGTTGTTTTTTTGAAGGAAACAAAAGGAGAATTTATATGAAAACTAACAACACCCTAACCTTTGATTCAGTTACAAGTAATATTGAAGATAGTACAGATATTCAATTTGCACCCATTAAAGGAAAAGATCTACGCAAAAATTTACCTAAACATTACTTCGTCAGAAAGCCCATGGTGTTTCTGTGTAAATTTATTTTAGCTTTGTTGTTAATTGCATTAAGTTGGTATAGCGTTTGGTACGCAATTACAACAAGATCATTTTTAGCTGCAGCAGGTGGAATGATTTTAGCCGGGCTTATGTATGCGCACCTAGTCGAATTACAACATGAGTGTGTGCATTCTCATGCTTTTAAGTCCAGTCGGCTTAATCGACTATTTGGTGTTTTTGCAGGGTTATTTATGTTCAGTTCTTTTTCTTATTATCGTTACGATCATTTACGTCATCATGCTTATTTAGGAACCACATCTAATCAAGAGCATTTTGACTATCGTTTTAATAATTTAAATTCAATAAAAGGATTTGCCATTGCTTTTTTTGATCTCCATCGTTATCACAGTGTATTCAGTACACTTGGTGCAGTTATTACCGGCCGGTGGATTAAGGGCGTTCATAACGAAAAAACGCAACTTCACATTAAGCAAGAATATGCATTCTACACAATCGTGTTTTTGCTGAGTATTGTAGCATCTGCCTATTTCCACAGCTGGTTCTTCAGCTTGGCCTGGTGGTTACCATCATTGAGTATTGCTGAGGGCGTACATTTTATGATTGAGATGCCTGAGCACTATGGTCTTAACACACAAACGCTACCAGATGTGTTTTCAAACACACGAACTATTTGCACCAATGCTCTAGTGGCCTGGTTTGTCAATGGTAATCATACTCATACAGCACATCACTTTCATCAGGGAGTTCCAATGTGTAATGTAAAACAACTAAATGAACTCATCAAACCTGATTTAAAGGTAGTTGAAACATCATATTTTGCATTTTTTCGCGATGTGATTAATGGTCGAATTAAAAACAGCGACACAAGCTGTATGGTTCGTTAAATTTTTAATGTGGTAATTAAGATTATGGGTCATTCGGTGTTATGAAGCTGTTTAATGATTATTTAGGACAAAATTATGTATAACTATCTCGGGTATATTGCTGTGTATGGTTGGTGTTTCATCACAGCGTTCTCTATGTTGTTAACTAGTGAGGTTAGTCAGAGGTTAAGTCCTTTTATCGTCTGTTTTTTCACATTCTCACTTGCGACATTGGTTTTTCTTTTCCTAAACTACTATACCTCGAATCTGAGCACCTTATGGCAGAGGATACAAAATAAAGGAATGGCCAGCTCAGTATTAGGAATTAATGTCAGCACTTTTATCAGTTGGGGACTAATGATTTATCCTCTTACCTATTTACAACCCACACTAGTAGCAACCTTAATTCTTGGTATTAACCCTATAGCAACAGCTATTATCACGCGCTTTTACCTTAAAAAAACATCTCCACGTAAACTGGTGGGAAATAGCCTAGCATTATTTGTTATTATTATATTTTTGACTTATAAAGTCTTACATGGGGAAAACAGCATTCCTGGGAGCAATGATATGCAGATCATATCTTCGTTGATCTGCTGCTATTTTTCTGGTTTTGCTACCTCTGTCAATAATATCTTTTCCAAAAAAATCATGGCTAATGATTTTGGAGTTAGGGATGTTTTGTGTTTGCGCTTTTACATGACAATTATTATTTCAGGGATAATTGGCTTTTCAACTCACCATGTAATCTATAACCAGGACTTGCTATTTTCTATTATTTTAACCACGTTTGTATTTGTGGTTATTCCCCTGATGCTGTTACAGTTTGCCCTGAAAAAACTGGACCCCTTACGCGTAGCAATTATATCACCATCGATGCCTGTTATGGTCATAATATTACAACTGTTAAGTAATGTTACTGCACTGACGTATTCCACTGTTCTTGCAACTATGGCGATTTGGTTGATTACCTCTTTAGGCACATATTTTTCCATAAAAAATCCAATTAATTTGAGGAACATTAAATGACAAAATTATATCTTAAACCAAATACCATTCTTGAACCATTAGTATGGAACTGGCATGCTTGGTCGCATTTAATGAGCCCACTAACGGCATCAATGCATATTAAAAACCGCCATCTAAAAATAATGAAGCGATTTGTTAGCGCAGATGGCAAATTTAATGTAAAAAATCAAAAATTTGAAAGCGGGCCTGTGGTACAACTTGATAACACATTTTCTAACGATGTTAAAATACTTCTGGATAAAACAATAGAAGAATGTAAGGACTTGATAACATTAGCCGAAGGAATCGAAGAGGCATCCAAAAAAGTCCTGGAACCTGCAGGCAAAACATTGGAGCCTTTGTATGATTTATTATCCCCCTCTGTTCGAGGACTAGTCGAGCTGGTTTATGATCTTGATTTTAATGCAGGCTTAAAATTTTACGAACCCCTAGTATGGCAAGATTATTATTCCACCACTCCACAATCGATAGCTTTTTCAGAAATAAACTCAGATCAACGGCCTTTTATTTTAGGCACACCTGTTTTACAAAAACCAGATAACCTTATTTTACCCTTGCCTTTTGCTTCATCTGTTATTGACGATATCCAACGTTCAGCGACAAATGGTATTGATGAGATTGAGCTGATTGAAAAGCTCCGACTTACTCAAGATCAATTTAATTCGTTACAACGGTTCTTCAACCGTGAGCCAATTAAAACTCGTAGCCATCACTATAATGGATCGGACGTACGAGTGCGCTATTACGGACACGCATGTTTGCTATTTGAAACCAACGATATTTCGATTTTGGTCGATCCACTCATAAGCTATGACTATCAAAGTAATATCGATCGATATACCTACAGTGATCTCCCACCAATAATTGACTATGTTTTGATTACCCATGCACACCAGGATCATTTTTCAATAGAAACATTGCTTAAAATTCGTCATCGGGTAAAAAATATCGTTGTTCCAAAAAATAATCGTGGTGATTTAGCTGATCCCTCATTAAAACGAATTTTACAACATTTAAAATTTAATAATATTATCGAGCTAGAAGAGATGGATAAGATCGCGTTACCACACGGAGAGATCACTGCCATTCCTTTTATTGGCGAACATGCAGAACTTAACATCCAAACCAAACTGGTCTATAACATTAATCTTCACAAATGTTCTTATTTCACAGGCGCAGACCTTAACAATTTTGATGGCGAAGTTTATCAACGTGCTTTTCGTACATTAGGTAATATTGAAGTAGTATTTATTGGTATGGAATGTGATGGTGGACCACTCCATTGGCTTTATGGGCCTCTTATAACACGTGATTATGATAAAGAAGTTTCAAGTAGCCGCACGCTTTCAGGTTCTGACTGTGCTAAAGCCATGGCACTAATTGACAGCGTAAATGCCAAACATGCTTACGTATATGCAATGGGAGAGGAACCTTGGCTAAATTTCATAATGAATATTGATTACTCACCAGAAGCGATACAGATAATCGAATCTGACAAATTTATCAATCTGAATCAACAAAAAGGTATCAGATCTCGTCGTCTATTTGGTAAAGATGAATGGTTTTTTAAATAAAGCAGACCTATTAAAAGGTTATATTTCTAGAATATTAATGAAAGCTATGGAGCATGATATGAAAATAGATAAAAAGCTAGTCATCATTGTTGATGCCTATGGACCCGCACGATATTTCCAACACTATTTAAAAAAAGAGGGATATCTTTGCGCACATTTATTAGGAACGCCCAACTCCTTACCTCGCTTACGACTGTTTGATCTAGAACATTATGATGCAACTCTAGTACATGGTGGTGATTTTGCCGAAACAGTAGCAAATATCACTGCATTAGCACGCGATTTAGATGCATCACTTTGTGAGATCTTACCTGGTGTGGAACCTGGTGTGTTGTTGGCCGATAAACTAAGTCACCATTTTAACCTGAATAGCAATGGAATAGAAAAAAGTCTTGCTCGAAGAGATAAATCTGTAATGGCTAATGTGCTCACCGCTGCCCGCGTCCCAATCCCTGCTTATTGTCGTACTAGTCGCCTCGATGATGTACTAGCTTTTGCCAATCACCATGAATGGCCTCTAGTATTGAAACCACTAGACAGTGCAGGAACTAACGGTGTCTATTTTTGCCATTCTAAAGAAGAATTAAAGCAAGCGTTTCATCAAGTTATTGGTGTTGAAAATAATATGGGCACGATAAACCAAGCTGTACTGGTACAAACGTTTCTACACGGTAAAGAATATATGGTTAATACTGTCAGTTGTAATGGTAAACATTATGTCTCTGACATTTGGTATGCGGATAAAACCCGTGTTGAAGGTTATGCACAGATTTATAATAAAAATCATTTGATTAACAGTAGTTCCGTAGAATATGATATTTTAAAAAATTATGTTTTCACCGTGCTTGAAGCATTAAATATAAAATATGGCCCAGCCCATACAGAAGTGATTATTACTCCTGATGGCCCCTTTCTGGTTGAAATAGCCTCTCGAATCAGCGGTGCTGTAGACCCACAATTTAATCAGGCCTGCTTAGGTACCGATCAGATTGAACTAACTCTTGAAAGTTACTTGCAACCAGAAAAATTTTTGCAACGTATCAATCAATCGTATAATGTAAAAAAACATGGATTACAGATTTTTCTTTCCTCCAAAAAAACAGGAAAAATCATATCGATGGATTTGGCTTACCATTTATCTAAAATCCCTAGTGTCATTAATTACAGTCTAAAATCAAAAATAGGAGATATACTACTCAAAACTTTCGATCTCAGCAGCTCACCTGGGATGGTTCATCTAGTGGGCGAAGATGAGAAAGCTCTGTTAAATGACTACCAACATGTATTAGATCTTTTTGAACGTTATGTTCAAGTGGAGTAAAACCCTGTAATATAGTGATAGGCTCATTTACTAAAATAGTATCGACGTTATCCACAGAAAGAAGGATGACAAAGGGCTAATATTATCATCAGCGTGGCTTCAGTTTTTCATTACTTGTAGGCGTTTCCTCCAGCCTTCCATTACTATCTCGTTGAAATTTTCCTTCAATCGTTATTGAAAGTTTATTAAGCTCATTTTTATTTTTACCAGCAATAATTGTCTGCAGTATTCCTGGAGCACAAGAAATTTTAAATATGAATCCTTTTTTAGGACCACCTTTATTGAGGGATATGGAAAAATCGGCTTCAATTGCATGTTTTGCTTCAACAAACGTGGTAAAGCAATTGACAGATATTGTAGGAAGTTTTTCTGTTGAGAGAGCAAAAAAATTATTTTGAATGTTATCAGGCTCGACATCTTTATTACGTGTTCCAAAATACCAGTAGCATTCATCAATTTTTGCTCCAAATAAAGAGCCCATCCTCTCTTTTTTCAGGTCATAAAGATTTGTATCTAAGCTGGAATTTGGCGTGATTGATGATGATGCTTGTGGATTTGAAAGCGACTGCAATAATTGCTCTGCCTCTGAAACATTTGCAAGTTGAAAGTATGCTTTTTGGTAAGAAATCACTCTATTTAAAAAAATAATAGCGTTAGTATGCTTCCCAATTCCAACTAGTGCTTTACTGTAATTCAAAAACACCTCTAAAAAAAGTTCCGAACTGGGTAAACAATATATAATTGCCCGTTTCAATGAGTCAAGACATAAGACTAAGGCCTCAGAGTAATTACCTTCAGATAAGTTGTGTTTAACGGTACTTTGCTGTGCTGCTATTTCATCTAAAATGTTAACTCTAGTAGTTTCATATTCTGAGTAAGACTGCCTTCTTTTATAATGTTCAGCAAATACTTTACAGTAAAAAATCATATCTTGCATTATTTGCGAGGCTTTTTCTTTGGGGTTTCTTTGTTCGAAATCCTGACTAAATTGCTCAACTTCATAGTTATTTTCATTAAGTACCTGCAGCACGCCTTTTAAATACAATTTTTCCTGAGCAGTTAATTGGTCATGCCCCATATATTTATTTATGAGAGCGCGCATGTTCTTTCTAAATATTTCTTTGCTATCAGTATTGAATCCATTTAAATAATCTTCTATCCATTGCATAGTAAAAGAGTGTGCTTTAAAAGAGAGCAAATCAGCTTCACTTCGGTTATTAGGTGATAGCTTTCGAACAATGACTACAAGACTATCAAGTATTTCAAACATGTTTTGATTATTATTAAACAATGCCAATTCTTGTTGTGTTATAGCAGCGTCAGGATCAAACAGAAACTCATCTTTCGCAGGTGGTACCCAACACATCCCATCATATAGGGCTAATTGTCTTGATATGAGCCTATTTGTAGTTAAAGCAGCTCTTTTGCCTATAATTTGCTCTATTGCTGTTATTGCCACATAGTTTTTTTCATAAGGATGGCAAGATATATTCACTGGTTGCTCCTCAAGAGGTACGGCTGTGTAGGTAAACTCCCCTCTTTGGATTCGTAAAATCACGCCCTCATATTGTGTTTCTAATGGAGTATACGAGATTTTTACTATAGGTAAATAATGTTGCAATCCTTGTGTAACATTTCTTCTCAAGATTAGGGCCTTATCATTTTCTTTATGGAATATAATTATTCCCTCAGGATTTACTTTTTCTGCAATAGCTTTAACAGCATCAAACTCAAGTAATAATCTGCTGTCAAAATGCACCAGAGATGCCTTATTTTTGCCTATAAAGACAATAATGTTACACACCGTAAAATTGTTTGTATACAAGCCAGAAACGCCATAACTTTCTGTAGCTTTCGTTAGAATTCCCCCTCTTCCTTGTGGGATCTTTATAAGTGTACCTTGTGTGGTTGTATTGGTTTTATCTGGATTCATTTTGTTTAACTTTTAGCCTACTTGTATTAAAACGCTCTGTAAAACTTGGAGTTGGAATAACTTTAATCAGGCTAGCTCTGATTAAAGTTACTAAACTAAACGGGGTGATTTTAACACGGCTTTTGCTATCCGGAAAGATTGGCTAGGTTTTCAGTGAGGAACTGTTCAAATGCAATGAAGTAAGAGCATCATTGCAATGAATTTAGGCATGACAGAAAGGTACGGTTAACTGCTCATTGCTATTAGCTATTTTTTAACATGAATCGGGATTTTATGCTGCCTTGCTACCGGACTATCCCTAAGACTATAGATACTAAAAATAGTATCAGAAAAATATAAAATAAAATTTTGGCAATTGCGGCAGCTTCTGCTGCAATTCCAGTAAAACCAAATACTGCAGCAACGATTGCTACTATAAAAAATATTAAAGACCACATTAACATGTTGCTTTCTCCGTATTAGTTTTTAAAAAAACTACTAGTCAAATGAAAAGTATAAGTTTCAAACCCTGTTTGTCAAATTACGAATATTTCTGCTGCGTTGCACATCGAATTAGTTCTCTCTATCCTTCCCTTTCGCCTCATCAAGGCCACTAGTTATTTATGAGGTTGATATTTAGCAAGCCAATTTTTAACATCTTGGCTGATTTCCTCATTTTTCATGATCTCTTTAATAAGCCCATTTCTAAGGTCCTGATTATCACCATACATATCTGTGAGCAATTCATCCCATAAGCCAAAAACAGCTTCTGTAGGATGCGCCTCAGCTTGATTGAGTATGCTTTTAATACGTCTTGAATGATAGGCGTAAATTGCTTTATCAAGCCAAGCAGCACATGCGGGTGATAAACCATGCTCATCGCTGCCATGGCCATGTTTAAGGCCTTTTTCCCAAATAGCGAACCGTAGCGCAACGTGTTTTTTGCCGTATAGATTATTCACCCAGTCCATGCTGCGCTTTCCTACAGCGATACCAAAATCACTAGTAGGATCTTTATCTAAATTAGCGTTAATTTGATTAACAATATCAGCCCAATCTTGTTGCCTAATTTCTTTTTCATTTTCTGTGATCTTTGTGTTTAAATCTTTCTGAAAATTAGCATATTCCTTTAGCTCTTCTGAGTTTAATACTTTACCTATCCACGTTTTTTCAAGTTGATCTGTCATACGATATACCTCTATTAATTTAATAATGCGTTCCCAAGGAATAGATTTATCGTTACTAGAATCAGACAATATGCTTTTCAAAGCGTTACTTGCCTCAAACAAAGTATTTGCTTTCTCAGCCAAAAACTGCGACTGCATTGAAAGATGCTCGAAGATATCAACATTCTCAACTAATAACGTTTTTATTTGAGCCAGCTCAAATCCAAAATACTTGAGTGCAATAATTTGCTGTAGCTTCAATAAATCTTTTTCGGCGTATAAACGATAACCGTTGGGAAGCCTTATTGACGGTTTCAGTAGATCAATGCGATCGTAGTGATGCAAAGTCTGTATCGATATGTGTGTCAATTTGCTTAAGTCTTTTACGTACCATTGGTTCATCGTTTTACCTCCAGGTTTTTAAGGTAAGGTATATAGTAACTATAGAGTCAAGAGCCAAAGAAATATACCTGCCCTTCTTCTTTTATGAATTGATGCTTAAGAAGAATGACAGTTTACTTTTGAGTAAAATGCATGCAACATATCAAAATCTTAGTTAACTTAATATATCGTAGGTCAGGTCATGCTTCGTAACCCAATGGTGGCTCAATTTTTGTCATTTTCATTATCACGCTCATCCTCATCTGGATCATCCTCACCTGCACCATCGACAACTGAGGAAATGATAGAATTACAACCTATGGGTAATGAAGGTACAGCAGCCCTTTTAAGTGCATTTCGACAAAGGAAAAAATTCCAATCGAGATTAGATCTAGAGTCGGAATATTATGAGGAGGCGCAACAGGAGTTGCAGCTTATTAGTGAAAAACTAAGAAGCAGTTTAGTACGAGAACAAATGGAGTTTTATGGTCTTTACGAGCAACGTAGTATGCTGGGTAGTATAGGGATGCAGTGGGAAGAACAAGAAATTATACAGGCATTTTTTTACTTGGCAAATGATGTTGCTTTAACAAAAAACCATCCTGTATATGATCTTTATTTGGCTGGAATAACAAGTCCAGCAGACTGTGCTGGATTATTCAATATTATTAAAAAGTTTAAGACGGTTAACAAATCAGTAGTATTTTTAAGTGTATTTCATGTCGAGAACCATTGGATACCCGTTTTTATTGTAAAATTTCCAGATAGCAACATTACGGTTTTAAGCATAGATCCTGAGTTAAGTACGGAAAAAAGTAAAGCTTCCAATATTCAAAAATTAAGAAAAGCATTTCACAAACTTGATCCTAAAATCACCTATGAAGATGCGGGAATTAGCTTGCAATTATATGGACGCGACTGTGGCATATTAAGTATGGAGTTAATTGAAACAGCGTTTAAAAATGATGATCAGCTACTTATTCAGTTGGACACAGGAAATCATAAAGTGAGTATTAATAAAGAAAAACTGCCTGTTTCTTTTGTTTCGGTAGATTATCCTGCTGTTTTAACATTTGACTTTGACGATGCAGAGGTTATGCCACGACCCATACATCAATTAGGTGTGTCCTTCTATGAAAAATCAGCAACAAGAAAGGCCGTGCTTATAAGAGATAAATGGGAATATCGATTACAGCAAAGTGAAAGTGAATGTTTGATTAGTTTAGAAGACAATGGCACATTGATGGCCATACCATTAGATGAGCATTATAGCTACGCTCAGCGCGCAAACCAACAACAAGGGAATGACGTTGATTATCAAGATATTAGTCTTATAACATCCTTTTTTATACAAAACTTTGAAGATAGTTCTCCTTCTAGAGAATCAATAAAAAATGAAATAATAAAAAAATCATTTAGCTTGCTTGATATCGATTTAACTCAATTTATTAATCGGATGCGCTTTAATACATCAAAAGATATTCAAGCAGCTTTTGCACGATTTAGGGGAAAGGTATTAAACGGATCCTCTTGTGATCAATCGCAGGAAAACACGGTATTATCGAGAGCAATTATTCAAATTAATAGAGATATTATTACCCCTTTAGCCCTCTCAACATTAGTAGAGGTGTTTGAAAAAAAGCTGGCAGAAATGTATGGTGAATGGTTGAGCAAAACGACCACATACAATGATGCACCAACCTTACAGACATGTTTGAGTAAAATGCCCCCCCTTTTGTTCAGACAGTCGCCAACATAGACTTGGCTATTGCAGATATTAACAAAGGGAAAAGAATACAATTAGATAGCTTTTTGGCGTCTGTTCAAAAAAGAATTGCCGACAAACTTAATTCGTTAAGTACAAGTCGGCTTCCCCGAAAACAAAAAGAAAAGTTGTCAAAATATTTAAAGGTGGTCGCTCGCAAATATCAATATTCTTCAGGGACAGCAATTAATAACATAAATTATGATATTCCTCGATTACTATGGGGTGAGATGTATGATGATGTCGTCGATAAATATACTTTGATTGAAAATCAATTATTATTACTTTGTAAAAATAGAACACCCTCTTTCCTCTCTCAATTTAGTCGTAACATTGTTATTTCTTTTTCAGAAGTATTCAAACAATGGCATGATTGGGTAGAGTTTTTACTGAATAAAGAGGTAAGTGGAGAAAGCCAATCCTATTATGAGCACACACTTAGATATTTATCAGCGGCTAAAATTGAAGCTGCTACGGAATTAGATTGTTTGTTACGGATGGATCTTTTAGAAATAAATAATGAGAGCAATACAATTAATTACAATAAAAAGCATTTATTAAGATCAAATGGATTTAACGGTACTCACTGTGTTTATGGCATCTATAACATGATCAGTCGCCATATCGCTCAGGTAGATGCAGATTTTGTGCAACGCTTAAAAGCACGGATCAAAGAATACGAGCAATATAAAAATTCACCGTGGGGCGATTGGCAGTCATTGATTTGTAGTTTTTTTGAAGTAATAGCTTATGAGAAGCAAATGAATATTGAGAATGTAAGAGTATTGGCTCTTGACACTTGCCATCATATAGAACCGAAACAAACGGAAAATATCATACAATGTGTTTCATAAAAAGATAAGTTAGCTAGAGAATAGATAAAATAAGGGGACATCCATCTTTTTTTAATAGATGTCTCCCTATTCTACCCATGCTCTAGATCCATGATTCCTAAATAAAAAAAACAGAACAGACATTGATCCATTTACTTTGAATGGGAAAATGAATAACGCCTAGAATTGGACTGCTTGGATTCAGCTGTTAGCTGAACTCCATCTTGTTGAAAGGGTAAAGAATATCGACGAGCTCTTTGTTTTTCTAATGGTAGGCTCACTATGGCAAGTTTTTTTGTAGCAGTACTTGGAGTTGCTCTTTTATCGGCTGGCATAGGCGTACAATATGCTTGAAGGTAGGATGTGTAGAGATCACTACCTTGAATTAACGTTATCTGAGCAGGCGTAAGCTTACCAAACTCTTCTTCAACCCGTTTAAATTGGGATGAAATATCATCATCACATGTAGCATATCCTTCTTCCATAAGCCAGTTAAGTGCATGCATGGCGGGCTGCAATTTTTGATTACGAGCAAGTAGCAATTTAATCTTCGTATCAGTTTCTTCCGATAGATTGCTATGAGGGAATGATAACTCTGTGAGTGTAATATTGGTTGCCAATGCCTTTATCAAAAATCCAGCTGCAAGTTCTGATATAGGGAAACCGAAATGTAACATTTGCAACGTACTATTTCCTTTTAATGCTTGAGCTAGAACTTTTATATCGTTAGGTGATTCCAAAACACCTAATGCAAGTTTTTTAAGTGTTTTCTGTCTGGTTAATACTAATGCAAGCTCTCTTAGGCTTGCATTATCTAATCTGACACTAGTTAAATCGAGAACCTCAAGAGTTGTAGTGCTCCTCAGTAGATTTATTAAGGGCCCAATTATTTCTGTGCCTATTTCGTGGTTTTTTGCTAGATAAAGCGCATTTAAGCGGGAGCGTTTATTTCGAAAAATGGCATTCAATAATAAGCTCGCTCCTGTAGTACTTATATGATTACCTTGTAAACTAATACCTTCGAGCACAGGATTTCTTTCTAATAAATTAGCAAGGATACCCACGCCCCTATCACTTAACCCCGTATTATCAAGTACAAGTAATCGAACAGTTTCATTATCAATTAACTCATCCACTAAAAAACCTATACCCTGATCACCAAGTGCAGGATTATCAGAAAGCTCAATCCCCATTAGTGTTTGATTTTCTTTTAACAGTTGTCCGATATGTAGAGCCGCATCAGGGGTAAAATTATTTTGCGATAAATTAAGCGAGTGCAAATTGGTTTTACGTGTTAATCGAATAGATAAAAGTTTACAATCACTATCATTTAGTCTGCAATTTGATAAAGTAAGATGCTCCATTGCCTCTTGATCAGCAAGAGCATCTGCTAAGATAGCAATTGGGTCACCGGTTAGAGCAATGTTAGTGATTTCTAATTTTTGGAGCATAGCATTTGCACGTACCCCGTCAGCTAAATCCTTTATCCAATGCATTACTGAAAATTGAGTAGAGCCCTGTAACTGAAGCTCTAATAAAGAAGAATTCGAAGCTAAGAATTTTATAAGTTTGATAAACAAACTGTCATCCACGGTTGCATCTTCGGGATTAGAAATAGACAAGCTAGTGAGCTTGGTATTATTTCGTAAAGCATCTACGAGAATATCAACATTAATGGAAGCAACCGATGGTGTTATCTGATCTAACTTAAGTATGCTAATATTGGCCCTCGCATTTTCATCTAATAGCGTGGCAAGAGCGTGGACGCAACTATTATCTAGTGTCTCTCCTGAAATATTGAGCTCGATCATTCTTGGGTAGTTTATGGCTTGTAGATAAGTCTCAAGCTCTGAAAGTTCTAACGAACAGCCACTTAGATCAAGAGATTCTATAGTTTGATATGCCTTCAACCATTGGGCTAAATATTCATGTGTGACCAGTTCATCTAGGTCTAAGAATCCTAATATATCCAGGACTTTTATTGTTCTAATATCTCTTTTGCAAAACCAAAGATCATAGAGAAATAAGGCCAATCGGTCAGTCACCCAGTCGGCGTTGACATGCTCTTCATTTAAGATAATTTTTCTTTTGCAATCCACCTCCAAGTCTAGAATTTGTTGCTGTTCTCTTTTGCTAAGTCTATCTATAAAGACTGGTACAGAAAACTCCGAATGCCATATTAAATGATGCAAGTATTGCGTTAATAAATTCAGATTTTCGCCCTGCCCTTCACCAGGAAGGCGAATTTTAACTAATAAGATGCGCAATTCGGCAACGAATTTATCTAAAGTGGCGGGAATGGTGCTATCGAAATTGGCTTGTGGATTACTTAAAAATTGACCTACCATAGTTTTATCCAAGAAATAACAAAAAGTGATAAAAATTTTATCTGTTAGAAATTTATGATTGAAGAGACAATACCTGCTTTTTCCATTCTAACATTTTTTCTAATAATTTTTGGGGTTCATCTTCTATTAAGATTGTGCTTAAGCGTTCTGATGGCAGAAAACCCTCATTTACTGCATGATCCAAAAACTTTATTAAATTATTATAATAACCATTAGTATTTAAAATCCCGCAAGGTTTATCGTGATAACCTAAATGCTGTAAAGTAACCATTTCAAAAAACTCATCCAGCGATCCAATACTACCTGGTAGCATAATAAAACCATCTGCTAGTAAATGCATCAGATGTTTTCCCTCGTACATATGATTTATCACATGCAGAGTAGTTAAAGAATCATGTGCAACTTTGAAATGTTCAGCTAATCGTTGCGAAATAACACCTATAACCTCTCCACCTAATCTCAACATTTCATCAGCAAGTACACCCATCAATCCTACTTTTGTACCACCATAGACTAAAGTGATATCAGAAGTAGTAAGTGTTTGAGCTAAATTTTGAACAGCCTGAACGTATGTTGGGTTATACCCTTTTTTAGAACCGCAAAAAACAGCAATTTTTGTTAGTTGAGATGTTAAGTTGCTATGCATTGCTCTTAATAACCATAATGTATGTATTTTAATATATTACTATATTTTTTGATCTTGCTACATTTTCTTGGACTTTCATCAAGTCTGAACTAATACAGTTAATTTTATACATGGCCACACTAAGCCAGAGTAACCTTGATTCCGCTCCGCTTCATCAAGGTTCTTTCAGAAGACCTGTAGTAATAGAAATCTGTGATGTTAACGTTCGATGTACCGGGCATTTATTAGCAATTTCTAGTAATTTACTACGTTGCTCTTGACTCAAGTCACCTACTAATTCAATGATTCTTTCGATATGATCAACTCTTGAATTAGTATTGTCACATTCTTTGCAATCTACCGCGTGAATTTTTTGATATTTTAATTTTACAACCACTCTCTTAAGTGGAATTTTTTTCAATTCAGCGTAGGCACGTAATGTCATTGAAGTACATGTTCCCAATGCTGCTAAAAGAAAGTCATAAGGAGAGGGACCCTCATCATTACCACCATTCGCAATAGGTTCATCTGCAACAAGATGATGTTGTCCAATAATTATATCTTGAATAAATTTTCCTTTGCCAGATTCAGAGACTGTAATTTCAATAGATTGCATATTTTTTACTCTTCAAAGTTTTATTCGCAAATGGCTGGTAAGTACCCGTGTTCATAACAAACCCCGCTTTGCTCACAAGGCGAATTACCTAATGACTCAATCGAGTACTCATTACAAGCTGATGCAGCATTATTATTATTTCCTAGCGCGTTAAAAATTTCTACTGTATTTGACATAACTTCATAAAGACTTGTAGGCCTGTGACAGTAAAGATATCCTCGCTCCATGCTGTTTTTCTAAAATGAATAGTAACTGGCCCCTTTGCCAGCAAGTAGTTATTAAACAAACTTTGTTGTATACTATTAATAAGGCATGATTTATTACACAAGTTGAAATAGGAGAGAAACCATCATGAGAGAGACAATAGTATTTCTTGAGAATGAAGGGTTATTGCTTCAAGTATGGGGTGGAATTCTATCCGCCAGTCCCATAATAAACTTGGAAATCCTTGCAGGTGAAGATCATTTAACTGGTGTGGAGAAGTTTGCAGTTGGTATGGAGAAGATTTCTAAAGCTGCACCAGCTCTTACTCCATTCCTCGATCAAGTAGCTAGGATAATGATTAAGTCATTACCAATACCGAAAATAAGACCGGAGTAAAATCGGTTACTCTCTGAATATATGAGTGATGATGTATCACTCGTTTTTGGGCACGAATGAAAAAAAGAGGTAGTTATCATGAAAAACACGTTAAACTTTATCGAAGATAAATCGGTGTTATCTCAAGTATGTGGTGGCCAGTTAGTAGCCGCCAATCCAATAGTACAATTAGAATCCATTGCAAAGGAAACGAATAATAAAGCATTATTAGCTGTAGCAAATGATCTAGTTACTCTTGACAAATTCGCCCCTAAACTTGCTCTTGGTCTAGCTACGGTACTAGATAATTTATTAACGAAAACGCAGGGAAAAGTACCACAAGCACAATAGAAATAACAGCACAAAAATCAATACTTCACTCTCTGATACCAGTTTATACGGGGATCAGAGAGACTTGCTACGTAAACTATAGTTGATCACCATTTCTTTGAGTTGGTAAGGAATGGCTACGACCTTTTTGGTTTTCCAATGTTAATTCAACTGTTGCTCCTTTAATGCTTGAGCTTTTTCCAAGATATGAGACAGATTCAATTTTCTATAGCTTGATTCAATAACTAAAGTTGCTGTCGCTGTAGTAGGTTTCAACTGCACATAATATTGATCAACTTGGCGGATAGGAATAATAGCATCTATATCAACCTGATTTTCATTACACAGGCTATCGATTGGTATGCTATCATCTAAATGTTGTTGAAATAATGAGACACACAAATCCTTTTTAGCTTTAGCAGTAACTGCCACTTTTTCTGATGCCACATAAAATTTCATTTCATGAAGTTCGCCAAAAAAATTAGGTTTATAGCCGCCAAAGTTCACAAAATATAAGGTATTTTCGGATCCATTTTCTGGTTTTTCTTTTGTTAAAGATATTTCATAACCATCAACAATAGTTAATTCAACAGTAGAATCAATATGCAGGCGCAAAGGCGAGCCAAACCATTTATTAACCAAAAGAGGATACGTCTCTTCAAGTGATTCCCCTGCTACAAAGACGACATCATGCAACTCTATATTACAGCCAGCAGCACGACCACCTAACATAACAGCAAATAATTTAACCACTTTGCATCACTCCTTGAAGTTATAGATGATTGTTACACAATATAATTTTTATCATATATCGAATGCGAGGTCTACAACTTAAGAAGGATTTTCTCATACTTGGAAAAATACAAGAAAGTCAGCGCTGCTATTAAAGCAACCGTGGCGCACAGAATAGCCGGGAAAAAATGGAAACTGGTTTTTGCTACTACAAAACCGCATAGACTTGGAGTAAGTCCCCCTATTCCAGCACCCAGCATAAAAAATAAATTAACAGAGCGACTTCTATGTTCTTTAACAAATAATCTATTCATGACTGAATGGACAGGTGCAATAAAGCAGGCACTTGCGAGTGTTAAGGGGATTTGCCCCCAAATATTTGCCTGTATGATCATATAAAAACCTATTAGAACTAAGGGAATTGCTAAAAAGGATGCAATGAATAAGTAAGAAAAATGTTCATAATAATCTGATATTTTTCCAAACAAAGGTTTTAAGAAAAGTGAAGGCACAATTGCAATGAGTGTGGCAGCAAGACCTACCTCAGTTGAGGTATGCAGAATTTTTGTAAGATAAAAATTAGAGTAAATCGTTGGTAACCAAGAAAAAATACTACTCACCATTCCAAGGAGCAAGGTGCTAATGATGGCAATACGATAGGAATAAATGGTTTTCCTCTGCATTTCTGAAGATTGGCTGGGTGTGTGTTGCAAATTTTTGCGCAAAAAATAACTGATAATGCTAGCTAGTCCGCCCAGTAAAAACGCAATTCTCCATAACCAACTAGGCGCATCGTCTTGTAAGCACATCCAAGCAAAACCCAAGGCGATTAAACCTCCAATGGATGAAGAAGCAGATAAAATACCACTTAATAATCCACGTTGCTGTGGATAGGTTTCCATTAGATAGGTACCTGCAGTTGGATATTCGCCTCCTATAGATAATCCTTGTAATATACGAAGAAAAATCAATAAACACGTGGATAGGATCCCAATGGTTTCATAGGTAGGTAAAAAGGCTAATCCAAACGTAGCTATCCCAGCCCACAAAACGGATTGACTGAGTGCTGTTCTGCGACTCTCTAAATCAGAGATACGACCAAATAGATATCCTCCTAATGGTCTTATCACAAATATTATGCTAAATAACACGATACTCAATAAGTGGTTTTGTTTTTCATCATTTACATTAGTAAACAGCGAAAAAATAAGATAGCCTAAGTGTGCAAATAAAAGAAAGTCGTAGTAATCCAGGATATTACCTAACAAAACCAAAGCAGGTGTTTTTAATCTTTTTGTATTTTGTGAGGGATACGTTTCTTTAGTGCTCAAAATATACTCTCTGGAATCCTATATTATTTAAAATATTGTTTTTAATAGTTCAATAAATAGTTTCACCTTAAGAGGAACAAATTTTCTTTCAGGATAAACGATATATAAAGAAAGAGTAGGTAAGGTAAAGTCTGATAAGCAGGTTATAATCTTTTTTTGTGTGATCCAATCTTTTATCATGAATTCAGGCAACACAGCCATGTAGGTGCCTGCCATTACCATTTGTGCAACAAAATCAGCATTATTGGATTGAAGAGAACTATTGACTGTAACAGAAAAATTCTGGTTTTTCTTTGTAAAGATAAATTTTTTTGAAAATTTATCACTCATATTATAAATAGCAAAATCCTGTTTGGACAGCTCTTCTGGATGTGAGATTTTTCCATGTTTCTTTATATACTCAGGACTTGCACACAGCACAAGCGGCAAAGATGCTATCTTTTGACTAATTAGTGATGAATCACGTAGTTTGGCAGTACCAATGCTTAAATCAAAACCCTGTTGAATTATATCACCAGTCATACTATCCAGGGTGATATTAAATTTTACATCAGGATAGAGTTCGTGAAATTTCAGCAAAGGAGTCGCAAATAAATGCATGGCAAATGCAGGAGGTACAGAAATTTTGAAAGTTCCTGAGGGTTTTTTCTGTAAGTTTAAAATGGCCTCATAACCTTCCTCAGCAATACCCGATAAAGATTGGCAATGTTGATAAAAAATCTCACCAGCCTCTGTCAATGAAAGCTGTCGTGTTGAACGATTCAATAAACGTGTTTTCAAGTGCTTTTCAAGTTTTGTAATATGCTTGCTAATATATGATTTAGACACTCCTAAAATTTCAGCAGCTTGAGAGAAGCTTGATTGTTGTACAACATTGTAAAAAATTGCCATTTCATTAATAAGCATGACTTCCCCGTGCTGCTAGCAAAAAACATTATTATACCCATGGTTTCCGTATGGAAACAATCCTTTTCCACTTTTACAATTATCAAAGTTTTACAACTTTAGTAAGATAGGTGAACTCAAGTTAATAAAGAAAATTAAGGCCAATACAACATGTCGATTACGCGACTAGCTCTTTCGCGACCATATACCTCTGTTGTCTTGGCGTTAATGTTATTAATATTTGGCATTATATCCCTCTTGCGTACTCCTGCAGACATCTTTCCTAATATTGATATTCCTGTTGTAGGCGTGGTATGGACTTATACAGGTATGCCAGCAGAAGAAATGGGCTCACGGATTACTAGTGTTTTTGAACGTGTTGTTCCTACAACAGTAAATGATGTAAAACATATTGAATCTCAATCCCTTAATGGATTTGGAATTATTAAAATATTTTTTCAACCTGATGCTAAAATCGATCTGGCGATTGCGCAAGTAACCGCTATTGCGCAGACGATGTTAAAGATTATGCCGCCAGGAATGTCGCCTCCGCAAATTTTAAGCTATAACGCCTCAACCGTGCCAATTATACAGCTTGTATTATCAAGTTTGAAATTATCTGAGCAAGAGTTAAATGATTATGGTAGTAGTTTTATCCGCACAGAACTTGCCACAATAAAAGGCACTGCACTTCCTGCGCCACACGGCGGAAAAGTAAGGCAAATAAGAATAGATTTAAATCATCAAGCTATGCAGGCCTACGGAATAACTGCACAAGATGTCGGTCAAGCGATTGGTGAGCAAAATATTATTTTGCCCTCTGGCACACAAAAAATGGGAATTTATGAGTACAATGTAAAATTAAATAACAGTCCCCTGTTATTAGAGCAATTAAATGAATTACCTATTCGCAACAAAAATGGCACCATTTATCATATTCGTGATGTAGCGTATGTGCATGACGGATTTGCACCACAAACTAGTATTGTGCGAGTCGATGGAAAACGAGCCGTATTAATGCCAATACAAAAAACAGGGAGTGCTTCCACTTTAGATATCATTGATGAGGTTAAAGGCCTTGTCCCTAAAATTCGCGATATGATGCCGGAAGCACTTAAATTAGCTATTGTAGGCGATCAATCGTTATTCGTTTCTGCAGCAATAAAAAACGTCGTTTTTGAAGCGGTAATTGCTGCGACATTAACTGGATTGATGATTTTATTGTTTTTATCTAGTTGGCGCAGTACGTTAATTATTACTATTTCTATTCCGTTATCCATTTTAGCCTCGGTCATCGTGCTTTCTGCCTTGGGTCAAACCATAAACATCATGACATTAGGAGGGTTAGCTTTAGCTGTAGGGATTTTAGTGGATGATGCTACTGTTATGATTGAAAGTATCAATTGGCATTTGGAGCAAGGGAAAAGTTTAGAGGCGGCTATATTAGATGGTGCCGATCAAATTTCCGCTCCGGCATTGGTTTCTACTTTATGTATTTGCATCGCATTTTTCCCCATGTTTTTTCTAAGCGACATAGCATATTACTTATTTGCACCTTTAGCGGAAGCAGTTATTTTTGCAATGTTGGCGTCTTATGTTTTATCACGGACATTAGTTCCTACTTTAGCAAAATATTTGTTGCGTAGCGATCAGGAAAAGAGCAAGAATCCTAAATTCTTTATGCGTTTCCAATTGCTTTTTGAAAACAAATTCAAGGCAATTCATGAGGGATACTATCTTGTTTTGCAGGAATTTCTAAAGAAAAGAGGTTTAGTTGTTGCATTATTCTTGGGCTTTACAACCATTTCAATTTTATTATTAACACCTTGGATAGGCTCGGATTTTTTCCCTGCAGTAGATGCAGGTCGATTTAAATTACATGTGCGCGCACCCACTGGTGTGCGAATAGAGGAAACCGCAAAATTATGTGATGAAATTAATACATTCATACGACAAATTATTCCTGCTAAGGAAATTGATAATATTGTAGATACTATTGGCTTACCCATGGGCGGTATTAATCTGACTCACACCACTTCAGCACCTATTGGCGCAGCTGATGCCGACATATTAGTAAGTCTTAATCCTAATCATTCCCCTACTGTTAATTATGTGCGTATGTTACGCAAGAAATTACCTAAAAAATTCCCTGGTGTCACTTTTTCCTTTTTACCAGCTGATATGGTTACACAAATTCTTAATTTTGGGTTGCCCTCGCCTATTAATTTACAGATTGTTGGTCGAAAGTTACAGGAAAATCGTCAATATGCGGCAAAGCTACTAGAAAAATTAAAATACATTCCTGGCATTGTTGATGCCCATATTCATCAAGCCTTTAATTATCCTCAATTAAATGTTAATGTTGACCGTGGCTTGGCCAATCAATTAGGCTTAACGCAATTTGATGTGGCTTCTAACCTACTTGTTTCCCTTTCTGGGAGTTTTCAAACAAACTCCACCTTTTGGTTAAATAGCGATAATGGAGTGTCGTATTCTCTAGTATCTCAAACACCGCAATATGCATTAACTAGTTTGCAAGATCTTAATAATATTCCAATAGGTAACCCCAATGCAGAAGGTCAAATTTTGGGATCGCTTGCTACTGTGCAACGAACAGTTAGCTCGGCTGTGGAAAGTCATTATAATGTGCAACCCGTTATTGACATTTTTGCCAATATTCAGGATCGCGATCTAGGGGCTGTTGCAAAAGAGATTAAGAAAACTCTAACTGAAATGCATAAAGATTTACCATTAGGTTCGCGGGTGATTGAACGCGGACAAATTCAAACACAACACGATTCATTCGTTGGTCTTTATTATGGTTTAATTTTTGCAGTACTACTGATTTACTTATTGATGGTTATCAATTTCCAATCCTGGAAAGATCCATTCATTATTATCACCGCATTGCCTGCTGCACTAGCAGGAATTGTATGGATATTGTTCGTGACAGGAACCACTTTAAGTGTGCCCGCTTTAATTGGTGCAATTATGTGCATGGGTGTAGCAACAGCTAACAGTATTTTAGTTGTAAGCTTTGCACGTAATGAAATGATACAAGGTCGCGATGCGTTATCAGCTGCATTAGCAGCAGGTTATACACGATTGAGACCCGTATTAATGACAGCGCTTGCTATGGTTATTGGGATGTTACCTATGTCGTTGGGTTTAGGTCAAGGTGGCGAGCAAAATGCGCCTTTAGGACGAGCAGTCATTGGAGGGCTATTATTTGCTACCGTAGCAACTTTATTTTTTGTCCCTGTTATTTTTTCTTTAATTCACGGAAAAGAACATGCTAATGCAAACTAAAATTTGGCAAAAAATACAACAGATTTACAATGATTTTACTAATTTACCAATTAGATTGCGGCGAAACCTAATCTGGTCTGTTTATATTATTACATGTATTATTTTAATTGGTATTGGTTGGCGTTTAATCGAGTTATTCCATTTACGCAAAACTACAGAGCAACAAGCTATTTTGAATGTGGCAATTGCTCAGCCTTTACAGGGTGCTAAATTAGAGGAAGTCATTTTGCCTGGAGAAGTTCGTGCATGGCATGAGGCAACTATTTATGCTCGCACTAATGGTTATATTCAAGCATGGTATGTGGATATTGGCGCAAAAGTAAAAAAAGGCGACTTATTGGCTAAAATTGAAGGCCCCGATATCGATGCGCAATTATTGCAAGCAGAAGCAAATTTAAAAACTTCACAAGCTAATAATACACTAGCTCAATCGACTCACGAACGTTGGCAAAATTTGTTGAAAACAGGGTCCGTTTCCAAACACGGTGCTGATGAAAAAGCCAGTAATGTTGCTGCAAGTAATGCAACAGTATCGGCAGCTCAAGCGAATGTAAAATATTTAGATGAGCTGGTTGATTTCCAGCAAATTACCGCACCTTTTAATGGTACTATTACTGCAAGAAATATTGACATAGGCACATTGATAGACGAAGGCAGTAATAATACCTTAACTCCCCTCTTTCATATTATACAAGCAGATAAATTACGGGTGTATGTACGAGTACCTCAAAATTATGCTCCACGTATTACACCAGCTATGGAAGTTAAACTCACTTTTACAGAATATCCAGGAAAAAGTTATGCTGCAAAATTATTAAGCACTGCAAAAAGTATTGATCCTATTACACGTACTTTACTCACAGAGTTCGAGGTTAATAACGAAGAATATGGATTATTACCTGGTGGTTATACTCAAGTGCATCTGCTATTACCATCACCGGATTATATTGTCCGTGTTCCTGTTAATACTTTACTATTTCGCGCAGAGGGCCTACAAGTTGCCAGTGTCGATAAAAATAATATTGTCAAACTTCTGCGCATTACGGTAGGTAGAGATTTTGGTAATGAACTGGAAGTCGTTGCAGGGCTTTTGCCTCAGCAATCAATTATTTTAAATCCACCTGAATCATTGCTAAATGGACAAAAAATTAATGTGGTGCACGACGCATCTAGTCGGAAAGAGTAATCATAATACAGCCAGAATTTTACTATTAATATCAAGCATTAATGTATTCATTGCGAGATTCCTATTTGCTTGCTAATATTCATATTTATGTTTAGTATCTTTTTTGAGGTTTTAATTATATTTAGGAAGAAACAATAATGAAAAAGAAAATAGCTATTCTTGTTGGAAGCCTTCGTAAAGAGTCTTTTAACCGTAAGATTGCCAATGCATTAATACAGCTTGCCTCCGCATCGCTTGATATGAAAATAATCGAAATTGGTCAATTACCACTTTATAATCAGGATGGTGATGAAGGTAATCCTCCAGCAGCATGGACTGAGTTTCGCAATACTATGAAGGATTTTGATGGCATTCTATTTATAACACCAGAATACAATCGTTCCGTTCCGGCAGTGCTTAAAAATGCCATAGACGTTGGATCACGACCTTATGGTAAGAGTATTTGGGATAAGAAACCAGCTGCTATAGTTAGCTCTTCCCCAGGCGCAATAGGTGGATTTGGTGCAAACCATCATCTTCGACAATCGTTAGTATTTCTTAATGCACCTTGCATGCAACAACCAGAAGCCTATATTAGTGATGTTGCAAAGCTGTTAGATGAAAAAGGAAATATAAATAACGAGGGTACTCAAAAATTCCTTAGTCAATTTATGGAAGCATTCGCTCATTGGGTAAATAAAAATACGGTAGTTTAGAGCGAATAATTCTGTTCACGTCATTGCTTGGTTGGCCTGCTGCCTTCTCGCAATGACGTTCTATACCCTACTCTGTTCTATCTATCGATTTCATTCCCTCTGAAGAATAACGCCCCCCAATAATCTGAATATTCTTCAAGGCATCAGTCAGCGTATCCCACGCTGATTCAGGAAGATTTAAACTAGTTGCCTTCGTATTTTCTTCTAGATATTTTAGATGCTTAGTACCAGGAATTGGAACAATATCATTTCCTTGTTTTAGAAGCCAAGCAAGAGCTATTTGAGCTGGTGTAGCTTTATTCTTTTTGGCAATTTCCTCTACAATTTCAACAAGTTTAAAATTGTGTTTAAAATTTTCTTCTTGAAAACGTGGATTTGTGCGACGCCAATCGGATTGTTCAAGCTCATGAATACTCTTGATTTTACCGGTGAGAAAACCTCTTCCCATTGGACTGTATGCTACAAAACCAATTCCCAACTCACGAACAGTTGGTAGAATTTTTTCTTCAATATCCCTTTCCCACAAGGAATATTCTGATTGAATTGCGGTAAGCGGGTGTACCGCGTGTGCGCGTCGTATAATAGCTGGGCCAACTTCAGAAAGACCAATATATCGCACCTTACCAGCTTTCACGAGTTCTGCAAGCGCGCCAACGGTATCTTCGATCGGTGTCTTTGGATCCAAACGATGTTGATAATAAAGATCAATATAATCTGTATTTAATCTCTTAAGTGAACCTTCAATTGCTTTTTTGATATGCGCAGGACTGCTGTTTAAACCTAGCGTTTCATTATTATGCCCAAATTCAAAAGCAAATTTTGTAGCGATAACGATTTTTTCTCTGGCTTTTCCTTTTATTGCGCGCCCAATTAATTCTTCATTTTTAAATGGACCATACATTTCTGCTGTATCCCAAAAATTTATTCCTAGGTCGAGCGCGCGATGGAGCACGTTAATTGATTCTGATTCATCTGCTGGACCATAACCATATGACATGCCCATACAACCTAACCCTAATACTGAAACCTCAAGACCTTGATCGCCTAGTTTTCTTTTTTGCATAATTCACACCTTATTTGCTATGGGAGATTTTTAATTTTTGGGGGAATTTTTGTAATTATAAGTTCTGCAAGAAATATGGTTGCTATTGAAGCAACAACAAAAGAGACAAAAAGATAAGAATCGATTAAACCCATGTTTAAAGCCAATGCACCCATAATGATTTCCATTGCGCCACGGGAATTAAGTGTTCCACCAATAATTGCAGCTTGCGATGAATCAAATCCACTCAAGCGAGCTCCTAAATAACCACTTATTATCTTAGTGCAACACAAAAAAGCGAATATAACGACGACCAGCATAAGATCAAGACTTTGAAAGAAATTCAGTTTTAAACCTATAGAAATAAAAAAGATAGGAGCAAAAAAATTCATCACAAATAATTCAACTTGTTTAAGTACGGGACTCTCCCCGCCAATAATTCTCCTACCAATAATTCCAGCAATAAAAGCCCCTAAACTGGAGTGAATATGAATACCATTAGTAAAAGCCGCCGTAAGTAGGCAAATACCAAATAGCAGAGCTAAATCATAAGCAGGCTCACCGGTTTGAGATACTTCTTTAGTAAATATTTTTCTCATCACTCTTTGCTTGCCTGAAATGAAGAAAACTAAGCCAAAAAAACCAATGATATAAAGCAATGTATATAAAATTTGAATGTTTTCCATAGCAGCATTGGCGTAAACAATAACTGACGAGTATGCAAACCACCCGAATAGGTCGGTCAATAAGGCTGTTCCTAAAACAGTAACACCTAACGCGCTATTTATAATGTTATGCTCCATTAACGTTCGTGTAATAACAGCTAGCGCAGAAATAGACGCAATTGTTGCAAAAGTTAATGGAAATATATGAGGGGATGCTGAAATTTCTGTGCCATGTAAAAAGTCAAAGAAATGGAGGGCAAAGAAAAACCCAGCAATAAAAGGTATAAAAATAGCACAAGAGCTTGTTAGAAAAATTGCTTTGGTTTGTTTAGTTAACAGATTAAAGTCTAATTCTAAACCTGCTGTGAAAAGTAACATAACAACGGAAAGACTAAATAACGTATCATAAGCATCTGGCAAATTACCTACATCTGGAAAGAAGAAAATGTGTGTTTCAGGAAAGAAAAAGCCTAGCAAAGTGGGGCCTAATACGATACCTGCAACAAGCTCAGTAACTAAAGTGGGAACATTAAATCTCCGTCCTATTCTTGCTAGAAACCGTGCTAAAGCCAGCATAAGTCCAACCGCAAACAAAAATATAGTTAACTCACTTGATGTTAAAGCATGCATAAAATAATTTCTCGCTGTTAGTCATCATGACAATCCTTAAATTTTAGTTTAACTTATTACATTATCCAGTGATTACTATAATACCGAAAAAAATGGTTTTAGTGCTAAAGACAAAACGGTCGTTGCAGTGAACTAGCTCTCTAATCCACATAATCTTCTACTGTTTCATGGAGTGGATTATATCTAATACCTACATATAGTATATTACTTAATTTATTGCCTGTAGTTTGAAATTGTAATCGCTGTAAGTACCCAATTTGCCAAAAAATAGTAGAGGTTGCTTGAAAATCTGTGCCAATAAAAAGTCGATTTTCCTGCACTGCTTTATCATTAGACCATTCAGGATCATTCAGTTTTACAAATATTTCGTTGGAAACAAGAGGGACAAATTTATTAGTAATTTTATTCGGGAAATAAAGTGCAATTTTCTCTCGAACACGACTTTGCCATTGTGGCTGATGCATTCGACTATATTGCTCAAATCGAGTCCTGTTTCTTAAAACGAAGTTATCTTTTTTAATAACCTCAGCTACTATTTCTTCCCAAAGGCCGTTTTCCCTAACGCTATCACTTAAGGGATTGTGGGAGCTCCAAAAATAGCCCCCACTCAAGTTGAGGCCAGGTTTGTATCGGTATTCTATACCAGCATATACCTTGGTCAATTCATAATAATTGGCTAAGTCTTTGAATCGTAATTGACCCTCAATGTTATAATGCCATTTCGTTAATGTAGGAATTCTATCGTTAATTGCGGCATCTAACCAAAGGCCAGTAGATTCTTGTAACCCATAAGCCTTATGCGTAAGCATGCACATAAGAAAAGACACCAGAATTTGAAGGGAGAATTTTAATTGATAATCCTTTAGCATTTTAAAGATACTCATCTGTTTTTCAAATTTATTATAACTCATTATTCCCTCTAATAATCTATCATTCGAAGAGAGATTTGCGTGCGTATGCACAGCATGTATAATGAATGACAGTATTACTATCAGTGGATCATAAACATGAAAACACTTAGCTCAATAAACCCTGCTAACTATTCCGTTGTGGGTGAAGTAACAGTAAGCTCACAGCAGGAAATTGTTGAGAAGGTTCAAAAAGCGCATGCAGTAAAGAAATACTGGAAAATGTTAGGTGCAAGAAAGCGCGCTGAAATGTTGCGCCCCCTACTCTCCTTATTTCAACAAAGAGTTCAAGAAATCGCGACTCTTACTAGTCAAGAAATGGGCAAGCCGATTGCTCAAAGTCTTGAAGATATCGAATCGGAAGATGCCTACTTCCTTGCTTTTATTGAACAAGGCCCCGAATATCTTGAAGATGAAATTACAGTGAATGAAGAATCCCAACAAAAATCAGCATTTCATCGAATTGTATATGAACCCACTGGCGTAGCTGCTTGCATTGCGCCTTGGAATTATCCATTCAACAATTTTATTTGGGCTGTTATCCCTAATTTAGTAGCGGGAAATCCCGTGATTTTTAAACATTCAGAAGAGTGTCCATTGATTGGCAAATTAGCCGAAGAAATGATGCAACAACTTAACTTACCTGAAGGGGTATTTGCAGCAGTTTATGGCGATGCAACGGTTGGTCAAACACTTATTGAACAAGATATCGATTTGATTTGGTTTACAGGAAGCTCTCAAACGGGAAAGAAATTATTTGAAATAGCCGGTAAAAAACAAGTTAAAAGTCTTTTAGAAATGGGGGGTTCAGATCCTGCCATTCTTTTTGAAGATATTAAGAATATTCATATCGATAAAGTTATTGAAAGAATTTATTCTCGCCGTTTTACAAATTGCGGGCAAGTATGTTGTGCGGTTAAAAGACTAATTGTGCATGAATCTATTTTTCAAGAAGTTGCAGATAAACTTGCAAAATATTTAGAAAATATCAAAGTAGGTGATCCGTTAGATCCCACTACACAAATGGGTCCTCTTGTTGCCGAACACCAACTCCTTTTATTAGAATCCCAAATAGCCAATTCTATCGCATTAGGCGCAAAAGTTTTATCTGGTGGCAAACGTCCTGATGGTTTAACTGGAGCCTATTACCTACCTACTTTACTGACCAATATCAACAGAAATATGCGAGTCTGGAAAGAAGAAACGTTTGGTCCTGTATTACCAATAATATCTTTTGCTACTGAAGAGGAAGCAATTGAATTAGCAAATGATACTATTTATGGACTAAGTGGCGTTATTTATACGGCTGATCAGGAACGTGCACGACGTGTTGCAGCACAAATTGATGCTGGATGCATTGATATTAATTTCGCCAGCCATTGGCGTCCTTGCAATCCTTTTGGCGGGTACAAAGCCTCAGGAGTTGGTCGTGAACATGGTAGGCCTGGCTTTCAAGAGCTATGTCAAATAAAAGTTATTGCTGAGTAACCTCAGGAAAAAATGAAAAGCGGTCGCTTTTAAAACTCCACCTCGGTACTTAATTCCATCACGCGGTTTGCAGGTAATTTAAAAAATCGAGTGGCGCTTCCTGTATTTCGAAACATAGCAAAAAATAATTTTTCGCGCCATTTTGCAATATTTTCATACTTGCCATGAATCAACAATTCTTTGCTTATAAAAAACAAAGGATCGGTTATAGAAAACTTAACTCCATATTTTTCACATTGCAATAATCCCAGTGGCACATCTATATCGTCTTTAAAACCATAGTGCAATTTAATAGCATAAAAGTTTTGCGATAGTTCCTGTATATTTAAGCGTTTAGCAGCAGATATGTGAGGCACATCCTCTATCGATACTTTAAGCACCACAACGTATTCATGCAACACTTTATTATAATTTAAATTATAAATTAACGCTCTAGGAGCAATGCTTGGATCAGCAGTGAAGAATACAGCTGTTCCTTTCACTCGTAGAGGAGATAAGGCAGGAAGATTATCAATAAATGTTGTCAATGCGACACCTTGGTCTTGTTTATGAACACTGACAATTCTATTTCCTTTCCGCCAAGTAGTCATTATCACAAAAACAGATAATGCAATTAATAGCGGTAACCACCCTCCTTCCATAACTTTTAGCAGATTAGCGCTGAAAAAAGTTAAATCTACTATTAAGAAGGATCCCAATATTAATAGCGAATGCCACCAACGCCATTTTAGCAAGTGGGTAATAACGAAAAAGGCTAAAATGGTAGTTATGATCATAGTGCCGCTTACTGAGATGCCATAAGCTGCACCTAAATGAGTTGATGTCTTAAACGTTAAAACAACCAATACTACAGCAGCAAATACGAGCCAATTTATAGTGGGTAAATAGATTTGGCCAATGGCTTTTTCGGAAGTATGTTGCACTTCCATACGCGGCAAATATCCCAAACGGATTGCTTGCTGTGTGGTAGAAAAAATGCCTGAAATGACCGATTGTGAGGCAATAATAGTAGCCAAAGTTGCTAAGGCAATAAATGGATAAAGCATCCAATCAGGAGCTAATAAATAAAATGGGTTTACAATAGCCGCAGGATTTTCTAGTAATAATGCACCTTGACCAAAATAATTTAATATCAATGCTGGCAAAACTATAACATACCAAGAAGCAGTAATCGGCCTGCGGCCAAAATGCCCCATATCTGCATATAACGCTTCTGCACCAGTCAAAGCTAAGAACACGACACCTAAGACGATAAAACTGAACCATTTATTCTGCACAAAAAACAAAATAGCATGTAGTGGATTCAATGCGAATAATATATCTGGATAATTAATAATCTGAAAAAGTCCCAATAGGCCAATTGTAAAAAACCATACTAACATTACGGGGCCAAAAAATTTTCCAATAATGGCTGTACCTTTATGTTGGAAAAGAAAGAGTAAAAAGATAATGGCAATAGTAATCGGAATAACCCATACAGAAAATTTTCTATCGACTACTTCAACGCCTTCAACAGCACTTAAGATAGAAATAGCCGGTGTAATTACGCCATCACCATAAAAAAGCGCTGAACCTAGTATTCCTAAAAACATAAGGAAAGTATATTGCCTCTTCTCCCCTTTTACATTGCGCAATGCCAAAGATAACAAGGCCATAATACCGCCTTCACCATTATTATCTGCGCGCATTACAAACATGATGTATTTAAGAGAGACAACGATAATAAGCGACCAAAAAATAAGTGAAGTAACACCCAACACATTGACAACAGTTACTGCAAGTGGATTATCCCCTGAAAATATCGCCTTTAATGTGTATAAAGGGCTAGTGCCAATATCACCATAAACAACACCTATAGCACCCAGCATAAGTAAGGTAAAACCGTTGGTGGTTTTTAGTTTTTTTTCCATAGGAGTATTAATTCTTTATCTATTGTAGGATTGCCGCTGTTTTAATGTACCGTATTGGTCGTTTACAACATAGCACACTCTACTTATCTGTTACAGCTTAATACCAGACTTATATAATGAACATCCGCGAAGGATCTTTGCTGGTATTTTGATTTTTATTCTATATTGAACTATATTTTAAAGTTGAACTTAGTAACTCATCCAATTAGGGGACCTTGTCATGAAAAAATTAACTTTGCTATTTTCCAGCTTTGTTTTAATGATTATGATGTCGAGTGTATTTGCAAATAGCACCTTCAATGAAGTTAAAAAAGACATTGATGATTCTGCTATCACTACTGAAGTGAAAGGGTTACTATTAAAAGATCAATTGCTAAACAGTGCTGGCTACAATGCCTTGAAAGTTCACGTTGAAACGATAAATGGTGTGGTTTTGTTAACAGGTGAAGTTAAAACTGAGCAACAAAAAGAAAAAGCTGAAGAAGTAGCAAAATCAGTTGGTGGGGTAAAAGGTATTTTCAATAAATTAGATATTAAATAATTTATTTGAGAGTGTTCATCTAACTGTGTCAGCATAGGTTTATCTTAATTCCAAATTTAAACGCCCCTCAAAATAGATTTGTAGCCACGATATAATTAGTGCACAATTATGCATAGGCATTGTCCATTTTTCTAGTACTTTTTGGCATGCGCAATAAATTAATGTCATTAAGGCATTTTCGCTGACAAAAGCACCTTTGCTCTTGGTATATTTGCGGATCTGTCGATGAAAACCTTCAATGATATTGGTGGTATAAATAATACGTCGTAATTCTTCAGGATATTTAAAATACTGCGATAAACGCTCCCAATTGGATTGCCACGATTTAAGCACCGCAGGATGCTTCTTACCTCATTTTTCATCTAACTCCAGCAAATGATGCTCTGCTAACTCTCGGCTGCTGGCGCGATAGACTAGCTTTAAACCTTGCATAAAGGCTTTTTGATCTTTACTGACTATATATTTTAATGAATTGCGAATTTGGTGCACAATACAAAGCTGAATTTCTGCTTTAGGAAAGGCCTGTGCAATCGCTTCGGGGAATCCCTTCAACCCATCGATGCTAGCAATTAAAATATCCTCAATGCCACCTGTACGTAAATCATTAAGAACAATCAACCAGAAATGGGCGCCTTCACTATGTGAAAGATACATCCCTAGAATATCCTTACAGCCTGATGGCGTCACTCCAAGAATAGAATAAATCGCTTTGCTCACCACTTTGCCCTCTTCTCGTATCTTAAAATGCATTGCATCTAAAAACACAATAGGGTAAACCGCTTCAAGTGGACGATTACACCACTCCGTAATTAGAGGTAATAATTTATCAGTGATTTGGCTGATTTTAGCGGTGGAAACTCCAGCCCATACAATTCCTCTAGGTGGCTTGCTATCGATTCATAGCTCATGCCAATGGCATAAAGGGAAAGTATTTTATTATCCAACGACTCATTCAAAACCGTTTGACGTTTTTTAACGATTTCAGGTTCAAAGCTACCTTCACGATCACGAGGTGTCTCAAGGTCGAAAGCACCTGTACCTGTTTTTACCGTTTTTGATGTTTTGCCATTGCGGCGATTTGCTACACCCTGTGATTGGCAATCGGAAAGATGAGCCGACATCTCACCTTCTAATGCCGCTTCTAAAATTTGCTTAATCAATGGCGTCATTACACCATCTTTTCCGGTTAAGGCTTGACCCGATTTTAGCTTTGCTATTGCTTCTTCTTGAAATTCCTTGAAGTTAAAATTGGCTAAATTGACCTGTTTATCGTTCATAATCGACATCAAAACTGCAATTGAAGTGTGGGGAACAGGACTTGGTACTGCTTGGCAAAACTCTCCAGTATTGGTTTGTGGTGACATTAGTGCTGGCAATTTGCTAGTGCAAGATGGCAAATTAAGTGCCGTCATTGATTTTGGACAACTAGGAATTGGCGATCCTGCCTGCGATTTCGCCATCACTTGGACGCTATTTAAAGACGAAAGTCGAGAAATGTTCAGCACAATGCTTTCACTTGATGCCAATACATAGGCTCGTAGCCGCGCATGGGCCTTATGGAAGGCATTGATCGTTGCAGCTGGCTTCACGGATACAAATGCTGTCGAAAATAAACGAATTTGGTACACCATTGATGAAGTGATTGCGGATCACAAATGCCAGGATTAAAGAGATATCTCTCCCCTACTCTGATAAATTTTACTTGATATCAACAACTTAAGCTGCAAAGTAAACTTTTCGTCCGCTTATGGAGTTAGACCCATTATTATCCGACTCAGTTTTGGCATAACCATTCACAGGATTCCAATCCCATTTGGGAAAATATCTAGCATTTTTTCATTAAATGCTTTTTCTATAATTTGTGCTCTGGCCCCCTGATTGAAGTGATGTAGCCACAGGTTCTGTCGCGGTTGTGCACTTTTGCGTATAATGCGCTATCTTTTCCAGTAATTGCGCTCGCTCGTAAGGCTTGGCCAAATAATCATTCATGCCGGTGCCTAGTGCTTCATCCATTTGTTCTGGGCGAACATTGCCCGATAATCCGATAATCGGTACTTCTGGACGCTGCCACTCTTTGCCTTTTTCTAACTCACGAATTGCTTTAGTGGCTTCTAGACCATTCATCACCGGCATTTCCAGATCCATAAAAATAAAATTGATAGGAGTAGCTTTAAATAATTCCAGTGCTTCTTGACCATGATTGGCTACCTGACAACGATACCCTGCTTGCTCTAATTGTTTCCTTAAAATTTGTTGATTAATCAGATTGTCTTCAACAATCAAAATTTGCAAATCTGCTGGTGCTTGTCCAACTTTAGTCACCAGTTTAGACTCTGTAATGCGTTGCTCTTCTTTCTCTGCATTTTTGCAGTTGATTGTAAAGGTAAATTGAGTGCCTTGCCCTTTCTTGCTTTCGACTGTGATTTTTCCACCCATCAATTCGACCAGATCTTTGCTAATAACTAATCCCAAACCCGAACCGCCATGCTCTTTAAAGATTTTAGAACTAGCTTGAGCAAAGCGCTGAAAAAGTTGATCTTGTTCCTCCTTGATCATTCCCATACCGGTATCCTTAACCATAAATTGTAAAATAGTGTGATCCGTTGTTTGTTCAAGCAGCCTTAATCCCAGGGTAATTTCGCCCTTTTCAGGGGTAAATTTAATAGCATTGGAGAGCAAATTAATCAGCACCTGAGCCAACCGAGTGGAATCGCCAATGACACAAATATCAGGGTAGCCAAATTCTAGGTTAAGTTTAAGTTTTTTACGGCTAATGTCTGCTGCTAACATGGAAACGACTTCCTGAATAACTTTTTTCGGCTCTAAATTCTCTTCGTTTAATTGTACTTTTTTCGCTTCTAGCTTGGAGAGATTCAGTACATCATCCATGATCACTTTTTGGTATTTAGCACATTGCTTAATATACTCAACACCTTTTTGAAATTCGGTAATAGTGGTTAAGCATTCATCTCTAAAGGTGGTGCTCAGCACTTGCACGTTAACTTTACGTATACTTTCTTCTAAAGTGGCCAACAACGGTATCAGCAAGCTCACATTACCATAAATACCATTTAAAGGATTGCGGAGCTCATGGCATAAGGTATCGGTAAATTGCTCCAGCTGTTGGCGGTATTTTTCGGCTGCTTCATGACGCTCCTTTTCTAAATTTCTAAGTTCGGTGATATCGGTAATTGTGCCAATGTAACTCTGGATCACGCCGCTACTATCTTTTTCTGGAATCACTTCACCGGCTATCCAGACAATAGAACCATCCTTACGTAAAAAGCGATACTCCGCTTTAAACCGCTCTATTTCACCCTGTTTAGTTTTGTCCCATAACTGTAAAACCCGTGCTTTATCCTCGGGATGCAAAGCTTGGGCCCATTTTTCACCCAACGCCTCTTCGGCGGTTAATCCCAACATTTCGTAACCTTTTTGATTGAAATACGTTACTTGACCTGCTTTATCAATATGAAAAATACCGACCGGCGAAATTGCCGTTAAGGTGCGATAGTTCTTCTCACTTTTCGCTAATGAAATATTGGTCTGTTGTAGTTCATCGACAGTTTTTTTTAATTCGGCACGTATCCTCCCCAATTGCACATGGGTTCTAATGTGTGCCAGTAACTCCTTCGCTGAAAAAGGCTTGACCAGGTAATCGTCCGCTCCCTGTGCTAGGCCTTCGATACGCGCTTCTTCACCGGCACGCGCCGATAATAAAATAATCGGCAACCATTTTGTTTGCGGATTTTTGCGTAAAGCTTGGGTTAGCTGAAAGCCATCCAATTTCGGCATCATGATATCACTTAAAATTAAATCGAATTTTTGTGCTAATGCCTCTTGCAAAGCCGCTTCACCATCGGCTACCACAGTAACCTCATAATGCAGTCCTAATAAATTTCCGACATATTCGCGCATATCAGCATTATCATCAGCAAATAAAATTTTAGCTTTTAAGGTAGGAGTTGGTGAGGCGCTAAGCGTAGTAGAAATTGGGATAGGCAATTCAAGCGCTTCTTTCGACTCTTTTTTTACTGGCAACCAACGTAATGCTTCTTCGACAAACACCGAACCAATCGCGCCTGGCGCATAAGTAGAGAGCTGCTGACTGCGGATTTGTTCAGCGGGAAGATGGGCTTTCCCCAACGGGATGCTCACCGTAAACGTGCTACCCTTGCCTACCTGGCTTGTCACGCTAATGATACCACCATGTAATTTGGCTAATTCCTGAATTAACGCTAAACCGATACCGGTTCCTTCATGACTCCTACCATGAACATCTGCCACACGATGAAAACGCTCAAATATCTTCGGTAATTCATCTATGGGAATACCCACCCCGCTATCGCTTACACTGAGTTCAAGATGATGGTCTTTCTTCTTAAGTGCGACCGTAATATTGCCTTGCAAGGTGTATTTAAACGCATTCGATAATAAATTAAAGATAATTTTTTCCCACATATCCCGATCGACATAAACGGGTTCATCTAAAAACTCCATCTCCACTTTAAATTGCAAACCTGCTTTTTCCATCGCGGCACGAAACATGCTGCTTAAATCGATCGTGAGTTTAGCAAGATCAGTGGCCTCATAATGCGCTTGCATACGCCCAGCTTCGATTCGAGAAAAATCTAATAAAGTATTGGTTAGCTTTAACAAACGCAGCGCGCTTCGTCGCGCCATCTGCAAGCGTTCTACTTGCTGAGGCTGCAGCGGATGTTTGGTATCGGCTATTGCTTCTTCTAAGGGGTCTAACAAGAGCGTGAGCGGTGTTCTAAATTCATGGCTTACATTGCTGAAAAATACCGTTTTGGCACGGTCAATTTTTGCGAGTGCCTCAGCACGTTGCTGTTCTTTTTCATAGGCCTGAGTATTCACAATAGCGGAGGAAATAAGTGATGTAACTAAGTTAAAAAAATTACGGTAATTCTCATCGAACGCTCGCCTGGGACTGATACCGGCAATCAAGGTGCCGATAAGTGATTTATGATCTGATGCCACTATAGGCACTAAGACTGCTTGTTTCGGTCTTTCATCCCAACGACCAGAAGGTAAGGATAGGTGGTGACTCACATCGACAAGCTCTAATGTATTACTCTTGATAACACGCGCCAGCGGCCAAATGCTCTTAGATTCATCAAGCGAGAGGATTTTTGGACTCACTTCTGTTCCAGGTTCTAAGCGTGTGGTGCCTTGCAAAATGGCTTGATTATGTTCAGCCTCCAGCAAATATAACAAAGCAAAAGGAATATCCGCATCATTATGCTCCAGCGTTTTTGCTACCAAACGGCAACATTCCTCTACCGTTTTAGCTTCGTTGGGAGAAATGCCCAAATCCTTGAGGGTTTGCAAATGTCGCGCATGAATCACATGGGGTGTAGTATTAAATACTGTTACAAAAACTCCCTCAATTCTCCCTTCCATCAAACCGATTGGGCCATGTGCAAGCGTAAAGTAGTTCTCTTCTAAAAAACCGGTACGATACAATGGTAATAACAGATCCTCTTTTCTCTCCGATTTTCCAGTTGTCATGACTAGCTGTAGAATTGGCTCAATGATCTTCCAGATTTCTCTGTGCGCCACCCTTCCTGGTATACCTAATACTCCGTCAGGATGCTTATTCCCACATATCGGAATAAAGGCATCGTTATAGATTGAAGTAAAATCAGATCCACAGTATATAAGGTTCGGGAAATCAGAGGTTAAACACATGTTAACAGCATGTTTTAAGCTCATAGACCAACTTTCCAAGGGACCTATGGGTGTTTTTGACCAATCAAACGTGCGAATAAGTTTTTCCATTTCGCCGCCACCAGTGAGAAAATCAGGCTTTGTTGAGGGAACAAACTTTTTTTCTAACATAGAATTACCTTTGTATGATCGTAGGTTAAATTCGCTATTAGCAGCAGTTACTTGTACTCACGCAGTTAAAAAATACGCAAATACTAGATGGGATATAATAACATTATATCACTAATGTATCAAGTAAGCTGACCACATTGCTGCAGCCAGCTCCTCTAAGAACGGTACGTGCCAGTTTCCAAGCATACCGCTCAAACCTTAATAAGATTGCCGTTGGGCAACCCAGCATTTTCTTCAGTATCCGTCGGCAGCATTGCTCACCAAGGAGACCATTGTAATTTACAGGCTCTGGTGCAAACTTTAACTTTTTGCTCACTAGGGTTACAAAAATCCCTATTTTTATAGAGTCTAATTTTTCAAAATTGGCTAAAAATTAAACTTTGCCCCATAACCCTATTTTCAACGCTAAAGAACATGGAATGAATACAGAAACGGCAATTTCTAGTGAACATATCACTAATAATAAAACCGTCCGTAAAGCTCTATTGGGGCGAGGAATTAGACATGAGAATCTTTCTGCTGCCAAAGACGTTAAAAAACTTGAACGTCGTCTAGCTTCCGAGAAAAAGAAAACTTTAAAAAAACCGGATATTTTAGATTCTTTATAACAAGAAGAAAACTGGCTTTTTAACCCCTTGATTCAAAACTTTGGCAAGGGCTTTTCAATAATATAATCTAGGAAAAAAGTGATAGAGTAGTTATTAACATGGTTAGATAAATATGGATCAAGATATACAATCACAACTCGATTCGTATCTTAAAATGCATTGCATCTAAAAACACAATAGGGTAAACCGCTTCAAGTGGACGATTATCCCACTCCGTAATTAGAGGTAATAATTTATCAGTGATTTGGCTGATTTTAGCGGTGGAAACGTCCAGCCCATACAATTCATCTAGGTAGATTGCTATCGATTCATAGCTCATGCCAATGGCATAAAGGGAAAGTATTTTATTATCCAACGACTCATTCAAAACCGTTTCACGTTTTTTAACGATTTCAGGTTCAAAGCTACCTTCACGATCACGAGGTGTCTCAAGGTCGAAAGCACCTGTACCTGTTTTTACCGTTTTTGATGTTTTACCATTGCGGCGATTTGCTATACCCTGTGATTGGCAATCGGAAAAATGAGCCGACATCTCACCTTCTAATGCCGCTTCTAAAATTTGCTTAATCAATGGCGTCATTACACCATCTTTTCCGGTTAAGGCTTGACCCGATTTTAGCTTTGCTATTGCTTCTTCTTGAAATTCCTTGAAGTTAAAATTGGCTAAATTGACCTGTTTATCGTTCATATCAGTGCTCCTTTAGCTGGCTTATTCTATCAACTTTTTCAACACTGACACAGTTAGCTAAACACTACCATTTATTTTAATAAAATTAAGTGGGTAAACTTTATCCACTTAACTATCGTGGCTTTGGTGCTTTTCCTTTCCTTAAATTCAAAAAGCTGTCAATAAGTTTATCATTAAAAGAAGCCAATTCAGGGTAAAATGTTTCTAAAGTTACCCTTCCCATTCCTACTCTATTAGCGTGATTTTCTGCCCATTTTGTTTTTTCAACATCCCTGCCGTGCATATTTGCATTATTTCGCATGTCACTATAGGCAATATCCCATACACTCATACGAAATTTTATATCAGCGATTAAAACTTCCAAAGGATCCTCGCTATAAGGAATAACATACAGCTCATATTTACCATTCGCTTTGTTTTCACCAATGACTTCTAAATGTTGTATGCCATGATCTGGGAAATAGGAACGTAATTTACTCTCTATTTTTATTAACTTTCTTCCATTGACGTTATTTACATATTGATCATACTCTTTCGGGTTCATATTAAAAATTTGATCTTTAGGGGAATGGTCTTTTGCTGCCTCTCGATAGTTGGCAAGCTCTAGTCTCTCTTTATGGCTAAGTGTATTAGTTTGTTCTTTTTCTAATAACAAAGGCAAATATTTTAAAATACGCCTATCTCCTGTGCAAACAGCTGTTTTTAACTGACTTAAGCGATCGCCTACCGTTAAATACCAATAACCAGGATCTCGTTTATCATTACTTGCTCGAATATTTGTAAAGTCCTGATCTGTAACAAACTCTATGAAGCCATGCCATAATTCGTGCAAAAAGGTCTCTTGCATAGGTTTTTGAGGTTCATTACCTGTTGAATACAGATTCATTCCTTGTGGCATCGTTGGATGATTAGGATGATAATTGTATTTACCGTAGATATCAGATACTTGTGCAAGTGTTGGTACATAATGGATATGAATTTTAGGTGGAGCATATTTAAATAAATATTGAATATAGGGATACTCTTTTTCAGCCTGCTCTAAAAATTTCACTATTGCTTTTTTTTGTCGTCTTTCGAGTCGTGAGTTTCCTTCAAAACCTTTAGTGATTATGCTCTTTTCAAATGGATGGGAAGGCTCCTCTGCAAAAACGCTTCCTCTAATTTTATATTCAGTTACTTCAGAAAAATCTGGGATCGTTTGACATTGCATTACCAACCGAGTATTTGTCTGCGCAAGCCATTCTGGATTTCTATAAGGGAGTACTCTTCTTGGGGGATTACCTGCGCGAGTCATCAATAATAAAACATAAGCAATACTTAAAAAAGTCACCAGGGAAAGTACGATACGTAAAGAGATTGGCAAACGCGTATAGTGCTGGCTAATTTGCCCCCACAAATTTAAGGTTGTGCTTGCATTTTGTCCTGCGGGTTTTATTCTACCCTCCTCCATAGATGGGGGTGCTGCTAGATGTTTTCTCCACATTAACAGATTCCTTTGTCTAAAATTAGTAAAAAGCAGTATACTCACAACCTATTGCTTAAGCAAGCAATTTGAATAACTATATGCTAATCTTATGATAGCAACTAAAGAGTTCAATGGATAAGTTCTATACTTACGAGAGAAATGTGTGATTAGGGAATTAATATTAACAGGATGTTGATTAATGAAATGGCTGGCACAATCTATTCTTTTTTCTGCTTTGCTCCTTAGCTTGCATACTACATGGGCGGCTGTTTATCGAGCTTCGGATCCTTTCGATATGGGTGCTGCACTAGCTAATAATGCCACAACAGAAATTTATAATCCTGCTGGACTAACAAATTTAGAAAACGTACAAATTGTAGGTTCATATGTATGGTTTGAGCAAAGCATCGAATATAACGGTACCGTAACAGAAGTACCTTTGCAAAAAACACAATATGGTAACGCTAGCACTACATTTTCATCATCCCTTCCTGGACTTTTTTTGTCAGTTCCTGTAACAGATGATTTAGTGTTGGGGTTTTCTTATAGTACACCTTATGGAAGCCCGAACGGTCCTAAATATGCAGAAGATGCAATTGTGGGTTACAGCTATACGGAGTTGCTATTAAATACTTATAATTACTCCGGCGCATTGGGTTATAAACTAACTGAAAAATGGTCCATCGGTGCAGGCTTAAATTATCAAACGATGAATGTGGATTTTAGAAATGTGTTGCTAGCTAATCAATTTCCAGTCGGGTTTACTAATTCTGCAGATGGCCATGCTTGGTGGTGGCATGCTGGCATTTTATATGCTCCTACCCAAACTACCCGTTTAGGGTTCACTTATTGGTCAACAATTCATCAAAAATTATATGGTAGTAGTGAAATTTCAGGTGTTATTAATAAGTATAGTGATAATCTGAAAATAGATTTAACTATCCCTCCTTCCTATATGTTCAGTATTTTTCAAATCTTAAATGAGCAATGGGGAATAAATCTCACCGTAGGTTATACACCCTGGAGCGAATTGTCGAATTTAGCGTTAGAAAATTCTGCGGCCGGTACTCTTGTAACAGAGGGTGTTTATAATAATACATGGCGTGCTACTATTGGCCCGGGATTTAAATTAAATGATAAGTGGTCATTTGATGGTTTTGTTCGTTATGAGCAATTAGCTATTAATGATGATATTCGCCTACCCTCTCAACCAGGTGATGTCAATTGGTCATTAGGCATAGGAGCTGCTTATAATTTTACAGATAAAATTTCGCTGAAGACGCGCTATATTTATCCTTTTTACGATGTTAAAGACCTAGATGCAACGACACAAGCAAATAGAATTTTATATCAAGGGCAGGAAGAGCGTTCTGCCAACGTGTTGGGAGCTCAATTGATCTGGTCGTTGTAACTCTGTACGTGATGCACGGGATGACATGCGAACTAAAACGGCGATACCTTAACAGGGGTTGGATGGTTTCCCGCTATGATATGTACCAGTACCGGTTTATTCAGACTTAATGCATGGGTAAAAGCACTCGATAGTTTTTCTGGATCGGTAACAGTAATTCCAAACAGCCCTAATCCTTCAGCTATTTTTGCCCAATCATGCGCGGGTAATTTAAGAAACTCTGTTTCAAACTCACCTACATTGCGGGCACGTAATTGAGGATTTCCATGAGCTTGATTGTCAATAAGTACAAAAATCACAGCCAATCCATAACGCGCAGCTGTTTGAATTTCAAGACCGTGCATTAGCATGCTACCATCACCTATGATAGAAACGACAGGAACATCCGGTCTAGCAGCTTTGCCGCCAATTGCTGCAGCTATTGACCAACCCATAGGGCTCATCGATTTTACCTGCGTGAAATGTTGTCTTGGTCCATAGCATGTCCAGTAGTGTGATGCAAAAAATCCACTCGCACCTTCGCCAGAAAATAAAATGGTATTGTTTGGCATAACATCCCGTAATTCTTTAATTATACGCGCAGGATGAATAGGTATTATATCGCTAGATAAATTGTATGCATCATAATAGGTTGGACTTTTTTGTTTAATGGTTGCGATCCAATCTTTTCTTTTGTTAATAGAGTTTTTTAAGATTTTGTTTTTATCAGATTGATTAAGTTTAGCTAAAAAGGTTTTAATATCGCCTAAGACAAATAAATCTGGATTAAAATTGCCAAAGTAACTATTTTCATTAATATCATTGATAATAAGCGCTTTATTGGGTAAAAAATCAGGTGACCACTTAGCAGTTGTTACTTGGTTTAAACGAGAACCCAGTACAATTAATACTTCTACATCATTACCTAATATTGTCTCTATCGCTCTTGGATTTCCAAACCAATTCAATACGCCCAAAGAAAGATGATGATTTTCTGGAAAAACGCTTTTACCTGCAAGTGTCGTTGCTACTGGAATTTCAAACTTCTCTGCAAACTGGATCAGCTCATCTGTTGCCTCTGAATGTAAACTGCCCATGCCAGCAAGAATAGCGATATGACTTGCATCCTGTAAATAATCCCATATTTTCTCTGCTGATTCATTATCGAGACTACGAGGATGGTAAAGTGATTCTGATAATTTGCGAGGTAAAGTGCGTACATCAGAATTTTGAAACGTTGTAGGGAGAGTCAGTTGTACCGGTCCCCGATTGACTCCTAGCATATTTCGCAATAATAAATTGATATGCGGCGGTATTGTATCAGGATGTGTTACGAATAGTCGTTTATTGGTTATTGTTGTTAAAAAGGTATTAGCATCAAAATTAGATGGAGTTGTATCTTGAAAACTTCCTCGCCCCTGCAAATCCATTTCAGCGTCACCTGTGATGACAAATAATGGGGTATGATCGCTAAAAGCAGTCGCAATACCCGTCATCATATTAGTAATTCCTGGACCGCCTATGCCTGCTACTACGCCAAATTTATTGCTTACTTTAGCATAACCATCTGCCATCATAGCTGCCCCACCTTCATGTGCAGCAACAATGGCAGTAAAGTCAGGAAAAGCTTGTAGAGAGGACATAATCGCATCAACATGAAAACCTGGCACCATAAATAAATGGTGAATACCTTCTTGTTCAAATGTTTTGATTAAATATTCGCAAGCTTTCATGAGTATCAACTATTACTTAGCAGTAGTTTGTAAATAAGAGGTGCTTTCATTAATCCAATCTTCCCTTACTGGGGTGAAGAAATCAATGTCAATGGTATCTTCTAGACAAAAAAATTCATGGGGAACATGTGCCGGGAAAACAATAACCTCACCTGCTTTCACGATAAACTCTTGGCCTTGAGATAAGATTTTTACTGAACCTTCTGTTATCCAGGTAATTTGTTCATTAACATGATGATGCAAAGGAATATGAGCTCCTTTTTTCAATATCCATTTAACTAGCATTGATTGCCCAGAGTAGATATACTGCCGAGAAATTTTGTCACTCACTATTTCAATAGGCATATTTTCAAACTGATAAAAAATGGGCAATGCTTTATAGTGGTCAGAAATATGTGGAATAATGCCCGAGGGATTGTTGATAGCGTCCTTTGCTGTGCTCAAGGGTTTTTCCTTTTCGGTAAATATATAACCTATTTATAAAAACAACAAAATACTATTTGTATTCTTTACCTTCAGGGCAGAAAAAAGCCCAAGCATTTTTATAATGCTTGGGCTTTTTTAGTAGCTTACTGCTGTTGTGGCTGATTATCGCCATTCATTGGTGCTGGAGCAGCTGGTTGTGCAGCAGAATTATCTTGCTGAGCAGGAGCAGCTGGCGCAGCAGGTGCAGCTGGAGCTGGTTGCATAGCAGGAGCAGCTTGTTCATCAGCAGAACTAGCAGGTGTTGTTGTTGGTTTGTTTTCTTCCTTCTTTTCACATCCAGCAACTAACAAAGACGCTGACAAAACGCAAGCTAACAAAGCGATAGATTTTTTCATAATATTTCTCTCATGATGGGTTAAAAGTAAATGATAGCAAAATTAATTCTACCCTAAAAATTTATACTTTCCTACTACTAGCAATATGCTGCCTGCTATTGGTTTGCGCAATAAATTCTTATTGAGAATTTTAATAATTGCCAAAACATTGCCTATGACAAAGTTTCAAAAAGTATAGCAGGATTTTGCTTCATATTTACCTTCTTGTACTTAGCAATATTTAAGAAAGTATAAAAGCAGCTATGTGAATGTTATTCTTTGAGGGGAATTTCTGCTACTTTAAATACGCTTAGGGTTAGACCAGCCGAGCTAGGGCGATATTCAGTACCTCGAAAAGTAACTAATCCAATAGATGCAGCAGTAGTGCTATATATAAATTGTAAAGAATCTCCCTTCTTGAGAGGTAAAATATATTGGGTGATTACCGTATTTGATTTTGCACTAGGAGAAATATGAACCCATTCACTACTGTCTTTTACTGGTTTTCCGTTTATTTCAAACCAATAAAATGCGTCCCCACCTTTATCATTAAGTTTTGCAGATTCGCGACTACCCATTTGGGCAACGGCCATTATGAAGTACATACCATCTTCGCTAATTGATAATTTATTCTCTTTATTATCCCAACTTAAGCCTTCAATATAATTTATATTTTGCATAATGATGGGGATATTCTTATTAATATCCTCTTCTGAGGTTATTTGATTTTTACTACTGGAAAGTTGAGCATAAGGAATTGCCGCCAAGGTAACCTGGTTAAATAAAACGAGTGATAGTGCGCATACTAATTTAAAATAACTCATCATATATCCTTTCATTTGCTATCAATAACATTAGTTTGATTTTGGAACTACATTACCTGCTGAAGCGCTAGGAGTTGAATCGTTTAATTTAAATACAGTGACACTAATACCTGACGAGCTAGGACGATTTTTTTCTCCTGCTATCGTAAGTAACCCCATAGATGGCGCACTGGAGGAATAAATAAAGCGTAGTGCATCACCTTGCTTAAGAGGCATCACTGTCTGACTAGTTATTGTTTTCGCACGGGATGATGGGCTTGCAAAAACCCAGCTGCCACTATCAGCCACAGCTGTTCCATTTTGCTCCAGCCAAAAATAGATATCGCCGCCTTTAACAATATTGGTTGAATTTTCTCTTGCACCAACTTGTAGTACAGCCATAATAAAATAAATGCCATCTTCCTTAATAGTTAGTTTATCATTTTTAGGATCCCATTCCATTTCAGAAATTGCATCAACAGATTGGATATCGATGGGTATAGCTTGGTTAATAGTATCAAAGGTAGCCAACTGATCGTCAGTGCTAGCAAGTTGAGCATATACCGTTCCGGTGCTAGCAGGTTGTGCAAAACCTACTGATAAGAAGCTGCTGAATAATAGAGCGGCGCTTCCACCAATCCAGATTGATTTTATTGACATTGGATGTATTCCTCAAACAATATTATTAGATAATTATAGCAGCCAAAAATTTTGAAGCTTAAAGAAGATATTTTGCCATTATAGTCTCATAATCGCTACTATAATTTATTGAATAGCGATAATGCAATATTCTGTATTCGGAGACATGATATGCACGCCCTAACTTCGTATGAATTCAGTATTTTTTTATTCACAATTGGCACCATGCTAATTCTGGCTAGACTTCTTTCAAAAGTTGGTGCGGTGTTTAGCATTCCCACTTTAGTTGCGGAACTTTTAGCAGGCATTATGCTAGGCCCAACTATATTAGGGATGCTGTATCCTCAAGCCTATAGTTTCTTTTTTCCTATAGAGGGCAATTTGCCAAATGCCTATGCTACTATATTCGACCTATCTGTAGTGATGTTACTTTTTATTGCTGGAGTGGATTTAGATTTAAATTTATTAACTAAAAAGAAAAAGGCAGTTGTGATCACCAGTTTATTTGGAGTCATATTACCATTTGCGCTAGCCTTTGTGTTTGCTTGGCAATATTTTGATTTTTTGCATGGCATTGAAATTTCAGCAGCGCCTTTCATATTTCCCTTGATTTTTGCCACACTTATTTCAGTCTCATCTTTGCCGATTATTTCTCGTATTTTAATGTCCTATAACATTACAAATACAGATATTGGCATCACCATCCTGGGCGTAGCTATTGTTAGTGATTTAATAGGGTGGTTTAGTTATTCATCAATAATGGTTTACGCAAATGCCTCTGTAGAAAACACACAAATTTTATACACTTTATTTTACTTGATTGGATTTTTTGTGGTTATATTTTTCATTTCTGGCCAGAAAAAACTAATGGGTATGCTGTTTTCTGAAAAAGCATCTTCAGCACATGAGCATTCGTATGACTTGGCCATGTTGTTTGGAATTTGCTTACTCACAGCAGCCTTTACTAGCGCTATCCACATTCATGCCAGTTTAGGTGCTTTTATTGCTGGAATTGTATGTAGAAGAATTATAGGTGATGACAACCCTATTCTTAAACAAATTGAATTATTCATAATCAACTTCTTTGCCCCAATATTCTTTATTTCAATTGGTCTAAAAATAGATTTCATTAAAAATTTCAATTTTTGGATGGTCATAGTTGTGTTTCTATTTGCATGTTCTATCAAATTAATAGGAGCATATATAGGCACGCGTTTAAGCGGTATAAAATCAAAGCCAGCTTCCGCGATAGCGACTTGCCTCACTACTCAAGGCACACTGGGAGTTATTATGGGTGCATTAGCTTTAAAAGCAGGTTTAATCGGCTCACAATTATTTGTAGCCGTTGTAATTACTTCAATCGGTACAAGTTTGCTAGTAGAGGTTGCTGTTATAAAGATCTTAAATTTAAACAAAGCATAGTAGTATTACTATATTAGATTGAAAATGGTCTAACGATTCGGCGTAACTTCATTGTTGGTGCAGGAGGCTGATAGGTTATATATGAAATCGTTGGTGCTCTACAGGATTGGCGTCGACAAAAGTCATTAAACAAAGCTGAAAACATTAATTTTTCTGTATCAGAAGGTGGAGGCTGCATACCCACCTCTACATTATCCAAAGATGTTTGGATAAGTTGATATTCGTCAAAAGGAAGTGATGATGCGTTCATTAGTTGGCGTAATGCTTCTGGAAAAATCGGCGCATGTCCGCCCTCATTCTTTCTAAAATAGAAGATATCATCACAGCGTCCTTCTATGGCTTTTACGCAGGTAAAGACACCAGAATACCTTTTGTCTTCAATTAAAATGTCATCTAATCGATAGCGTACAATAGGTTGAGTATGACGACTATAATCAGTAATTATAGGTATAAATCGCCCTGATTTTTTGTCTAGCCATTCTTTCTCAATATATAGATATTCTTCATTTAAATAAATTTTTCCTTGTGAGTTGGCAATCCCTAAAAATCCCTCTGTGCACTGATATATTTGGTGAACTTTTTGTCCGAAAACTGTTTCAATATAGATTTCATCACTTGGATCTAATACTTCAGCCACGGAAAATATTCTTTGTGGGGTAATGTTTATCATGCCATCTTCTTGAGCTTGCGTAATAAATTTTAAAATACTAGCAGGAGCCACTAAAACATCCGGACTATACGAATGCAACATTTGCCATTGAGACGCTATGGGTTGTGTTAAATCAAAAAACATAAATTCGATACGTTGATGTTTACTTAATGTTGTATAAAGATTACTATTTGCTCGCAAAAAGAAAGCAATTTTCTGCTTTTTAAAGATACTTTGCGGTAACGCTTTAGCTAAAATAATACCAGCCCATGCTAAGCGCTCCCTTCGACTAGCAAGAAAAACTCCTCGTTGACCTGAGGTGCCTGAAGATAAACCCACAGTATAATCCTGAATCATCGGGGTAAAATCACGCGTGCGTTCTGCCTCTAAGGCAACGCGCATTGCATCCATTTTTTTAATTTTTGCAGTATTAATTTCATCAAAATTCTCCATCATCTTTTGCTTATTCATCAACGGGAAATCTGTAAACTCTTGCTGAAGGTACGGCTGATAAAATGGAGAATGACATAATATTTTTTGCTTAAATGATCGCAAGTTATCATTTTGCCATTGAGTTAATTCTTCTCGAGTATGGAAAGAGCTCTCCCGCCACTTTGCCCGATAAAAATAATACAAAATATGTGCTATATCATTCATTTATATCCTCTGCAATCTTTGCCAAGTTTGATGACAATGTGAAGGAATAATTAAAACCTCAGGTTGATTTTTGTGAAGATGATGTAGTTTATAAATCGTTTCCTTATAGGATTTTCTAGAATCATGAATCAAGTAAGTTAAAATATAGGGTAATTTTAATTCTTCATAAGCTTCTTTTGTCCAGCAACTATCTGCTATGAGAAAAACTGGTTTATTATTGATGTCGTAAAAGAATAGACCGTATTGCCCTTTAGCATGCCCTGGTAAAGGAACAGCAATAATACTTTTATCATCAAATAAATCATATCCCTCAGTGAACCCGCCTAAATTATTAATAGGAATCATTTTTTTAGTTTCAAAAAAAACACATCGATCTATAAAATCACTTGGCATTAGTCCTACCAAATAGCCATTTTTTAATGCGCATAAACCTTTTTTATTTTTTACGGCTGTATAAGCTGTACCACTACACATCATGCTAGCCTTAGGAAAATCTCTAAGGCCACCAATATGGTCAGCATGAAAATGTGAAATGATAACTGTATTGATGGTTGATGCCGCAATGTTTTGCTGCATTAACTGCTCAGTTAATGTTTGTTTATGTTCAATATGGACCTTTGTTGTCTTCCGATAAATCCAGAATGGCCATTTTTGTGTTTCAGTAAAAAAACGTTGGGTATACCCAGTATCAAATAATATCGATCCATGTTGTGGGTGCTGTAGCAAGAAGCTTAATGCCGGAAATTGACAGGGACTCCAATCTCCATCTTGAATAATCATTCTTTGTGGGTGTGTGCAATACCCAACTGAAAATGGCGTAAATTTAATAGGGATCATTATGTTTCCACCAATTGGCAAATCGAGAAACCCCCTCATCTAGTGATATTCTAGGGGCATAATGCAAATCATTTTTGGCAGCTGAAATATCTAACGTTTGGCCCAATCCTAATACTCCCACACTATAACGTGTTAATTGGGGCTCATATTTGTAAAAAGATAATTTACTGAAATTTTCCATTATTTCAGCCATGAAATAGGCAAATGAAAGTGAAACTTTACGAGGAATAAATTCTATCTCTAGTGCTATAAATATTTTTTGCAATAAATTTTTCAGTAAAATAGGTTCGTCATTTGTAATATTATATTTTTTTCCCAAGCATTTTGGTGAGACCTCTGCCGCAAGAATAAGGCTTTTGACTACATTTTCTACATAAGTCACATCAATAAGAGCATTGCCATCAGCAATAAGAGGCATTTTTCTTTTTCTTGCTGCACGTATGATACCTGGCATTATGGCATCGTCGTAAGGGCCAAAGATGGCACGAGGTCTAATTGTGATAACTGGCAAGCCCTCTTTTTTAAAAGCATTATCCACTATTCTTTCTGCTTCTAGTTTTGTGGCGATATAATGATTTGCTGGTAGACTGGGTAATGGTGCATTTTCTTTAATATTAAATTTTTCTGTAAAATCAAAATAAATACTTGGTGTGGAGATATGAATTAAACGTGACACTTTATGTTTAAGGCATCCTGCAACAATGTTTTGTGTTCCTATCACATTGGTCTTGTAAAAATCTTGATATTTCCCCCAGGGAGAAGCTAGTGCCCCGCAATGGAAAACTATTTCTGTACCTTTACATAAGTTCATTATTTCTTGATCTTCAAGATTGCCCGCAATAAACTGGGCCCCTAATGAACTTAATATCTCCCCTGCTTTTTTATTACGCCCTGTAGCAACAACTTGTATATTCTTTTTTAATAAATAAGGCACTAAGTTTAGACCTAATCCACCTGTGGCTCCTGTAACAAGAACTTTCATTTTTTAATACTCCATGATAATGCCATTAATAGAAATTCCAGCACCTGTGCCTAGTAATAACATTGTGTCCCCTCGATGCAATTTATTTTGTATAATTGCTTCGTGAAGTGCCGTTGGTAACGATGCAGCCACTTGATTACCGTGCGTAGGATAAATCTCCATAAGTTTTTCAGGAGGAATGCCCAATCGTTTACGTATGTGATGCAAAGCCAAGAGACTTGCCTGATGAGGTATCAGACAATCAATATCTTGTAGGGAGATTCTCGTTTGTGAAAATAATTTGTCTATAAACTCATCTATAACCAATGAAATGAGCTTAAATGATGCTTTGCCATCCATCTGAAATAAGCTTTCTTTTTTGCCAACCCCATTAAAATTTGAAGGCGATAGTTTAGTTCCTCCCGCCTCTATTTTACAGTAATTATTACCTTTGCTAAAAGTTTGTTGGTAAGAGGCTAGAATGCCTTTTTTATTGTTATCAACCTCTAAAACAACTGCAGCAGCACCATCGCCAAAAATTAATGAACTTTCAAAATTTTCCCAGTCTAATCCTGCAGAAGAAATATCACTTGAAAAAATTAAAACGCGCTTAAACCGATCTAATGCCATTGCATATGAAGCCATATCTAATGCGGTTAAAAAACTAGTACAGGTAGAATTTATATCAAATGCTGGGATACCTGAATCTTCTAACCCTAATTGTTTATGCACTAATGACGCTGTACTAGGAATAAGTTGTTCCTGTACACCACAAGCTCCAATAATGCAGTCTAATTGCGATGCCTCAATTCCTGCTCGCTTAAGTGCCTCTAGCGCCGCTTGAGTAGCCATATAAGATGTTGTTTCATAGGGCTTATCAATAAAATGGCGATATTGTATGCCAGATTTTTTTTCTACTGAACCAGGGGATTGGTTAAGTTTTATATCTAATGAACTGGAATGAACTACATTGCTAGGAAGATATTTACCAGTTCCAGCGATGGAGATATTGCGTAAGGTCACCATTTTAATTTTCCTTGCTATTTACTAAAGTTACCAAACTTACTGCTTAAAACTCACTTCAATATAGTTAAGTTTAGCAACAATAATTTATATTACCTTACAAATAATTCTAAAATGGATTTTATAAATAATTTGATTTTTAATTCTTTTAAAGAGTAATTAATAAATTTAACAAAATTAATTAATATGAATGGTCATATGCCAATATTTTTTTATTATGTTACAATATTATTTGTATTTTCCATTAAAAGAAAATATTAAATTGAACATCATTAATTTGGAGGATATAAATGCATAAAAATACAATTCTTTCGACACTATTTTTTATTATTTTTGCTTTTTTTGCTGTAGCTTGTAGCTCCACCAAAACACAAGAAAGCACAGGACAATATATTGATGATACTGTTATTACCACAAAAGTTAAAAGCGCCCTTTTAGCTGATACTGGATTGTCTGTGTATGATATTAATGTCAAAACTTATAAAGGTACAGTTTTATTAAGCGGTTTTGTTGATAGTCAAAAGCTTGCCGATCAAGCAGCTGCTGATACAAGACAGGTAACTGGTGTGCGAATGGTAAAAAACAATCTTCTTATTAATAAATCAGCAGGTAGCGTTAAAGGTTATTCTCATGACACCACCATCACGACTAAAGTAAAAGCTGCTATTGTCGGTGATAGTCATTTATCAGCATTTGATATTAATGTTAAAACCTACGATGCTGTAGTTCAACTTAGCGGATTTGTTGATAGTCAACAGTCTGCGCAACGTGCTGTAAATCTTGCGCATAAAGTTGAGGGGGTTCGTAAGGTAGTAAATAGTATGGAAATAAAATAAGGAAAGTGCGGCCTTGGTGAGACATAAACACGTTGGCCAATGAAATGGGGGTTCACTGTATAAATTTATACAGTAAACCCCCACTTTTTTGCTGAGTTTTAATCAGCACCCCCTTTATTTATAAACTGATGGTTATTATTTTGATTCAGCTTTTTTGCATCGGCCGTGTACAAAATTATATATCCAACCTACAATAAAACCAAAAACAAAACCATCAACTAATCCCCACACACCTCCTATTACACCACCCACTATTGTAGGAGCATAACCAAGGTAAACACTAGCTACTTGATGCACCATATCAACGCCATACCCCTTAAATAAGGCCACCCATGCTAATAGCAACATATATAAACCAGTTACAACACCGATCGATAGTCCTAGAGAAAATGGGCATATTTTAGTTGCTGTGCATTCGCCTTTATCCATCATGATACTCACCTCCTTTTTACTTCACTCTATATTATAATTATAGCAAGAAATATGCCTTAGAGGCATATGATAATGTCATCTTTGGCTACAAATTACTGGTTTTTTCTACTTGTAATGTCTATTTGCAGAGTGAATCAGACGCAGACTATCATTTGATTTCAAAATTATAATTATCTACTAATTCTGCATCTTCGATGACAATGTTTTTAATCGTTGATTGCCTTGGTGGATCGCTGTTGATACACATTAAAAATGTGGCGATGGCATTTTTATCACCTTGTATATCAATAAATACGTCTGTGTAGGTGTTACAAACATATCCAACCAAATTGTAATGTGATGCCAAACGGTAAACAAACATACGAAAACCAACTCCTTGTACATGTCCTTTGACGGTAATCAATTTCCTTTCAATATTCATGCTAACCTCTGGAAATCCTGGTTTGTAAGGATAGTTCATCATATTTTTATAGCTATGTAAAATTTTGGATATTGTTCTTTGAAATTTAACTATCAAATCTCGCTTTTCTAAGCAAATCATGGTATTATTAAAGATTAAACTTAGTGAAAATAATCGAAGAAAAATGAAGAATTACAAGTGGATTTTATTTGACGCTGACGAAACCTTATTTCGTTTTGATGCTTTTAGCGGATTAAGACTCATGTTCTTGCAACACGGTATTAAATTTACAAAGCGTGATTATGATGAATTTCAAACCGTAAATAAAGCACTATGGGTTGAGTATCAAAATGGTGATATTACATCGCAGCAATTGCAACACTATCGTTTTAGCAGCTGGGCCGATAAATTAAAAATAACACCCACTGATTTAAATCATGCCTTTCAGAATAAGATGGCCGAGATTTGCGCCCCAATAGAGGGTGCAAAAAGCCTGCTCAGCAAGTTAAAGGGTAAAGTGAAATTAGGTATTATTACCAATGGTTTTACAGAATTACAAAAAGCACGTCTTGAACGTACCGGACTTAAAGATCATATTGATTTGTTGGTGATATCAGAACAAGTAGGTTTTGCTAAACCTCACCCTGGTATTTTTAAGCATGCCCTTTCTAATATGGGCAACCTGAGGCCAACAGAAGTACTAATGGTCGGTGATAACCCAGATACTGATATTTTAGGTGGACTTAACGCCGGATTCGATACTTGCTGGTTTAATGTAGATAATAGACCTACACCAGAAGGTATTATTCCCCAATATCAAGTTTCCTCTTTGGTGGAACTTGAAGATTTATTGTTAGGCAGTAACGATTAACCATTTTTAAGTTCCCTACTCTTTTTAACTCTCATTACCCACAAATAAACTCCTATTATTATAAAAAGTAAAAAACTAAAAAATCATAGGTAAAACCAAGGACGTAGCAACACAACTTTCGATGAAAAATACTGCTGGTTAGTATCGTGACACATTACTCTCTTACTCCTCATTAGATACCTCAACTGGTGTTGATGCTAGAGCAACACCTGTAGGAACTCAGGAATCAACTGCTAATGTGGATGTAAATAAGGATCTGGGTAAAGTGGCAATAAAATTCGGATCGATGACATTTGGAAAATAATACACATTGATTGATCAAGGCTATGTAAAGTTTTTTATCTAGAACCTATTACCAAAATTTGTAATAAAAATAGGTGTATAAAGTATATTTCTAGGGTATATCTAGAACATACTAATAAGATATTTTGAAATACACCACTTATTTTAAGTTCTTTGAATTGAAAAAACGTTAGCATAGCCCAGATCAGTACACCTGTAATAGCAAGATATAGAGGATAATCGTTCATAGACCAATAATAAGAAAATTGGAAAAACAATGAAATAAAAATAATTATTGATGCAATTTTCCTGCGACCGTCAAACAATAACTGCCCAGCAATACCATAGATCAAACCGATAAGCCCGTATTCGAGATAAGGTCTTACAAATCCATTAGTGAAACAAAGACCAATAATCAATAAAATAAGTGCGGGTTTAGTCCAGTTGCGTGGTGAAAAATGGTGCAGGTAAGCTCTAATTAATAACATATTCAATAGAATATTGAGTTGGAACCGGTCATATAAAAAATAATAAGTAATAGTAAGAATAGCGCCAAATAGTAGCATTCGAAAAGACGATGAAAACCAAGAGCTTAACGATGGCTCATTTTTGCTGAAAGGTTTTACGTTATACCCTACTAAAAAGAAGAAAAGAGGGGCGGCAATTCGACCAAAATCAAAAAAGATTTCGTTATTATTGAGTAAATATACACCCACATGATCAATTATCATGGAAAATACAGCAATAACTTTGAACAGATCGATAGTATTAAATGAATGGCGGTATTTTTCTAGACGGGTTAGCACTTTTTTTGTCACCAATCATTGCGCAGACGTCGCAAACAAATAAACACCTCTTTTTCACTTGGAGCGGACTCTAATTGAGGAAAGTCATGCGAAAGTTGTTGAATGATTACCTGGTTAGATAATTGGAAAAAAGGATTAATAGTTTTTTCAATAGCTAAAGTAGTAATAATAGGCACATGCGGATCATGATCTTTTACTTTTTCTAACCATTTTTTAAGAGTGGCATTATTAGGTGATCGCGCTAATGCAAATTCTAAATTATTTTTAATATAATCGTGTCCTGGATAGATCTGCGTTTCATCCGGCAATTTACTTAATTGCTGGCTAAAGGTTTCGTAAAGTTTTTCAACATTTCCACCATTATGACAATTACCACAGCCGGCATTAAATAGCGTATCCCCGCAAAATAATACAGGTGTGGGCGTTGTCACAAACAGACAAATATGCGATAAAGTATGGCCTGGTGTATCAAGTACCCTTAAATTAATTGTCTTACCAACCTCAATAATATCCCCTGCTTTTACTCTACGTGTAACCCCATCAATAGTCGCATTAGCATGCGCTATAATTTGCGCTCCTGTAGCATCGGCAAGTTCTTCATTTCCTGCGATATGATCCCAATGTTCGTGGGTATTGATAATATGAGTAATATCATAACCCTGCTGCATTGCCAGTTGTAAACAACGATGTGCGTCAAGAGGATCAATAACCACAGCTTTTTTAGTTATATCACAACCTAATAAGTAACTATAGTTTCGCAATGAATTGTCATTATAAATAGTGATGATTTGCATAAGTTTGGAAAGTCGATTTTAAAGAGATAATTATAACAAATTATTACGGTCTTCTCCAAGGAAAACATGATGATTTGGGACCACCAATTTCAACTGTTGCAGTTGGGGTACCAATATTCTGACCATTAATTGATATATTTTTCGCTGTTGGAACATAAGAAGTGCTTTGAGTTTGCTTCCAATAACTATATAAACATCCTTTACTCTTTTGTGCGATTCTGTGTAGCTCTGTAAGAATGCCTGTTCTTTGGTTAAAATCAGTACCAACCCCAAAAACATCAGCGAAATAACGTAATAATTCAGAAAAACTACGAGAGTCACCATCAGTTGCAGCAAAAATCGCATAGAAACCAGAGGTTTTAGGCTTGCGACAAAAATTACTATTACGATTCGCTATTAAACCTATGACAAAATTAATAGCTTCTTGTTTTACTCTGTCTTGAATGTCTGTATCAACAGGATGATTTTCAAGAGTAAAATACTCTATTATTCTTTTTACATAAACTGTTTTGTCTCCAATTACACTATCATATTTAAATAGGGCGTTTAATTCGTCATAAGAAAATGGTTGTGAGCGGATAAAACGCCCCAAACAATTTTTATGAGTAAATCTTTTTGCTTGATTTTTTGACAATTGGCTCCACGATAAAATAACTGGCTCAACCCTGTTAGGAATTGTGGCTATAACTGTGTCAACTTGTTGTGATAATTCGATATTTCGACCATTAACTGAAATTGTTTTTATATCTTGATAATGATCACTTTTTTGAATTTTTGTATGTTGCCTTTTAAGTTCTATTAGACGTTTGTCGACAGTAACTTCAGGATATTGCAGTTCTAAAAATCGCAATACCTGTATAGGGCTACGATTATATATGCTATATGTTTCAAACAAGGTGTGTCGCGATTTATTTAATAAGTGTGAATTGCAAGGATGCAATAACCAAAGAATAAAATTAATAGCCTCCTTGCTTCGACAATCTCGAGTTGCCTCATCTGTAATAGGCCTAGCATCAAAATAATTGAAAAAATTCGTTAGATAGATTTGTTTTTCTGAGGCTCCAGTTGAAAATTGTGCGTTTAAATCTTGTGGAGATCTGATAATAACAGGAAAAACCTCTTGTTCATCAACTGAAACTGCTGAAGCTGTTCCTGTAAGTGTTGAAACTGCCCCAGCAAGAGTTAATGCAGATATACCACCTGTATTAGATTCAAAGGTCGGGCTGTCCGGTTGTACTTGGTGAGTAGTAGCTTCAACTACAAATTCATTGCTTCGAGGAGGTGATCTACCATCCTTTAAATTTGAAGCAACCACCTTGGCAGCAGAAGATGCTGCAAGTCCTTGGTAATGCGGCGGAGTGCGACGCACAATAACTTTTCTTGCGTTAACTGGAGTGCTAGGTGCTGAGGCAGCTCTTAATTTATCAGGTATTGTAGGATCTCCAAAATCAACAGAGACAGAAGTACGTAGACGATGAGTATCTACTTCTAATGGAGCCTCATTAACAACAGAGCCTGCAAGCATGCCCGTTGCAGATGTAGGTCGAGATCTCGCTGGGCTTGCTACTATCTTTGATGATGCTCCATCGTAACATCCTATATAGGTCCAATTTAAATCTAAAAAATTAGTTCGGAGCAGATCCATATCAAGAGGATATAGCCCCCCACTTTTAACAAAATCAGGATGAATAGTATATTCACCTTCGTAAGAAAAAATTTCATACGATTGAAGTAATTGAGCTTTTGAGCGTACTACAAGAATGCTTTTTTTAGCGTCATGTGGGAGAGCTGGAAATAAAGTATGCAAGTTAGAACTAGTATTTTTTAAAACATACAATCTAGGTGTCTCTATATCTATTGCTGTTTGAGCTGTGACGGCTTCTTGCAAAGAACTCTCTTTTGTTTTTTTAATAGAAGAGATAGAAGAGCTAGCAAATAAATATATAATAACATCTTCTTCTTCTATTCTTGTTAGCACTTGCGATCCAACTTGTAATACCATATAAAATCCCTTTTAAGTCTAAAACAAACTGAACCAGAATAATAATTGTAAGTCTTGTACCTAAATTGTCAAATCTAATGAAACCCTGCAATTCCTATGCCAGAGTAAAACCGGGAAAATGTTATTGAATAGTTAGTTTATCAAAAACACCTTTGACACCATTAACTGATTTTGCGGTCTCAACAACCTTCTTTTTCTGTTCAGCATTCCCAACCTGTCCAGTCAAGAGTACAACGCTGTTTACAGTTTCCACATGAACATTGAGTGCATTATAACCAGCACTATTTAATAATTGATCTTTTAATAGGGTACTTTTGACTTGTGTTGTAATAGTTGCATCATCAATATCTGTCGTTAAATTTTCTAATGCATTTGCAGACACATTCGATATGATGAATGTTAAAACCACGATAGGTAGTAGTAAACTGATCTTTTTCATAACAAGGACTCCCTATTTGACTCATAAAAATAGCTACTGACTATTTTAAATATAGGTCGCCTCTATTTAAGTGTCAAAACAAGCCATCCTTCATCAATATTTAGCTTGTTTTTTGGTCTCATCATTATCGCTAAGCTGTAACCCCCATCCTAGTGTTTTATAAACCTGTACAATATCTTGTACAACCAATAATTGTTGATTCGTTAAATTATATTGATCCTGCAATGCAGCAAGCTCATTGGTTAAATAAGTAGAATAATCTATTAACTCACCTTTATATTGAGCATCAGAAACTAACAATTGCTGTAACGCGACATCATATTGCATTTTAATTGCATTTAATGCTTCATTATCATCTTGATAAGATACTAACGCCGAATTAACTTCAGAAAAAGCATTAATAACCGTATCCTTATAACTTAAAATGGCAGCTTCAAATTGATATTTTGAACGTTGATATTCACTTATTGTTATTGCATAATCAAAAATAGTTTGTGTCGCATTGATACCATAATTCCAAAATGAACTGCTACTTTTGAGCAATTGACCTAAAGTATTACTAGCATAACCATATCCGCTCGTCAGATTAAAAGATGGCAGAAAATTAGCAAGTGCTGCTTTTTCTAAGTAACCATAGGAAATCATTTGATAATATGTCACTTGAATGTCAGGGCGTATTGCTAACATTTCAGAGGGATAATTTGCAGGGATCAATTGCGTGTATTGCAGTTTGTTTAAGGTGTTGTGAGTAGTAATTGAAAAATTTTCAGGATAATCACTGATTAAATAAGCCAAGGTATTTTCATAAATTTCTTTTTGCTTTTCTATCGTCTTAATAGTGCTTAAGATCTCATATTCCTCACTTTCAGCAGCATAAACAGTACCTGCATCAACAAGCTCGCTATCAAATTGCACTTTGACAAGATTAGTGATCTCTTTAGCTGCTCTATATTGTTCATTTAAATTAATTAGATTGGCTTCTAGCGCCATAATTTGAAAATAAGTGTCTACCACATTGCTAATAAGCGTTAATTTAACAACATTACTGGTCGCATAACTTGATACTTCAGCTGCTTCTGATGATTTTAAGGTATTTCTAACTTGATTCCACACATCAAGCTCATAGGTAACTGTAGCAGATAGGGTATTGAAATCGAATATCCTATTAGAACCACCTGCAAGCGTGGCTGGATTTAGCGTACCATTACTGATGGTGCCAGGTGTTCCAAAAGCCTGAACAGGAAATGGCTTAATACGTGAAGCATCGAAATCGCCAGTTACCTGCGGAAAAAGATAAGATTGATTTTGAGTTACATAGGTTTGGGCAATTTCAATGTTTTTTATTGCAATTTGATAATTATAATTATTCTTTAATGCGAGATTAACAATTGCATTCAATTGCTCGTCATCAAAGTTTTCCCACCACCTATCTTCTAATTCATAATTAGCTGATAAAATAGATGTTTTAAATTGTTGTGGCGCATCTAATTTTGGTGCCTCGGGTTGTTCATATAAGCTACAACTTGTTAAAAAAAATAATATTGTAATGGGAAATAATATTTTCATGGTTTACCTTTGATATAAACATCTACGAGTTGCCCTGGAAATAGATTAATATCGCTAGGTTTCTCAAATCTAAATATGATAGGTAATACGCGAACATCCACCCTTTCATTACGTTCATCGGATAATTCAATATTAGGAATAGTAAACGGTTGTAAGCTAGAAAATTCTAGTGGCACACTTCTATTTATTAAACCACGAACAAATAAGGTTGCTTCAAGTTTTGACGGATCAGGCAAATTAGGTACTAATATTTCATCTACATAAGCGCGTACCTGCAAGTACGGTGTCATTACACCTAATGCAATCGTTGGTGCATATGTTTGAGTATAAATATCATAACTACCTACTTGATAAGCATAATCACCAATTGCAGGAACAATTCTAAGTACAATACCATCAATAGGTGAGGTAAGAATGTATTTTTCCAATAATGCAACATCAGAATCATACTGACCCTGAGCAACCTTAACACTTTCTTTCGCAACTTTAACCGCGTTGATAGCATTATCTAAATCATAACCACTAACAGATTTTGGATTTATAGAATATGCTTTTTGCATTTTTTCTAGTTGTTGTTGTACATTTACAAGGCTTGCTCTGGCGTAACCAATCTCTGCTAAGTCTTTTTCTACGATGCCAGCTTGCACTGAATCATCTAATGCGATTAATGGCATTCCCTTTTTAACTTCTTGTCCATTAGTCACCATAATATCTGTTACCCTGGCTGCTACCTCAGGGAATATATTAATATTTGAGCCATTGAGTTGGTAGGTTTCAATAATACCCGTAGAATAAATACCTGCATCATAAGGGTTATAGCTAACCGCAACAGGTGGTGGAGCTTTGAATTTCACATTCGTTATAATAACAGTGACTATTCCAACTGCAATCCCTATTGCGGCAATAATAAATAAATATTTAGTTTTCATCGAGGTTCCCTACTTTATCGACAAGTTTTCCATCTTCCATTCGAATGATTCTGGTTGCGTAATCGTAAATTCGATTATCATGTGTTACCACAATAATGGCTCTTTTTTCATTAAGAATATTATTCTTAATAAACGAAATAATATTCTTTCCTGTTTCCCCATCTAACGATGCGGTTGGTTCATCTAGTATAAGCAAATCAGGTTCCGTGATAATTGCTCTGGCAATCGCCACGCGCTGCTGCTCACCAATACTAAGCTTATTAGGCCTTAAATTTACACGTTTTTTGAGCCCTACAATTTCTAAGCGTTTAATTGCCTCTTCCATTGATTGCTCAGCGGGTTTTCTTTGTAATATGAGTGGAATTGCAACATTCTCTTTACAGGTTATTTTTTTAAACAAATGATAATCTTGAAATACAAAACCAATTTTATAAAGACGAAGATCAGCAAGATCATCCTCATCCATGTGCCAAATATCATGCCCTTCTAAAGTTACTGATCCTTCATTGGGTCGTAATATACCGGATATAATACTAAGCAACGTTGTTTTTCCAGAACCTGAAGGCCCAACAATATATAACATTTCGCCATAGTTTACTTCGATGCTCACATCTTTTAATGCATACGTTTTATTTTCGCCTTCGCCAAACCATTTTGATATGTTTTTTGCTTGTAATATCATTGCTATCCTCTAAAAATATCGAAAGGATCAATTGTAGTTACTTTTCTTATGCCTAAATAGCTCGAAAAAGCTACAATAATTAATACCATAACAAAAGTTGCGCTAAGGCTTGAATAGGTCACCAAAGCAGCATAGTTTGCTAGACGAAGCTTAGCTAAGGTAATTAAAATAGTTGATAAAAGCACTCCAAATCCGTAACCTAAAAACCCTACTACACTTGCTTGAAATAAGATCATAGAAATTAACTCTTTCTTTTTTACTCCAATAGCTTTGAGAGCGCCAAATTCCTCCACATTTTCCAACACGAAAGCGTAAAAAGTTTGGCCAGCAATAGATAGCCCGACAATAAAGCTAATAACCGTCATGATTAATACATTCGTTCCAAGGCCTGTTTTGTATAAATAATAATTCCTATTTTTCTTGTCATATTCATCTGCAGTCAATGCCAAATAGCCATAGGTTGCTACTTTTTCTTTAATATATGGAATGTCTTTTTCTGTTTTGGGCTCAACCAATAGTGATGAAATAGTAAAACGTGTTGTAGGTAGATCGCTTATTGCACGGTTATACGTTGTGTAAAGTGTAGGAGTCCCGAATAAACCAGACATTAGCGCCTTGGCGGTACCAACTATAACACCTCGATTATCATTAACCTCAAATGTTGTACCAATAGTTGGATTGTCTAATTTTGTAAACTCACTGTCTTGAACCGCAATATAGGCATCATCATTATAGATATCAAAAATATTCCCTTCTATCATGTTTGGTCTGCCAAATAGGGTTGCATCATCTATCCCAATAATACTAGCTGATTGATAACGCCCACTAGCTAACTTTAACAAACCACTACCAGAGTATAATGGAACAGCGTACTTAACACCTTTAAGGCTTCTGACGGCATCAAGCATATAATCCGGTATCGGAATGTTATCAGTTTGAGTATTAACGGAAGGATCCATTACCCACATCTTGGCGCCAATATTAAGAATTGTAGCGCCCGTGCGTTGCATGATGCCAGCAAAAAGAGAAGTCATGAGTAGCATGAGCACAACGGCAAAGGTAATACCAATTATGAGTGTAAAAAATTTGCCACGATCATTGGCAAGTAATTTAAGGGCTATTTGTAAAAGACCTGTCATGCTCTATCCCTGAGTTGTACGTCCGCTCCCTGATATCACTGCAATCTATCAAGGCCACATAAGTTTCCATGAAGGTTTAATTATACCACTAATGGGATTTCTGCCCAATGAGTTGTATAGCGCGGTGAGCGTCTATCGCTGCGGGTAGCCCAAGGGCGTTGCATACCTTGGGCAGCGACGAAAAGACTTTTTGAGCCCATACTGATGTTAATCCTATCCATGACACTCATTAATTGATCTGCTTTACTCTGATCTGTTTGACATAATAAATCATATTGTTGAATGGAATCTGAGACTAAATCCATTAATATAATACCTGTCTTATGATAAGCAAACCCTTCTTTATAAATGGAATGTAAGCATTCCCTTGCTAATCGAATAATTTCACGAGAATCACTAGTGGGAACCACAAAACGGGCATTCATTGCATTATAGTATTGTTTATCATTGTTGCGGAATCGATTGGTTCGTAAAAAAACACAAACTTCCTGTGCCCTACTTCCTTGTTGCCGCAATTTTTGGCAAGCACGAGCAGCAAAAGTCGATAAAGCTGCAGCAATATCACTTTCTTTGGTTATAGGACAACTAAAAGAGCGTGAGGACATGATATTTTTTCGTGCACTAGAGACCTCCTCTAACAATAAACAGGATTTACCACGCAATTCATACAGCATGCGCTCACCAATAACTGTTAAATGTTTACGAATATAAGCCGGGTTAGCATCACGCAATTGTTTGGCAGTCACTATGCCTAATCGATGTAATACCTCGCTACGTCCCGTACTAATTCCCCAAATATCTTCAACTTTGGTATACGATAATACGCTATCACAAAGTTCAGCATTGATTAGACTGAACAGATTTTGTTTGATCTGTTTTTTAGCAATATAATTAGCGATTTTTGCTAAGGTTTTAGTAGGAGCAATGCCGATAGAAACTGGTAAACCCACCCATTGTTTTAGTTTTTGCTGCACAAACTGCATATAAGCAACAATTTCTTCTTCTGGCACATCATCAAATTGTAAAAAAGCCTCATCAATTGAATAGATTTCTATTGTTGAGCAAAAATAGCGCAATGATTGCATCACACGTTGTGACAAATCAGCATAGAGTTCAAAATTGGAAGAGAAAATAGCAACATGATGTGCGTTACATAAGCTTTTGCATTGATAATAAGGCTCGCCCATTTTAATGCCTAAAGCTTTTGCCTCATTGGAGCGGGCAACAACGCAACCATCATTATTGGATAATACGATAACCGGTTTATTTTCCAAAGCAGGATTAAACACTCGCTCACAAGATACAAAGAAATTATTACAATCAATCAGTGCGTAAATTGGCATAAGGTTTGCTACTAACGTAATGAGCGAATAACTTGTGTTACTACGCCCCAGATATAAACCCCAATTTCGGGATTAATTTCTATAGGTGGGAAATCTTTATTTTCTGCTATTAAATACAACGTATTATTTTTTATTTTCAACCGTTTTACGGTTAAGTACCCTTCCACGGCAGCAATCACAATTTTGCCATTACAAGGTTCAAGACTACGATCGACAATTAACAAATCCCCATCGAAAATACCAGCGCCTATCATGGATTCGCCCGTTGCTCTAACAAGAAAAGTAGCGGAAGGATGTTTAATTAAATATTGATTTAAGTCCAGTTTGGCTTCAACATAATCATCAGCTGGTGATGGAAACCCTGCCTGCACTTTTGAAGAATAAAGCGGTATTTGATACCCTTCGTTAGCAATAAATTGCGTCACTTGCCCAATCAAACTGACTGGAATACGAATAGGTTTCGTTGCCTCCCCATAAGGCCCCAACCCTTTTGGCCTACCTGCACCTGGTCGCATACCACCACGAGAATTCATTTCTACACTCCTACTTATACATCTATAAAATATAACTAGTAGATTAGTGTACATAAATCAAAATGTCAAGCTAGCAACACCTGGTATAAATCAGGGTTATGCAGTTGTCAATAAAAATCATGAATTTTGAAAGTAAATTGACTTTTATAAGAGAATAATGTAAAAATCTACCAATTAGTTGTAACTACATTGGTTATTCTATGCTTCTTACTGTATCAGAAAGAGCTCACCTTAATGAGTTAAGAACTAAAGGTAGCTTAACCTCTGAAGATATTCTATATTGCATTCGTCTTTGGCGACTCAAAAGCATGGACCCTACCTTGCAAATAGGTAGATGGAAAACTGATGGCCTTCCACAAAGCCTCTATGAATTACAAACTCTAGCATTATCAGGCCCTGCACAACGTCCTGCTCTTAGCCCAGAATCATTGCTACAGATTATAGAAATTGGAGAAAAGCACCAACTAAGAGCGCATCGTACAATTATGCCTTCTGCCAGTGATGCTGCTGAAGTTATATCTGTAGTCGTTGCCGCAGCTCATGCCATTCTTACTAAAATAGAACATGAATTAGATGAGTTTCTTACCTATTTACGTAGTAGAGAGCAATTAGAAAATGCTGACCTTCTTCAATCTATTGCATTTTTAAGTATTTCCTGGTTAGGAGATAATGAATTAGGATTAGCTATCGCATTAAAGAGAATACAAATAGCAACTAGTGAAAGGCGCTCAGCTTTAAGTATAAGCTCATTGATTGAAATTGGTAACATTGCTGATTCAAACTCCCCATTTAGAAGTAAAACCTTCACAGCATTATATGAGACAGCTCAGCGAATAATTCATCAACGCCATCATAAAGCCAAAGGTTATTTGAGTCATATACACGATAAAACAAGTTTACAATATGGCGATATTTTACAATGTATCGATCTTTGGCATGATGGACAAAATGTAACAAGTCATGGAGAAAGAATACTGATTCCAGCAAATGAAAGCTGTATAGTTCAATTACAAGAAATAAGTACTCAAAAACATCAGCACAATAAAACGCTTAATGTTCGTGCATTAACCCTACTATTAAAAATCAACAAAGAAAAGACTACACACACCGCCACAATAGCCACTCCTTTTGCAACTGAAATTATTGCATCGTTAGCTCATGCAGCCATAACCATGTTACGAATAAATGGGGAAACAATAAATCGTTTTCTTACTGCTCTAAAAGAAAAAAAACAATTAAGTTATACTGATTTTATACAATGCATTGATTTTTTACGATATCTCGAGTCAGGGACTGGTGAAGAAAATTTAGCTACAACATTGGAAAATATTGTAAAACTACCTCAAGGATCAAATTTCGATTTGGGTGCAGGCATATTGGGAAAGATTATAGAAATCTGTCGTCAAAATTCTACTGTCTCAAAGGCGATTTTGACTACCCTGATTGCGGTAGCGCAAAACACAATAAGCTATTTAAAACGTCCATCAGCGCTCACTTTTTTGTCCTACTTACAATCAGAAACAAGATTAAATTATTCTGACATCATAAAATGCATCGATTTATGGCATAGTGGTACAAATATAATAGACGGGAAAAGGATAGTAATTCCAGCAGGTGAAAGCCGGATGGAAAAATTACAAAAATTAGATATTAGTGAGGATGAGCACCTTAAACCTGTTAGTATCCATGCATTACGCCAATTGCGCGAAATCTGCTCCATGGAACCAATCCTCCTCCCTAATCGAAATATTGAGTTTGCAACCGATATTTTCACAGCACTGGCTAAACCAGTTGCAGCCATGTTGGACTCAATAGAAAAGCATGAACAAGTTGAACAAGAAAGAATAGGCAAGCTCGCGATGCAGATTGTTACTAGTAGCAGCACCTACCCAGCAAAAAAAATTACGGATTTTGCTAAGGAGGATAGACCAAAAATTTTAGAATATCTTACTACTAATAATAAATGTTTTGTAACCTTCCTTAAATATCAGCTCATAGCGGTGGAAGCGTGGCAAAAAGAAAGGAAACGACAATTTTATAATGATATTGCTAACATGGGTAATGCCATGATGAGATTAATCAATGAACCGAGACTTTATGCCTTTCTTAGTACGCAAATTGCAATTGATAATGTACGGCCGAGTGGGAGAAGGAATTATTTAATTATTGTCGAACCGCATTGTAGGACTTTTAGTTTAATGCAAGAATACGTTCAATCAGTAATATATGGTTTTAAAACAAGCATAATAACAGCTTATGCGCATGGAAAATTACCTGAAATGATGGATCTCATGCTTTACGATGATCTTTGTATCGGCGAAAAAGTACGATCCCTTCATGCATTTCATCTTAATTTATGTAACGGCATAACTGAAATGAATACCAAGATGCAAAAAATTAGTACGCAGGTTACGCAAAATGAACATAGCCACGGCGGTTTTATTACAGGCAATAGAGCTGTTGATTTTTTTCATCACAGACTAAACGACCAAAGAAGCTATCAGGTTAAAGATGAGCGCACCGGAGAAATAATTAGTATCGTTCCAGATAGAAATTATATTTGTTGGTACTTAGATACCATATTAGCAGTTCCCGATATTCCCAAATATTCAACTCCGGCTTTTTGTATACAGCCAACAAAAGCTAAACCCAGAACACGATAGTATTTTCTTTGTGCTCTTGATATCACTTTTCAGCTTAAATTTCACAGCTTAAAAAACAATGATTATAAAAATAATATATTTTGAAAGTAGATTGACTTTCAGAGGGAATAATGGGAAGATCCGCCTATAGCTGCAACTAGAAGAGGTATTCTATGCACGTTACCTCATCAGAAAGAACCTATCTGAATGAGTTAATGACCAAAGGCGTCTTAACTGCCCATGACATTCTACACTGCATTGCTATCTGGCGTCTGCGCAGCACGGATCCTACCCTACAAGTAGGAAGATGGAAAACGTATGGCCTTCCTCAAGGCCTCTACAAATTACGAATGCTTGCCTTAGAGGATTCTCCAGAAAATATTTTAAAAACGGATACCTCCTCGCAAAGCACTTACGAATTACAACTCCTCTCCCAAGAAACTCTTTTAAATCGTCCAGCGCTTAATGCAGAATTATTACTGCAGGTTATAGCGATTGGAGAAAATCAGCAATTAAGAGCACAACGCACAATAATGCCCTCCACAAGCGATTCTGTTGAAATAGTATCAATATTAGTTACTGCTGCCCGCACTGCTCTCCATAAACTGGAAGAACCATTAACTCATTTCCTTAATAATTTACAGAATAAAGAACAATTAACTCCCACTGATGTTGAGCAATGCATTAACTTATTAAATAATTCCGGATCAGGCAAGGGCGAGACAACATTAGCTCAGATGTTAAAAAAAATGCACTTCTCATCTGATGAAGTACGCTCTGGTTTACATTTCCATTCGCTGCTCCAAATTCTTGAAGTTGGAGTTCAAAAAGGATCATTTACAAGTAAAACCTTTACTACATTATGTGATGCTATTGAGCGAATCATTAAGCAACGTCATGACAAAGCAAAAGATTATTTGATTTCTTTACGTCAAAAAACCAGTTTACAATATAGTGATATATTGCAATGCATCGATCTTTGGCATGATAGACAAAATATAACTGACAACGAAGAAAGAAGACTGATTCCAGCGGGCGAGGAACATATAGAGCAATTACAAGGAATAAGTATTCAAAAAATTCAATACACGATGCCCCTTAATTTTCTTACATTAAATCAACTTATTAAAATCAATACAACAGCGGTTGCCTCTCATTCTACAACGGCCACTCTTTTTGCTACTGATCTTATTACCTCATTAGCACACGCAGCCGCCACTATGCGACAGATAAATGGGGAAAAGATAAAAGCTTTTCAAATGGATTTAGGTAAAAAAAAGGAAGTGAATTATACTGATCTTAAGCAAAGCATTGTTTTTTTACGATATTTAAATACTAATGCTGATAATGAAAGAGTAGCTGTAGCACTAGAAAACATTCCTATACCACCTGAAGAAATAAAATCTGTTTTAGGCATGAGCGTATTGGATAGAATTATAGAAATCCATGGTCAAAACGCTACTGTTTCAAGTACGATTTTTACAAAGTTAGCCAAACTAGCACTCACCGCAAAAATTTATGTAAATTATCCCAACGCCACTACTATCTTGATAACACTAAAATCAAAAAACATTTTATATTATTCTGATATCTTAACTTGCATCGATTTATGGCATAATGATGCAAGCATACCTGTGAGAGGAGTTGAAACAAATGAAGATCGGATAGAAAAATTACAAAATTTAGATATTAGTAAAGATAAATCCGATAAGATTGTTAGCTTAGATGTATTACGTGAACTGTATGACATCTGCATCATGCCTCCACCCACCCCAGCAACGCTGCATAGTGTGTTTGCCACGGAAATTCTTCTTGCACTATTTCGGCCAGTTATAAGCATGTTGCACCAACATGATAAGCATGAACAAAAAAGAATAGGTGCTATAGCCATAAGCATTCTTAAAATTCAAAGTGATTTTGACGCACCCGCACCGAAGATTACTGATTTCCCTACAGTTGATCAGCCAAAAATTCAAGAATATCTTAATAAACAAGCTAGGATAGCTCCTCTGGCCCAGCAAATTTTAAGAAGTAGCGAATATTATCCTCCCAAAAAGATTACTGATTTTGATCGTGCTGATCAGCCCATGATTTTAGAATACATGACTACTATTGATGGATATTTTTTAAATTTTTTCACGTCTCAGCACAGAGCAATATCACTACATAGATACAAACCAATTTCTACCATTATGAATAGCATGGTTTCTGCCATAGTAACATTAATGGTTTATGGCTGTTGTTCTCACGTTAATGATGCTCGATTCGGTTATATTAAGAGCGTAGGCCGGATTTGGAGCCTCTCAGGAAATTATTTAATAATGGATGGGCCTACTTATTCTGCAAGCAATTATGAGCAACATCACCTACCATTATTAATACGTAACTTTAAAAGCAGCATTATAACTGCTTATGCGCACGAAAAATTACCTGAAATGATGGATCTCATGAAAGGTGACACTATTTCTATTAATGAAAAAGTGCAATTACTTTTTGCCTATAGATGCGATTTACTGGGTGGCGCAAGTGAATTGAATACCAAAATGCAGCAAATTAATAAGGAATACTCTAGATTTAAACATGGAGATGCAGTGAGTTTTTTTCAACAGAAATTAGCTGATGGACAAGAATACCAAGTTAAAGATAAACGCACAGACACCCTCATCACTATTTTTCCTGATATAAATTATATTTCATGGTACTTAGATAAAGTATTAGACCTTGAATATATCCCCTCTTACATACCCCCTGATTTTTGCACATCACCAATGGAATACCAAACACCTTTGACCAAACCAAAAATGAGGAAATAATGCTTTTTAAAAGTAACTTATTGTCTTAGCGCTTAATATCAACTATCATATTGCCATGCTAAGTAAAGTACCCAGCTGGTACTCGCTAAGGAGCTCTCAATGATAGAACTTGATCCTCTTCTACTTGCCCGTATTCAATTTGCCTTCACCATTAGTTTTCATATTATCTTCCCTGCTTTCACTATTGGTCTCGCTAGTTTCCTCGCTGTAGTGGAATGGCGTTGGCTAAGAACAAATGACGAGCGTTTTCGAGATATCTACAAATTCTGGGTAAAAATCTTTGCTGTTGCTTTTGGTATGGGTGTTGTATCAGGTGTCGTTATGTCATACCAATTTGGCACAAATTGGTCGGTATTCTCTGACAATACTGCCAATGTTTTAGGCCCATTACTCGCCTTTGAAGTATTAACTGCTTTCTTCCTTGAAGCCTCTTTCCTCGGCATTATGTTATTTGGTTGGGGACGTGTGAGCGAACGAATGCATTTTGCTTCCACGTGTATTGTGGCAGGCGGTACATTAATTTCTGCATTTTGGATCCTTGCAGCAAACAGTTGGATGCAAACACCACAAGGTTACGAATTTGGTATTGACGGAAGATTATATGCAACCAATTGGTTAGAGGTTATTTTTAATCCCTCTTTCCCTTATCGCATGGCGCATATGGTTACCGCTGCTTATCTTACGACAGCTTTTGTTATTGGCGGAACAGCTGCATATTATCTGTGGAATAAACGCCACATTCCACAAGCGCGAATTATGCTTGGCATGGCAACTTTAATGGCGGCATTAGTGGCACCTCTCCAAATTTACATTGGTGATTTACATGGTTTAAATACCTTAAAACATCAACCTGCTAAAGTCGCTGCGATGGAAGGTATTTGGGAGACAGAAAAAGGAGCCGCTTTACGATTGGTTGGATGGCCTGATCAGGAGCTCGAGCAGACCAAATACACGATTGAAATTCCCAAATTGGCTAGCTTAATTCTCACTCACCAATTTGATGGTGAAGTAAAAGGACTTAAAGCATGGCCTAAAGAAGATCGCCCACCCGTAGCATGGATATTTTGGTCATTTCGTGTCATGGTGGGAATGGGTACCTTGATGGCGTTAATTGGTATCGTCAGTGCTATCCAATATTTTCGCGGTAAACTGTTTGAAACACGCTGGTTACAAGGTTGGTGGATGCTGATGATGCCATCAGGATTTATTGCAATTTTAGCTGGATGGTTCGTTACCGAGATAGGCCGACAACCTTATGTTGCCTACGGTATTCTTCGCACCTCAGAGTCGGTATCACCCGCTATTTTAGGACCGCAAGTTGCTTGGTCACTGTTAGCTTTTGTTGTGGTGTATTTATTAGTATTTAGCGCGGGAAGTTATTATATCCTACGCTTAATTGGCAAAGGAATCCCTGTTGCTAATGAAAAAGAACAATATTATAAACACAGCCGTGAAGCATCGGTAATAGAAGGCAGCACCACCAAAGGAGAAAAAAATGTTTGATTTTTCTACTTGGCTAGATTTACCCCTTATTTGGGGTACTTTAATTGCTGTCGTGGTATTTCTTTATGTATGGCTTGATGGGTTTGATCTTGGCATTGGCATTCTTTTCCCCCTTGCACCATCGGATAAATGCCGCGATCGGATGATGAACTCGATCGCACCTTTTTGGGATGGTAATGAAACCTGGCTAGTGTTAGGTGGTGGTGGTTTATTCGTCGCATTTCCATTAGCCTACGCTGTTTTATTACCTGCATTTTATATCCCCATAATTCTTATGTTATTTGGGTTAATTATGCGTGGTGTTGCCTTTGAATTTCGTTTTAAAGCAGAAGGACCTTCACGTCGTTTATGGGATTATGTCTTTCATTTTGGCTCAATGGGAGCTGCATTTTGCCAAGGTATGATACTAGGTGCTTTTGTGCATGGCGTTGAAGTCAGTGGTAGAAATTTTGCTGGCGGACCGCTCGATTGGATCACTGGTTTTAGTGTTATGACCGGTATCGCTGTCGTATTTGGTTATGCCCTACTGGGTTCAACCTGGTTAGTGATGAAAACAGACAACTCAACCCAAAAATGGGCACGACAAGTTGCCTCTTATGTTCTCGCTTTAGTTGGCTTCTTTATGGTCATTGTCAGTATTGCAATGCCTTTTATAAATGAATCTATTAAAACATTTTGGTTTAGCGTGCCACATATTTTTTATTTACTTCCTATCCCATTAATTACTGCTGGATTATTTGCATTGGTATGGCACGATCTTCATCATGCCAGCAGAGAATACCGACCTTTTTTAGCTAGCATTGGCATTTTTTCCATGGGGTATTTAGGACTAGGAATCAGCATTTATCCTTGGATTGTCCCTTTTAAATTTGATCTTTGGGCTGCAGCTGCTTTTGGCCCTAGTTTATCATTAATGCTAGTTGTTGCTGTTATATTATTACCATTAATTCTTGGTTATACTGGATATTGCTACTACATTTTTAGAGGTAAAAGTAGTCATGAACCTGCTTATTAAACAAATACAATCCTGGTTTAATCGACATCCTAAAATTAAACAATGGGCTTGGTTTGTAATACTTTGGCTAGCGGGCCTATTAACTGTATTGGCTTTTAGCTACCCTATTAAATTATTAATACGTAGTATGTCTGCTTAAAATTGGTTTATTTATTTTTGGATGGTTAGCCCAATTGACTGGTCATTATTATAAGGGAAATCGCCCTGAATTTCTTAATTTAGCATTGATAAACCATGGCCAATTTGCTTTTAACTTAATCCATTATTTTTACTAAAAAATCTTAAAAAGCAACATTTCACCTGATTATGTTAGAAATTTCAGAAGGATTAAATCCGTTATATTGACAAAGATATTGTTAAGCAAAATCAGTTTATCCGTAGCTTATTTGGATTAATCGCCTAATACATTTTTAATGTTATTTTATAGATATATTGACTTAAATAAATTTTTGCAACAACCCCGATTTAAATATACCTATAGATTAGAGCATATTAGGGTCAACGAAGCGGTTCCTGAAGGTGCAGATGATAAGCTGAAAGTGATTGGTAATTGATAAGCATCATAAGCCCGATCAAGTGGAGTTTGCGCAACAGTGTTAACGCCCCACCATGAAGTGACGTGTTGAAAATATTGCAGTAAATGTAAGCTAGGTGGCAGTTCTGCTTTTGATGGAGAAGAGCTAGGTGCATATTTTAATGGGTGTGTAGCATTTAGTGATTGATAAAGCTGTTGGGCTCCATCTTTTATTGTTCTTTCCAACACGGCCGCTTTTAGTAGTAAATCCATATCCTTATTCGGCTCATTTAATCCTGCTATTAATTTATTGAGGGCCTCTTCAGCTAAACTGGAGCAACTCGCTACTATTTTCCAAGCTAAAGCAGCCATTTCATAATGGGCTAAAGGCGCCATCGGTAAATTTTCTTTCCAGGAAGTCTTATAACAAGCCTCTTGCATCATAAGATGCCGAGTTTCTAAAAGCTTTGAAAATCGCTGTTGTTGTGTATCGATGAACGTGCTTGCTTGATCTATTTTTTGTGATAAAACATAATATAAAATTAGGTAGTCACGTAAGTTCTGTATTTTGATGCTCTCAGACACATCTGGTTTAAATAAAGATTGAATAGGTGAATATAATAAATTAGTCCAATATGAACGACGTGCCGGAGCAGTGATAACGCTGTTTAATGCTTGCTCTAAACCTTTTTGCGTATAGTGCTGCGCCTCTTCAAGAAAAAATTGCTGAAAAGGCAATAAACTATCGGTAATATTGTTGCAGTACACCTCAGTAAACATTTTAAGATCATCTCCCTGTCGCTCCGGGCTTTTATTCACCTGCTGATGGATCGATACGATCCCAGTAAGCATTTCAACTTGGGCAGCTGCTTCAAAATATAAATGAGCGCGTTGCTGATAAAATGCGTAATCACTTTGACTCGCTGCTCTTTCTTTCATTCCTCCTAGCTGTTGTATGCAGGCATGATATTTTAAGATGGGATCTAACAACCCTGTTTTAGTATCAGGAGGAGATTTTTTATAGCGGGAATAATTAAATGATTCCGTTTCAAGGCCTTGCCTCAATGAGATAGGCACATTTCGGTAAAGGCCATATTGATAGGCTAATAATTGCTCTATATCAGACGAGGTATATAGCAACAAGGCGCCATGAGATAAAGCTCCTTTCAGAAGAATTAATTCAGCAGCTTCTTGAGGCAAAACTAATTGCTCAGAAGAGTTTCTTTCCCGTACTAGGCGTTGGTAATACTGAACTAAACCAATAAACATCATCGGTTTCGGGCGTAAATTTAGTGTGTGCAATAGCTCACTGCGGACACCAATATTCAAGTTCGTACAGTCTTTAATAATATCCAGCCGCTTTAAGCTGTCAGGCGATTCAGGACTATTAAAACGCAAGTCAGCATCCCATTCTCTCGAAGGCGGTTTTATAAAACCCAATACCATGAACTACCTCCTGCACAATATTAAGAGGAACTTGCACGCATACTCGATCGAGTATTTCTGCTAGCATCCTCAGCTTCTACAACTTGCTCATTTGTTCCTAACCGCTGATAATTCTGCTTCTGATACAACCAATCACCAATATTAATTAACACCTTAATAAGCTTTGCTTCGTGCTCAGGAATCGTTGCATTTTCAGGGAACGGCGTTAGTTCAAATCCGTCACGAAGAACAAAAGCACTTCCTTTTTCATGAAGCAGACCTGCAGCAGCTTCTTCACTCACACGAAGCCGCGCAAGAGTTGCGTGAAATTGTGCAGTGCGCTGCTGCAACAATAGTCTTAAAGTAATATCAATAACAGCTGTAAAACTAGCGCAACCTATTCCAAAACCTGCACTCACTAAATTAAACTGCTCGGCCTGTTGATTATCAAAATTTTCACCAGCATTAGAGTTCTCGTTATTATCATATACCCCAAAGCTCCTAAAGCAAAGGCTCCAGAGCTGACCAAAAGGAACAAACTAATAGCAGAAAAAGTCCGTATACTATGATCTGTTCGAGTTAAGCTTGAATCATATTTTTCCATATTTGTTCGCCAATCATTAGCCATATCCGTTAAGGTTCCTATTCCTTTATCTAAACCTGCAGCATCTATTCTATTTAAAATAGTGCGCATTTCTGCTAATAAATCTTTATAATCGGTATTGGGTGTTAAAACTCGGCTGACACCAGGCAATAAAGTTATAAGTGACGAAAGAACAATAGCCCGCAAATCCAGATCTTTGACACTACTCCCTAGCTGTAATGCCGCCATACCAGTTGATAAAACATTCGGCATATGAGTAGCAGCAGCAGAATGAAGAACCATCTTAAAGTTTTCAAAAGTTGGTAAAAAACGCATAAATAAATCTCAATTTAATAAGCTAACTAAGTAGCGCATAATCTTCTCTTAACGTCAATCATATTTGGTAACGTGGGGCTACAAATGAGGGTCAAAAATTTTGCAGATAATATCATTCTCTTGATTTCGTTAAAAAAATCATCATGTTATAAACTGTGTTGAATTTAGCATTGATAAACCATAGCTGATTTGCTTTTAACTTAATTCATTGTTTTTACTAATAAAAAATCTTAAAAAGTAACATTTCACCTGATTATATCAGAGATCCCAATTATTATTTATGTTAAACTTTAGAAAAAAATTAGAACATCAAATAAAAGAATATAAAGAATAGCTCTGATAGAATACATTTTGTGAGACCAAAATAATGTCTTTTTTACGCAAACAATCGGTACACCGATTAAAATTAGTAGATTATCATAATCCTATTTTACGCCACCCTGCTGAAACAGTTAGTTTCCCGCTAAGCCCAAGTGATAAGCAATTAATCAAAGACATGCAACACTCTATTCAGGAAAAACAACTGAAAAAAGCACATGCTCCATGGAAAAGCGCAGCTGGCATGGCAGCCCCCCAGTGGGGAATTAATAAAAGAATATTCCTTTATGCTACAGATAAAAAAGATGAGTTTGAAGTAATTATTAACCCCAGTTATGAACCCGTAGATGATATTTCTACAGGTTTGGTAATGCAAGAACGACATTGGGAAAGTTGTTTCTCTATCCCCTGTAAAGCAGGACATGTTATTCGTTATTTACATATACGTGTGGCGTATCAAAATGAAAAAGGTGAAACAATAATAAAACAGCTTTTCGGTTGGCCAGCAAGGATTTGGCAACATGAAAATGATCATTTAAATGGGTTTCTTTATGATGATCCTAGAACAGGAAAATGCAGTGAAGTTAGGGATTATTTTGGGTGATTCCAACCCCCCACGTCATCCCGAGAGATGACGTGGGGACTCGAGGATAACGTGAAGAGCTCCTTATTCAGATTTATTAGTAAAAAATGCCCCTAAAATAAATCCCGCCACCGCTGCTAATCCTATTGTAGAAAAAGGATGTGACTCAACTGAGTGGGCAATTTTCTCTTGCCCCTCCTTAACGACTTTTGGAATTTTTTCAGCAGCATTTGACATCTGATCGGTAAACTGTTTTTTTAGTTCATCAAAATTAGATTTAAGCTCATGTAACTGCTCTTGCAAGCCAGATTCACCTGATGAAATACTGTCAAAGGTTTCTTTCACTTTATCTTTTACTTCGTCTTTAGCTTGTCCATATTTCTTTTCTAATATTCCAAATATTTTTTGATTATCGGATTTTATTTTCAATAAATCATCATCAGTTAAGTCTGCCCACTGCTTCTTGAGCTTAGCTTTAACCGTATCCCACTCACCTTCTAAAATATTATTATTCATAAAAACTCCCTCATAAAATATCATTTTATTACCCAAGGTCTATATTTAAGTTTATTTAAATAATAACCATTCGTCAATATTTTAGTTATTTTGACAACAAGCTGTTTGTTGAATTTTAATATTTATTTTATTCTAATTTTGTATATAATTATGGAGTGTTCGCTGATCGCTCTAAGCAAAGGAAGCCTAATTATGCCAAATTTCATTAACCATCTTCGCGATGAAGCGAGTAGTTATCTACTTCAACATGCGCGTAATCCTGTTGATTGGTACCCATGGAATGAGCTATCACTTAGTTTGGCACGTAAAGAAGACAAACCTATTCTATTGTCAATTGGTTACTCAGCTTGTCATTGGTGCCATGTGATGGCACATGAATCGTTTGAAGATGAAGATACTGCTAAGGTTATGAATACTAATTTCATCAATATAAAAGTTGATAAGGAAGAACGACCTGATTTAGATAAAATTTATCAAATGACACATCAACTTATTAATCAACGTGCTGGTGGTTGGCCGTTAACAGTTGTATTAGATCCCCATACTTTACTGCCATTTTTTGTAGGAACGTATTTTCCTAAAGAAGCTCGTTATGGCATGCCACCTTTTACAGAGGTTTTGCAACAATTAGCGCAGTTTTATCGAGAAGAAAAACAGGAATTACAATCGCATCAAAAGCAAATGCAAGATGTGTTACAGCTTATTAGTAGCATTAAAATAGATCCTTCTTCTACTCTCACAGAAAAACCTTTAGTGAATGCAGTACAACAATTAATAGAATTATTTGATCCGGAAAATGGTGGTTTTGGTAATCAACCAAAATTTCCACAACCTAGCAATTTAGAAAGATTATTACGTCAAAGCTATTATGATGAAACAAAGCAAAATGAATGTTTATCAATGTTGTTTACTACATTAGATAAAATGGCTCTAGGTGGAATTTATGATCATTTGGGTGGAGGTTTTTTCCGCTACAGTGTCGATGCAAAATGGCACATACCTCATTTTGAAAAAATGCTATATGACAATGGACAATTGCTTTCAATTTATAGCGATGCATTAATAGTTACTGATAATCCTTTATATTATCATCACATTACACAAACAGCTGATTGGGTGATAAAAGAAATGCAGGCACCCAATGGTGGATACTATGCAACAGTTGATGCTGATAGTGAAGGAGAGGAGGGAAAGTTTTATATCTGGAATAAGCAAGAAATTACCAATCTTTTAGATGAAAAAGAGTATGAAATCGCCTCGCATACCTTTGGATTAAATCATGCAGCAAACTTTGAAAATCATTGGCATTTGATTGTTGATGATATAACACATTATCCACCTGCTGAAGATTCACTACTACAAAAAATTTGCTTAACATTGCATGAATACCGAGAACAACGTAAAAAACCTAACAAAGATGGAAAAATAATTACCAGTTGGAATGGGTTGATGATTAAAGGCATGGCTAAAGCTGGCCTTTCAACTCGTAATAACGAATACATCGAGTCAGCTCAAAAAGCAGTTAATTTTATTCAGAAAAACCTATGGCAATCGGGAAGGTTATTTGCAAACTATCAGCATAATTCAGCACGATTTAGCGGCTATCTTGATGACTATGCCTATTTGTTGGATGGGATTTTAAATTTACTAGAGGCAAAATGGTCCAGTCAACATTTACAATTTGCCATTGATTTAGCAGACGCCATGATAAAGTACTTTTGGGATGATAGTAATGGCGGTTTTTATTTTACAGCTCATGATCATGAGACACTTATTTATCGCCCTAAACCGTTTACTGACGAAGCCCTACCCTCTGGAAATGGAGTGGCAGCTTGTGCATTACTTAAATTAGGGTATTTAATAAGCGAATTACGTTATATAGAAATCGCCGGGAAAACCATGCTTACGGTACAAACCTCCATTGATCGACACCCAGTTTCTCATAATACTTTGCTAAACGCATTAGAAGATTATTTGCAACCACCTACGCTTATTATCTTACGTGGTGAAATCGATCAGTTGCCATTATGGCAGGAATTATGTCGTTATTATTTCCAACCTAGTCAATCAGTGTATGCAATACCTAATGCTGTAGAGACACTGCCATTCGGTTTACAAGATAAAATCGCGATGTCAAAAACAGTAGCCTATATTTGCCAGGGAACAGCGTGCGTACCAGCTATATCAGATCTCTCTCAGTTAAAACAATATATCGAAAGATAATCCCCTCTCCCCTTGTGGGAGAGGGAAATGCAAGCGCAACTTGCGAGGGTGAGGGGAAAGCTACGAAGAAAGAAATCATAATCTATTCTTTTATATTTCTCCGTAGAAAGATCTCCTCTCACCCGCCCGCGCTATGCGCGGTCGACCTCTCCCACAAGGGGAGAGGTGTTTTTGACTACCTAAAGAACCTCAAAATATGATCCACAAATTCCTTTGGCTTTTCCCTATTTAACATATGCCCACAATCATCAAATACTTCATACTTAGCATTCGGAATTAAATCAGCAATCTTTTTGCTATGTTCAGCTGGCAGCAATATATCTTCGAGACCTGCAAGCACTAAAATAGGACATTTAATTTTATTGAGGTTCGGAGTCAAATCAACAGTTCTAAGCGCATTGAGTTGGCCTATATATCCCTCATATGATTGAGCATAAGGATCCTCTCGCATGCGAATAATTTCTTCTTTAAGCTGCTCTTTATTTTTAAGAAATGCACTTCCAAAAAGCAAAGGAATTACGCTATCTATAATTAAATCGATAGCCACACCGCCTGCAATGAGTTTAGCTGTCGTTTCTAATAACATATATCCTGCTTCATTAATTTTGGAGGTAGAGGCGGCAATAATAGCTCCTTTTACCTTTTGAGGATAATTAATGCAGAGTGATTGCAAAATAGCACCACCCATCGAATGTCCAATAACATAAGCTGATGAAATACCAATAGCGTCCATAAAAACATTTACATCATTAGCCATCTGCTCGATAGTATAATTTTCCTTTGGCTGTGTTGTTTGACCTGCGCCTCTATTATCAAATGAAGTAACAAGAAAATGTTTAGCCAAATCATCCACTATTTTTGACCAAACATCGGTGCGCGATGACAGACCACTAATTAAAAGTAAATGCTCTCCTTTTCCTTTTTGTTCGTAATACATTTCAATACCATTGATTTTTATGATTGACATTTATTTTCTCCACTTTGCATAACCCATTGTAACCTTGACGAAACGAAGCGAAATCAAGGCAGTCGTAGTTTTAGTATAGATAACTTTTCCTTGGCCCATAATGGTTTTTAATTTAGGCTAAAATCCTCGTTCTAACAACCATGTTGGAATACAAATATGAAAAAGCTCACCAGCACTTTTTTATAGTGCGTTGTAACCAACCTGTAACCCTCTCCCCTTGCGGGAGAGGGAAATGCAAGCGTAGCTTGCGAGGGTGAGGCGAAAGCTACGAAGAAAAAATCTCATTTTATTTACAGTCATTTCGTCGCAATAAAGCAGCCATTGCACAACCTGCAATAGACCCGCCAACAATGGCAATTTTTAGTGATGTCATATCACGCCCCCCTATCATATTTTTTGTTCCTTTATCAAAAAAAATGAGTAATAATACTTTGATATAAAAGTATACTAGGAATTTAAATCATGCGTACACTCATTGCTCTAATCTCACTTTGCGGATTATTATGGTTTTCTCCAGCCAATGCCGAAACCACTGAACCAGGACGAGATACTTATCAAAAATATTGTGCTGGTTGCCACGATACCGGAACGGGCAATGCACCGCGACGCTCTGCTACTGACTATTGGAAAAAGCGCTTAGACACAGTAGTTGGACGTAGTGTACTTACAAATAATGTTATAGCGGGTAAGGGAGCTATGCCTCCCAAAGGCGGATGTGCTAATTGCAGCGAAGAAGAGTTAAATAAAGCAGTATTATATTTGATTAAAGATGCGAATAACGGCACAACAAATCAAGTCGATGATACATTTCCTTTAGAAACGATTAAACTTCCACCAGGATTTAAAATTAGTGTACTAGCAGATAACATACCTGGGGCGCGTTTTATGACGCAAGGCGATAAAGGTACTCTTTTTGTGGGCTCTAAAGGATTTGGAAATGTGTACGCTTTAGTTCCTAATAAAGATGGTCAAGGTATTGCACGTAAAATAAATTTATTATCGAATCTTGATGATCCCAATGGCGTCGCGTTTCATAATGGTTCATTGTATGTTGCTGAAGTCGGCCGTATTCTACGATACGATAATATCGAGGCTAATCTAGATAAAGTCCCTTCCCCTGTCATTATTAAAGGTGATTTACCCAATATGCGTTGGCATGGCTATAAAGTGATTGATATTGGGCCTGACAACAAGCTTTATGTTGCTATTGGCATGCCTTGTAATACTTGTAACTATCGCGATACAAATCCTTTATTGGGAACCATCATGCGCATGAACCTAGATAGTACTAATTTCGAGCCTTATGCTATTGGTATTCGCAATAGCGTTGGTTTTACCTGGCATCCTGATACTAAAGAATTATGGTTTAGCGATAATGGGCAGGATTTACTAGGTGATGATGTGCCACCTGATGAAATTAATTATGCACCTAAAGCGGGTATGGATTTTGGTTTTCCGTACGTTTTTGGTAATAATACTATCGCCCCAGATTATACCAATCAAAAAATTGATACGTCAAAATTTACCACACCTGCTTGGGCGTTACCTGCACATGTAGCCCCGCTGGGAGTAAAGTTCTACACCGGTACCAAATTTCCTAAGAAATATCAAAAGCAATTATTTGTGGCAGAACATGGTTCTTGGAATCGTAGTAAAAAAACTGGTTATCAGGTGGTGATGTTGACATTAGAGGGCAATAAAGTCGTTAAATCAGAACCGTTTGCAACCGGTTGGTTACAAGGTGAAGAAGCTTGGGGAAGACCTGTGCATTTGCTTGTGCAATCAGATGGATCTTTATTGATTTCGGATGATTTTAAAGGAGCAATATATCGCGTTACTTATGAGGGGCAATAATTTGTTCTTTATATTTTGCAGAGCGATCGACTCGTTTTGTTGACTTAAATAAGATCGTCTGGATCCCGGATATTAAGCGTATCTAAGTTCGCTACGCTCACTAAGTTACGCTACAATTCAGGGAACCGCACATCGATATTAGAACCTCGATTCCCGGAAATTACAGCCACTTAATGAGTGCGTAGCACGAATTTAGTGGCTGTTATTATCCGGGATCCAGTAAATTTTAACAAAAAAGACTCAATACCTAAGCCCCCTGAGATATCGTTACTCCCCTAAATCAAATAACAACAACTCCGCATCAGAATGACTAATAATTTCAACAGCCGTTTCATCAGTAATAGCAACGCCATCACCTGCTGATAAAACTTGACCATTAACAGCAATTTTTCCTTTAATTAATTGCACCCATGCTGCATGTCCTGATACCAAAGTATGTTTAATACTTGCATGCCGCAAAAGATATGCGGTGTATAAATCAACATCCTGATGAATTGTAACCGCACCATCACCACCATTTTTACTACCAATTAAAATCAATTGATTTGATTTTTTAACAATGGTTTTTTGCTCATAACTTGGCTCCAAGCCCATTTGATCAGGAATAATCCAAATTTGTAATAAATGTAATGGATCCGTTTTTGAGTGATTATATTCGCTGTGGGTAATGCCAGTTCCTGCAGACATACGTTGAATTTCACCAGGTTTAATAATGGATCCATTCTTCATGCTATCGCGATGCGCTAATGACCCTTCAACTACATAGGTAATAATTTCCATATCACGATGAGGATGTGATCCAAAACCCATGACGGGTTGGATCGTATCCTCATTAATGACACGCAAATCTCCAAAATGCATATATTGTGGATCATAATAATCAGCAAAAGAAAAAGTATGAAAACTATCAAGCCAATCCGTTTGCCCTCTACCACGCTCGTCGGATTTACGAATTGTTAACATAATTAGCCTTCATTTTCTGATGGTTGTTCTTTCTCTGCGACATGTCCGGAAACACCTACTGAGCAAGCAGTGATATTAAATACAGACAGGATGATAAAAAGGGAACAAACGAGTTGTTTAATACGCATTGTGAGACTCCTATTTAAGTGCTATTAGTTATAACCTTTTATAAGAATAGCATTTAAAACTCTCAACATCGTCATCTCTCGAGCTCGCATCCGCGTCATCCCTCGCTACGTTCGGAATGACGCGGAGTCAAAGTAAGCTTACTATCTCTACCCGTGCTTTAAAACCTGCATCGCTGCATCATAATTTGGCTCTTCCGCTATTTCTTTTACCTGTTCGGTATATGCCACTTTACCTTTTGGATCGATGATCACAACAGCGCGAGATAATAATCCTCTTAAAGGACCATCTTTAATAGTTACACCGTAAGCAGCTCCAAATTCAGGATGTCGAAAGCCGGAAGCTGTAACAATATTGTTTAAGCCCTCAATACCGCAAAAACGTTTTTGTGCGAACGGTAAATCCATGGATATGCATAATATTGTTGTATTAGTAAGATTATTAGCTTCATTATTAAATTTTCTAACTGATAGTGCGCAAGTTGTCGTATCAATGCTTGGGAAAATATTTAATACAACTGATTTACCTCTCAAATCCTGTAAAGTTATATCACTTAAATCTGCTTTAGTTAAAACAAATGCAGGAGCGTCAGCCAATTTTGCAGGTAAGTTACCTACTGTGTGAATTGGATTCCCTTGTAAAGTAATAGTTGCCATTTGGTCTCTCCTTAGAAAAATGTAGTTATTTTTTTATTATTTTAGCACACCCTATGACTTTACGTATGTTATATTAACCAAGCAATTCCCTGCGTAATATGAGGTTTATCATGCAACGTTTAGCCAACAAAAAAGTCCTTATTACAGGTGCTAGTAGCGGTATTGGTCAAGCTATTGCTAAAGCTTATGCAAGCGAGGGCGCTGATATTGTTTTCACTTATCGTGGTAATACAGCTGGCGCTGAACAGACCGCAGCTGAATTAATAGCCTATGGTTCTCGAGTAACTGCGCTACAACTGGATTTGCATGATACCAATGCGGTTGATAATTTAACTCAGCAAGCTCTAGAGCATATGGGACGCATTGATATATTAGTTAATAATGCGGGAATGGTAAATCGACATAAAGATTTTTTAGATATTCCTCTATCGTCATTAATTGAAACTCACCTTATTAATGTCGTTGCTCCTTTTATTTTGATGCAAAACGTTGCCAAAACGATGCAAAAAAATAATATGGGTGGCAGCATTATTAATATTTCATCTATTAGTGCTGAAATTATTTTCCCTGGTTTAACCCAATATGAAGCAAGTAAAGCCGCATTAAATGCATTAACACGAGGAGCCGCTAGTGATTTAGCCAGCCATAATATTCGTGTAAATGCGATTGCACCAGGTTTAGTGGCTACTAATATCAATAAAAATCAACGTGAAACAAACCCTGAATTATGGGCAAAACGGATATCCCCTATTCCCCTTGGTCGTGTGGGCAAACCTGAAGAAATTGCTGCGTTAGCTGTGTTATTGGGATCAGATGAAGGTGAATGGATAACGGGCTCTGTTTTTACGATTGATGGCGGTTTAAGTGTACGCAGCCCTTATCCTCGGAATATTGCGGACTAACACGCTTAAAACGTCAATCCTTACCATTTTCTAGTCAAGAATTTGCCATAATTATAACGCATTTCTCTTATAATATTTACTTAGTTATCTATCTTCGGTATAGTAAAGCTAAGATATATTACTTTTAAGAGTGTTAGATATGTTACCGAGTACTATTCGTGAATATCGTGGTTTAAGTGAAACAGCAAGTGATTATGAAGTACTTGGGGTCAATGAAATTGCCACTGCAAGCGAAATTATCGCTGCTTATAAGAGATTATCTCCCCAACTGCATTTAGATAAAAATGATGATCCTAACAATAATTTCACCACTCTTTCCAATGAGCTTGAAACAATCTACGCTCAATTAATGGAACCTTTTCGAAGTGAATTAGTCGAAGAAATAGCTTTAACAATAGACATTTCAGCCCATCCTGTCGTTATCATTGGAAAAATACTATTTCAAAATATAGAAAAAATGACCGACTTCGATGCCACTTGGCCACATCTATCGCGCGCATTGGATCCTTTGCAAATAGGTAGTCTATTACCAGATAAACCAGCAAAGATGGCATTATCCCCTGTCGATGTTTTCCCTCTTGTTGCTAAAATTAAATTAGGACCACGAGGCGAAGCTTTACGAAATTATGTGGCTCCACATCAGGCAACAAACCCTGATGATTCTAAAGAATTTATAAGTGTACCCGCTAATTTGAAGCAATTTTTTAGTTTAGTAAATGATGCATCTAATGAATTAGATTATTTATCAGCTGAGGTTGAACTTGTTGTTAGAGATATTAGAGAAAAGATTTTTAATAATCCAAGATTGGTGGAGATACTTTCACAAAGCATTCCTTTTAAACAACAGAGTTTGCCTCTTAGTGATTGGCTATATCAAATTCTAACTACTTTACTATTAGATAATTATGCGCTCATTGTAAACTACTGTCTCACCCCGACAACTGAACCTTCTGATGACATCGCTTTTATTGAAAAATTAACATTAATTTACCAAGCTTTTTAGAAGGCTTATTTTACTACCTCCCCACAAGGACTGCTGGACTTAGGTCATGAAAGTAGAGAGCAAATAGTGGTAGAGGTTATTAATGGGCAATCTATAATAAGAGATAATTTTCAATTTTCTGAAGGAAGTAATGAATTAAATTATTCCCTAATAAATACTTTAATTGATGATTTTAAATTAGAAACCGCCGCATATTTTTGGGCCATTGCCTACAATCGTTTGCCTAGCGATATACATAACCTATTAGAATCGGCTAGGACAAAAACCACTGTAAATCATGTTCTTCTAAGCAATGGAGCAAAACCAGTTACTGCATTAGAGGCAGCTTGCTATCATTACGGCAATAAAATAAATCCTATATTTTTCTCAGGAACTGAATCTAAAGAACAAATCACTCAGTTACTTCAGACACCTAATCTTAAAATAGCACATCCTGAGGCTTATTTTCTCTTAACATTGTTAAAAATGCAGTTGGAGGGATCATTACGTGAAGAGTCGATTGATTTTAATCAAATGGCTAGTCATCAATTTGATGAGTCAGTTTTAAATAATATTCAACCCACCTTTGTGCTTATTTTACAAAAACTTCGTGAGGAACTTAAAAAAGAACAACTTGACAGAGGAATGTCCGATTATATCCATCCTCATTTTTATCAGCAACAACCAGCACATATTTTAAATTATTTGATCAATACTCTCGTTAACAATCAAGGAACAGAAGAAGAGCGAGCTCTTTTAAATACCCCTAATTCTCTCCAGCAATTACAAAACTCATTGCACATTGCAGTCTCCATGGAAGATATTGATTCAGGTGTAGATCCTAAATTAATTGTCCATAGTAACCTGTTTTACCTACCATCAAAAAGAGTACTAAGCACCGCTACTAGTCAATCCAGACCAGTGGAAACTCAGTTTACGACAGCAGATGGTGAGGAAATACAAAACCCTTGCTTTCCTATTATCGGATGCATGATAGGTAAGTTGACAGAACCATCATCTTATATTGTCAAGGGCAATGGGGACGTTGCGCCAATGATGAATGATATCAGCGATCCAATCACTCGCGATTTTTTTACCTCCATGCAACAAGCTGCAGCAGAAATATCACAAGAAAATCCGTTGCGTTTTTTGATGGTGGATCAAGCTACAACTACTAAATTTATAGAAGTTTTACAAGTTGCTAAAGCACCAACACCACTACAATTGCAGCAAAGCACAGACACACCAAATGCTCAACTCGAACCCTATGTTTACAATATCCATAATTGGTTGTCAGGATTACCCACAACAGTTCAAGCGCTTGATAGTGTAAAAACTCAATTAAAAAGCCGAAACGAAAAGCTAACCGCATTGTTAAATAGAATTATAGAGCGCTCCAAAATAGTAAAAACTCCTTATGCAATAGGTGAATGGTTAGTGCGGACTTATCGTGGCAAAGCACGAAAACAAAAGGATGATGCGTTAAGGGAGTTGCGTGCTCATATGGAGGTACTTGTCGAACCTAATGTAGTAATTACACCATTTGCCATTAAAAAAGCCGCGGATCTGAGAAGACGACCGGAATTATTTAATGCATTTAGTACAAGCAAAACTAAAAACTTTCTGCAAGAGTTATTAATAGAAAGTCAAAACGACTTTTTAAAAAATTCGGATAGCGCAGCGTTATATGTTTTGTGGAATCGTTCGTATGAATTTGATTCTGGCTCAAAACAACAAAGTCAAACTATCTTAACAACACTAGAGTGTTTAATTAGTGCTCTCAATGGTCACCATTTTATTAGTCATTATAATGAGGAAACTAAAGCAATTACTGTTTACCAAATGAAATGGGATACCACTACAACAGGCGCTATCACGCTGACTCTTCAGGCTCAAAATGGAGCCTCCTTATCGTTACCTGTTGATCTTGCTAGTTTGAAAACTGCGTTTGTTCAAGCTGTGGATGCCAATGATTTGGGAATGCTGTTTAATAAACCACAGAACGCAAATAAAAGAGAAATTTTTGATAATTTAGTATTGCAGGCAAAAACAAATTGCGCACAGAAAAGTCATGGCATTGCTACCGAGCAAAGTACAACACTTGAATTATTCAAAAGTCGAATGAGTACTACCAAAATGAAAAAATCACCTCAATTTATATTTAGGAGGAGCCATTGAGGATAAGAAAATATTAGCAGATTGATTGAATTTCACTGCAAAAACGTACTATTTCATCCTCAGTATTATAATAATGAACCGATACTCTGATTAATGAGGGGACATTACGTTTTACTAAATCTAATCGAGCGTACTCGGTTATCGATATTGAAACATTAATTTTTCTCTTAATTAGCTCTTTTTTTAGCTCGCTTGCATTGATTTTGCTGCTAGTAAAAGTGACTATACCACATTTATTTTTACCTAAATCTTGTAATGTAACGGAAGGAATTTCTTGTAGTTTTTGGCGCAATTGGTTTGCTAAATGCTGGATCCTCTCCCAAATAGCGTCAATACCAAGCTGTAAAATATAATCAATAGCAACACCAAGACCAATTTTAGCTGCTATATTTTGCTCCCATGTTTCAAAACGACAGGCATCTTGTCTTATTTCATACTGGTTATCTGCTATCCATTTTGCGGAGTGTAAATCAATAAAAGGAGGCTCAAATTGAGGCCAGGTCGATTTTTTTGCATATAAAAATCCTGTGCCACGTGGTCCTCGCATAAATTTTCGACCTGTCGCGCAAAGGAAATCACAGCCAATTTCTTGCACATCAACGGGCATTTGACCAATGGATTGCGTTGTATCAACTAAATAAGGAATATTATATTTATTAGCAATCTCCCCTACTTCAACGATAGGGTTAATTAAGCCCCCTTGTGTAGGCACATGGGTAATAGCAATTAATTTAACGTTATCAGTTAATTTTTTTTCCAAATCATGAATATCTAATTGACCATATGAATCATTATCAATGATATCAATCACCACACCTTTTTGCTTTGCGATATGTAAAAATGCTAAATAATTACTGGCATATTCCGCCTGCGCAGTAAGGATATGATCACCTTCTTTAAATTTTATGCCATAAAATGCCATATCCCAAGCTCTTGTAGCATTTTCAACAAAGGCGATTTCCTCGCGGTTGCAATTGATAAGCTTTGCAGCAGCATCGTAAATATGCTCAATCTTTGACTGCTCTTGCTCAGCTGCTTCATAACCACCAATAGCCGCCTCTAAATCAAGATGCTGTTTTACTGCCTCAATAACCACGTTTGGTGGTAATGCAGCACCGGCATTATTAAAATGTAAAACATTCTGACAACCCGGTGTTTCAGCACGCAATTTATCGATAGCAAGCTGTAGCATTGTTTATTTCTCTTGCTTTACATGCGCCATTACAGCATTAAATGTATCAGCATAACTATTATGACATTTTTTATAAAAATCTTGCGCCATTAAATTTTTACGCCAGCTGACAAGGCATGGGAAGGCTGATAAATCATATTGTATTACTTCGCACACATCCAATGCACCGAGCAAACAAATATCAGCTAACGTTAATGTATTACCTGCCATATATTTATTACTGGTTAATTGTTGTTCTAAGACGGGAAGATATTGAGATAGAAAGAATTTACCATCTTGCAATGAGCGCTCATCCAATGCCGTATTTGAAAATTTATAAAAAACCGTATTAAACATAATTTTACTAGTAGCTAAAGCGATGTGGTGAGAAGCATAATCTATCCACTGATCGACAATAGCACGTTCTTGTAAGTTTTTAGGATAAAGTGATGATTCGTGTTTATTAGCTAAATAACGGACGATGGCGTTACTTTCTGCCAAAATAAAACCGTTGTCATCGATAGCAGGTATCTTTTTCAATGGTAAAAGACGAGCAAATTTAATGGTTTTCTGTTCGCCCGCGCCTAAATTAACGGTTACAAATTCATAAGGTATATTTAAATAATTTGCGCAATAACATATTTTATTACTTGGTGATGATAATGGATTGCCATAAAGTGTTAACATGATTGGGATCCTTTTGTTTGTTGATGATATATGATCTGATTCTTATATTACAGGCGGTACTAAACCAATAAATCGCATAGGCGCTTCTGTTCCATTAAAAATTTTTAAAGGTAAAGCTAACGTAAATCCACCCACTGCTGGCAATTGCATTTCATTAGCAACATTTTCTACAATATATTTCCCTGCCGATAATACCTGTTGATGTACAGGATAGTTATCCCCTGGCCGGTCCGGTGATAGTGTATCAATGCCAACACCGACAATTTTCCTTTCTAACAGTTTTGCTATGGCGTTGCTAGAAATACATGGAAATTGGTAGTTGTTATGATAACGTTCTGGTTCTGACCAGTACTTTTCCCAACCTGTATGTACTAAAGCAAAGCAACCAGGAGGAATAATACCATATTGTTGTTCAAACTCGATAATATCCTCAACGCCCAAGCTATAACTTTCATGCGCCTTAGCTGAGCAATCAATACGAATACAAGGTGCGATAAAGTGCTGCAACGCTAATTCACTGATTGATTTGCCCCCCTTAATACAATGAGCAGGAGCGTCCATATGCGTGCCAATTCCTGCATGCATTTTTATTTGTTGAACACGAAAAGACACCTCGTCATCTGTATTTGCGTAATCCAGTTTTACTTCACACTCGAAACCACAACTACCATTCCAACTTGGAGTAGTACTGGTCAAAGTATGAGTCAAGTCAATTAATTGATAGTCAGTTAGGGGAAGTAATTTCTTCATAGCAAGAGCCTTCGTTGATTATTCTAGTATTTTATTATATTGCTAATAATACAATAGAGGGGAGCTAAGCATAAAAAGCTCGAAATGCGTTTGCAACCGTTTCCATATCTTGGCGATTAACATCTAAATGCGTCACTAATCGCAACGTTGTACCAGCAAAAATTAAAACTCCTTGTTGTTTGAGATGAGTTACCAGTTTATCTTTGCTCATATCGCCTACTTCTACAAAAACCATATTGGTGAAAACTTGAACCTTTTCTTGTAAAGAAGGAATACTTGTCAATTGTTCGGCAAGGTAAGCTGCATTGTCATGATCTTCTGCTAAACGCTCAACATTCTGTTTTAAAACATATAATCCTGCCGCAGCTAATATGCCTGCTTGGCGCATCGCACCGCCTATCATTTTGCGCTGACGTCTTGCTTGGGCAATAAATTCTTTAGAGGCACATATTATTGATCCTACTGGAGCACCTAATCCCTTTGACAGGCAAAATGTTACTGAATCAAAATATTGAGCAATTTCATGGATGGGAATATTAAGCGCAACTGATGCATTAAATACGCGCGCACCATCTAAATGTGTTTTTAATGCATGCGTTTTAGCAAAAGCAGCGGCCTCTTTTAAATAAGTTAATGGGAGTACTTTACCGCCCTGAGTGTTTTCTAATATAAGTAATTTGGTTTTAGCAAAATGCGCGTCATTTGGTTTAATAAACTTCTCAACCAACTGTAAATTTAACGTACCATCCGCTTCAAAATCTAACGGTTGAGGATAAACTCCACCCAATACACAACTACCACCTGCTTCCCAACGATAAACATGAGATAACTGTCCGGCAATATACTCATCTCCACGACCACAATGGGATAACACCGATAGGAGATTCCCTTGCGTACCAGTAGCAACAAATAATGCGGCCTCCTTATCAAGCAATTGCGCTGCATACTCCTCCAGTGCATTAACAGTAGGATCTTCCCCAAAAACATCATCACCCACTTCAGCCGCAGCAATAACTTGCCGCATCGCTGCAGATGGTTTTGTTACTGTGTCACTTCGCAAATCGATAAGTTTGTTCATTCTTTCGGCTCAAAATCTAAAGCGGCTGAGTTTATGCAATATCGTTCACCTGTAGGCTGTGGACCATCATTAAATACATGCCCAAGATGCGCTTGGCATTGAGAGCATAGAACTTCAACACGGTGTCTCCCACCGCTATTATCTTCCACGGCAACAATATTCTCTTTATGCATTGGTGCCCAAAAGCTTGGCCAACCTGTGCCAGAATCGTATTTAGTATCACTGGCGAATAATTCATTCCCGCAACAAACACAACGGTAAGTGCCTGGCTCTTTATGTTTGTAATATTTACCGGTAAATGGCAGTTCTGTCGACTTCTCACGGCATATGCTATATTGTTCCGGGGATAACTCATCATCTGTTTTAGAAATTTTATTGCTCATAGTAATCTCCTTAGCCGTAAGCTACAACCTATGCAATTTATAACATGGAATACCAGATAATGACAATAAAAAGAGAAAGTCACACCTTGCTAGTTAAACATATAAAGCAGTTTAAATTTGTTTATCTTTTTCTAATTATCTGCATTATTCTCGCACTACGTTGGTTTTATAATAGCCAATATTATGTAAGCACAGAAGACGCTTATATTAGCGCCACGATACAAGAGGTATCACCTGAAGTGCGTGGTCCTATCATTACACTCTACGTCAAAAATAATCAAGAAGTGCATAAAGGTGATCCCTTATTTGATATTGATCCTGTCCCCTTTCAACTTGCCGTTGAAATAGCACAAGCAGAACTTGCATTGCAACAAGCAAAATTGGCAAAGGCAGATTCACAAAACTCCTCTAGCGCCCAAGCTGAAGTCGAAGTAGCAAAAACAGATTTGCAACAAGCAGAATTAAATTTAGATTATACAAAAGTGGTTGCAAAAACCAATGGTATTATTGCCAATTTAACGTTGCATGTGGGTGATATGGTACAAGCTAATGAAAATGAGCCTTTATTTTCTATTATCGATGAAGGAGCCTACTGGGTTGATGCTAATTTTAAAGAAACTGATTTAGAGCATATAAAACCTGGGCAAACAGTTGATGTGGAAGTTGAAATGTATCCTAACCATCAATTTAAAGGCATTGTTGAAAGCATTAGTGGTGGCAGCGGTACTGCGTTTTCATTATTACCACCTGAAAATGCGACAGGTAATTGGGTAAAAATTACCCAACGCATTCCCGTACGCATTCGTATAACTAATATTGATCCTAAATTTCCATTGCGTATTGGTGCAACTGCATTGGTGACGATACATCTAAAGGAAAAATAAGGTGGTAAAACCCATTACCAATGTCACGGAACGATGGCTTATAACTGCCGCAGTCATGTCAGCTGCAGTTATGCAAGTATTAGACATGACCATTGTTAATGTATCACTCCCTCATATGCAAGGATCTTTAAGCGCGGCTCCTGATCAAATTACCTGGGTATTAACTAGCTATCTTATTGCCTCAGCAATATTTATGCCATTAACAGGCTATTTTGCCGATAAATTTGGCCGAAAAAATTATCTTTTATTTAGCATCGGTGGATTTGTTTTTTCATCTGCTTTGTGTGGCCTTGCTAGCTCAGTAACTGAGATGGTTATTTTTCGTTCACTACAAGGGGTTTTTGGCGCTGCTTTAGCGCCCTTATCACAAGCGATACTAGCTGATACTTACCATAAAGAAGAACAAGGCAAAGCAATGGCAATTTGGGGAATTGGCATTATGATTGGCCCCATCTTGGGTCCAACGCTAGGCGGTTATTTAACCGATATTGCAAGCTGGCGCTGGAATTTCTATATTAACGTTCCTGTTGGAATATTATCATTATTTTTAGCGTGGCAATATGTACCTGCAACTGAAAAACGCGTGCGTAGTATGGACTGGGCAGGATTAGCTTGGATTTCACTTGCTATTGCGAGTTTGCAGTATGTTCTTGATAAGGGTAATGAAGAAAATTGGTTTGATTCCACTAACATCAAAATAGCCGTTTTTTTAGCCGTATTAGGTTTGCTTTGTTTCATTGCTGTAAGTTCTAAGAAAAAATTACGATCCGTTTTTGATATTGAAGTATTTAAAGATCGTAATTTTTTAATCGCCTCACTATTAATTGCTGTTCTTGGTGTGGGTATGTTTGGCACTATGGTGATCCAACCTTTATTGCTAGAGGTCAATTTAAATTACCCCGTATTAACTGCAGGTTTGGCGATGGCGCCTCGCGGTATTGGTGGCATATTAAGCATGTTAGTGGTCGCTAAAATGGTACAAAAATATGATCCACGCTATTTGATTTCGTTTGGTATTTTAATAGCTGCTGGAAGTAATTGGGTAGGAACTCATTATACGATAATGATGAGCAGTTGGTGGTTTACCATACCGTTATTTATTCAAGGATTTGGTATGGGATTTATCTTTGTACCGCTATCAACACTAGCCTATTCTACATTACCTCATTATTTACGCGCAGAAGCTGCTGGAATATATAGCTTATTGCGAACACTAGGCTCTTCAATTGGCATATCGGTCATTATTACTTTATATGCAAGACATAACCAACTCCATTGGAATACTTTAGCCAGTCACGTGCAGGCTACAAACCTCGATATTTTAGCTTACACGCATCTGCCACCTTTTAACCATAATCCAGAAATAATGATGGATGTTATTGCAAATGAAGTGCGTATTCAAGCACAAATGTTATCATTTGTTGATATGTATGCGTTTATTACCTGGAGCTTTCTGCTAATGCTACCGTTAGTATTTTTGATAAAATCTAAAATTTCTGTATATACTGATAAGGAGGTCCCTCCTATCTAATAATTAAAAGGAGAAAAATATGTTACGTGCAATAATAGAAACATTATTCACTGTCGGACTTTTTATTAATGCTGCTCTCTTTATTCCACAAGCTCTTAAACTATTCAAATCAAAAAACCCCAAAGACTTATCATTAATTACCTTTTTAGGGTTTAACATTATCCAGCTTTTAACCATAGCCCATGGTGTCATCCATGACGATGATTTATTGATCCTTGGTAATATTTTAAATATGATCACTTCAGGCGCTATTACTATTTTATTAATTTATTATATGATGAGAAAAAAAGCATAATTTAAGAAAAATCATATAAATAACAATTTACCTGTTGATTTTCTGCTTGATAAACAGTTGAGTATTGTTTTTTACTGATATCCATAGTAATCCGATGTTTTATCTGCATAAAAAGTGTAGGAGTCCTGCGGCATTTACTTATCTAGATAACTAATGTTATAATATAAATGCAAGATGAATTTCACCTTTGAGGAATTCAAAATATCTTAATGTATGAAGGAGGAAAATTATCATGAAAATTCGTAATTCAACAATTATTAAAGATGAAGCTATTCTATTAGAAATAACAGGCGGTTATAAAACTGTGGTTGTTACTCGACAAGCCTCTCCCATTGTGAAGCTTGAGCTTATGCTAAAAGAAGAGATTATTACATTGGATGAACTCCTAAAAGCTCTGGAGGAGAAAGGTTCAGGAGGTAAGGGAGTAGGTGTACATACTTTGTAGCTTAATGGAGGTTCGTAAGCTAAAACCAAGTAGATATACGCACTACCAATGAATTTGCAACAAGTCGCAAAAGTTTGGAAAACAGCAACTCTAAAATAGGATATGAGAGCTGTCAGCAATTGAAGCAAGTTCAATCTGGTAGTGCGCATGGTTAATTTAAGGACCTCGGTATAAATAACAATTTACCTGCTGATTATCAGCGTGATAAATTGGTGGATATTGCTTTTTGCAGATATCCATAGCAAAAGGACAACGTGGATGGAAATGACAACCGCTGGGAGGTGAGCTTGGCGATGGTATTTCGGTAAAAGTGACTGGTTCAATTTTCTTTTTAGATGGAACAATGTCAGGAATGGAAGAAAGCAAAGCTTGCGTATAAGGATGTTTAGGGAATGTTAATACATCATTCACATCGCCATACTCCACAATTCTTCCTAAATACATAACAGCAACATGATCTGCCATATAACCAACGACAGCCATATTATGTGAAATAAAGAGATAACTCACCTGCTGTTGTTGCTGCAATCGTTTTAATAAATTTAAAATTTGTGCTTGTACTGAAACATCTAGCGCGCTTGTTGGCTCATCGCAAATGACAACTTGTGGTGATACAGATAATGCTCTTGCTATTGCCACACGTTGGCGCTGACCACCAGAAAACTCATGCGGATAGGCTGATTTATATTCTGGCAACAGACCCACTTCTAATAATAATTTATCGACTTCTTTTGCTAATTCAATGGCTGATAATTTACGGTAAATTAACAATCCTTCGCTAATAATTTCTGCCACCTGCATACGTGGATTTAAAGAGGAAAAAGGATCTTGGAAAACCAATTGAATTAATTTTCTATATTTATTGCTCTCCTGTTGCTTCATTTTTCCCACTGCCACATCTTGCCAATAAATATCCCCTTTTGCTTCTGGGATTAGGCGTAACACGGCTTTCGCTAAAGTTGTTTTGCCACAACCGGACTCACCTACTATAGCCAATGTTTTAGCTGGTTTTAAATGGATGCTAATATCATCAACCGCTTTAACATATCCTACCGTGCGTTTTAATAAACCCTTTTTTATAGGAAAATAGACTTTAAGATTTTGCGTTTTTAGAACAGCATTCTCATCTGCTTGTTTGGATGGCAATGATGGGAGTGGAACTAGCACAATTTCTTGTTTTAACGTATTAAAAGCTAAATGACAACGTGTGCTATGCAATTCATTAGTATACCAAGGAGGTAATTGCTGTTGGCATATAGCAACTGACATTTTACAGCGTGGTAAAAAACGACATAAAGAAAATGTTTGGTTCAATGAGGGAACTTGGCCTGGAATAGCATTTAAAAAATAATCTCGTTGAGACAATTGCGGTATTGCAGAAAATAACTGCTTACTGTAAGGATGTGCTGGCTCTGCGAAAAACTCTTTTACTGTGCTTTTCTCTATTAAATGCCCTGCATACATCACGGCCACATCATCAGCCATTTGTGCAACAATGCCTAAATCATGGGTAATCAATAAAATGGCCATGCCAGTTTCTTGTTGAATATTCTTTAACAAGGTTAAAATTTGCGCTTGAATCGTTAAATCTAACGCAGTAGTCAATTCATCAGCAATTAATAATGCGGGTTTTGCTGCAATAGCCATTGCTATCATGACACGCTGACGCATACCACCTGATAATTCATGGGGATAATTGTCTACCCGCAAATGCGGATCGCTAATGCCAACAGAGTTTAGTAATTGTGCAGCTCGCAGCATAAACTCATTGCTTGGGCAATCCGTATGCTTTCTTATGACCTCTATTAATTGCTCACCTATCGATAATACAGGATTTAATGCTGTCATAGGCTCTTGGAAAACCATGGCAATTTGTTTGCCTCTTACTGACATCATCTCAGCATCGGAGAAGTCTAATAAATTGCTATCATTAAAGATAACTTTACTTTGGCTACCAAATGATGCGGATTCAGGCACTAATTGCAACAAAGATAATGCCGTCATACTTTTTCCGGAACCTGATTCACCAACTAAAGCTAATGTTTTACCTGCAAATAAATCAAAACTAATGTCATCTACAATAGCTACAGGTTGATTGTTAACCGGTAGGAAGGTTTGTAGGTTTTGGACACTAAGCAGTGGTTTATTCATAACAATTCCTATCACACATTACACATATTATTCTCGGCCTCTCTCATGCGGATCAAATACATCTCGCAATGCATCCGCAAATAAATTCGCTGAAAGCACTAACATAAACATTAAGCTAAATGCTCCTGCCAACGACCACCATACTACAGGTTCCCGCGATAATTCTAAGCGCGCTTGATTGATCATATTTCCCCAACTGTTCATGCTAGCATCAACACCAATTCCCACATAAGATAAAATCGCTTCAGCCAGCACCAAACCACTAAAATCCATCGCAACAGTGATTACTACGATATGCATTAAATTAGGCATAATATGTCGCACTATTATTTTTAGATGTGATAATCCTAATACATGCGCTGCTTGCACAAAATCAAGCTGGATAAGTTTTAAGGTTTCACCGCGCAATAAACGACATAAATTGGCCCAACTAGTAATTCCCAAAATAACACATAAAGAGAAAAGACTAATATCACCACGTTGAGTATCGGTTATAAAAAGGTAAGCGTGATTGTCAAAAAAGATTTGTATCGTGAGTACTGATGCTGCAATCAATAAAACACCTGGAATAGAACTTAATACTGTATAGCTGTACTGAATCATATCATCAATCCAGCCACGAAAATATCCAGCCATACAACCTAATAATAGCGCAAAAGGCAAAGTAACTAGCGTCGTTAAAGTACCTATGACCATACCAGTTCGAATACTTTTAATAGTATGATAAAAAACATCACTTCCTACTTTATCGGTACCCATAATATAATATTGTTGTCCTAGCGAAAGTGAAATTGTGGTAATAATAATCAATAATGATAGCGTAATGATTAATGTTCTATAGCAAACTTTTGTATTACCAAAGGCAATAGCATAACAGGCACTAAAGAATCTATCTTTATTAATAAGAGAGTAAATGAAAACAATAAGCAATAAGACCATTATCGACAAACTTATACCCAATACCGAGCCTTTTAGAGTGATTTCTGCAATATCCCTCCATTTCTCACTGTCGTTTTTTAAATTAACCCCAGCATATTTTAAACGCGGATAGGTCCATGCAATACTGCCATCTGCCTGTAGTAGGCTTTCTTTAGAAAGTGCATATAATGCAAAAGGTTTTGAATAAGAAGTTTCACGATGCTCCCCTATCGGGGCTATGAATTTATCTAATACACTTTTTACTTTAAACCGAGATGCGTCATCTTGCTCATCACTTTGTGATTCTTTATTAGCAGTTGTAATCGATTGATAATGCAGACAATCAGCAATGAGAATAGTAGTATAAAAAAGTAAAATAACGATACAAGCCATTGCTATGGGCTGTTGTAATAATTTATACCATTTTGCGCGCAATTCCTTATTACGCACCACATGGTAAAAATACCCGATAATAAATGCTAATAAAAAGAAGATAAAAGCATCTGTTAGCAGGATAATTGGTTTAAAATCCATTTCTACTTCCTTAAGCTAATCTTACGCGGGGATCAACTAACGTATAAGAAATATCCGTTAATAATAATCCCACAATGTATAATACTGAACCCAAAAACACCATGGCACGAACTATGGCAAAATCCTGCTGCATAATGGCATCGATGGTATAACTACCTAGTCCAGGAATTGCAAAAAAAGATTCCAAGAGTAAACTGCCAAAAAACAGCGATGGGATAATAACTACCACACCGGTTAAAATAGGTATCATCGCATTTTTTAACACGTGTTTGAAGAAAATGAGGTATTCTGATAGTCCTTTCGCACGCGCTGTTAATACGTACTGTTTTGATAACTCCTCAATAAATAATACCCTATACCAGCGTACGCCTGCGCCAATACCAGAAATAATCCCCACTAAGATGGGCAAGGCAACAAATTTCATTAGAATCCAACCATCCTCATAACCCGATACTGGAACAACTTGTAACGTTTTTGAAAAAATAAATTGGCCGCCCATAATAAAAAACAATCCGGAAATCGACATGATGACAACACAAAAAGCACTACCCCAGCGATCAATGAATCCTGATTTAAAAAAGACCAATAACAGAGCAAAGGTAATATTGACAAATAAACCAATCACTAATGTGGGCGCAGCGATAGCTAAGCTAGGGAACATACGTGTTTTAATATCGTGACCAATGTTACGCCCGGTGTCAGAGCTTCCGAATTTAAATAGTAATAAATTTATTGATTTATTATAAAAAATAGTATTAGTTATCTTTTGAGATCGATCAGCTGATTCATTATAAAATAAAGGCTTGTCATATCCACGTTGTGATTTCCACTCTTGGATAGCTTGTGGAGTGACGTACTTTTGCCCCAGTTGTATACGAGCCATATCATCAGGTGAATTAACGACGAAGAATAATAGAAAGGTGATTAGGTTTATTCCTAATAAGATTGGGAGGGCGTATAGTACTCGTCGTAGTATGTAGTAAAACATTGCTTTTGTACCTTATTTAAGGCTTCCTGGATCCCGGATATTAAGTGTATCTAAGCTCGCTACGCTCACTAAGATACACTACAATTCCGGGAACCATGCCTCAATATATAACCTTCGGTTCCCACCACTTCAGGGACCATGCCTCAATATATAATTTTCGGTTCCCGGAAATTACAGCCACTTAATGAGTGCGTAGCGCGAATTTAGTGGCTGTTATTATCCGGGATCCAGAGCCTCAATTTAAACCCTAGGAACTAATCGATGCTGCTTCTTCCATAGCGCATATCCAATACCAAATGCCACTGCCAATAATCCAATCACACCCAATACCACCGGCCAAATAATCGGTTGATTCCATTCTAATCGCAATTTAGCCCTTAATACTGGATCAATCTCTCGATATTTCAAACCATTATTTACCATCGGGTTTGGTGGTAAATGATTATTCCATTGATGTGATAGCGTTATAGTTTGTGGTAATACTCCCCAAATCCATGGGGCATCTTTACGTAATAAATCCACCATTTGATTAATAAGCGTTTGACGTTCTGGTGTATCTGCCATATCACGCATTTTTAAAAACATCGCATCATATTGCGGATTATTATAGTTACTGGTATTTTGCCCAGCATATTTTGCCATACTGTTTTTGCTGTATAATAAAAATAAAAAATTTTCCGGATCAGGATAATCGGCATTCCATCCCCAAAAAAATAATTGCGCATCCCCTTTTTGCATTTTATCTTGAAAGCGATTGTACTGGGTTGACTCTATCTGCAGATCAATACCTAACTTCGCAAATTGCTCTTTTAACCAGGTATTTAATGCTTGTTCATCGGTATTATTGCCGGCTACTAATGACATATGTAATACTAAGGGTTCATCGGTTTTATTTACTCTACCATCGGGGTAACCCGCTTCTTTTAATAATTTTTTTGCATCTGCTAACGGTCGACGTTGGGCTGAACCATTTTTCCATTCATATACGATAGGATTAATCCCCGCCTGACCACTTTGATAACCAAATATCCCAACTGGAATTGGACCTTGAGCCACTTGTGCTCTGCCATTTAAAAAAATGGCAATATATTCTTCCATATTCACTGCGATTGAAATCGCTTGCCTTAATTTTTTCTGACTTTCCGTATTACTTCCTACAACATCATCTAACATATTAAAACCCATGTAAAATATGGAAGGCGCAATATCAGTGTTTAAAAACATGCCTTTTTTCACCATTTCATCAGTTAATGATACGCTGCCACTATCACCTAAGCGAATTGCTTGATCAAATGTATCTGAACTGATGCCAGACTGATCGTAATATCCTTGTAAAAATTTTGTCCATAAAGGGATACTCTCTTTTTCTAAGGATAAGATCACTTTATCAACATGTGGTAATAATTTGCCAGTCGATGAATATTCAGGGTGGAAATTAGGATTTTTGCTCAACACCATTTGTCGATTGGGATTATTCTCTTGTAATAAATAAGGTCCAGTACCAATAGGATACCAATCTAAGGTAATATTTCGCGCCAGCATACCAGGTTGGTTATAGAAATTATCGGCCTCCCAAGGAATAGGAGCAAAAAATGGCATGGCAAGCCAATAGATAAACTGCTGATATTTACCCTTTAGTATAATTTCATATTGATATTTATTAATAACACGTACCCCAGGTAAATCATACTTTCTTAGATCTAACCATAATCCACTTTCGTGATGCCATGCCGAAGTTAATTGTTTGTTGTAATCTTCTAACCCTAAGATATAGCGATTCATTACACTAGCAATTGGGGAATTTAAGTGCGGATCAGCTATTCGTTTAATTTGATAAACATAATCATCCGCTGTTAACTCGCGCGTTCCTGTATAAGGAAAATCATTTAATGTACTAATATTTTTCAAATCAACAGGTTGTAACTTAAGATAGCGATATTCCCCTGCTTCATTTTTAGCTAAGGAGGGATGAGGTTGATATAAAATACCGGGCTTAATTGTAATTAAATAAACCGACTGTGCAATAGCATCACTAGACGCATTATCCGGCAATAATTTTCCTGACTTATCGTAATAACGAACTGTGGGCCTTTCTGTTGTAGTTAGCGGAATTAGTGTATAAGGGCGTTTAAGCAAATCATATTGTAAAGGCGGCTCGTAAATTTGCCCTAAAAATATATACTCATCTTGTGAATAGGATTGCGCCGGATCAAGGTGTTTTGGTTGCTCAGAAAACGCTGCATAAAGTGCGTTATCTTCTGCTTGGCTTCCTGGATAAGGCATATTCCATGGCGTATGCTCAGAGCAACCTGAAGCAAATATCAGTATAAATATACTCATCGCCAATGAATTTGCAGCAAGGCGCGAGACAGCGAGCAACCGGCGTGTACGCATAGTACATGAGGGTTGCGAGCTGTTGAAGCAACGCCGCTGCAGATTCATTGGCGATGAGTGTATAAGTTTTAAAATCCGATACATGTAAAAGCACCTATCCAGTATCCATTTCTAATAGTATAATCATCGACATTAATTTAGCCGGAGATTATATATGCCAGGACTTCTTACTAATAAAAAAGCGTTAATCGTTGGGCTTGCCAGCAATCGTTCTATAGCAGCTGGTATTGCTGAAGCATTCCATCGGGAAGGTGCTAGCCTCGCTTTTACTTATCAAAACGATAAACTTAAAGATAGAGTAATTGACATGGCTGCGCAATATAATTCTAATCTTACCTTTCCTTGTGATGTCAGCAATGATGCTGAAATTGCCGACGTTTTTACGGAGCTTGGCAAGAGCTGGTCAGAATTAGACATTATTGTGCATTCTGTTGCTTACGCGCCTGCTCATCTCTTAGAAGGTGATTTTACTGATAATATCGATCGTGAAGGATTTCGCGTTGCGCATGATATTAGCTCATACAGTTTTAGTGCACTTGCCAAGGCAGCTAAGCCTTTGATGGAAAATCGTGCTGGCTCATTACTGACATTATCCTATCTTGGTTCGGAACGTGTTTTCCCTAACTACAATGTGATGGGATTAGCTAAGGCTAGTTTAGAAGCCAACGTACGTTATATGGCAAGTAGTCTTGGTCCCAAAGGAATTCGTGTTAATGGTATTTCGGCAGGCGCTATTCGCACTCTAGCTGCATCAGGGATAAAGAATTTTCGTAAAATGTTAAAATTTAACGAAAGCGTTTCACCCTTACGTCGTAATGTGAGCATTGAGGATGTTGGCAATGTGGCTGCTTTTCTTGCTTCTGATTATGCTGCGGGTATTACTGGTGAAATTATTCACGTCGATGCTGGTTTTCATGTCGTTGGTCTTGCTGACTTCAGTGAGGCTCAGGAATAATGGAATGGCTATTTGATCCAACTTCGTTAGCATTGCTCGGTACATTAACGTTACTTGAAATCGTACTGGGCGTTGACAATATTATCTTCCTTGCTATTTTGGTTAACAAATTGCCAAAACATCAGCAAGCCAGTGCACGCGTCATTGGTTTATTGTTGGCGATGGTAACGAGGATACTCTTTTTGCTATCGATAACTTGGATTATGCGGCTTAGCGCACCGTTGTTTCATATCTTTGAGACAGGTGTGTCTGGACGTGATCTGGTATTAATAATAGGCGGTGCATTTTTAGCTATAAAAGCTATACACGAGATTTGGGGGATGCTTAATCCCATCAAAAAACCCTCTCTTCACACTATCGCTAAAGCAAGTGCTAATTATACTTTGACCATAATTCAAATTGCTATTATTGATATCGTATTTTCCATTGATTCGGTAATCACTGCTGTGGGTTTATCAAATCAGTTATGGATTATGATTACAGCAATTATAATATCAGTCTTCATAATGCTAGGATTTGCCGCAACCATTGGCCGTTTCATTGATAACAACCCACCCATTAAAATGTTAGCCCTTTGCTTTTTAATATTTATCGGGGTGATTTTAGTTGCTGATGGTTTAGATCTTTATATATCTAAAGGATACCTCTATTTCGCAATGGCATTTTCTTTGATGGTAGAGTTGTTAAACATTCAGATGCGGAAACAGGATATCACGTAATGCAAATCCCGCAGTCGAACCGCGGGATTGCAAGCAAAGGAAGGCGAAAATATTGGTTTTTATTTTCACTTCAGATTAAAAATAACCGTATGATCAATAATGCCAAAGGCTGCTAATAACCAAACAACAACACAAACTATAACAAATATATTTAATATTGACTTTATTGATGCGGCCATTGGAATGTATCTATTAATCACACCCAAAACAACACCGACGAGTACCAAAACAAGGACAATTGAAATGATTGACATAATTAAGCACCTCACTACCGAGGAAATAAATTTTCATTCATCATAAACAGACATTGTTTATCTTATGCTACCCAATTGGGCTGTATCACCAAGATAGCCAGTAAATAAACATCCGCTTATCATCCCTACTACTAAAATACAGCACAAATAAACTACTATTTTTAATACATCCTCTTCTGTTACTAGAATTTGTAACTCTCTATAGATTCAGTCTAGCATGTTTCCTAATTACAAATGAATACAAAATGGTCAATTTAGAATAAAAAAATTAATTTAGTTTATAGCAAAACTATGATTTAGCCCATACTTCTGATCCTTTACCGCACTGCGCTCCTCAAAGGCTACTTTGCTAGCCTGCATATTGTAGTAGCACACTATAGACAATACAGTTATAAGAAAAAGCAATGGTAACCCCACTTTACTAATACATTGAATTTTTTCCCCAACAACTAGTAATTTATTACGACAAAAGTTATGCACTAAAATAATTTCGATTGCGGTAGCAAATACGAAAAAATAGCAGGTCAAGAAGAACGCATCAATAAAGGTAAGATAAGGCACTTTTGGTAAGTTTAATGAAATGGCAAATGAAAATGCAATAACAGTTAAAATAGTAGTAACGGAAATTTGCACCTGCGTATTAGTATCTTTTGGATCTACCCATAATGCGGTCCATGATAAAATCACCATCAAGAGTAATGGTATAAATACTTTCCAAATATATAATGCGGTACGCCTTTCTATTTCGATGTCAAAATTTATTGCGTTTACAGCTTCATCATTAAGACCTGCAATATTTTTTTCAGTAGAGGTCAATCCGATTACGTTCCATTGTGAAAGAGAAGAAAATGCATCAGCTTGCGCATCAAAAGACCCTTTCGAAAATATTTGAGGCAAGTCTTTGCTATCTGCTAATTTAAAATCGACTAATTGCTCTTCACTAACAAAAGGTTGAATCATGATTTTTAACATTTGATCATCGAATGGAAAATTGTGTAAATAAAACGGGTTAGAAAGCTGAGCACTTGAACGCTCATAATATTTTGCCGTACCATCGGCATAAACACGCACGATAGCATCATATGCTGAATGAGGTACTACTGCATTCGCAAAATCAAAATTTGGCACCCAAATCTGATTGGGTTTGTAAATGCGATATTCGGTATCTGGATTTTGTGAGTGAAAAGCAAGTCGTGGGTCTTTCCATTTTGCAAGCAAATAGCCAACCACATTAAATCGTAAATTGGCTTCATCAATTTCAGAAAGATTAATTATTCGAAAGGAAATGTAAACAGGAATTTTATCTTTACCATTAAATGGAGCTCTTATCAGAGTATCAGGCGATAAATCATTTTTGCTCGTGTCTATTCTTGAAGATGCTGCCGCGGCTTTAAAAGCAACTAATAAAAAAATTATAGTGCATAGTGTATAAGCAACAGCTTTCCATTTCATAATTTATCCTTATTATCTATAGCAGAGTAATTTTGTTTCAGTTCCCAATTGTAATTTAGCCATTCCACCCATGGGCATAGGGAAATTCATTGGCCCATGCCCTATTCCTGTTACTTGTACCACGGGAATATCACAACTTTGTGCAAAGCGTTCTAATACTGGTTTAATCAATGAAGTTCCATTGGGCTCTTTACCCTCCAGAAAATCACCAAACACAATTGCTGCCGCACCCTTAAAAATAGTTGCTTGATGTAAATGTTCTAACATACGATCAATCTTATAGCCACGCTCCCCTACTTCTTCAATAAATATAATTTTATTGTCACCGTTAATTTGCCATACCGTTCCAATACTAGTTTGCAATAAGCATAAATTACCACCAGTAATACTAGCTTCAACAATATAATTTTTTTCAGCGAGGCTATTTAAAGGTAATCCTAACCATTCCACTTGCTTGATTTCACCAAATAAAAAGGATTTCACTACAGCAAGCGATTCAGGAGAAAATATATCTGGCGAGGCAGCTCCATGAATGGTTGGCCAATGCCATTGCTGCAGTAAATATAAATTAAGCGCCGTAATGTCACTCATACCAACAAATAATTTAGGTGTGTCGGGCCGGGTCATTTTAGTTAGCTCGGGAATTAAACGCATGCTTCCATAGCCACCCCGAGCGCAAATAATAGCTTTTGTTTCGGGGTTTAATAGGGCATTTTTTAAAAACTTAAACCGGATTTCATCAGAGTTAGCGCATAATAGATCATTACCAAAAATATCCTTATCTAGGATACAATTTAATTGCCAGGATGTTAGTAATTCTATTAACCCTTTTAAACGATCAGCAGAGCATCGCGAAGCGGGCGCGATAATTTCAACCTTATCACCGGCTTTTAACAGTGGGAATTTTTGCATAACTTACTCTTCCTGATGTTTTGCCCCATGTGCGTGGTCTTTGACCATATCTTCAAATGTTTTCATGCTCTCTGATTGTACGATCATATAACGTGGTTGTGTCATTGCTTTTTCAGATTTATTAGCAGGACGACCATCAATGCTAAATGCCATTTCATAGCCTGCTTTTTCTGCTTCCTGCTCAAGATAATCATCATATATGCCATAAGGCCATGCTAATAAAGTAACCTTGATATCGAGTTTTTCTTCAAGCACCTGCTTTGATTTAAAAAGCTGAGTATGAACGAGTTTTTCATAATCAGTAGAAGAAAGGCGTTTCTTTTCTTGCTTAAAATTAGGGTGCCAGTAAGTATGTCCTTGAACATCAAAAAGACCTGTTTTTTGTAATTCTCTCAATTGTTCCCAAGTCAATGCATAGGACGCATTAGAAATAGCTGAAGGATAGATGAATAAGGTAACCGGAACATTATACTTACGTATTAGCGGCAACATATAGGTATAGACAGATTTTTTTCCATCATCAGCAGTGATTACCACAGACTTCTCTGGGAGTGAAGAGCGTTTCCCCTCCAAATAACTTACTAGATCCTTTAGTGGAATAACGGTGTAACCATTTTCTTTAAGCCACTTAAGCTGCTCTTCAAATCTTTCAGTGCTAATTGTCATACTACCTGGAACTGATGGATCAAAATTATGATAAGTCAGGATGGGAACGCTAATTGAATTATCAGCCAATGCAGCAGGGCTGAAGATACAAAGGGCTAGCAGTATACTATTGATTAATAAGCGGAAAATATTACGCATTTCTTAATAACCTCCTTGTTATATGTATAAACACTCGTGTTCAGAATATATTATAGTCAATTGTACTATAAAACCATCTTAGTACCTAAAAGGATCAAAGGCCATAAGCATCTATGACTATATGAAATATATCTGAGCTATTTGTCGATAAAGTAATCTCCTTTTCCCCCTGCAAATCGCCTTCCTTTGCAAAAGGCTCACCAGTCATTGATAACCTTGCGATGATCTGTAAAGGTTGGTTTTTAGGTAATAAGCGATTTTGCATCATTGCATTTTGATTGGTTAATTCTACTTTTAAGGGAAATTCACCAACAGGTACTTTTATTACCCATAACGGCGGTAAGTTAGCCCCTTTTTCTTTAACAATAACAAAAAGTGATTTGGCTTTTGCAATTTGCTGTTGTAATTCTTTAGCTACTGAAATCTCTATTGCCAAATGATTAACACTATTTTCAGTTATTTTTTGCTGTGCTTTATTCATCGCTGCGCGAATTGTTTTTCCAGCATCACTTTCAGCTGCATAGTCATCAACAATTTGCCGCCAGTAATCTAACGCTTTTTGATAATCTTGATTATTAAATGAGATCGTTGCTAATAAATTTACCGCTGAAGGATGCTGTGGCTCTTGGCTGATAACATAATCCAGCATAGTAATTAGCTGCGGACTAGTTTGACCTTGCTGTTGCAAATAAAGTGTTTGCGCATAAGCGGCATTAAGCTCAACATCTGTAGGTGCTATGGCATAGGCTTTAGTATAAGCATCCGCTGCCGCTTGGTAGTCTTTTTTTGCAGCATACAATTTTCCTAAAATAAACCAACCTTGTGCACTTTTAGGATTTTTTTGCAGTTGTCCTTTTACCTCAAAAATAATGTTATCTGGCGATTTATGATCAGGATTTTGGATGATTTTATTATAAATAGCCGCATCTGCTAACAAGGTTTCCCAATTCATTACTTTTTGAGGAGAGCCTAAAAGCATATATAATGAGATGGTGCTAACACCTAAAACAAGACTAGTAAGTATTGCGAAACGCTTGGAAGTTTTTTGTTTTAAGAAAAAATAGATAAAATAGCTTATTAAAGTTGTAATTAATAATAGCAAAAAAATTAACATGAGTAATGATCCCTAAATAGTATTAGTATCCTACGCCTCTCCCCTTGTGGGAGAGGTCGACCACGCTTTAGCGCGGGCAGGTGAGGGGGCAGATCTATCTACGTAGAAATATCACGAGTAAATAGCATTTCTTTCTTCGTCGCTTTCCCCTCACCCTCGCAAGCTTCGCTTGCATTTCCCTCTCCCGCAAGGGGAGAGGGGTTAGGTTTTGCGCACCAATTTAAATATAATTCCTCCACCAATCACAACTAAAACCAAGGGTAAAAACCACAATACTAAAGTTGAACTTCGCACTGGTGGAGAAAATAATACAAAATCACCATAACGCTCTGTTAAATAAGCCTTAATTTCCTCATCGCTTTTGCCATCTAGCATTTGTTGGTAGACTTCACGACGTAAATCATGGGCGAGTGGCGCATCAGAATCGGTTAATGTTTGGTTTTGACAGACTAAACAGCGAAGCTCCTGCCCCAAATCCATAAACCGTTGCTGCTGTGCTGGGTCAGCAAAAGGATATTTATCCTGGGATTCTGCTAGCGCTATAGAACCTGTCGCTAACGTAAAAAATAATATGAAAACTAGCCGTATTAATAACATTACTTACCCTCAATAGCTTCCATCTTACGTGCTTCATGCATTAATAAAATAGGAATATTATCGCGTATAGGATAGGCTAACTGCTCTGCCTTACAACGAAGTTCTTTCGCGCGTTTATTCAACTCTAGCTTACCGCGACAACTAGGACAGACAATAATATTTAATAAATATTTATCCATTTATCATTTCCTGAATACGTTTAGTAAACTGCTCTAAAAAATGAGAGCAAATTACTAAATCAACAGCTAAATACCAACCGTTTTTTAAAGTTGAAGGATAGCATTTTACCGCATCTTTTTCTGTCATTATTATGGGATATTCATCGTTAAATGTTAAATCTTTATCGACATACTGATGGTGATCAGCAAATGGATGCGGAATCACCTCCATACCTAAATCCCGTAGTTGTTGAAAGAAAAGATCAGGGTGAGCAATACCTGCAACACCATGGACTTTTTTGCCAACAAATTGGGATAGTTCAACGGATTGCTTTTCAGGGCTAATAGAAATCAATGCCTTGGGTTTTTGATAAAAATTATTTTCATGTTTACCCTCTTTTTCTTGGTAAACCACAAAATCCGCCTTTTTAAGGCGTGCAACCGGCTCTCGTAGAGGCCCTGCTGGAATCGTATGCCGATTGCCAAATAATTTCTCACCATTGACTACTACCACTTCCATATCACGTGCCAAGCGATAATGTTGCAAACCATCATCACATAATATAATTTGTGGCTTAGCAGTTTGATATAACTTATGCGCCGACATGGACTTATATTTACCTATAAAAACAGGGCATTGTGTATTTTGTGCGATCATGACTGGTTCATCGCCAAAGATTTCCGGGTCGCTATCAGCCGTGACTTCTACTGAATCCTCACCCATTTCTTTTTCATAAGCGCTAGCAACTACACCAACAGATAAGCCTTGTTGCTTTAACATATTGCATAAAGCAATAACTAAAGGTGTTTTACCACTACCACCTACGGTAATATTTCCAATGATAATCACAGGAACTGGCAAACGATAAGGCTCTATCATACCTGTTCTGTACAAAAACAAACGAAGTTCAATAATAATCCGCATTAACCAGGCTAAAGGAAGTAAAAAAATAGCCCACTTACTATCCTCATACCAAATTTTATATATCCATTGCCGAACTATTTTACTCATGCTTAGCCTTTTGCAATTGCATCTTATAAAATTGTGCGTAAAAACCATTTTTTGCTAGCAATTCATCATGCTTACCAATCTCAACAATTTGCCCTGCTTCAATAACGACAATTTTATCAGCATGCTCAATCGTTGATAATCGATGCGCAACAACTAAAGTGGTTCGATCTTGCATCAGTGTATGCAAAGCTGACTGGATATAATGTTCAGACTCTGAATCTAATGCAGACGTCGCCTCATCAAAAATTAAAATGGGTGCGTTTTTATAAATTGCTCTGGCTATTGCAATACGCTGTCTTTGACCGCCAGATAACATCACACCATTTTCACCAATTAAGGTATCGTAACCTTGCTGTAATTGATCGATAAACTCAGCAGCATAGGCAAGTTCAGCTGCTTTTTTGACCCTTTCCATGTCGATAGTTTCTTGGGCATAAGCAATATTATTGGCAATGGTATCATTGAATAACACAACATGTTGCGATACTGTCGCCATGTAATTACGTAACTCTTCTAAAGGGACATCACGAATACTCATACCATCAATGTTGATTTCACCAGAATATTCATCGTAAAAACGAGGTAATAAACTCGTCAATGTGGTTTTACCACTACCAGAGCGTCCTACAAAAGCAACCGTTTCTCCTGCTTTTATATTTAAATTAATATTCTGGAGTACGGGTTTATTTGGTAGATAGGAGAAATTTACTTCTTTAAATTCGATATCTCCTTTTACTTTTGCAAAGTGTTTTTTACCTTGATCTTCTTCTACCGGCAAATCTAAAAACGCAAATACACTTTGCGCTCCCGCCAAACCTTGTTGAATCTTATTGCTAATCGAGGTTAATTGCTTAATAGGATTGAGCAAAGAGACTATAGCTGTCATTAGCGTAGCAAATTGACCCGCGCTTAATTCTTGGCCACCACTTGGCGATATAGCATAAAAGATAGCCAAGGCAAGACCAATTCCGCCTAAAAATTGAATTAAAGGAGAACTCGCAGCTGATGTCACAATCATTTTCATTTCTAGATGACGATTATGCTCGGTAACTTCTGAGAATTTGGTAATTTCATGTTGTTCACCGTTAAATATTCTCACCACACGATAAGCCTCAATATTTTCTTGAGCAACTTGGGTCACATTCCCCATATTTTTTTGAATACTATGGCTGATCCGACGAAATCGTTTACTTGCATAAGTGAAAACAAGAACAACCAATGGCCCAACAGTAAGAAATAATAACGTCATTTTCCAGCTGGTATTAAACATAACACCGAGTAAAAATAATGCCAAAAACGTATTGCGAATTACATCGATCATCACATTAGTTGATGCTTTAGCTAATTGATCGACATTGTAGGAAATGGTAGATAATATTTGGCCACTTGGTGTTTGATCATAAAATCGTGATGGCAATCGTTGTAAATGCGCAAAAACCTGTTGCCTTGCTTTAACCACTAAATGTCTAGCCACATATGACATGCCATACTCAGAAATAAAACTCATTGCACCCCGTAATAAAAAAGCAGCGGGAAGAATAATCGGCACCCATTTAATGTAGTTATTATCTTTGGCAACAAACACATCATCAATTAATGGCTGTAATAATCGCACCATGCCTGCATCAACAGCTGAATAAAGCGCATTCGCAATAACAGTGAGAACGGCAATCCACCAATAGGGCTTGAGGTAAGTCATTAAACGTTTATAAGTCGCCCATTGACTATAAGGTAGAGGAATTTTTGACATAGATATCATTTAGTTGAGAACAGATAGGATATTGTACTGAATTCTTGGTTTTTGTCCACCTATTCTTATTTGGATAGGTTACTTTTCATTCTCTGATCCCATATTCCAAGAAGGTGGATCGCTGGCTGGAAATGATTCTTCTGAGGATTCTTCTACAATTTCATCATCATGTTTTTTTTGTTTTGGGCTAACTGGTTTTTTAGCAGGACTAGCCGGTGGAGTCTTTTTATCGTTCATTACGCCCTTCTCCTTCCGATATGATAATATGGCCTTTTTCCTTATTATAGGTTCATTGTACCATGATACAAGAAGCGATGTTCGGCGCGGGGTGCTTTTGGGGCGTTGAAGCTCTTTTTGCTAAAGTGCCTGGTGTGGTAGATACCCAAGTAGGCTATGCTGGCGGCACAGTAGAAAACCCTAGCTATAAGGAGGTCTGTACCGATAAGACAGGACATGCTGAAGTGGTATGGCTACGTTTTGATAATGAAAAAGTTAGCTATGAGCAATTACTTGATATTTTCTTTGCCAACCACAACCCAACTACTATAAATCGCCAAGGGCCCGATATAGGTGCGCAATATCGCTCCGTAATTTTTTATTATAGTGAAGATCAATACAAACTCGCTACACATAAAATTCAACAACTAACCGATGAAAAACATTACTCGCAAAAGATTGTAACAGCCATCTCCCCCGCTCCGACTTTTTATCGTGCGGAAGAGTATCATCAAAAATATTTAGAAAAGAAAGGACAAGATCACTGTGGAATATAAAATATGAATTATCAACATGCTTATCATGTGGGCAGTATTGCTGATGTTTTTAAACACAGTGTTATTATTCAATTAATTAGAGCCTTGCAAAAAAAACCAACGCCAATGTGTTATATCGAAACACATGCTGGGGCACCGTTATATGATTTATTGGGAAAAGAAGCGCAAAAAACTGGGGAATATAATGATGGTATTGCAAAATTATGGAATGCCAAAGCGATTCATCATCCGGCAATTAAAGAGTATTTACAAGTAATACAATCGTATAATAAAGATAGTGGTTTGGCTTGTTATCCAGGCTCTAGTATTATAGCGCGCCATTTGTTTCGCGAAAATGATGAAGCTGTTTTTTGTGAATTACATCCTACGATGTATGAAAAGTTGCGTTACTATTTTTATCCTGATAAGCAATCACATGCACATCATCGCGATGGGTATGAAGCTTTACCTGGATTATTGCCACCTAAAGCGAAACGCGGGATTGTAGTGATTGATCCACCGTACGAAGAAAAAGATGAATACCAACAGGTGTTAAATGTGCTTAAAAAAGCGCATGAACGCTGGACGCAAGGTGTTTATGTAGTGTGGTATCCCATCAAGCAATTAGATGTAGTTCGTGAATTTTATCATTGTTTGAAAAAGATGAATCTTAATGATGTAGTGGTTGCAGAATGTTGGGTGCGCCAGGATAAAATGGGTAAACGGTTAAATGGTTCGGGGATGGCAATTATTAATGCGCCTTGGCAGTTTGATAAGTTGCTGAAGGGATATTTGCCGGAATTGGCTGAATTATTGGGGATTAAACAACTAGGAAAGATTGAGATAGTTAATTTATCCAGTAAGTAGAGTTTATAACCCATCTATCTATCAGATCGTGGTGAGTTTACAGCATAAGGCTTAGGAGGATTTTTTGGTGCAACTCTTGCCGGAGTAGCAATTGTATCTTTTACCGGGTAAGGAGGAAGTGGCAGTTTGCTATAGTATAAATTAAGCTGTTGTTGTATGGGAATTATTGTGCACATAAGCCTACTCCCATTAGGGTATTCCAGCGGTCTTCTTTTAGTTAATTCATCAAACCCTAGTTTTTTATATAATTCAATAAGATCATCATCACCCGCGATTAATACAATGCGTGCAGTTGCCGGTAAATTAATAAAAGCACGATGTATTAATGCCATTGCCAATCCTTTACCTCTGCAGTCTCCTTTCACCACTAAATCACCCATATAATAGGTGTTTCCTGCCTGAAAAACTCGCAACAAACTGTGTAGCTCTCCGTTTTCTTTATTAATAGCAGCATAAGAAGTAATATTGGGATGAGAAAATCTATCCGTCATTGCCATAGCGCTATAACTTTGACGTATTTCATCTGGCTCACGAGCCCAAATAGCATTGCACATCAATAGGTCGGAAGCCTCTTGAGCTTTTTGGTTAAGCAAGCTTTTATCACTTATTATGTCATAATGTTCAGTGATTTGAGCACGTCTGTCTGCGTAGCGGTTGAACTTAGCTAGCATAGTAGGGTTCTGACCTTCCGCTACCATTAACCGCATAAAAAAATCGTAATCTTTGCGCTGCTCACTTGGCTTCACTTGAAGGTTTACTAAAACTTGTACTTCTCTTTCATAAGTTGCGGGCACTGTGAACAAGCATTTACCACCTATTTGTTTTGATAAAACATTATCTAAACATCGCAAAAGCTGATAGCGTTCTTTGTCGGTGATTCGTGCAAGGATATCCATGTCTCCGAAAACCATCCAATCAACAGCATCTAGGTGAATGCGGCATATTTCTTGACTTGTGATTGTGGAATAAAAAATTACATGGCGTGGTATCTCATCTTCTTTTTCAAGATCAGCACTAATGTCTTCGTAATTACATAAAAACTGCCGCATGATTAACTTCTTTGAATAATCTATTAACTGGACTCTAGAAACTACACTCCTAAATACTGCTCACCTCGCGCCAACCACCGTTGAATTAAAGGCTGTACCAACTCATGATGTAGTTGCAATAGCTCATCGCATACCACGCGCACTTTAGGTAATAATTCCCTATCTCTTATAATATCCGCAATTTTTAATCGCTGCAAACCCGTTTGCCGAGTACCTAATAGCTCTCCTGGACCACGTAAAAGTAAATCCTGCTCCGCGATATAAAATCCATCCTGGCTTTCACGCATTACTTGCAATCGCGTGCGGCTTTGTTCAGATAAATGACCGTGATATAACAATACACAAAAACTTGCGGTATCGCCTCGACCTACTCGGCCACGTAATTGATGCAGCTGTGATAATCCTAAGCGTTCTGGATTTTCAATAATCATCACACTAGCATTAGGCACATCCACACCAACTTCTACCACAGTCGTTGCAACCAAAATATCCAAATCACCCTTTTTAAATGATTGCATCAACTGCTCTTTTTCTGATGTTTTTAGTCGACCGTGCACAAGACCAATGCGTAAATGCGGTAACTGTGCTTGTAATTGTGTCATGGTATTTTCTGCTGCTTGACTGTCAATTAATTCAGATTCTTCAATTAACGTGCATATCCAATAAGCTTGCCTGCCTTGCTCACACGCAGCTTGTAATCTAGCAATAACTTCCTCACGTCGATTATCCGCTAACACTACTGTTTGAATAGGCTTTCGTCCTGGTGGTAATTCATCAATAATTGAGCAATCTAAATCCGCATAAGCCGTCATCGCTAAGGTGCGAGGAATAGGTGTTGCCGTCATAATTAGCTGATGTGCGTGTTGATTATTTTTTAAACTTTTATCTCGCAATGCTAAACGCTGTTCAACACCAAACCGATGTTGTTCGTCAATAATGACCAAACCTAAGGAATGAAACTCTACTTTATCTTGAATTAGCGCATGTGTTCCAACGATGCATTGCGCCTCGCCACTTGCAATAGTCGTTAACATTTCTCCTTTTTGTTTTATCGTTAAACTGCCTGATAACCAAGCAGTACCAATACCTAAAGGAGCTAACCAACGTTGTACATGTTGATAATGTTGTTCGGCCAAGATTTCTGTAGGAGCCATTAACACCGCTTGAAAACCACTTTCAATTGCCTGCAACATTGCCAATAATGCAACAACGGTTTTACCAGAGCCAACATCACCTTGTACCAAACGCAACATGGGATGTGATTTTGCTAAATCCTGCGCAATTTCTTGACCGACACGTTGTTGTGCCGAAGTTAATTGAAAAGGTAATTGCGATAAAAAAGGATTTGACATCATTTGCGTCGCAATTAATACCGGTGCTTGAAATTGCTGAACTTTTGTTCGTGATTGTCTTAAACTTAATTGATGCGCTAATAATTCCTCAAATGCCAAACGACGTTGCGCTGGATGTTGGCCTTGTTCTAATAAAGTCGTATTAACATCAGGCGGTGGTCTATGTACAACATGCAATGCGTCGTTTAATGACATTAAATCATGGTGTTGTTGCACAGCGGGTGGCAACCAATCAGTTAGTCCGCCTTTTTCTTGCAATAATTTTAATACTTGCTCACTCAATTGACGTAATTGTAATTGCCCTACACCTTCAGTTGCTGGATAAATCGGCGTTAAATTTTCATCAACAGGTGTAGGATGTTGATCATCAATTAAATGGTATTCAGGATGAACAATTTGATAATGATCACGAAAATAAGAAACTTCACCAAAGCAACGAATGCGCTTGCCAATCGCTAGTTTTTCCATTTGCGCAGCATTGAAATAAAAAAATCGCAATGACATATGGCCACTGTTATCCGTAATGCGGCAAACCATCATATTTCTTTTTGCTCGCTCAACTTTTACTTCACGAATAATACCTTCTACAACAGCCTCATCGCCCACACGCGCAAATGCCATGGGGATAACTCGCGTTCTATCTTGATACCGAAATGGAAGATGAAAAAGAATATCTTGTAAGGTGTGGATCCCAAGTTTGTGAAGCTTTTCCTGCATTCTCTGCCCAACACCACGCAGCACAGTAACTGGCGCATGAGCCCAATGTGCACTGTGATCAACCGGATTGGTGGAGGTAACAGTCATTTATAATCTCGTGACTTGCTAAAAGATAGAAAGATTATGCCATAATCGAATAAAGAATCCTAATTGGATTATAATTGTCTATCTCTTTCTTTTCACCTCAATCACATTCGGCAATTGACTTAATTTTTCAATTACACGCGATAATTGAGTTAGATCAGGGATTTCTAGTGTGACGGTTGAGTTAGCCGTGTTTTCTAGCGTATTAGTTGCAGTCTGTAGGGCAAGCACCCGAACACGTTCTGCGGCCAGTAAGGTGGTAATATCGCGCAGTAAGCCAGGCCTATCGTAAGCTTGAATAAAGATATCAACAGGGTAGGTTTTTTGCTGCACACCGCCCCACTCTACTTGAATTAAGCGTTCCTGTTTTTTTTCATTAATATGCAAAATATTAGGGCAATCTTGCCGGTGAATCGTCACACCACGGCCTTGAGTAATATAACCGATGATAGGATCACCCGGTAATGGCTTGCAACAGCGTGCCGTTTGCGTTAATAAATTACCTACACCTTCTATAGTTATAGCATCAGCAGCTAATTGTTTTGTAGGGCTTTTGCTGAAAACAGGAATAACTGGCTCTTCATTTTGCTCTGCACGTTGTAATGCTTTAGCTGCATTTAATATTTGTGCGGGACGTAAATCACCACTACCAAGAGCAGCATAAACATCATCGATCTCTTTAAGTCCTAACTTATCGAGTGCACTTGGCAAATCGATATTATGAATATTTAATCGATGTAATTCACGCTCTAACAGATCTTTACCATCAATAATATTTTGACCACGATCAAGTTGTTTAAACCAATGATGCACTTTTGCACGCGCTCGTGCTGTTTTCAAATAACCTAAATTGGGATTTAGCCAATCACGACTAGGCGATGGCTGAGCCGTGGTAATAATTTCTACTTGATCACCACTTTGTAACGTATGCACCAATGGCGTAATTCGCCCGTTAATTTTAGCACCACGGCAGCGATGCCCTACTAATGTGTGGACTTGATAGGCAAAATCAAGCGGTGTAGCACCGATGGGCAAATCAACTACATCGCCACGGGGTGTTAATACATAAACACGATCTTCTAATACGTTAGATTGCAATTCAGCAATTAAATCATCCGTATCACTATTTTCTTGATGCGAATCGATAAGCTGGCGTAACCAGGCTACTTTATTTTCGTAATTACTAGATGGTTTTTTCCCTTCTTTATAAGCCCAGTGTGCCGCAACACCGAGCTCTGAATCCTGATGCATATCATCAGTACGGATTTGAATTTCAACAATTTTACCATCAGGACCTAATACCGCCGTATGTAATGAACGGTAACCATTTTTCTTTGGAGTTGCTATGTAATCATCAAATTCTTTGGGAATATGTTGCCATAAACTATGAACTATACCTAAAGCGCCATAGCAATCGCGTATCGTAGGAACTAAAATCCGCACGGCACGCACATCATAGATTTCACTATAATCAACATTTTTACGGTGCATTTTTCGCCAAATACTATAAATATGTTTGGCACGACCGGTCACTTCACCTTCGATTTTTTCCTCACCTAGTGCTGTTTGTAATCGTGCAATAAAATCACCAATATATTTTTCGCGATCAACACGTCGTTCATGCAATAAACCTGCTATTTTCTTGTAAGTTTCAGGTTCAAGATAGCGAAAGGCTAAATCTTCCATTTCCCATTTCATATACCCGATACCCAAGCGATTCGCTAAGGGTGCAAAAATAGTTTGCGTTTGCTTAGCTAATTGTTGTACTTGTATGTGATCCAAATCTTTGGCTGAGCGCAGTTGACATAAATGCTCTGCTAATTTAATAAGTACCGCGCGCACATCTTCTGCCATTGCCAATAACATTTTTCGTACTTTATCAAGCTGTGCTGGTGAATAGTGAGATGTGGTGACATCAGCACGCATAACATGCAATGTTTCCATCTTTCTAACACCTTCAACCAAATTAGCAATAGTTTCGGTGAAATTTTGTTTAATCGTATCTGCGTTTACACTCTGTAATTGGGCACTATTAAAAACAATAGCGGTAATTAAAGTATCCGGATCAAGATATAAATCAGCTAATACTTCAGCCATAGCAATGCCACGGTATTCAGGATTAGCAAAACGATGGTGAAAATCATGTTGTGAAATAGTTTCAGTTTTTGGTTGCGCTAATCCCATTAAATAGGCTTTTTTCATAGTTACAATGAAAGATTTATCACCGTAAAACGAAACGATCTGCTCCAACCAAGCATCAATATCTTTTGGAAAGCTTTTGTGATGTGTCTCTGCTTTTTGAGTGGTTACCATGATTTATTTCACTCTATCAAACACCGCGATCGATTCTACGTGACTGGTATGAGTGAACATATCCAATACACCGGCTGCAGCAAAACGGTATACACCTGAGGCCATTAATAATCCGGCGTCTCTAGCAAGCGTTGCTGGATTACACGAAACATAAACAATGCGTTGTGGTTTTAATTTAACGAGCCAAGGCATTAAGGCAGCAGCGCCAGAACGCGGCGGGTCGATTAAAACTTTATTATACGCTTTTGTAGCCCAGGGTTGGCCCGTAATTTCCGTTGTTAAATCGCACGCATAAAAACTAACATTGTTGATGTTATTAAATGCAGCGTTTTCATATCCTCTATCTACCATTCCCGCATCGCCTTCAACGCCAACAACATTAGCGCAGCGCGTAGCCATAGGAATAGTAAAATTGCCAAGGCCACAAAATAAATCAAGCACTTCACACTGTGGTGTTAAATCGAGTAATTCAATAACTTTTGTTACTAATTGTCGATTAACACCAGCATTGACTTGCACAAAGTCAATGGGATGAAAACGTAATGTCACATTAAAATCAGATAAGGTGTAATGTAATCTTTCATCTTTATCTGCTGGGTAAAATTTAACTATAGAACTAATGCCTTGTGGTTGTAAATAACAATCTATCGAATGCGCTTTGGCAAATTGCTCGAATAACGCTTTATCGTTATCGGTGAGTGGAGTTAAATGTCGAATAACCATGGCTATCTGAACGTCATCCCCTAATGCAACCTCAACTTGCGGGATATGCTCTTTACAATCTAACTTTGCAATTAATTCACGTAATAAAGGAATAAGCTTGGCCAATGATGGATCTAACACCACACAATCATTGATATCTGCAACATAACGCCCATTTTTTTCCCTAAAACCCACCAGCACACTTTCTTTTTTTGCAACATAACGCACACTAAAGCGTGCTTTACGCCTATAACCCCAAGCGTCACTTTTCATAGGAGCTAACCACGTTTGTGGTGATAATTCACCACCAAAATGGCGCAGCTGTTCTATTAACACATTTTGCTTTAAACGTAATTGTTCATCAGCATTCATATGCTGCAAACTGCAACCACCACAGGTATTAACATAGGGGCAAAGTGGAATTGCTCGAACAGGGTTGGGTTGATAAATTTCTACCGCAACGCCTTCATCATAGCTGCCATGTAATGCAGTATATTGAAAAGCAATTTTTTCTTCAGGTAAGGCGCCACGAATAAAAATGGTTTTGCCATCAAGGCGAGTAATGCCACGGCCATCGTGGGTTAATCCCTCGATGGTCGCAGTAATTAAGTCGGTTGGTAACGGCTTTCTCTTCCTCACACTGCCTCGCTCAAGGCAGCTGCAGATTTATCCCAGGTTTCAACAAATTGTGTGAAACTGGGTTTTCCAGCAGTTAATAACCATTCACGCAAGCGAGATAATTCATCAAAATAATAATCTTCAGTCAAACGACCACGAATCATCTCAAAACGTAGGAAGACCAAATAAGTATTTAAAACATCGGTTTCACAGTAATCACGAATTTTCGCTAAATTTCCTTTCGAAAATTCAGGCCATACTTGTGAGCCATCCATACCCATTTTGCCGGGAAAACCGAGTAATGAAGCAATGTCATCCAGCTTTGCACTAGCGCGCGCTTGGTAACCTGATAACATATCCATAACATCGGTATGGCGGTAATGGTAACGATTAAGATAATTATTCCAGCGAAAATTCGTGTCTTCCTCACCTACATTCCAATAAGTAGGGGAAACAACACCGTGTAATAACGCCCGATAATGTAATAGTGGCAAATCAAAACCGCTACCATTCCAACTCACTAAAGTAGGTTGATAACGCTCGATTCCAGCAAAAAATCGTGTAATAATTTCTTTTTCGTCAGATTGCTCTTCGCCCAAAGACCATACTTTTAAACGACTACCACTACGTAAAACAACAGAAATACAGGCAATTTTCTGCATATGTAATGGCAAAAATTCCGATCCATTGGTTTCCTGCCGTCTCGCAGCAAACATGGACTCAGCAATTTCTGCATCGGATAAAGTGTTAAATTGCGGATTCAACCGACGTGCGCTTTGCACATCAGGAATGGTTTCAATATCAAAAACAAATACGTTCACGCTGCCATCTCCGTGGTAATTGTAATAGTTATCCGTGAAGATCACGGTCATTTTAAAATTGTATTACAGATTACTAACTGCTAATTTGTACTAAAATTGGCACTAATTATGCTCAATATATTACCACTACTTTTAACAAGAAAGTAAGTATTATTGTTCAAGTGATAGTTGGTAGGTCAAATAAGAATGTGATATATATTGAATAACTAATGATAATAGGCTTTATTTTATGGCAAAAACTAGCGTTCCCTCATTACCCACAGAGCTTACTGAAACATACCTTAATAGACGTGAAACTGATCTTTGGCAATCTTATGTTCACTCATTTACTCGCAAAGATCCTGCTTACAAAGGCGATACGGTAGATTGGTTAGCGGAACAGGCTGCCAAACAAGCTATATCATTATACGCCCCCGTTGAAGGTGAGTCGGTGGAAGAACGCCGTAAAAGAGAGCAACAGATATTTAATATCATCGTACGGATAATAGCTCAAGAAGAAGCGCAAACAGCAGCCAATGCGCAAGGAGCTGAACAACAACGTGATAATAAACATCCGGTACTTGTTTGGGGTATTGAGAACAGGGATAGAGAAGAACGCCCCTTGATGGACCGCCCTGGTGTTGAAGAAGAAAGCAATCCCGCTGTCAGAAATATTCTGGTCTATCTTTCAGCACAGCTTACAGCAATACATTTACGCTATTATCAAAAGTTGAATCTCCTTGAAATTAAATTTAATGATTATCTTACTAATGCCTTAGGTGGTAACACACCTGCCGATCAGTTAATGCGGAAATTAATAACGTATAACCGCAGAAATGAAAATGAATTTAGACCTCTTAGTCAACAAGAATTAAGAGCAGAAATGTCTTCCTATCTAACGATAAAAGGTGTTACTGACCCTAAAGACCGAGAAGCGATGTTGGACGTTGCTCTCAATCTTCCTAAACATGTTTCACCTCAACAAGCTGCGACCATGGCGCAACATGCTAGACAAATCAAAGAAATAACATTTACGCCCGCACATGCAGCCGAACGAGATACAATCCTGCGTAATATTGGTGGTCGTCCAAGACCCACTAAAAGTGCCACAGGTATTGACCCAGGTGCTGATGAGCCTGTGGAGCAATTAGATGGTTTATATAGCAGACTAGATACGTTAAACAAATTAGAACAAAAAGCGAATGAAAATGTACAACATTTTGAAAATGATACTGCACGTGGCGGTATTCTTTACCTTGCAAACTACGGCTTACAAGCGGTAGCTAATATCGGTACTGTAGCTGTAGATTTAACGAGAAATATGTTGGGACAGACTGAAGCAGCTAACGCTCTAAAAAATGAACAAACCGCAGCTGTCAACAATATAAAGAAAGAAACACCTGATATCTCGGCGAGGGTTGTTGATAACATGAGTGCAGAAGCTCAACTAGCAGCAGCTAAAAAAGTTGATACCTTAGGACAAGAGATGGCACAAGAACATGCCAATAGAGGAATATTTGCTGTTACTCCGCCTGCTCCAGAGGCATCAAGCAAAATCGCAAAAGAAAATGATGGCTTACCAACTTATGCACAAGCAACAGAGCCGTCAGTATCTTCTTTAGGACAAGAAGCTGCTCCAGGTTTTAATGAACCCTATACAACTCCTGGCGGACAATATATTGATCCAAACTCACCAACACCGTCTGCACCGCCGTTAGAAAAAGCAGCATTATCGGGAGAGGCGCCTGTAACGTTTGGAACATCAAAGAACACTCCACCAACAACGAGTGGTTCGGGAGGTACTCCATCGACATCTTCACCACCCGCAAGCCCCTCTTCGCCCTCATCAGGTCCGTCAGGTCCTGCTCCCGGTCATTAATTCACGCCTGGATGAATATCTTCCGGTTGCAGGGGCACGACATAACCATAATAAAGTTTGGATGACGGTAAAATAGTAATCTGTTATAATTGCCCATTGATGTTTGCTTTAATTATCCAAAATAGAATATATCACATGACTACACTAACTTCCAAACCTATTACAACTCCTGATTTATGTGAAGCCGGTTTATCGGTAATCCGCATTGAAGCCGACGCTGTTAAAGCCTTAGAAAGTCGTATTGATGCTAATTTTGCTAGAGCCTGCGAATTAATACTCGATTGCCAAGGTCGCATTGTAGTGACAGGAATGGGTAAATCGGGTCATATTGCGCGAAAAATTGCTGCTACTTTCGCAAGTACAGGCACCCCTGCCCTGTTTGTTCATGCCGGTGAAGCTAATCATGGCGATATGGGCATGATTACTTCTGAAGATATCGTATTAGCAATTTCTAACTCAGGTAAAACGGATGAACTCGTCGCTTTGCTACCTTTCATTAAACGTTTAGGCGCCCCTTTGATTTGCATGAGCGGTAATAAAGATTCCATGCTATCAAAAAATGCTGATGTTTATTTAGATATTAGTGTGAGTGAAGAAGCATGCCCGCTAGGTTTAGCACCTACATCAAGTACAACAGTTACTTTAGTTTTAGGTGATGCCTTAGCAATTGCACTTTTAAAAGCTCGTGGATTTACTGCAAATGATTTTGCCTTATCACATCCAGGCGGTGCATTAGGTCGTAAATTATTACTACGTGTTAGTGATATTATGCGCACCGACATTATGATCCCCAAAGTACTTGCCACTGCAACCATTAGTGAAGCATTAATTGAAATGAGTGCAAAAGGTCTTGGTATGACAGCGGTAGTCAGCGAAGATGATACTATTTTAGGTATCTACACCGACGGTGACGTGCGACGTACTTTAAACCAAAATGTAGATATTCATAAAACACCGATTAATTCCGTCATGACTGTTCGTTGCAAAGTAACACACGCTGATGTATTAGCTGCTGAAATCCTTAATAAAATGGAAATATTTAAAATCAATGCTATGTTAGTCGTTGATGAAAATAACCATTTAATTGGCGCATTAAATATGCACGATTTACTAAAAGCTCGAGTTGTGTAGTGAAAAAAATCCGTCGTATTTTATTTAATAAACAAACCGGTATCTTAACGCTCAGTTTTCTACTTATAGCTGCATTTATTGTTATTTGGACTGATAGTAAGCAATTACAAAGCGCACTCTTGCCAGAACCCATTACTGCCCCCCAATGGTATGCTACAGAAGTGACCAATATACAAATGAATCAAGAAGGCCAGCCAGAGCGTATTGCCGTTGCAAGTAAAATGGTTCATCAGGACCAAAACAATACAACGATGCTAACTCAGCCGCATTTATCACTGTATCGTGCTGATAGTAAAGAGCCTTGGCAAGTAAATGCTAAGCGTGGTATTGTTTACCATGGCGCGGCATTAAATGAGATTAATCAGTTAGACTTACTTGAGAATGTGGTATTAAAGCATCTTGAGACGTCTAGCAAAAAACTCTTACAAGCTAAAACAGAAACATTTACTATCCATCCATTAACAAATGAAGGATACACGGACGAACTTGTCACGATTACTCAACCTGGCCAGCTATTACAAGGAACAGGAATGAAGGTTTATTTTGACAAAGAACAAATGAATTTACTTTCAAAGGTTAAAACGCAATATGAAATGGATAATTAAGAAAGCTTCATATTATATCGTATCAATAGTCTTGGTTATCACTACCCCACTCGCTTTTGCCAATAACACTGAAGATAGTAAAGAACCGATAGAAATTACTTCTAATACCGGCTCATTTGATAATAAAAAAGGCGTTGCCCTTTATACCGGTAATGTGAAAGTAACCCAAGGCTCACGTTTATTAACGTCAGATAACCTAGAACTACAACGCAATGCTGCTGGGGACGCCAGCAAATTTATTGCTAAAGGAAAACCTGCGCGCTATCAAAGTAAAACCTCACCTGACAAACCTTTGTTATATGCACAAGCTGATACGATTGAATATGATGTACAAAAACAAGTATTGTATTTAATTGGTAATGCTCGTGTAGAACAAGGTGGTGATGTTTATAGCGCTCCACGTATTGAATACAATCAAAAAGATGATATTGTCAATTCCCCGCGTAATGAACAAGGTCGCACGACTATCATTATTCAACCGCGTGAAAATAAATCAAATATTCCCTCGATAAATCCTACGAATTAATATGAAAAATAATTTACGCGCAGAGCACTTAGCAAAAAGCTATAAATCACGTCTGGTAGTCCAAGATGTTTCGCTACAGGTTCAAAGCGGTGAAATAGTTGGTTTATTAGGCCCTAATGGCGCTGGTAAAACCACTTGTTTTTATATGATGGTAGGTTTAATCCACAGCGATCAAGGTCAAGTATTTATTAACGATAGGGAGGTAACCTATTTACCGCTACATGAAAGAGCCAGACTTGGCATTGGTTATTTACCACAAGAACCTTCTGTCTTTCGTAAACTAACGACAGAGCAAAATATTCTCGCCATTTTACAACTACAAAAACATTTATCGCGCGATCAGCAACAAGATAAATTAGAACAATTACTAGCGGAATTCCATGTAGAACGTGTACGTCGAACACAAGGAAATTTGCTTTCGGGTGGCGAGCGGCGTCGAGTAGAGATTGCTCGTGCAGTGGCTGCGGAGCCAGCTTTTATCTTATTAGATGAACCTTTTGCAGGGGTTGATCCTATCTCTGTAGTGGATATTAAAACTATCGTGCAGCAATTAGCTAATCGCGGTATTGGGGTGCTAATCACGGATCATAATGTTAGAGAAACATTGGATCTGTGTCATCGCTCTTATATCGTTGGCAATGGGCGGATTATTGCGCATGGTGATAAGAATGATATTCTCACCAATCAACTCGTTCGTGATGTGTATTTAGGCGAAGACTTCCAGGCTTAGTCATACTCATGAACTACAATTAAGATTATGTATTTAAAAATCTTTTGGTGACGCATAATGAGAATCACTGATTCTAGCGAAGAATCAATGCCAGCTAAACGCCCACAAGCAATTTCATCTACTGAAAAAGAAGCCCAATCTATTATTTTTCCTAGAGACTACAATGAATGGTTTCCGTTGCGTTGCGACCAAGTTATATTTTGGTTATGCAAACATCTCAATGGGGCAAATGCTATTAATATCGCATATCGTACTAACGAAAAACTTGATATTAAATTGCTTAAAAAAGCTTTAACTTATACTATAAATAAGCATCCCATGTGCAAAGTACAATTTGCCAATTTTAAGATGCAGCAACGATATGTTGAAAATGTTGAAGCTGATATCGAGTGTATAAAATTAACACCAGGGATAAATGAAATAGAAGCGCTAAAAAAATATCAAATCAACCTATATACTAATAATCCAATAAATTTAAATAAAGCTCCTTTATTAAAGGTAAAAGTGCTTTCATCTGTTGATGGTAATAGAGATTATATTATACTATGCATTGCGCATATAATATCTGATTTCTCCTCTATATTAATAATTTATCAAACACTGTTAGATTCCTACTACAACTATTTACAGAAAAATGATAAAAACTTAACACTTCCAGATTATAATGAAGCCTACAACCACATCATATTAGGAAAAATCCAGCTTAATCAAGAAATAGCAGAGATGGTTAATTTTTGGGAAAAATATACAAAAAATGCACCGAGGTTAGAGTTTCCCTTATCGATTATGAGCTTTAAACGTTCATATAAATATGACAACATGGTGGCACAACATCTACCCAGTGAAATCATTTCTAAATTAAAAGAAAGATGCGCGCAGAATAATATTAGCCTAAATATGACCTTTATAGCATTATCAGGTCTGCTTTTCGCTTGCTACTCCAACACAAATACAAGCTATATATACAGTGCGGGATCTGGACGTAATAATAAAACAACGCAACGCGTTGTTGGTTATTTAATTACTTTCAAATTATGGGGTGTTCCAATCGTCCCCAAAGCAAGTCTATCAGAACATTTATCAAATTTTTTATTTGAAATAAAAGGTAGCTTAAAACACCAGCATGCTCCAGCAGTAATTAAAGGCTGGGCACATTATAAAAACATGTGCAGGCTAGATGAAAAAAACAATTTTCTCACATTCCAAATAATTAAAAGGATTAAAAGTTGGGTTAATGGAAATATTGAGCAAGCCCAAATTGAAGGCATCGTTGGTTGCTACATTCAACACATTGTCTTTTCATTTAAAATGTTTATTGCAAGAACTAAAGGGCTGATATTTAAAAGAGCATTGAATCTAAAAATTCCCATGGCCGTAGTTGTTAACATGCCTTATGGTCAAGATGCGGAAAAAAATGTATTGGAAAATGTAGTTTTTACTCAAAATGGCGTAGCGCCACTATCATTAATCAATAGAAACCAGCTGTACCTCTATCTGTTTTTAGATGGGGCTGGCGGCATCAATGCTGCACTTAATGGTATTTTATCAGAAGATGCAAAAAAGAAGATTTTGCATGATCTTTACTATTTAATAGAATGCTTGGTTAAAAACCCAGATACAAAAGTATCTGAAATTTTAGAAAAAATTCATGGTTGGGATTGAGCGGCGGTTGTGCTCAAGGCAATGAAATCAAGGATCTGCCACATACTATTTGAAATTACGAACTATAATTTAATATTACCTATCAAAAACTCTTGGCTGCGCAAAATGAGAATATTAGACTCTGATTTTAATGAGCAACCCGCTCTTCTTAAACAATTACAAACCATTCCATCACATGATAGAGAAGTTGTGCTAAAACAAGTTGTGGCCCAAGAGGTTAAGAAGGCTCTTGAGCTAAGCAATGACGCCCCAATGGAAGAGCAACAAACTTTCAATAGCATGGGTATGAATCAATTAGCCGCGCTTAAATTAAAAGATAGTTTGCAAGATTTAACAGCCAAAGTATTTCCTGATAAAATATTATTTAATTTTCTTAATATTGAAAAATTAACTGACTTTCTGATGGTGGAATTAGCGCTTAATGATTCCATCTCAATAGGTTCCCGTGAAAATCTATCCGAAAACACTGCAACTCCTATTTTTTTTCCAAGAGATTATAGTGAATGGTTCCCACTGCGCTGCGAGCAAGCAATATTTTGGCTGTGTAGAAGAATAAACTCATTAAATGCAATTAATCTCGCTCACTGCATTGACCAGAAGCTCGATATTAAATTACTTAAAAAAGCACTAAATTACACAATGAATAGACATCCAATGTGCAAAGTGCAATTTGGTATTTTTAGAATGCAACAACGATATGTTGACAAAGTCAAAAATAATATAGAGTGTATAAAATTAGCGCCCGGCGTAGATGAACTCGCTATACTGCAAGAGTATCAAATCAAGCAATTTATTAAAAATCCAATAAAATTAAATAAAGCACCTTTGCTCAAAGTAACATTGCTTTCGTCTGCAGATGGTAATAGAAATTATATTATACTGTGCGCTGCGCATATTATATCTGATTTTCATTCATTAGTAATTCTTTATAAAACACTCATGCGCGCTTACAAAAGTTACCTACAACATGATGAATCAAGCCTCACACTTCCAGAATATAATGTATATTACGATCACCTCATATCGGAGACAATTTGTCTTAATAATCACGCAACAGAATTAGTAAAGTTTTGGGAACAATATACAAAAAATGCAACAAGGTTTGAGCTGCCCCTCTCAATAATGAATTTTAAACGCTCATATCAATATGACAACATGATAACCCAACATTGGGATAGTGAACTTGTTTCAAAATTAAAAGCGACGTGTTCGCAGCATAACATCAGCTTAACCCTGCTTTTTGTTGCTTTATCAGGATTGCTTTCGGCTTGTTATGCGAATACAGATAAAAGTTATATATACAGTGCAGCATCTGGTCGCAAAGATAAATTATTAGAGCATGTTGTTGGTTATTTATATGTTCTTAAATTATGGGGCGTTCCAATTAATCCCAATGCAACGCTATCTGATCATTTATCGAATTTTTTGGATGAAACAAAAACCACCTCACAATATCAATATGCTCCAGCAGTAATAAAAGGCTGGTCTCACTATAAAAACATGTATCCAATTAATAAAAAAATTAAATTTTTTAGCTCTCATATAATCCGATGGATAAAAAATTTATTTCATGGAAATATTGCAAAAATTCAAATTGAAAACGCCATTAATTACTATATTCAATATACAATTTTTTCATTTAAAATACTTGCTGCAAGAATAATGGGGCGATTATTTAAGCACCCATTAAATTTAAAAATTCCCCTGGCATTATTTATTAATATGCTTTATGGACCTGGGCATGAAAAAAATATATCAGAAAGAACAGTTCTATATCACAATGACAAAGGTGTTCTGCCATTAGTTAATAGAAACCATTTATATATTTATCTATTATTAGATGGCCATGGTGGATTATATGCTTCAATTAATGGCATTTTGGCAGAGGATGCCAAAAAGAAAGTTTTAGATGATCTGGCTTATATCGTAGAATGTTTAGTTAATAAACCAGATACAAAAGCATCTGCCATTTTGGAAAAAATTCATGGTTGGGATTGATCTGTTGTTGTGCGCAAGCCAACAAAATCAAATAAATTCACATCTGCTAATTGGGATGGGGATATATTTCGTATTGCGTTAAAAATTGTCTCAACTCGCCCAGGAAATTTTTTATCCCATTCTTGCAACATCTCTTTTATCACTTTACGCTGAAGATTTTCTTGTGAGCCGCATAAATTGCATGGGATTATCGGAAAATTGCGTTGTTGAGCATATTTTTCAATATCTTTTTCACGGCAATAAGCTAAAGGTCTTATTAAGATATTTTTTCCATCATCCGATAATAATTTAGGTGGCATAGCTTTTAATTTGCCAGCAAAGAATAAATTCAAAAATAAAGTCTCAATGATATCATCACGATGGTGGCCCAAAGCAATTTTGGTAGCTCCAATTTTTTTAGCAAAAGTATATAAATTACCGCGACGAAGCCGAGAACATAAACCGCAAGTGGTTTTGCCTTCAGGAATAACACGTTTCACAATGCTATAGGTATCTTCTTCAAGAATATGAAATGGGACACCAAGCTCTTGTAAATAATTGGGTAATATATGTTCTGGGAAATCAGGCTGTTTTTGGTCTAAATTGACAGCTACAATTTCAAAATCGATAGGAGCATGCTGTTGCATACTTAATAAAATATCGAGCATAGTGTAGGAATCTTTGCCGCCCGATAAGCAAACCATTATCTTATCGTTAGCTTCAATCATATTAAAATCAGCAATTGCCTCACCTACTTCGCGACGCAAGCGTTTGTGAAGTTTATTAAATTCATATTCAAACTTTCGAGCTGGTACTGACATGGGATGTATATCTCTAGTTTGTCTCTAATAACTCGTCTAAATTACTGACGCGCATAATAGCATGCATTTTGGTAGGAATATTTTTCAAACGTAATACCTTGTGATGAAGTTTAGTAACTTTCCACCAAGCTACTAATAAGGCAACTCCAGCACTACTGCTATCGGTAACATCACTTAAATCAATCACCAATTCCTGATGACTATTTGTACTAATTGCTTTAGTACCTAGCGGAAGCAAGGCGTTAACACTACCCGCATCCAAACTTCCGCTAATTTTAAACAGGTTTTGATTAATTAACTCAAAAGTGGCTGTCATTTATCCCCCAGGCGCTTTATTGCCTAATTCTAATTTTTGTTTATTACGTGCAGCAATATCGTTAATAACAGTATCTAAACCTTGATTATTGATGCTACTAGAAAATTGTTCGCGGAAATTGCTAACTAGACTCACGCCATCAACATTTAAATCGTACACCTTCCATTCACCATTTTTGTTAATTAAACGGTAATTTACAGGAATAGGTTGTTGGCCACCATCTTGTTTGATAAGACTTTTAATTTCTACACGATTAGCATCACCTTCTGCAGCACGCTCACCAAAAAACTCTACTTTTTGATCAGTATATTGACGAAATGCTGTTGAATAAGTGCGAACCACTAATTTGCTGAACTCTACTTTAAAGCGTTCTCTTTGCGCTGGCGTTGCATCGCGCCAATGCGTGGCTAAAACGCGTTTAGACATTTCATCAAAATCAACGTGTGGCACTAACATTCTATCTACTAAATCAACGATATAATTAGGGTCAGTTTTTACCTTCGCACGGTTAGCAACAAGCTCTGCAATCATCTGATCGCTCACCGTTTGTAACATTTGTTGTGGTGCACTTGCCGCCATTGCAGCAACGGGTAATAATAAAACTAACAAGAACCCAATAAAAAATTTACGTATCATTGTTATCACCTATTTTTTCTCATTAAATAAAAATTGACCAATTAATCGTTCTAAAATCAACGCAGAATGGGTCTCCTGAATAACATCGCCTTCCTTTAACATTTTCTCTTCAGCGCCTGGCTCAAGTGCAATATAATTATCACCAATTAATCCAGCCGTTAATATGCTCGCACCAGAATCAGTGGGAATCTGAACACTATTTTTAATAAAAAGATCGACTCGCGCACGGTAGTTAGTTTCATCCAATTCAATAGACTTTACCCTACCAACATTAACACCAGCAATCGTAACGCGAGAGCGTGCTTTCAAATTACCAATATTATCAAATAAAGCATACACTTGATAACCTTGTTCACTATTGTATACATCGCGCAATCCACTCACCTTAAATGCCAACATGACTAGCGAGGCAATACCTGCTAATACAAAAAAACCAACGGCGATTTCTATCAACTGACGAGCGTTCATCCCAAGCCTCCAAACATAACTGCGGTTAATACAAAGTCAGCACCTAATATGACTAACGACGAGTAAACAACTGTTCGCGTTGTCGCATAGCCTATCCCCTCTGATGTGGGGACCGATGCATAACCTTGATAAACGGCAATCCAAGTAACTAAAAAGCCAAAAACAATACTTTTAATAACACCATTGAGTATATCTTCATGAAAATCCACTGAAGATTGCATGTTACTCCAAAATGCACCATCATCAACATTTAACCATTCTACAGCCACCATATATCCACCATAAACAGCAACAGCGCTAAATATTAAGGATAATAGAGGGAGAGAATAGAAACCAGCCCAAAAACGTGGGGCAATGATTCGTCGTAAGGGATCGATACCCATTAATTGTAAACCATCTAATTGCTCAGTGGCTTTCATAAGACCAATTTCTGCTGTTAAAGCTGAACCGGCACGACCTGCAAATAATAACGCACCAATAACAGGGCCAAGCTCCCGCACTAAACTTAATGCAATTAATTGACCGATGGCCTGCTCTGCACCAAAGCGTACTAATGTAGTATACCCTTGCAAACCAAGTACCATACCAACAAACACACCGGAACAGATGATGATAGGCAGTGATAGCACCCCAACGGCATATAATTGTTCTACTAATAATTTAAAGCCTAACTTAAGGCGAGGACGCCCAATAATAGAAGATAATAAAATAAGCGTAGCTCGTCCTATAGTCAGAAAGAAATGGAGTGCTCTATGGCCTAAATGTTGTATTACCTTTAACACGCTAATGTTTCTCCGCCAGTAAATCGTCAGTATAAGGTTTCCCTGGATAATGAAATGGCACTGGACCATCGGGTAAACCTTGAATAAATTGGCGCACTGCGGGCGACTCCGTATTTTGCAGTTGTTCTGGTGTTCCCTCTCCAATCACCTTACCGCCAGCAATAACATAAATGTAATCAGCAATACTTAGCGTTTCGTGCAAATCATGAGAAACAATCACCGAGGTAATACCAAGCGCATCATTTAAAGAGCGAATGAGCTTAACTAATATTGCCATTGCGATAGGATCTTGTCCTGTAAAAGGCTCATCATACATGATGATTTCCGGATCCAATGCCATAGCTCTTGCTAATGCAACACGTCTAGCCATACCACCTGATAGTTCACGTGGCATCAACTGGTGGGCATTACGCAAACCAACCGCTTGTAATTTCATCAATACAATATAACGTATCAACTCTTCTGAAAGTTTAGTGTGTTCACGAAGAGGAAAAGCGATATTGTCAAACACATTAATACTGGTAAATAGCGCGCCGCTTTGAAACAACATGCCCATTTCACGACGCATACGCATTAAATGAGAACGGTTCATTTTGCCCACATTGTGCCCATTTACTAATACGGAACCTTGAGACGCTTTCAGTAAGCCGGAAATTAAACGCAATAAAGTCGTTTTACCAGTGCCGCTGGGACCCATTACGGCAGTAATTTTTCCTCGCGCAATGCGAATATTTACATCATCAAAAATTTTCCTTTCACCACGTAAGAAGTGCATTTTTTGAATTTCAACAATGTAATCTTCATTTCTCATTATGAATTTTAATCCAATCAACGTAAATATAATACTTTTTGCAGCAATTTTGACAGGGCAATGAAAACCTTAAACAGCCGCATTTAAACACTGGTACTTATACCATTGTTCATTATATACTACAACTCAAACGTTATAAGGAACGCGAGGCCCGGTGTATGTTTGGCTTTTTACGGCGTAAGCTCAAGGAAATGAGTGTTCGTGACAAAGTATTCTTACTAACTTTCTTCCCTGCTACTAGCATAATTTTGGTGTTAATCGCCCTCATTACCTATGCGCGCTTATATAATCATACCCTACAACACTCCACATCTATTATATGGTTAACGAGTGTCATCGTATTAGGCATTTGTATCGCGCTAACTGCAATTATCGCCTGGAAGCTAGGACTCAGTATAAGCCGCCCCATTATCCATATCAGCAATGTTGCCGAAAAAATTAAAGATGGTGAAACCAATGTTCGATGCGAGCTCAATGGCACTGGCGAGTTACTTAGTCTTGCCGTAGGGTTTAATACTATGGCTAACGCATTAGAAATTGCACATCAAGATATGCAAACGCGTATTGATCATGCCACGATAAAATTAGAAGAAAAATTAAAAGAGTTAGAAATAGCACGTAAAGAAGCACTGATGGCCAGTAGTGTAAAGTCAGAATTTCTAGCTAATATGAGCCATGAAATCCGTACTCCTATGAACGGTATTATTGGATTTACTAATTTACTGTTAAAAACTAAAATGGACCCAAGACAACGGGATTATCTTAGCACTATTAAAAACTCTGCTAACGGCTTGATGAAAATTTTAAATGACATTTTAGATTTTTCTAAAATTGAAGCTGGTAAATTAATTCTCGAAAATGGTCCTTTTGAATTAAAAGAACTCGTTGAAGAGGCCTTAATCATCCTTGCTCCGACTGCACACGAAAAAGGATTAGAGCTAGCTTGCATTATTTACCAAGATGTACCCTCTCACTTAATTGGCGATTCATTTCGACTCAAACAAGTTATTACTAATCTTGTCGCCAATGCTATTAAATTCACCAGTGAAGGCAGTGTGACTGTGCGTGTTATGTTAGATGATGAAGAGCAAAGAGAGATCAATAATGCCCCTTCACACTTTCACTTGCCTGCATGCCGCTTACGCATTACTGTGACAGATACAGGTATCGGATTATCGCAAATTGATAAATTGAAATTGTTTGAAGCATTTAGTCAAGCACACACCACCACAAAACGTTACGGTGGCACTGGTCTTGGACTCGTTATTTCTAAAAAAATTATCACTCAAATGAACGGTAAAATTGGCGTTGAAAGTGTGCCCAATAAAGGATCTACTTTTTGGTTTACCTTTAGCTGTGAAGTATACAACCCAAATGAAATGATATCGACCGCGCTAGCTAATTACCGTGTGTTATTGTGTGAAACGAATGCGTTGCAACGTTTGGCAATTTATCACTTGCTAAGTGCGTGGCAAATGAAAGCAACCCAAGTGGAAAATCATCATCAACTTTATGAACAACTTGCCAAAGCTACTGAGCAACAGCAACAATTTGATCTGATTATTACTAACTTAGCTCCACAAATAGCCCATGAAGAAGAAACAACACTACAAGAATTAATTGCTAATATTCGCGCCATTTCTATGAGTAAATTAGTCATATTAACCTCAACAGTGAATGCACATAGTTATCAAGATATTGCCTTACAAGAATCTGCTTTTTGTGTTACCAAGCCCTTAAGTAGTAAGAAATTTTACCAAGATTTACTATGCTTATTGACAGGACAACCCGATACTAACACGCAAATTCAAGAGCCACATCATGTCGTACATGATATTAAAATTAATGTATTAGCTGTTGATGACAATCGCGCTAATCTTATGTTGCTCAAAGTGTTATTAGAAGATATTGGTGCAGAGGTAGTTACCGCTATTAATGGCAAACAAGCTATACAAAAAGCAGCTCAATTTCCTTTTGATATTATTTTCATGGATATCCAAATGCCTATTATGGATGGCATCCAGGCTACAATGCAAATCCGCGGTCACCCAGGGCCTAATCAAACTACACCTATTATTGCCCTTACAGCTCATGTATTAACGGGCGAGCGCGAACAAATTTTACAAGAAGGAATGAATGATTGCCTTGGGAAACCTATCAATGAACAATTATTAATTCGTATTTTACAACAATGGAGTAAAAAACGTTTTATTGTGACAGAGCCAAGCACACATAAAAAGGATTTAGAGTCAGTAAAAACAGCCCCACATGTTACCGTTGATAGCATTCATTTTGATCGCACATTAAGTTTGAAACTGGCTGATGGGAAATCTGAATTGGCGCGTGATATGTTAAAAATGCTATTAAAAGAATTACCCAGCAGCAAAAATAGCATTAATCAGGCGTTCGCAGCACAAGATATTAATAATTTAAAACATCACGTGCATAAATTGCACGGTGCAACTTGTTATATCGGTGTGCCAAAATTAAAACAATGTTCTCATGATTTTGAGCAAGCATTAAAAAATGGTGAGGAAGAATCCTGGCCTCAACGTTTAAGTGAATTAAATGCAGCTATTGAAGCGTTTCAAGAAGCAGTAAGTGATCACGTGGAAGATCTTATTTAACTCATAGATCGTCCCATCACCCTTGCCAGCAAAGCTGGCGAGGGTGATGGTGAGGCTACGAAGTGAGTTCCTGATGCTTGTCTACTTTAATATCGAAGAAACTGATGGGAAATCTCGTGGTTGTTAAGATAGCTAATAACAGAGGTTCGTTTTGGGATCCCATTCTTTAATACCTTAACAAGGCTGCACCCCATGCAAAACCACCACCAAAAGCCTCTAACAATAACAATTGACCTGGTTTTACACGTCCATCGCGAATTGCCTCATTCAGTGCTAAAGGAATAGACGCACTTGATGTATTACCTTGTTTCGCTATCGTTAGTACCACCTGCTCCATAGATAAACCTAGCTTTTTGGCGGTTGCTTCAATAATTCGCACATTGGCTTGATGTGGAATTAGCCAATCAAGTTCACTCTGTTCTATATTATTTTCAGTTAAAATTTGCTCTGCAATAGCACCTAACGTATTGACAGCAACTTTAAATACCTCTTTACCGCGCATTTTCATATGCGCATGTGTTTCTTGATTTTGTTGACCAGGCAATGGATTAGGAACATACAAGAGATCACCATATTCCCCTGCAGCATTAATAAGTGTAGCAAGTAAACCCGGCTCATCACTTGCTGTTAATACAACAGCGCCAGCGCCATCACCAAATAAAACACAGGTTGTTCTGTCTTCCCAATTCATAATACGCGAGGAAGCTTCACTACAAGCAATCAATACAGTTTTAGCAGCACCCGAGCGGATAAACTGGTTAGCAACGGATAAAGCATAAATAAACCCTGAACAAGCTGCTTGTAAATCAAAAGCAGGACACGATTTAATTCCTAATTGCCGCTGCAATATACACGCCATACTGGGAAATATATAATCAGGTGATGAAGTCGTACCAATAATTAAATCAATAGATTCTAATGGAATTCCAGCAGCGTCAATTGCTTGTCTTGCAGCAATTTCAGCCATATTAGTGGTGCTTTGACCATCAGCTATGGTATGACGCGAACGAATGCCAGCACGTTGCCAAATCCAATCATCAGAAGTCTCAATACGCTTTGATAATTCTTCATTAGTAAGAATATGTTCTGGAAGATAACTCCCGGTACCAATCAGACGTGCATATTTCATGCGACATCACTCTCTTTATTACGTAAATTATTTATATCCCGATCATTGCTAATAAATTCTGCAATTCGGCTAGCAATTAAGGCTGGAATATTATGATCAATTTCGCGAGATGCTTCACGTAATGCATTGGCAAATGCAACCATATCAGCACCACCGTGACTTTTAATAACTATCCCACGAAGTCCGACTAAACTGGCTCCATTATATAAACGAGGATCTAATCGCTTAGCAGCTCGTTTTAAGACAGGAGCAACGACAACAGCCAAGCATCTTGTCCACCAAGTCGCATTAAAGGCATCACGAATGATTTTTGCTGTCATTCGCGCTAAACCTTCACTGGTTTTTAAAGCAATATTGCCAACAAAGCCATCGCAAACAATAACATCTGCTGTGCCTTTGTAAATATCATCGCCTTCTACAAAACCCATATAGTTTAATGTAGGCGTATCAATTAAATGACGCGATGCAGCTCGCACCTGCTCATTACCTTTAATTTCTTCTTGGCCAATATTTAAAAGGCCAATACAAGGTCTTTCAATACCACGCGCTTGAGCCAATACAGAACCCATTACAGCAAACTGAAATAACTGCTCATCAGAACAATCAATATTGGCGCCTAAATCTAATACTTGAGTAGAGCCTTTAATGGTAGGTAACCAGGTGCTAATAGCGGGTCTATCGATACCAGGAATGGTTTTTAATACAAAACGTGCTGTAGCCATTAAGGCTCCAGTATTACCAGCACTCACACAAGCTTGTGCTTCGCCGCCTTTAACTAGGTTAAGGGCCACACGCATAGAAGAATCTTTTTTATTGCGTAATGCCTGTGCAGGGGGTTCATCCATTTCTACCATTTGAGAAGCATGATGAATAACAAGATTTTCACTCGTCGTCGCATGACAACGAGTTAATTCATGACGTAGCTTGGCCTCATCACCCACTAAAATAAATTTTACTTTAGCATGATCTCTTAGCACCCTAACAACCGCAGGTACAATAACAGATGGCCCATGATCGCCACCCATCGCATCTACAGCAATTGTTTTTTGCATTAAAACACCCTACTCTTCTTCAGGGATCGCTTTAACGGTCTCAATAATTTTACGGCCACGATAATAACCATTTTCTGTCATATGATGACGAAGATGGGTTTCACCTGTCGTTGAATCAATTGAAAGGGTTGGATTTGCTAATGCACGGTGCGCATTACGCATACCACGTCTAGAGCGTGTTACTTTCGATTTTTGTAAGCCCATGTTATATCTCCTCTAAAAACTCTTATTTCTCATCATCTACAGGTTTTTTTAACACCCTAAATGGATTGACTGGGGCCTGTTCATCTTTTTCTAATTGTAGATCAAGTGCCTCAGATTTAGTGCGATACCCCTGCTCCACACAATCTGCAATATCTTCATGCATTGCTACTAAAGGTAAGCTCAGCAGTAATTCATCTTCAATAGTATCTAGGAGATTAATAAAGCCATTTTCTACTAAAATGGGCTCGTAATCGTCCGGCAGACTTTCTTCATCGTGTATATCCGTATCTTCTACGGCAGATACTTGAAAAGATCTATCTATATCGAATCGGTAATTCGCTAGACAACGTTGGCAGGTTAATACTAATGATGTCTTAATTTTTACACTGATAATACAGCGTTTAATTTCATCCCGCGAAAAAATTGCCTCACTAAAAGCTTCCCCTTCCGTTTCTGCCAACAATGGGCTTAAACGCGTCAAACTGGCTATGGAAATAGCTCCTGCAATCTCTCGCCCTTCTCGCATCATACGGTAGGGGTCAATATGCCGCAGTTGACTTAAAAACGTACTACGCTCACTTACCATTCGTCAGATCTTTTATATATACTCATGCTTTAGTGAAAAGCCATCATATAGCGTCTATATGACCCTGTCAATTCACTTTTTAATTAATTTTAAGGAGCTTTCCCATGAAATTGCCGCTAGTTTTAGCCTCAAGCTCACCTTACCGAAAACAACTTCTAGAGCGACTAAAATACCCCTTTACCACCGCCTCACCAGATATTGATGAAAGCGCATTGCCTGAAGAAAAACCTGCTGATTTGGTACTTAGGTTGTCTATTACAAAAGCGCAGGCTTTAGCGGCATCCTATCCCAATAGCCTCATCATTGGCTCTGACCAAGTTGCTGTTTTTAAAGGGGAAATTATAACAAAACCCGGCAGCTATGAAAAGGCTTTTAGCCAGTTATCTGCGTTTAGTGGGAGTGTTGTAGAGTTCTTAACGGGACTTTGTGTGTTGAATACAGGGACAGGAGCATCGCGAGCTGTAGTAGAACCCTATACCGTTTACTTTCGAGAACTTACTGATGAGACGATTTCTCACTATTTAGTTAAAGAACAACCTTATGATTGTGCAGGCAGTTTTAAATCGGAGGGATTAGGGATCGTTTTACTAGATCGCTTTGAAGGCCGTGACCCTAATGCATTAATTGGTTTGCCATTGATAGCATTAACAACCTTATTGTTAGAGTTTGATACAGAGCTCATGTAACCTCTTTTTATTCCCAACAGGAGTATGTTACCATACTTAATAATAAGTTGAAGCTTACGCTTAATTATTTGAACGAAGGAGTTTTGTTGTGACAGGGGATAAGAAAAATAAAGGGGCTGCCGAAGATACAACTGAAAAAGAGAGAGAGCAAAGAGAGGTTGATTTTCTTAAACAGCTACTAGAAAATGCCCAAAAAGGCATTGCTATGTGGCAAGAAGAGCAACGCAGATTAGAGGCGGGTGAAGAGGGACTTGTAGATCTTGAAAAGGTACGTTTAAACTCAGCAAAAAGGTTAGAAAGACTCAAAAAAATAATGGCTGAAGATGAGAGCGGTAAAGATATTAGTCAGTATGATTATGAGTATTTACATGGTGACGATCTTCCAGAAATAAAAACTCAACCTGCAGCTGCAGGACCTTCAAACCCAGAGGTTGTAGTCTCTGGTAGTGGAGTTCAAACTATATCCATAGTTGCTGCGGATAGTAGCGATAACAAAACATCTATGGGAACGTCAAACCTTAGCAAGTCACGCGTTGATGAGGCAGGTCGAACCGGTTTTATAACTACAGTAGATAGTAGTGATAGTGAAGGAACTGATGATAGTGATAACGAAGGTGAGGAAGCGCAACCATTAGGAGCTTCCCCGCAATTGACTTTTCCTACAACGCTAGCGCCCTCCTCCCCTCAGCCTGCAACTAGCTCGGTCCCAAAACCAAGCCCTGCAGCCAAAAGTAAGGATATGCGCTTCATACTAAAATCTGCACCTTATTTTTTTACAGCAAGCAAAAAATCTCAAACAGAACTACCACTTACGACCAAAACGCCCTATTCCTATGTAGCCAATACGGCAAAAAATAATGCTCAACAACTCGATGAGTATTTATCAACAAATGATCAGGGTAACGTACTCACAAATAGCCTCGATGATAAGCATATTTATATTAAAAATTTAATGGCTTATTTTTTAAACCCTGATGCAAATAGTACTAGTTTAGAAAAAGATGCAGAGCAATTGATGGAATATGTTCTTAATAGAACAAATGGTGGACTTTTTGATAACACAACAAGAAATGTCACCAGCCATTTACTAACAAGACCACGCCATACTCGATTTTTTAACAAAAAAATCGGCGACGTAACCACCGAAAATTTCATTAAATTTATTCAGTTTATGGAAACACATTTCCCTAATGTGCGACCTCATACAGCAAAATTTTGGGAAATGCATAAAAAAGAATGTGGGCATCTTAATAAGTCAGGAAATGAATTTGTATCAAGAGATGAAAGAACAGATGGTGCTGTGATAATTCGAGCTATTGAATATTCTGGCCAAATGGTAAATGTTGCACCCGGACTTTCTTATTATGTCCCATTTTTTACACCTGAAAAGTCACGTTATGTCAGCACCCCTTCTATTATAGGTATTAGGGGTTTCGCAACTTCATTTATAATGAGATCATATGATGAACTTGAAAAAGCATTTAGCCATGATTTATACCGTTTTGACAAGGGTACCTATCTAAAGCGTTTCAAACATTATTTTAACCCTGATAACCATGAAAGCAGCTATCATCCAACTCTTAAAAATGAAATGATTTCGTTTATTCAAGCATTAGTGAGGAATGATTCCACAACCACTATTAATGATACGATTAATTTTGGTCGTATGATAATTCATACACCTCTTTATGCAGCAGTTGATGGGTTAACAGCAAGCTATGAAGCGATGTTAACCTACGCAGCCACACATCCGTTTTTCGCTAGCGAAACTGTGCAATATGCTGTGAAAGATCTGGGTGCGCCTTATAAACTTAATAGCAGATTAACAAGCAATAATGGTCCTAGCACGAGTTTGTATAGCACCCTTAGCGCTTCACAATTCGACCCTGATGCTGAGGAAATCAGCGGCACTATCAGAGAATCTATGCTATCCAAACCCCTAACAGCTGATCCTAAAAACTCAAGAAATAAACCATTTGGGAGTTCCTATCAGCCAACTGTTGCAAATACATGCACCCTACAGCAGTATATTACTCACGTAGTTAATAACACAAAAAGAACTACTAAGAAAGAAACTGGATTTTTCAATAATAAACGTTTTCTCGCAAATCGGCATGTACCTAAGGAAGAGGCCAGTTGTGTCTCATATGCTATTAATGGAGAAGTATCTTTTAACAATATAACTCCTAAAAAGAAGAATTAGCTAAAAGTGTTACTCGCCCCCTCACATAGGATTTTCTGTAATTAATGTATGTATTAGGCTCACATTCAGCATTCTATTGACCAGGAAAAGACCTTCCTTGCCTTTGATCTGAGGCAGGTAATGACCAATGGCTTAAAGCAAAACGCCAATCGCCATTTTCTTTGATTAAAACATGCGTGTTCCTTATGCTAGGATAAATAACTTTTTCATTATTAATAGTTACAGTAATTGTAGAGTCAGCGCAAATCCAGGCTGTATTACTATTAATATGTGAAGTAATACTCCTTAAATCAATATGAATATGTTCTGATTGTGACCAGTCGCGAGTAATTTGTTGTTCGAGAGCCACTAATGAATCACGCCATTCATCTTCGCCAGTTCCCAATAACATCATAGGTTGAGTTTTACAAAACAGATTTAATACGCCTTGAAAATTACGTTTTGCGTAGTTATCAGCAAATTGTTGTAACTTGTTTTCTATCTCTTGCTTATTGCTCCAGGCTTTCATTATCATTCTCCTCTAGTGAATAATGAAATTTATAATACACCGAAAATAGGTATATTATCTGTCCGGAAAAATCACTGACACATTGGCCAATTTCACGAGATCTTTACGATAAGCAATATTAAAGCGGTTTTTTACGCGGTTTAAATAGGTTTCCACTGTCCGCGCGGAGAGATTTAGTATATTTGCAATTTCTTTTAATGAATAACCTAAAGCAAGCTGTTGTAAGCAAGAAAACTCCTGAGAAGTAATATGAGATTTTATACTGTTAAATGAAGTGGGATAAGCGCTCCTACTTATATAGTTTGCATGAGATGATAATAAGATGCTTTGATTTTTGTCACGCATTGCTGTAGGTAAAATTATCCGATTTTCATGAGATTTATCGATGAGTTTTTTAGCTGCGTGACGGAAGCTCAATATAAAGGCCTGCATTTCATGATAAAAATTAAAATAACGCTCCATAACTGTATAATTATTTTTTGGCGCTCCAAAAGCAATTAATTCATACCATTGCCTTTGCTTGAACACAAAACAAAGGCCATGTGCAATATCAAACTCTTCTCTTGCTAATGTTAGTGGCCCAGGCGGTAAATGAAAATCCCAAAAGAAGCTATAAGAGTGGGGATCTAAAATTTTTTCATCAATAGTTGATAACACCGGCACACGTTTTACATTCCAGGCGCATTTTAGCCACTCACTCTGATTAGTTAAGTTCAAACATGAACCATCACTATATACACGACAAAATTAAAAATAGTTAATATTATGACGTTTAAAAAAAGATCGACAAAATTCTTTGATATCATAGGATGCTTTAATAAAGAGATGACTATCAGCAATGATAAGAGCAGTCATAATGGTAGTCCTGCTTATTGGGGGTATAGTATAATTTCTAATTTTAAAAGGCGGATGTCAAGAGAAGAAGGAAATACTCTATATTATCCTAAAACCCTAACTCCAAGCCGAGTAGCCGCATCCCGCAAGGCAGTATCTTTTGTAGCCAACGGTAACCCCAAACGCATGGCCAACTCAAGGTAGGCTGAATCATAAGTAGTTAACGATTCAGATTGTGCTAGAGAAAATATTTCATGGAATGCTCGATGCGCTGTTTCTTTATCGATGTGAATAGTGATTACATCTAACAAGGCAAAAAATTCAGCTATTTTTGCAGGTGTGATTCTTTTGCGCTTCTGTGCCCCTATGAGTATATTCCCCAATTCAATTGGCCATATTTCAGGAACAAAAGCCATTTCAGTTGCTAACATATCAAGTAACGCAGCTGTTTCAGATGTTGCTTCGTCATTAAAACACCAAGCCAAAGCAATAGATGCATCTAATACAAAAGCCATTATCGTCGTCCTTCATCTCGCAGGGTTTTCCAGTCTAGATCATCGCCCAGGCTATTTCCTCGACCAAACTCCTTGAGTCGTTGAATAGCCTGCTTGATGAGCTCACGATCAGGGCCTGTTACAGGCACCAGCTTAGCAACAGAACGACCGTGTTTAGTAATAATAACCTGTTCGCCTTGCTCAACTTGCTCTAGCAAAGCGGAAAAATGAGTTTTTGCTTCAAATGCACCTATAGTTTGCATGTTATACTCTTTATAATTAAACCAGTCTAAGACTAGTATAAATGTGTGATAGACATTTTGCAATCTATATGATGGACATTGATACAAGGTAGATGGAGTCTACGACTTTGCAGAGAGTAGATATCATCAAAATCCTAGTTGAGGTTCATCCCCGCTCAAGCGGGGATAGAGGTATCGGTGGGTATTACAACTCATACTTCTGTTTTAAATTATCGACCCATTCAGCATGGCTATCCAAAAACTGATTGAACTGCGCGATAGCTTGAGGGTTTTTTGCTGTTGCTACTGTATAGTCGTCTTTTACATTTGGTAGATTATTGGCAAAAACCAACGCATTAGGTTGTTGGAGGAAATTTTCTAAATGATAATCTGCAACAGCAACGTTGACATAAGCAGCATCAATTTGGCCATCAATAACACGTTGTAATAAATCATCGATTGAATCTGCAGTGATGACTTTAATTTTCCCACTGTTTATTTCGTCTAAATAACCTGTGAGTGTAAAACCTTTTAAAGCACCTATGGTTTTAATAGCATCAAGTGGTTTATTGGCATTGTCAGGTTTTACTAATAAACCATCAGTAAAACTAACTATCGGTTTACTAAATTGAAATGTATTAGCTTGATTTTCTTTTGCTAACCAATCAGGATTCTCAGGATAGGCGAAATCTAACTGACCACTTGTGAGCTCACCAGAAATATTCTCGATATCTGTCGGTTGATAAGAAATTTTGTAATCATTCGCTTTTGCAAACTCATCGAACAATTCACGCGAAAACCCAGTTAATTGATCATTCTGAATAGAGTGCAATGGATTATAAGTAAAATTCTGCACACCAACAACGAGATTTTGTGCTTGTAATGTATTGCAGAGTAAAAAACTACCTGCCAAAGTGAATAACCATTTCTTAATGTGCATGTTGATCCCTCCAGATGAGTTTTTTCCTAATTTCTTATAGCCTTGATGCAATAGAGGCATCAAAGGGCGAAAGCATAAGTATAGATGATCCTTTATAAAATCCCTACAAAATACTCAGGAATCCTCTGCTCTAACCAATAAACTGAGCGCCAAGGGCAGGTGCCACTAATAAATCCTAGATGACCGCCCTGCTCTTGAAGTTCTAATTTTACAAAAGGTGATAATTCATCGGAATTTGGTATGCAATCCGCAGCTATAAAAGGATCATCCTTAGCATGTAAAATTAACGTTGGAATTTTAATGGTTGATAAAAACGCACGAGAACTACAACGTTGATAATAATCAGTATCATCAATAAATCCATGTAATGGTGCAGTAATCAGCCTGTCAAAATCTTTTAGTGATTTAATTTGATTAAGCACAGTTAAATCAATTCCTGTTTTCTCTATACCAACAATTTTTTTTGCACTCTTTTTCAATGATTTTAAAAATTGGTGTCGATAGATTTTTGAAAATCCTTTATCAAACTGGCTAGAAACTTGAGCTAATTCAAAAGGTACAGAAATGGCAGCTGCAGCTTTAATAGGTTGATTATCACTTTCCCCCAACCATTTTAATAAAACATTACCACCTAAAGAAAAACCAACAGCGCAAAGTGGAGTATTGGGCTCTCGTTGTTGTATTGCCAATAAAACCTCTTCCATATCGCCTGTATCACCCGAATGATAACGCCTGGTTAAACGATTTGGATCTTGACTACATCCTCTAAATTCCATAGCAACGGCACGCCAACCACGATTAACCATTGCCTGCGCAAGACCAAAAACATAATGCGATTGGCTTGATCCCTCTAATCCATGTAAAATCAATAAAATAGGACTATTACCTTTACCACACCAAAATAAATCAACAAAATCACCATCTTTTAATTCAAACCGTTCACGAGTAAATGGAATAATAACCTTACGCTTTATCAAGGTTGGCCAAATAGTTTGGAGATGTGGGCCTGGTAACCACCACGCTGGCTTAAATTGTTCCATAATAGCTTCCCTAAAA
>Ga0302309_10000044_pt1 | contig 171410 bp, 150 predicted proteins | sample III_Palsa_N1_1_FD_200453 | JGI IMG/M metagenome (GOLD analysis project Ga0302309, IMG submission 200453) | Peat permafrost microbial communities from Stordalen Mire near Abisko, Sweden - III_Palsa_N1_1 | ecosystem: Environmental > Terrestrial > Soil > Palsa > Peat permafrost | place: Sweden...
GCAAGTTCATCAACTAGTTTTGGGTCTATATTAAATTTAGTTTCCATGCTTATTCCTTACTTTTTAAAACAGATACTTTCATATCTTAAGAATAAGCAGTTACACAATTTATTTTACAGGCTCGGGTCCATATATGGACCCCGTATAAATAGCTGCCTAAAAATTGGGTTTCTTTTCAAAATTTCATTGCAGCTATTTTACGGGGCGACGGAGCGCTGTAGCCAAGCTCATCGCTGTGAACATCTCTGGAAGAACTTTGTTTCTGAAATGGGCAAGATGCGTGCCAGGAAAGTGGCGGTGTTTCCGAACATGAAAACACCGCCTCCGTCATAGGACCAAGCGATTCACTAGACGAGCATCAAATCCATCTTTCTTCTTAAGGGAACCGTTCGTACCAATCTGATCCGTATCAGTCTTAATATGTTGATCCGAAAACGTCAAACCTTGTGCCTTTATTTCAGAAACCAACGAATCTAACGGTTCTTCTACCGGATTCACCGCGGTTATGATTTCTTGATTTAATGCACTCACAATCTCTTGAATTGGTTGTTTCCCTTCTCTATCAAAGCCAAATTCAGCCGCCAAATCTCGAAGGCTTTGTAAAAAGAGGTCATGTTGTTTTTTGATGTTATATGCTCTGGCTGCTGAAACCGTTAAATACACAGCCGATGTCACCATCATTCCAATCATGGTTGGATTGGTAACGGGTTTAGAAAATAAGGCAGAAAGCAGTATAAAGATTACCGTTACTGCAGGATGAATCCCAGCAGGCATCAAAAGATGGGACAAATTTTGTTTAGAGGCTTCGAGTGGGCAATATTTTTCTGCTAAGGCTTGCAGCGCATTGGTTCTTTCATTGTGATCACTATCACTTGATTGGATTGCGCCAATTTTTTTTAGGGTTGCGATGTAATCAATAATATCGTCATGTTCCCAAGGGGCGAGCGTTTTGTGATTTACCTGCTCCCCGCGATATCCAGTCGCATCGGCTACTGCAATCGTATCCTTTAATAAGGTTAGCATACACATGAAATAAATGGGAAAGGCGCCGAGGTCGAGTATTTTTAAAGTGATGAATAAGACCATAGCAACGGGATCTGGTAGTGTAGTGCTGATGCTATCGGCTAAATTGAGAGTCAAGAAGACGATGTTAGACGTTGCCAAAAACAATAAAACCATTGTTTCAGCCCGGATCGCACTTTTATGACCTTCTGCTGTGCGCTGATTTTCTCCGAGTTTTTTCTTTAACTTTTCTTCAATCTCATTCAGACGAGATTGATCGGTGATGGCTGTAATCATGGAGGTTTTCAATCGGTAAAAATAGACCTGAGCTTACCATCTTGGCTCTTTGCAGAACAAGTGCAGCCGCTCATAAGATACGGGTCAAGAACACAGCAAAGACAATATAAAAAGCAAAGGCTAAAAAATGGAGAAAACGTCGTCAGTTAAACCGCGCAACTTAATGGGATGGACCCATCTTACTTAAGCTGGAAACACGGCCTTACAAAGATTTTCGTTGTAATCAACACGCTTATGACTAGGGCGTGTCTTCATTACGCTATATCGAGATGTAACGCCTTGAATTTTCGAGAATCGCAGCGGAGCATACATGCAGTATGTGAGCAGCGAATCACAGAGTCGCAGATTTTGGGCCGTTTTTATGTGGGACTGGAACGCTTACAACTTAAGGAAAACCATTGAGGGATGTTGAGCGATTACGATTAAGTGAATAATTTTACGAACGTAACTGCTTGCCTTTCTTCCCCCTGGCAAAGGGGGTGCTTATTGCGTGGTGCCTTGACCACGCAATAAGTGGGGGTTGTTTCCGAACATGAAAACACCGCCTCCGTCATAGGACCAAGTGATTCACTGGACGAGCATCAAATCCATCTTTCTTCTTAAGGGAACCGTTCGTACCAATCTGATCCGTATCAGTCTTAATATGTTGATCCGAAAACGTCAAACCTTGTGCCTTTATTTCAGAAACCAACGAATCTAACGGTTCTTCTACCGGATTCACCGCGGTTATGATTTCTTGATTTAATGCACTCACAATCTCTTGAATTGGTTGTTTCCCTTCTCTATCAAAGCCAAATTCAGCCGCCAAATCTCGAAAGCTTTGTAAAAAAGCATCATGTTCTTTTTTAGTGGCATAAGCTTTGGCAGCCGAAACAGCCAAATACGTACCTGATAGCACTATCATGGCAATCATGATTGGGCTGGTAACGGGATTAGAAAATAATAAAGTGGAAATCAGTATAGAAGTCAGCACCACGGCAAGATGAACGCCGATAGGCGCCAAAAGAAAGAGCAAATTTTGCTTGGGTGCTTCGAGTGGGCGATATTTTTTTTCTAATTGAGATAAATCACCGGATTTGAGTTTTTCAATTTCTTGTCGGCGCGCGATGTAATCAAGGATATCTCGATGATCCAGTACTGATTTTCGGTCCAGAGCAGAACCGAGCTCGAGAGGCTGAGCTGAGAGAAAAGAGGCCATCCACGCCATTAGGTAGGGGAGACCGCCGCCTATCAGGACGCCAAATAGGCTGCTTACGACAGCAGTTTGAAAGGCGGGTTGCATTGTCATGACTGTTCTTTGGATGATTTCACCGGCGCGTGTGATGGTTCTCAGTTCTTCTATATCTGGAAAAGCCAAGCGTGCGCTATGGATTAAATTGGCGATGGATAACCCGAACGAGGTTATTGTGAGAATAAGCAAAAATAGGCTCATGCCTCTGATCATCGAGCGATATCTATTTGCAATGTGACCATTTTTTTCAATTTTTATCTTTAAATTATTTTCAATTGCATTCAAAGAATCTTGAGAGATGAGCGTGCCAGTCATGTCTGTATTTCCAATCATAAAGCAGACCTAATTCTATCATCTTGGTTCTTTGCGGAACAAGTGTGGCTGCCCATCAGATATGGGGCGAAAACACAGCAAAGATAATATAAAGAGCAAAGATTAGGGTACGCCCTCATTTCACGCTTTCATTGCAGCTTTTTCCCGTCAAACACCCCTGAGTCTACGAAGGGTCGGATTCCTTTCGTAACCCATTATAGCGGGGCCTATGTGAAATCCTTTTTGGGATGACACAGTGTGACAGGAGCGACGTTGTTGGTAATCGTTCACGACCAGCGTTGTCATTGCGAATAAAAACGGCAAGCCAAATTTGAACAAAGTCGCAGATTTTGGGCCGTTTTTATGTGGGACTGGAACGCTTACAACTTAAGGAAAACCACTGAGGGATGTTGAGCGATTACGATTAAGTGAATAATTTTACGAACGTAACTGCTTGCCTTTCTTCCCCCTGGCAAAGGGGGTGCTTATTGCGTGGTGCCTTGACCACGCAATAAGTGGGGGTTGTTTCCGAACATGAAAACACCGCATCCGTCATAGGACCAAGCGATTCACTGGACGAGCATCAAATCCATCTTTCTTGTTAAGGGAACCGTTCGTACCAATCTGAGCCGTATCAGTCTTAATATGTTGATCCGAAAACGTCAAACCTTGTGCCTTTATTCCAGAAACCAACGAATCTGACTTTTCTTTTACTGACTTCATCGCAGTTATCATTTCTTTATTTAATGTAGTTACAACCTCTTGAATCGGCTTTTCTCTTTTTGGATCGAAACCAAATGCCGCAGCTAAATCTCGAAAGCTTTGTAAAAAAGCATCATGTTCTTTTTTAGTGGCATAAGCTTTGGCAGCCGAAACAGCCAAATACGTACCTGATAGCACTATCATGGCAATCATGATTGGGCTGGTAACGGGATTAGAAAATAATAAAGTGGAAATCAGTATAGAAGTCAGCACCACGGCAAGATGAACGCCGATAGGCGCCAAAAGAAAGAGCAAATTTTGCTTGGGTGCTTCGAGTGGGCGATATTTTTTTTCTAATGCTTCTAGGCGGGGTGCTGCCTTATCTTGAGATAAACCACCGGATTTGAGTTTTTCAATTTCTTTCAAATGGTCGATATACGCAAGAATATCTGTGTGATCTAAGGGCGCTGGGTTTTTCTTGTCGTCCATATCGGGATCGACATGTTTGCGCGACGATAACAAACTGCTGACAAATGCCGCGACGTAAGCACCGCAACCGATTATTAATGTTAAAGGTAAGCTCAATGCCAGTGTTTTTTCGACAGTAGGGCTCACTATTGAAACGATGGCGTGAATGTGTCGCCCTGATCGTGAGATGTAGTCCAGCACTTTTTCGGTACTTGGAAAAGCCAACTCAGCACTACTCACCAAATTGTTAATTGATAACCCGAACGAGGCTGCTGTGAGCATAAGCAAAAACGCGCTCATGCCTATGATCATCAACCGATATCTATTTGCAATACGGGCATTTTCTTTAATGCTTGTTTTTAAATTGGTTTCAATTTCATTCAAAGTATCTTGCGTGGTGATAGCGCGGGTCATAATGAGTACTTCCAATCAGAAATTTCGACCTAACTCTATCATGTTGATTCTTTTTGAAGCAATTGTGGCTACGCGTTTTGGGCCACTCGCTCCCACGCCAACACCGTATTTTCCATCAACATGGCCACTGTCATGGGACCCACACCACCGGGAACGGGCGTAATATACGCAGCCCGCTCTTTTGCGGTAGAAAATTCAACATCACCGACGATCTCGCCTGTTTCCAACCTATTAATGCCCACATCAATGACAATGGCGCCAGGTTTAATCCACTCGCCCGGAATTAAAGCTGGTCGACCCACGGCCACCACCAGAATTTCGGCGCGCGCCACATGGGCTTTTAAATCTTTCGTAAAACGATGGCACACTGTCACGGTGGTGCCTGCTGCCAATAGCTCCAAGGCCATGGGGCGCCCGACAATATTCGAAGCACCCACCACGACTGCCTCCATGCCTTTAATAGAAAGGGGAAGGGTTTCGAGTAAGGCCATGATCCCGGCAGGCGTACAAGAGCGGAGCAGGGGGCGTCGCTGCGCCAAGCGCCCTACGTTTAAGGCATGAAAGCCATCCACATCTTTTTCGGGATGAAGGGCATCTAAAATCAGATTGGCATCAATATGTGCGGGCAAAGGGAGCTGAACCAAAATGCCATGCACGCTGTCGTCTTCATTTAAAGTTTGAATCAGCGCCAATAAGCTTTTTGCAGTCGTGCTCTCTGGCAAGTCATAAGGGCGTGAAAGAATGCCGATTTCTTGACAGGCAAGCCGTTTTTTTTCGACATATAAACGAGAGGCCGGATCTTCACCCACCCGAATCACGGCTAAACAGGGCGCTTCCGAGGCACGATGTGCCTGGATACGTGAACGTAAGGCCGCGCGTTTTTGTTCGGAAAGGGCTTTTCCGTTTAGCAAGGTGGCTGTCATTTTTACACTGGAGTGAAGGGGGAAACCGCGCATTCTACATGGAAATAATCGCTTAAAATACGTTGACGTGCAGGGCCACTCTCAGTATTATGCGCGCCACGTCACGAAAGAAGATTTAAGCTTTCGAACCACGGGGTATAGCGCAGTCTGGTAGCGCGCCTGCTTTGGGAGCAGGATGTCGGGGGTTCAAATCCCTCTACCCCGACCAACTTCTCGGCGCCCGTAGCTCATTCGGATAGAGCATCGGCCTTCTAAGCCGAGGGTAGCAGGTTCGAGTCCTGCCGGGCGCGCCATTTAGTTGCCGGCGTCGCGCAGGCCTTCTTTAGTAGTATGGCGTAGATGAGTTAGCGCTTCGTAGGATGGGTTAGCCCTTCTTAGCGCGTAATCCATGCTTATATGCGAAGCAGTGAGCATATGTGCCTTTGCGGCATATGCACTATCGTGTGGCTGTTTGTGTTTTATGGTGGGCGTAGCTCAGTTGGTAGAGCCCCGGATTGTGATTCCGGTTGTCGTGGGTTCGATCCCCATCGCTCACCCCATTTTTAAATGGCGTTGTTGCATCAATACGGCGTGGAAAATTTCAGAGAGTCCGTCGCCTCAGAAAATATCTGCAAGCTGATCGTTATAGAATTACGGCGCGCAAGGTAGATAGGTATTCGGGGTCCGGGTTTGAGACTACGCATTGACGCAACAAGGTCTTAATTAACTCAGGGCCGTTAGCTCAGTTGGTAGAGCTGCTGACTCTTAATCAGTAGGTCGTAGGTTCAAATCCTACACGGCCCACCACATTTTTATGATCCTACGTTCATCTATGTAGGGTTTTCTGTTGTTACGCGAAAGTGGCGAAATTGGTAGACGCACTGGATTTAGGTTCCAGCGGGGCAACCCGTGAGAGTTCGAGTCTCTCCTTTCGCACCAGGCTGGAGCAAAAATCGGCATGAGTGCACACATTTCTGTTGAAACAAGTGGTGAATTGTCTCGTAAAGTCACAGTCAGCATCCCTGCATCAGAGCTGCTTACCAAACACGCTGCACGCGTCAAAGAGCTTGCAAAAACAGCTGATTTTAAGGGGTTCCGTAAAGGGGCCGTGCCCATCCGTTTGATTCAACAACGTTTTGGTCGGTCTGTCCGTTACGAAATTATGGATGACATGATGCGTACTGCTTTGCAAGAAGCTTACGAAAAACACAACATTACCCCTGCTTTGGCACCCACCATTGAAAACCTTCAGGAACATGCCGAAGGCAAAGATTTAAGCTTTGTGGCTGTCGTTGAAGTGTTACCAGAAGTCACGCCGATTAAGGCCAGCGATCTTAAAATCGAAAAATTAGAAGTGACAGTCTCTGATGCGGATATTGATACAGCGGTGCAACAGTTTTTAGAAAGCAAAGCCAGTTTCGAAGCAGTTGATCGTGCCGGTAAACCTAACGATAAAGCGATGGTCGATATTAAAGAAGCCGTCAATGATGCGGCTTTTCCTGAAGAATATGTTGAAGACATTGAATTGCCGATCATGGAAAAGGGCGAAGACATCAAAGTGATCCCAGGCTTGTTAGAAGGTCTGATTGGCAAAAAAGCAGGGGATACTTTTGAGGTTGAAACCGGCTTCCCCGAAAATTGGGCTGATACGTCCATGGCTGGCAAAAAAGTAAAATATGCCATTCGTGTCAAAACCATTCAAGAACGCACCCTTCCTGCATTGACGGATGAATTTGTACAATCACAATTCGGCGAAAAAGAAACCGTGGATTCTTTCAAAGCAAAAATGAAAGAAGAATTGGAAAAATTAGCCGAAAATATTCAAAAAACCGATATGCACAATCAAGCGATTGAAGGTTTATTACACCTTCAATTGGTGAAATTGCCTTATGGTTTGGTGATGGAAGAAGCCCATCAACAATACCATCGTCAGCATCATCAACATCAAAACGAAGCCCATGATTTTGAAAAAGAATTGGCTGCTTTGTCAGAAGAAGCCCGCACCGATCTGATGCAACGTGCACGCAGAGAAGTGGCACTGTCTATTTTGTTAGCGGCTGAATTTAAGCATTATGATTTGAAAGTCAATCAAGAAGCACTGTCAATGCGTGCGATTCAATACGTCCAGCAGTTTCCAGAGCCAGGCAAAGTATTAGAACAATTACGCCGTAACGAAGGCTTTATTCGCCAATTACGCTTTGATGATTTGGTAGCCCAGTGGAGCCTGCTAATCTTAAAGGACGCTTCCATTTCAACGCGTGCACTCTCGTTAGAGGCAGCAAGAAGTTTTAAGCGTGACGTTCAAACTTTACCTGACACGACAGTAGGCAAGGCTGCGTAATCTGAAAGGAACCCAGACATGTATCATGCAAACAAAAAGGATGTTGTCCCAGATATTCAAGCCACGGGCTTGGTGCCGATGGTGGTGGAGCAATCGGCTCGGGGTGAAAGGGCGTACGATATTTACTCGCGCCTGTTAAAAGAACGGGTGATTTTTCTGGTCGGACAGGTTGAAGACTACAGCGCAAACTTAATCGTGGCGCAGTTATTGTTCTTAGAATCAGAAAATCCTGATAAAGACATCAGTTTGTATATCAATTCACCTGGCGGATCGGTGACAGCCGGCATGGCCATTTACGACACCATGCAATTTATTAAACCCAATGTCAGCACCCTGTGTATTGGGCAGGCTTGCAGCATGGGGGCGTTGTTGCTAACCGGTGGCGCAAAAGGCAAGCGTTATTGTTTGCCCAACTCGCGCGTCATGATTCACCAGCCTTTGGGCGGTTTTCAAGGTCAAGCCACTGATATCCAAATTCATGCAAAAGAAATTTTAGAAATCAAACAGCGCATGAACGAAATTATGAGCCGTCATACCGGCCAACCCTTAGAAAAAGTTGAAAGAGACACGGATAGAGACAACTTCTTAAGTGGCAGTGAAGCCGTAGCTTATGGGCTTGTGGATCAGGTGATATCAACCCGATAAATCTTGTCATTCAAGTGCATTCGCCTATAGCCCGATAACCACTTTGATGATAGAAGTGAAAAGATAGGGTGGTAAAGGGCTTTACAAGATGCTTCAGATTGGGGGGACCTATGCGTGAACAAAATGGCCGTGATGATGGCAGCAAGCTTTTATACTGCTCATTTTGCGGTAAAAGTCAGCACGAAGTCCGCAAATTAATTGCTGGCCCATCTGTATTCATCTGCGATGAATGTGTCGAACTGTGTAATGACATCATTAGTGAAGAAGCAGAAGAAACAACGGTTGCTTCATCAGGCCAGCATTTACCCACACCCAAAGAAATCCACGAGACCTTAAACCAATATGTCGTGGGTCAAAATAAAGCCAAACGTGTTTTGGCCGTGGCTGTCTATAACCATTACAAACGCTTACAATCTGGCCAAAAGCGCCAAGATGTCGAGTTGAGCAAGAGCAATATTTTACTCGTGGGGCCCACCGGAAGTGGTAAAACGCTGCTGGCGGAAACCTTAGCGCGTTTGTTAGATGTGCCTTTTACCATTGCTGACGCCACCACGCTGACGGAAGCAGGCTATGTGGGCGAAGACGTCGAAAACATTATTCAAAAACTTTTGCAAAAATGTGATTACGATGTTGAAAAAGCACAAACAGGGATCGTTTATATCGACGAAATAGATAAGATTTCTCGTAAATCTGATAACCCATCGATTACCCGCGATGTATCGGGCGAGGGCGTGCAACAGGCTTTATTAAAGCTTATTGAAGGCACGGTGGCATCCGTTCCCCCTCAAGGTGGTCGCAAGCATCCTCAGCAAGAATTTCTGCAAGTGGATACGTCTAGCATTTTGTTTATCTGTGGCGGCGCATTTGCCGGATTAGAACGCATTATTCGCGATAGAACAGAAAAAACGGGTATTGGCTTTAGTGCAGAAGTGCGCAGTAAAGATGATAAACGTGGTTTAACCGAATCCTTAGCCATGGTTGAGCCCGAAGATCTGATTAAATTCGGATTGATTCCAGAATTCGTCGGGCGTTTACCAGTTGTGGCAACGTTAGAAGAGCTAGATGAACCTGCTTTAATGCAGATTTTGACAGAGCCTAAGAACGCTTTAACCAAACAATTTACCGCTTTATTTGAAATGGAAGGCGTTGAATTAGAGTTCCGTGAAGAAGCCTTAAAGCGCGTGGCGAAACGGGCTATGGAGCGTAAAACCGGGGCGCGTGGCTTGCGTTCTATCTTAGAAGGCATTCTGCTGGATACCATGTACGAAATACCCAGCTTAGAAGGTGTGAGTAAAGTGGTGGTGGATGATTCTGTTATCAACGGCGACTCAAAACCGCTTCTTATTTTCGAAAATACCAGCACAGAAAAACGCACAGCGGGTCGCGACGCGAAATAGCAAAAAGCCGATAGGCGTGCCGTATACGCCCGGCTTTCCCGTAGGATGGGTAAGCATGTACTCGTGCGTAACCCATGCTGTCATGATGATGGGTAAGCGCGAAGATGCTTACCCATCTTAATGTTACCCGTGGTAATCTAGGGCATGTCCTCATTACTACTATCTCGGCCGTAACGCCTTGATTTTCTGCGATTCGCTGCTCACATACTTCATGTATGCTCCGCTGCGATTCTCGAAAATGCAATGCGTTACGTCTCGATATAGCGTCATGAGGACACGCCCTAAGTACGCATCGTCTCAAGCTCTTTTATTTTTCTCTCTTGAAATAGCAAAAGCAGTCCCCATTGAATTACTAGGCACAAAGCCCTCTATGCTACTCTTCCCATCATGTGCCACAGAAGGCGAGGAAAATATGTCAGAAATCACTTCTCGAGACAGAATTGAATTACCTGTATTGCTGCTGCGTGATGCGGTGGTGTATCCCCATATGGTGATGCCGCTTTTTGTGGGGCGCGATAAATCCATTCGTGCACTTGAAGCCGCGATGGCCAACAACAAACAGATTTTATTAACCGCTCAAAAAGAAGCGACGAACGATAATCCGCATGTTAACGATATTTATCGCATCGGGACCGTTTCTACTATTTTACAATTATTAAAATTGCCTGATGGCACGGTGAAAGTGTTGGTAGAAGGCACACAGCGTGGCCGCATCAATGCGTTTGTGCAAGAAGAGCCTTGCTTTATCGCCTCTGTCAGTTTGATTGAAACCCTGACTGATCACGATTCTGAAATTGAAGTCTTGGTACGCAGCGTGCTGAGTCAATTCGAAGTCTATGTAAAGCTGAACAAAAAAGTGCCGCCTGAAATTTTGACTTCACTTTCCGGCATCGATCATCCAGCACGCTTGGTGGATACCATTGCGGCGCACATTGCATTGAAAGTCCAAGACAAGCAAACCATTCTTGAAATTGCTGATTTAAAAGAACGCCTAACGCACTTGTTAAAGTTATTAGAAGGCGAAATCGAGTTATTAAAGCTCGAAAATAAAATGCAAGACAGCGTGAAACGAAATGTAGACCAGACTCAGAAAGAATATTTTTTACGTGAGAAGTTAAAAGTCATTCGCGAAGAGTTGGGCGAAAATGATACCTACAAAGAAGATGTGGAAGAGCTGAAAAAGAAGATTGAAGCGGCAGGCATGACAGAAGAAGCCAAGGCAAAGGCCATGACAGAATTGAATAAACTCTCCATGATGTCACCAATGTCGCCAGAATCCACCAATGTTCGCAATTACATTGATTGGTTGATTAATGTGCCTTGGAAGTCTGAATCGCATGTTTCGCATAACATTGATAAAGCCGAAGCGATTTTAGATGCCGATCACTATGGCTTAGAAAAAGTCAAAGAGCGTATTTTAGAATATTTGGCTGTGCAAACGCGTGTTAAAAAATTAAAAGGCCCGATTCTGTGTTTAGTTGGTCCACCTGGCGTGGGTAAAACCTCATTGGGGCAATCGATTGCGCGCGCAACCAACCGAAAGTTTGTGCGTATGTCGCTGGGTGGTGTGCGTGATGAAGCTGAAATAAGAGGGCACAGACGGACCTATATTGGTTCCATGCCAGGGCGTATTTTACAAAAAATGGCGAAAGCAGGGGTGAGAAACCCACTCTTCTTGCTCGACGAAATCGATAAAATGGCCATGGATTTTCGCGGTGATCCGGCTTCTGCTTTGTTAGAAGTGTTGGATCCGGAGCAAAATAATACGTTTAACGATCACTACCTTGAAGTGGATTACGATCTTTCTGATGTGTTGTTTGTGGCCACCGCCAACTCAATGAATATGCCGGGGCCTTTGTTAGACCGAATGGAAGTGATTCGTTTATCAGGTTATACAGAAGACGAAAAACTGCATATTGCCAGCAAGTATTTAATCCCAAAAGAAATGAAAGAAAATGGGGTCAAGAAAACAGAGCTGACGATCACCGATGAAGCCATCTTAGACGTGATCCGTTATTACACGCGTGAAGCAGGGGTGCGTAGTTTAGAGCGTGAAATCTCTAAGATCTGCCGCAAGGTTGTGAAGGCACTGCTCCAAAAGAAAGGCAGCGAGAAAACGAAAAAAGTGGCTGATGACAATCCTGAATCGCTGAAAGCGAAAAAGAAAACGCCTACTTTGATGAAGCTCACACCGAAAGATCTCGAAAAATACTTGGGTGTGAAAAAATACCGATATGGTGTGGCAGAAGCAGAAGATCGCGTGGGCGAAGTGACTGGTTTGGCCTGGACAGAGGTAGGGGGCGAAATCCTTACCATCGAAGCCGCCGCTGTGTTGGGTAAGGGTAAAATTGAACGCACCGGTAAACTGGGCGAAGTGATGCAAGAGTCCATTCAAGCTGCCATGACAGTGGTGCGTAGCCGCGCCAAAGTGTTGGGCATTCCTGAAGACTTTTACGAAAAAAATGATATCCATATCCACGTGCCAGAAGGGGCGATTCCAAAAGATGGTCCCAGCGCTGGGGTGGGGATGTGTACCGCATTGGTTTCGGTGTTAACGGGGATTCCAGTTAAAGCCAGCGTGGCCATGACAGGTGAAATCACTTTACGAGGTGAGGTATTGCCCATCGGTGGCTTAAAAGAAAAGCTTTTGGCGGCACGCAGAGCCGGAATCAAGACAGTCGTGATTCCTGAAGAAAATAAGGCCGAGCTCAAAGAGATCCCAGACAATATCACAGGGCCCTTGGATATCCACGGCGTGCGTTGGATTGACGAGGTATTGGCCCTTGCCTTAACAGCTGTGCCAAAACCCCTGGCAGCCGATGATGGCGTGAAGGTGACGCCAACAAAGGCCAAGGCGAAGGACTCCGGTAAACCCGCTGTACAGCACTAGCTGCTTGACCTGACAGACCCGCTCTCTTAGCCCCTCTCTCGTGTACTCACGGGAGAGGGGGCGCTGCACGTTTGTACTCAAACGTAGTCAGCGCGGGTGAGGGCGCGCCGCAGGCATTCTCTACTTCAACTCAAATGATAATCATTCCAGTACAAACTTGAACATCTTGATAAATACGGGAAAACGCTTGACGTGACATCACACCAATTGGTATAAAGTCGCCCTTTCCTGAGGCAGCAAGGTTGCTGCGAAACACTAAAGGGGATCACTGTGAATAAGTCAGCACTCATCGAGCGTATTGCAGAAAGCACCAACCAACCTAAAACGGTTGTGGCAGAAATGTTGAAATCATTTATCGAAACAGTGACTGATGCGCTACAAAAATCAGATGAAGTGGCGATTCCAGGTTTAGGTAAATTTGCTGTGAGCGCACGTGCTGCACGTACAGGCCGTGACCCACGTTCTGGCAAAAGCATCATGATTGCAGCGCGTACTGTGCCTGTATTCAAGGCTGGTAAAGAATTAAAAGATGCAGTAAACTCCACCGCCGAAACGGTAGAAGCATAAAGACATCGGGTGCTTAGCTCAGCTGGTAGAGCGTCGCCCTTACAAGGCGAATGTCGGGGGTTCGATCCCCTCAGCACCCACCAAGGGTAAATCTCGGAGCGGTAGTTCAGTTGGTTAGAATACCGGCCTGTCACGCCGGGGGTCGCGGGTTCGAGCCCCGTCCGCTCCGCCAGATTTTCTAGTCTTGTAGGATGGATAAGCGTTTTCGCTTAACCCATCACAGTGGGCTAGATCGTAACCATCATAGCGGGTTACATTTGAAATCGCTTTGCATTCAAGGATGTTAGTAAAGCATGCTGCAAACGATACGAGAGCACGCACAAGGCTGGATAGCCTGGGTCTTGGTGACCATCGTCGCCGCCACGTTCGTATTTTGGGGCGTCGGCAATTACATCAATCTTGATGATGATTCCCAGTATGCTGCCAGAGTCAATGGCGATGGCATTCTAAAGTCAGATCTTGATAGACAAGTCGAACACTTACGGGCCAATCATGCCAGCGATGATGCCGCCGCCTTACGTAAACAAGCCTTAGCACAACTCATCGATAATAAATTGCTTTTTCAAACTGCCCAGTCAGTGGGATTTTGGGTAAGCGATGAACAGTTGCATGCCATGATTATGGGTATCCCTGCTTTTCAAGATAAAGGCAAATTTTCTCCTTCTTTATACGAAATGCGTTTACGCAGCGTCGGATTTACAGACACTTCTTTTCGAAACAGCTTGAGAAATGACCTGCTTGTGAGCCAATTTCAAAACGGCTTAGGGGCTTCACTTTCTGTTCCGCAAGCGCAAGTGGATGCCGTCCGCGCACTGATTAACGAATCCCGAGTGGTACAGGTATTGGATATCGATACGGAAGCATTTCGTAAAGTGATTCATATTCCTCAAGAAGATCTTCAAAAAGCTTACGAAGCCGGCAAGGCAAGCTTCATGACGCCTGAAATGGTGAGCATCGATTATGTTGTCTTAAATACAAATGATCTCATCTCAACCATTAGCGTGACGGAAGAAGACCTCAAAGCCTATTACGACGCCAATGTTTCTGAATTTACATTGCCAAGGCAAGTGCACATTGCGCAAATTTTAGTGGCCACGCCAAAAGTGGATGCCGATCATGCTTTTGATAAAGCGAAAGCAAAAGCAGAAAGCGTGCTTCAGCAAATAAAATCAGGCGCCAATTTTGAAACTTTGGCCAAACAAAACTCCGATGATCCTGCTTCTGCAAAAGTAGGGGGAGATATTGGCTGGTTGAATCCAGGCGAAATGGATCCGGATTTTGAAAAAGCGGCTTTTGCTTTAAAAACCAAAAATGCCTTGTCTGCTGTGATTAAGAGTCAATATGGCTATCACATTTTAAAGCTGATCGACGAGAAAGCTGAAAAAGTGCAATCCTTCGCAGAAGCCAAAGAAATGGTGAGCACACGGCTTAAAAGTGACAAAGCAGCCGAGTTAAAATCTGAAAAATTAGATAAGATGGGCTCACTTGCTTACGAGCACAGCGATTCATTGCAAAGCCTAGCGGACGAACTGCATCTCTCTATTCAAACCTCCAAGCCTTTTGGTCGCACCGGTGGGGATGGTATCGCCTCTAAGCCCAAAGTGGCACAGGCTGCGTTCAGTGATGATGTCTTACAAGAAGGCCATAACAGCGATGTGATTGATATCGATGACGCAACCTCGGTTGTCATCCGCGTCAACACCCATTACAAGCCTGAGCAAAAACCCTTTCATGTGGTAATGCCTGATTTATTAAAGCAGTTAGAAATGTCTGCGATGCTGACGCAAGCAGAATTACAAGCGAATAAATGGATTGCCGCCTTAAGCGCAAAGCAATCGATTGCAGATGAACTCAAAGCCAAGAAACTCGCTTGGGAAAATAAAACACTGACACGCGACGATGCGTCTGCCGATAGAATGCTGCTCAATGCTGTATTCACGTTACCAAACTTTAAATCGAATGCGCCCTTGCATTACAAAGGTCTGGCTTTATCAAATGGTCATTATGCGATTGTAACGGTCATTGGCACACAGTATCACGCACCCAAAGACGCAAAAGCCTTGGCTGAAGAACGCAAACAATTTTCAGAAGGGCTCACCCGAAGCGAAGCAGAATTAGAGTTCGCGGCTATCCTAAAATCTGCCAAAGACAAAGCTAAAATCGAATATCTTTAACCTTAGGAATAGGCGCTATTAAAAACTGCTTGCCTTGCTTCCCCATGGCAAAAGGGACGGCCTGTCAGGCTCGGCGCTTTGGCTGGCCTAGACAGGCGAGGGGTTGTTTGGTGGGCGATCAAATTAAGCATGTCGCCCCACCGCATGGCGCAACGCTAACCCTCCAATGCCCCCATGGCAACTGAATGAAAGCCCGCATCCACATGCACGCATTCACCGGTGATCCCACTGGCCAAATCAGAACATAAAAATGCAGCGGTATTGCCAACTTGCTCAATGGTCACGTTTTCTCTGAGGGGGTTCACCCTTTCATAAAACTGTAACATTTTACGAAAATCTTTAATGCCGCTTGCTGCCAAGGTACGAATTGGGCCAGCGGAAATAGTATTCACGCGAATGCCTTTGGGGCCTAAGCTGGACGCCATATACCGCACATTGGCTTCTAAACTGGCTTTGGCTAGACCCATCACATTGTAATTGGGGACCACCCGTTCAGCACCCAAGTAGGTAAGGGTCAGAATCGCGCTTTGGCGATTTTCCATCATGGGTAAAAAAGCTTTGGCTAAAGCGACAAGGGAATAGCTGCTGATATCATGTGCCACTTTAAAACCTTCTCGGGTGACAGATTCAACATAATCCCCGGTTAAATTATCGGCAGGGGCAAATGCCACTGAGTGAACCAAGATATCAAAGTGATCCCACTTTGCATGCAAGGCTTTTTGTAAATCTTGAATCGAGTCATCAAAGCCCACATCACAAGGCAGCACAATATTGCTATTGCATTCTGCTGCCAAGGATTCAACACGGCTTTTTAATTTATCGGTTTGATAGGTGAAGGCGAGCTCTGCACCTTCGCGGTGCATGGCCAAGGCAATGCCACTGGCAATAGAACGATCACTGGCCACGCCCACGACCAGGGCGCGTTTTCCTGATAAAAATCCCATTTAATGCTCCTATACGCTTCGTATCTTGAAACACGAAGGGTGTAACGAAAAAACACTCGCGGATTTTATCTGAAAAGTCCTCTGTTTGCATTGGCATTGTGCTTGAACACGCCAAGGGCGCGTGCGTTCGAAAATATCGGCGAGCAGATCTTTATAGAAAAGCTGAGGGTGATAAAGAGAGGAGGGGGATAAGGTGGATGAGAGATACAGGCCTCAACCACCTTACCGTTCAGAGCCGTTTTTAGCGTTTATTTTTAATCACGCGTACGACTTCGTTTAATTGTGTTGATAAACAACTCTTATCAGAAATTTCGGCAAAACGATCACTGGGAGCGCGTCCCATTTCTTTCTTTTGGCTTCAATAGCTGTTTAGGCCTGCGTTTTTCGGCGATTTTAAACAGTGAAAAAGTCTGTTTGACATAATTGGTGACCCCATCCAAACCGTTACAATAGGCTCTTAATTCTGGCGTGGCCTCTGCTTCTACCAAGCGGATCATTCGGCTGGGATCTTCGCATTCAAAGCGGACATAGAACCAGGGCTCACCTCGTTTTAGAATCAAATCTTGTTTCAAATCATGCCATTCAAAGGCCCACATCAAGAGCCTGGGCCACACATTCAAGGGGAAGCGTCCGCAGACCAAGGTGCCAGGCCAATGCGTACTGGAATAATGCATAAAGGGAGGGAGTTGATTTATATAGACGTTTTGATCTGTTAGAAAGCGATAAGGGGTCATGATTTGTAATACGGGCCGATTGGGATCGCGCCAGCGATCGCGTGGGGTCACCGACAGAATTTCTGGAATTTTAGTGGGGTTCACAGGGCTTTGGTTTCCCAATACATTGGTCAGCTGTACCTTGTCGCTTTTTGGATCAAAATCAATATGAAGGTGTAAATCAAAAGGGCAAGGAACCACCACCACTTGGCTTTCAAAATTCAGTAAAGCCGGGCATTTTTGCAAGCCTTTGATGGATGCATTGTCTCGGCTTTGGATGGGGAACATTTTGGGATCTTCCCAAATAAAGCTGGCTATGGGCGCGTCAATCAGCCAGCCAATATCCGCGACCCCTTTGGATTTTGCGCCTGCATGCGGGCAGAGCCAACGAAGCATGTTGGTTTCTCGTTAAGTAAGATCCTTCATTCACTATAGCAAATGGCCTCTTCATCAGTGATAGCGCATACCGCCACGCTCTCCATGATAATAAATGCCGTACGGCCCACTGTAATAGTATCCGGGCGTAACGGTGTACACCGTTGCCCTCGGTCTGTCGTCAACCACCTCTGCAGGCACCATCACACACCCTGATAATAAGCAGAAACCCAAAACAAAAAGTAAGCTGGCTATTTTTTTAGGCATTTTAAGACTCCAAAACGTTTCTTTATTAAGAATGATAGAGCATTTCTTTGTTCCCGTAGGCTAGGGCATGCCTCATTGCTACTATCTCGGCCGTAACGTCTTGATCTGCGATTCGCTGCTCACATACTGCATGTATGCTCCGCTGCGATTCTCGAAAAGGCAATGCGTTACGTCTCGATATAGCGTAATGAGGGGATGCCCTAACTCGCGTGTATTTGCTACATTTAAAAGCCTGCTTCATTCTGATAGAACACTCCGTAGGGAACTGATGAAAAAGTCGCTGCTTCTCCTTGTCTTTTTGTTAAGTGCCTGTGATGAAAAGCCTTGGAACAATCCGTATCCCGATCATGAACGGGGCAGCAATATTCTCTATACCGCGTTTACTGAACAACCCAGACACCTGGATCCGGCTAAATCGTATATGGAAGATGAGTGGGCATTATTGGCGAATATTTTTGCGACACCCTTACAATATGATTATTTAAAACGTCCTGTGCAGGTGGCGCCTTTTGCAGCCAGTGGCTTGCCGAAGGTGACGTATTGGGATGAACAGGGTAGGCCTGTCGCGGCATCAAGTGAACATATCGCTAAAACCATTTATGAAATCACCTTACGAGATGATTTGTATTATCAAAATCACCCGATGTTCGGTTTGTTGGATCCCAATAAACAGACTAGAAAAGTGACAGCCGATGATTATATTTATCAAATCAAGCGATTGGCTGATTTAAAAAATGAGTGTCCCATTTATACGGTGTTACAAAATAAAATTATTGGGTTTAATGAATTTACCAAAGTGGTCAAAAAAGCGCATGAAGCGGCGCCTGAACAGCATTTGGATTTACGGCAATTTGAATTAAGCGGCCTTACAAAAAAAGATGACACCCATTATGCCATTCACATAAAGGGAACGTTTCCTGCTTTACAGTATTGGTTGACCACGCCTTTTTTTGCGCCCTTACCCGAAGAGGCAGAAGTGTATTATGCCCAACCTGGTTTGATGGAAAAAAACATTACCTTGGATTTTTTACCCATTTCGTCAGGCCCGTATCAATTGACAGAAAATAACCCGCATCGCCACATGGTGCTAGAGCGAAATCCCCATTTTTTTGATGAACGCTTCCCCAGTGAGGGGCAGTATTATCAGGCTAAAGATTTAAGTCAGGATCGCTGTCACGTTTTAATAAATCTGGATGAAAAAACGCATTGCGAACAAGAGAAAAAAGCCTTGAGCTTTGCCAATCAAAAAATGCCTTTTATTGATAAAGTGGTTTTTAGTTTAGAAACAGAATCCGTGCCATTTTGGGCGAAATTTTTACAAGGCTACTATGACCGTTCCGGTGTGGCGGCAGATAATTTTGATGCGGTGATTCATATTCAAGAAGATGGCTCTTTATCTATCAGTGATGAATTAAAACAACAAGGGATCCGATTGCATCAATGGGTGGAACCCAATTTATATTATTTTGCTTTTAATTACCGCGATCCTGTTTATGGTGGCAGCAGCGAACGTGCCATCAAACTGAGGCAAGCCATTGCGATTGCCTTCGATCTTGAAGAGTATTTGACACTATTTAGAAACGGCCGGGGTTTGGTGGCACAGGGTGTGGTGCCACCGGGTATTGCTGGCGAAATGCCCGATGATTTTTATGATGCTGTGGTGTACGAAAAAATCGATGGGCGATTAAAGCGCCGCCCCATTCAAGATGCTTTTCAGTTATTAAAAGAGGCAGGCTATCCCAATGGGGTAGATGAAAAATCGGGTAAATCCTTAAAGGTCTACTTTGATACCGCTGCCGCAGGTGGGCCAGATGATCAGGCTTTAATGGATTGGGTACGCGCGCAATTTAAAAAACTCAATATTGAATTGGTCGTACGTGGCACCACTACCAATGTGTTGATGCAAAAACTGGATGATGCCAGCATCCAGTTTTTTGTATTTGGTTGGAATATGGATTATCCCGATGCTGAGAATATGTTAGGCATTTTTGCTGGGATGAATGCTAAGGTGACGGCTCAAGGTGAAAATCTGATCAATTATATGAACGATGATTATGACGCCTTGTTTAAAGAAGTTTCCAATAAACCGCAAACGCCAGCACGCATCAAAGCAATACAAGCGGCACAAAATATTTTATTAAAAGACAAAGTGTTAATTGCTGCGTTTTACCCAAGCAATATTGCCTTAATGCATGATTGGTATGGTCCCATTCGATCCCATGAGTTTGCCAATAACACATTAAAGTATTTAAAAGTCGATCCTGTATTGCGAGCGGATCAAGAAAAAGCCTGGAATGCTCCCTGGTTGTTTTAAGGAAAAGCTTATGTTTCTTTTTATTTGCAAACGTGCATTACTGGCATTGCTGTTACTCATTGCCGTGAATGCTGTCACGTTTGCGCTCTTCTTTGCCATCAATTCCCCAGAACAAATGGCACAGCACCAATTGGGGGATAAATACCGGAATCAAGCGGCCACAACGGAATGGTTAAAGACGCGAGGTTATGATAAGCCCCTTTTTTTTAATGCCGAACAAAGTGGCTTCGCGAAATTAACCGATACCTTATTCTATAAAAAATCCATTCCCTTATTGGTATTTGATTTTGGCCGCTCTGATCAGGGGATTGATATTGCAGCGGCGGTGAAAGAACGCGCTGGCCCCAGCCTGGCCATTCAATTGCCAACCTTGATTGTGGGGGTGCTGGTAGAAATCACCTTTGCGATACTGATTTGTCTGTGGCGTTATCGCTGGCAAGAAAAGGCCAGCTTGGTGTCTTTGATTTTTCTGATGTCCATATCAGGGCTGTTTTATATTATTTTTGGGCAATACCTGTTTAGCATTATTTTCAAATGGTTTCCCATTTCAGGTTATCAAGATGGATGGGATGTGATTCGCTTTGTGGCCTTGCCGGTGATCATTGGGGTGCTGGCAGGGGCCAGTGGCAATATCCGATGGTACCGTACCCTCTTTTTAGAAGAGATTGAAAAAGATTATGTGCGTACAGCCAGAGCCAAAGGCTTATCAAAACGCGCGGCCTTTTTTAAACATGTCTTGCCCAATGCCATGATTCCGATTTTAACGGGAATTGTGGCCATTGTGCCGTCTTTATTTTTAGGCAGTTTATTAATGGAATCCTTTTTCGCGATACCCGGTTTGGGGAGTTTTGCGATAGATGGGATTCAAAATCAAGATTTTGCCATTGTGCGTGCCATGGTGTATCTAGGTGCAGCCTTGTATTTATTGGGTTTATTTTTAACGGATATCAGTTATTCCATCGCTGATCCCAGAGTGAGGCTTTAACAATGTGGCGTCCCTTATTTTTAATCAGCGATTTACTTATTTATGCCGTGATCCTTATTTTGATCACTTATTTGGTCCATATTTTAAAATCGCCCTTGGCAAGGCAAGAATGGCAAGCGGCCACAAAAGGCGTGGCTTGTAAATTGGCTTTGGTTGTTCTGGCTATTTACTTGGGTATCACATTGCTTGATTCCATTCATTTTAGAAAGAGCAATCACGCTTCTGTCACCACCAGCGTCTTAGATATCTTGTTGAAACCTTATAGTGATGAAACAGAAACCACTTATTCCAAACCATTTTCTAAAACCAGCGATGCCTTAAGTTTTATTCATGATGTTGACGGGTGGCATGGGATTCATGAACCTTTAAAACGCACCCATATTTTAGGCACCGATAAAGTAGGGACAGATGTTTTTTACAAAGTGATGAAAAGCATCAGAACTGGGGTGTTAATTGGCAGCGTGACCACCTTGTTGATGTTGCCTTTTGCCATTATTTTAGGCCTCACTGCGGGTTTTAAACGGGGGTGGTTTGATATGACTGTACAGGCTATTTACAGTTTATTGGCAGCCATTCCAAGCATTTTATTGATCGTGGCCAGTATCCTTTCATTGCAAGTGTTGATCGAACGACATGAGGTTTTATTTGCCAGCAGTCTGGAGCGATCGGATTTGCGCTTAATGTCATTGGCCGGCATTTTAGGGATAACCGGTTGGACAGGACTGTGTCGTTACCTTCGGGCAGAAGCGATGAAATTAAAAGAAAGTGAATTTATCCAAGCCGCCAAAATGATGCAGGCTTCTACTTTTTATATTATGCGTAAACACTTACTGCCAAATGTGATGCATCTTGTGATCATTACGGCTGCCATGGATTTTAGTTTTTTGGTGTTGGCCGAAGCGGTTTTATCATATTTAGGGGTAGGCGTAGATGCCAATACCTATTCATTTGGCAATATGATCAACGCGGCACGCACAGAGTTGGCGCGTGAACCCATTATTTGGTGGCCGTTGTTGGGATCCTTTGTTGGCTTAATGGGATTGGTGTTATCAGCCAATATTGTGGCAGACAGTATTCGCGATAAATTCGATCCGAGGTTTAAAAATGCTTAAGATCGAAAATTTGTCTTTACGTATCCCTTCTGTGGACCATCCTTTGGTTACGCTTTCTTTACAAATTCAAAAAGGGGAAGTACTGGCATTGGTGGGGGAGTCAGGCAGCGGGAAAAGCCTGACAGCTTTAAGCATTTTAGGTTTGTTGTCGCGAGGCATTCAAGTTCAGCCGCACTCAAAAATATTATTAGATGATATCGACCTCTTGGGATTGTCAGAACAAGCGATGTGCCGTGTTCGCGCCCAAAAAATTGGGTTTGTCTTTCAAGATCCGTTTACTTCGTTGAACCCAGTCAAAACCATATTCAAGCAAATTTCTGAAAAACTACAGAAGGCCGGATTTAGTAAGCGTCGTCACGCCCTTAAACATAAAGTGACCGAATTATTGCGACAACTGAATATTTCGAATCCTGAAAAACGCCTCTCACAGTATCCGCATGAGCTTTCAGGCGGCTTAAATCAACGCGTGATGTTGGCTATGGCTTTGGCTTCCGATCCCAGCTTATTGATCTTGGATGAACCCACCACAGCGCTCGATGTCACCACGCAGCAAAGTATTATTAAAGATTTGATGCGTCTAAAAGATTCGCGAAAATTGGCCATTTTATTTATTACACATGATTTGGCATTGGCCGCACAATTGGCGACGCATGTGATGGTATTGAAAAAAGGCGAGGTGCAATGCGCGCAAGAGGCCGCCGCATTTTTTCAAAATCCAAGTCATGCTTATGCCAAAGCGTTATTAGAGGCTGTCCCTAAAATCAAAGGGCATTATCGTGATAGTGAGCAGAATAAACAGGAAGTGGCGCGCGTTGAACAATTGGGTTTGCACTTTGAATCAGGCATTTTCATTAAAACAAAAGCAGATTTTCAATTAAGAAATATTAGCTTTAGCTTGAAAAAAGGTGAAACTTTGGCTGTGGTGGGAGAGTCTGGATCTGGTAAAACCACACTGGCCAAAATTTTAACGGGTTTATATCAACCCACACTGGGAAAAATGCAATTTTCAGATCCAAATGCAAAAGTGCAGATGGTCTTTCAGAATCCTTATAGTGCCATGAATCCCCGTTTTAGAGTGGGTGAAGTGGTTGAAGAGGGCTTGCGTTTAGCTGGCATGCCGAAAGCGGAACGTAAAGCAAAAGCCTTGCATTGGATTGAGCAAGTAAAACTCCCTGCTTCGTATTATTTTCGTTACCCGCATGAATTGTCAGGAGGGGAAAGACAACGCATCGCCTTGGCGCGCAGTTTAATCATCGAACCAAAAGTGTTGATTTTAGATGAACCGACCAGCGCCTTAGATGTGATGACAGCAAGTGAAATGTTGGATTTATTGCGGGCATTACAAAAAAGCACACAAGTGAGTTTTATTTTTATCACGCACAATATGGCCTTGGTTGAAAAACTGGCCCATTCCGTAATGGTGTTAAAGCAGGGGCAGTGCCTTGAATATGGCGCGGTTGCGCGCGTGTTGCGATCCCCAGAAAATGCGTATACAAAACAGTTGTTAGAAGCGGTGCCAGGTTTGTCGTAATCGTTCACGGCCAGCTTTGTCATTGCGAATAAAAACGGCAAGCCAAATTTGAACAAAGCAGCAGATCTCTGGCCGTTTTATTGACTGTTCAGGCTCTCTACTTTCGACAAGCGAAGAACCGTCGCCCCGGAAAATGTCTGCGAGCTATAGATAAAAAGAAAACAGAATGAGAGCAGACATTCCGCCTAACCTGGGCTTCAGATTAAATAGGGGGGACCGAGCCTGCATTAAATTAGATTCGCAATGACATTCACTGTCATTGCCAAAATGGACGTATTAAAAAAGAACGAAAGAATGCCATGCAGCAAGGCAAAATGACGCATTTGTCGTGATTCCGTTTGCACATCAGATACTTGGCACGTCATGCCAATCACAAACGAGAAATATAGAAAATCCCAATAATCAGGATCGCGTGTTTGCGGAAAGTTGAGTCCTCTTGCGGCGTGATGTGGATGCCCTCGGTAATACATGTGTGCATATTGAAAAGCAAAAATAGTATGAACCAATAACCACGATCCCAAAATCGTAATGGTAGTAATGACCAAATGCAGAATAAGCACGATGGGGGAAAGTGATGACTTATTCAGGTTTAATAAAAAAATTAAGGCAAAAACGCTGACGCATGCTGCCATGATGATTAAGGTATAAATGGTAAGGCGCCCCGTATATTGCTTTTTTGCAAAAGCCTGCATGTGTTCTGGGTTCGCCAGCGCGGTCATCATCCACCACGCTAAAAATAAAAAGCTCACTAAACCGGCATTTAAAGCACAGAGCGCGCGCGTGGCGACATGCAATGACCCCGGTAAAATAAGAAAGAGCAGGGCAGCAATGGCAAGTGACATCAGCAGCCTGGCACGGGCATCTAAAAAGTGTAATACGTAAAAGGGGAGCGTCATAGGCGTGGTCTGTAATGAGGGATGACTATAATGAGTATAATATAATCATTTTTAGGTTCTGTCCCTAAAGTGCCTGCGTGGCGCCTAACTGCGTTAAACATGGCTTAAAAATCCTCATGTACTATGTGTGCACTCCGATTTTTTCACCATTTTTGCCTTGTTATCCACCACGATTGTATCTTTAGGGATAGAACCTCTTTAAAGGATATTCTATGCCTCTGTCTCTGATTCAAGAAATCGCCATCAGCATCATTCCCATTTTATTTGCCATCACCTTGCACGAAGTGGCCCATGGTTGGGTAGCCAATCAATTGGGCGATCCCACGGCACGTCTGTTGGGGCGTTTAAGCATTAATCCAATTAAGCATATCGATCTGGTCGGTACCATTTTGGTACCAGCGCTGTTGATAACATTGGGAGGCTTTATTTTTGGATGGGCCAAACCCGTCCCGGTGGCATGGAAAAATTTAAAAAACCCGCGTCGCGATATGGCATTGGTGGCGGCAGCCGGACCCATTTCTAATTTCATCATGGCCTGTATTTGGGCCTTATTATTTAATTGGGCACTGCATTCTCAGCCTGCGCCGATTAATTTTGCTTTTGCTTTATTGGTGATGAGCAAAGTGGGGGTGGTGATTAATATTGTCTTAATGGTGTTAAATTTTCTGCCTTTTCCACCTTTGGATGGCAGCCGTATCTTCGGGAGTTTTTTGCCAAGAAAGCTTGCGTATTATTACGATCGCATTGAACCCTATGGCTTTTTTATTTTATTGATTTTGATGACGACGGGTGTATTGGGAATGATAATGGATCCCTTTATTCAGTTTTTCGTTGCGCAATTGATTTAATAATGCATCTTCAATCTTTGATTCTTTTTAAGGCTATTAAGGCTGATTTTTGAACTTAATAGTCTTTATAAAGCCTGTTATTGACAATGGCCTTTATAGCGACTATTATTCACATTAATCAACCTTAATCGCTTTAATTGAAACCAATGACGCTTTACTTTAAAACCAATCAAGAACTTGAGCACCTTATCGGCGAGCGGGTGAAGGCCGCGAGACTTTCCGCCAACATGAGCCAGCAAGCCGTTTCTATAAAAGGGGGCGTTTCTTTAACCGCTTTAAAAAACCTTGAGTCAGGCAAAGGCTGCACTTTAGCCACATTGGTGGCCACCCTACGCGCTATCGAACAATTGGATGCTTTGTCACAATTTTTACCCGAACTCCCACTCAGCCCCATTCTGTTGCGTCAATTAAAAAAAGAACGGCAACGTGCAGGAAAACAAAATGTTAAACGCGATTGAAGTGCACATTTGGAATCAGCTCGTGGGCGTGTTAAGCCTCAATGAGCAAACCGTTTATTTTGAATATGCGCCTGAATTTATTAGAAGCGGTATTGCGCTTTCTCCATTGATGATGGCGCTACCCAATCCTAAACAAATAAAAATATATTCTTTTCCGGCCTTGGCTAAGCAAACCTATTATGGCTTGCCGGGTTTAATGGCCGATCATTTACCTGATCGATTTGGTAATGTGTTGATTGATGCCTATATGGCGTCCAAAGGGGTAGATAAGCGCACGCTGACGCCGCTTGACAGACTGGCCTATATGGGGCAGCGATCGATGGGCGCATTGGAATTTAAACCCATGTTAGCGCATTTTAAAGAAAGTAAATTGCCTTTAGAAATGAGTGCACTCGTTGCAACAGCACGACGCATTATCAGCGGAAATTTTTCTTATGATAAAGAAACCAAAAATACCTTAATGCAAATGATTCGAGTCGGGACTTCAGCAGGTGGGGCCAGAGCCAAGGCAGTGATTGCCTTGCATCCCAAAACCAATCAAGTTTTGAGTGGTGAATTCAATACAGAAGAAGGTTATGAGCATTGGTTATTAAAATTTGATGGCATGCAGCAGGATGAAAACTTAGGGTACCCGCAAACCTTTGGTCGAATTGAGTATGCCTATTATTTAATGGCCAAAGCCTGTGGTATCAATATGATGCCTTGCCGTTTGTTAGAAGAAAATGGACGGGCGCATTTTATGACAAAACGCTTTGATCGTGATGGCAATAAAAAGATTCACATGCAAACCTTGTGTGCGATGTATCATCTTGATTTTAATATGCCCAATGCCCACAGCTATCAGCAATTTTTTAGGGTAATCAATGCATTAAAAATTGGTCACGAAGCAGTGACAGAAGCCTATCGCAGAATGGTTTTTAATGTGATGGCGTGTAATTGTGATGATCATACAAAAAATCACGCATTCTTATTACGAGAAGCAGGAAAATGGGAATTGTCACCGGCATACGATCTTTCATATGCTTATAACCCAGAAGGTCAATGGACGCATGCCCATCAACTCTCCGTAAATGGAAAATTTAAAAACATCACACGTGAAGATTTACTGGCTGAGGGGCAGGGCATTCAGATAAAGAGAGCGAACGAGATTATCGATGAAGTGCAGTCGGTGATTCGGGACTTTCCGCGTTATGCAAAAGAAGCCAATGTATCGGATGCGAGTATTCAAGAAATTCAAAAAAACCAGCTCTTGTTTTAAATGAACGTGGAAAAGTTGGGATGGTATTTAACGGGTGAAAATTCGATTATTTGATAAGAAGCCAATTTTTCAATATGAAATGGATCGTTTTGTAAGGCTTGTTCTAATGTTTCCTGACTGGTTAATTGCGAAATAAGCACACCGCCTGTCCTGGGATTTTGAGGCCCAGAAGCAATAAGGTAATTTTTTTGATAACACGCATCAAGAAAGGCACGATGTGCCACAAGATGCTGATCAATCAACTCAATTTCTTTTGTATAGGTAACCAGTACAATAAACATAGCCAATACGCTTATATAAAAAGATGTTTGTGATAAGCATAATACACGCCAGAAGCACATCTGGAAATTTCAGATAACAATTGCAGATAAACAGAAGATAACTGTCATTATCATCACATGAAAAAACACGCGAGGCAGGATGATTGAAGCGCTTTTATTTGGTGGCATTCTGGCGTTTGGTTTGATTATGCCCCTAGGCGTGCAGAATATTTTTATTTTTAATCAGGGTGCAACGCAAAAACATTTCTATCATGCTCTACCCAGCGTGATAACAGCTGCGTTATGTGATTCAACTTTAATATTGTTGGCCATAGGCGGGGTCTCGGCTGTGGTGTTTGAATTGCCTTGGGTCAAGATAGCGATATACGTGATGGGATTTTGCTTTTTGAGCTATATGGGGTGGATCACTTGGCATTACAAACCAAAAAAATTAAAAGAAGGGCACAAGCCTTATAAGGCTAAAAAACAAATTGCTTTTGCCGCCTCTGTTTCTTTATTAAACCCCCATGCTTATGTTGACACGATTGGGGTGATTGGGACCAACTCTTTAAACTTTGATGGAAATGAAAAAATAGCCTACACCTTCGCCTGCATCGGTGTGTCTGTTTTATGGTTTTGTTGCTTAGCTGTTGCGGGACATTATTTACATAAACTAGACAAAAAAGGGGCTGGTTTAGCGCTGTTGAATAAACTCTCTGCGCTTATTTCATGGGGTGTGGCTTTGTACTTGGGGCGTTGCTTAATGGCTTGGGCCGGTTTTATCTAGAGCGTGTCCTCATGACTACTATCTCGGCCGTAACGTCCTAAATTTGCATTGGCTTGTACCGTATTTCTACGAATATTTTCATTCAGATTAAATCGTTAGAATAGTGTCTTCATCATTTCTGCGATTGAATCATGAACAGCAAACTTTTGTTTTTCAGTTGTATTCTCATTCTTATTTTGAATACGCTCTGCCAGGCAGACAGTCCTTGTATGCCCAATATGCCGGCATCTGAAAAATGGACGCAAGGGGAGTATGGCAGCCATTTTATCAATGCCCTAAATCATTGGAAAAAACATGGCGCTGAATTCCCAGAATTAAACAGTTTTGAATCGTACCTTTGCGCCGCTTACCATTTTACACATCAACCGATTCCAGGAACCCTTCAGTCTATTGCAGCCAATGGAGACCACTTATTTTACAATCCAAATACCAATACTTTCGCTGCGACAAATGAAAAAGGGGTGCCTCGCACTTTCTTTAAGCCAAGTGAAAAAATTAATTATTGGTATAAACAATGAATGGGGCTTTAAAAGTAAATGTTTTTTTGAGGTGTTTCATCCTATGCATATTCGTACAATTTTATTGATGACAATGGCTTTATTTTTGATGGGTGGCTGCGCTTACAGGGGCATTCCACCAGGTGCCATAGAGCCATTTCCTGTCACGTATCAATCCCTTCCTAAAGATCCTTATCTGGCACATAAACTGACCGTTATGACGCCTGCCGCTTGGAACGATAAAATGAGCAAGCGTGAAGTAGACAACAGAAATTTGACTATTGCGGTTGCCAATGCTTTAAAGCGGGCCGGTTTTTTTGCAGATAATAAGCCAATGTACCGTGTAGAGGCGACGTTGCTTGAAATAGAATATCCATACTCATTCACTAAATTCATTGCAATAAGCAAAATTAGATACCGATTGATTGATAACGTTTCTGGAAAGATTGGGTATGATGAAGTTTTAACCCTTTCTGGCAGCATTGGTCGCTTTGAAGCTTTTGGTAATAACCAGGTTTTATCTCTGATCACAGAGCGTGCAATGCGCGAAAATATTACGCATTTTATTAAGCTGTTGTCGATTAAAAACAAACCTGATTTATCCTGATTTTATAAGAGAATAAAATGAAATTTGAACGCATTGTTTTATGGGTGACGATTTTAAGTCTGTTAGGCTGCGCGTTCAAGGATGGGCAAGATCAATATAACTTTAATGATGTCGGGCAAAGCACGATTGTTGAGTTTGGCACTGTGATTGCCGTGCGAAAAGTAAAGATCACAGGTCGCAATACTGGGGCAGGGGGATTGCTTGGGGGATCAGCAGGCATGATTGCAGGCGGAAATGATTCTACTGCAGCGCTTGTGGGGGCCGTTGTGGGCGCTGTGGCGGGTTTTACTGCAGAACAAGCCATAGCCAATAATGAAAAAGGCATAGAGTACACCCTTACCAAAGCGGACGGGCGCACCATCATGTTGGTGCAAAATTTAAAAGAAGAAGATGTGATATTCTCAATTGGGCAACGGGTTATGATTCAAACCTCAGGCTCATACCAACGGGTGCTGTCTGTTGCACATTTGCCTAAAGCCATTAAGGCCTCATAAATACGCCTTTTTTTATATAAAATTTAAATGCGAATTAAGCGCTAGATGAGCGTTTTTCAAAATAGATTGCTTGCCTTTTTCTGCACTCTGGCAAAGGGGGGCGTCTGTCAGGCTCGGCGTTTTGGCCGGCCTAGACTGGCGGGGGGTGTTTGCCAAAGGATAACATCACACCCTTCTTGCTCATTTTAGAAACAACCTCCGCTTGTTGCGTGCTCAAGGCAGCACGCAACAAGCACCCCCTTTATCAGGGGGACGAAAGGCAAGCTCTTAATTCGCATTTAAGATGATTCATTACAAAATTACGGGCGATTTTGGAATGAATACGCTGGTGTCACTTCTGTTTCCTCAAATAGTTTTAAAATAGCCCCCAAATTCCCTTCTCCTCTCATGAAAGATATGCGCTGATTTTCGGTAATCGCATTTGTGATGAGCGCATCAAGCGCTTGAATTAACGGCGTATTGTCAGAATTTCTGCCTTTTTGTTGTTCGATGCACTTTTCAATCCATTTCTCTAACGCGAACGTAGCACGGCTTGCGATGCTCATCTTATCGCTTCGATTGCTAAAGGCGATCGTGAACACGTTATAGCCACTGGCATTGCTTTCGTAATGGGTGCGTTGTTTTTGAATTTTATCTAATAATATAAGCGCTTTAATAAAATGAAAGTTTATATTTGTAGGGAGAAGTTTTTTGACTGCGTTAACGAGAGGGGACTCTGGTAAATCGGAATGCATTTTTTGTCGATAGCCAGGATGTGATAAAAAAGCTCTTGTAAAGAATAAGTCTGAGCCTAGTATGACATGCTTGAGCAGGGAAGCCAGAGAAGCTTCATCAATGTTCTGAGGGTTTGTGGGCTCATATTTTAACAAGGCATTGGCTGTGTCGTATCGCTTGGTATCAAGTGCATAGTGGATAGGCTTTTTATGCATACATAATTGTTGAGACAAGATCGCCATGTCTGTTGTGTTTTCTGAAAATGCAGAAAATATTGACATGTTTTGTGTCGAAACGATGTGAATAATGGGGATTTTAGTATTGCCAAGCGATTGGTTCTCTAGAACAGCGTCAATAGGGAGCAAACTAGTGACTGAAGCGCTTGAATCCGCTTTGGCACCATGTTTTAACAAAAGTGTGATTGCCGTTGCGTTACCTTGCATTGCCGCAACCGCCAAGGGGGTTAGCTTATAGAAAGATGATGCTGCATTGATTTTACCTTTAACGCGGGTATCCCCGAGCAAGATGGCAAGTGAGGCATTGTCTTGCATTGATAAGGCATGAAAGAGGGGAGAAATGCCCGCGTTTGATTTTTCTCTGGGATCCAGCATGGGTAATTCTACTAAGACCTCTCTTAATTTGTCTGGCCTTTTTAAAAGGATGCTGGCATGCAATAAATTATGTCCTGTTTTTTTAGAGGTCTTGGTGAGATCGGCGCCACATTTTTTCAGAAATGTGAGTGAAAAGTTTTCCTCTATGATTTTGCGCAGACCACTTTTTCCTTCGTGATTTATCTCAGTTAAAAAATAATGAAATTTCACCAAATAGGGAGTAATAAAATCGGCATTATGATTTCTCATTGCAGCCATAAAAATACATTGAAGGACTGTGTTCTTGTGCTTCGCTGGATTCTCTGGGTCGGATGAGGTGGTAATTAATTTACGCAACAAATCTTTAATGTATTGCAGTTCGTCGCCTTCTTCATTTTTAGATAAATACACGAATATGTCATTAATCGTTTTGATTTCATGCTTAAGGATAAACTTCAGAAACTTTTCGGAAATGCCAGTGCTTAAATCCTGCGCTGCTAGGTAAATTAAGCCATCTTGAAGGTTTTGCGTTAAGTTTTGGATGAGCGCTTTTTGTGTTTCCGAATCAATTTTTGTTTGTTTTATATCAACCTTTATTGCTTCACAGAGAGATAAAACATTTAGCATGCCCGCTAAACTTTCACCTTTTAGAAAAAGCGTGACGAATTGACTAAAAAAATCCGGAAGATAGCGCGTTATTTTTTCATCGCTTAGGAAGCGTTTGAAGCCATCAAGTGGATCGCTTGCGCCGTATAGCGCATGATTTTCTTTCGGTTTGTAGTTAAGGATTTCGATGCAATGCGTTAAGGATAAGTTTCTGTTGCAAATTTCTTTAAAAATAAGCTGATTTTTTAAAAACTCAGAAATGGGGGTTCTGCCGGTGTTGGAATGGATTTCTTCAAGCGCCATCAGTTTTAAAGTTTCCACGTCAGGGGAATCGTCAAAAGCATTCGTGATGGCGGCCCAATCAATGCCTCTGTTGGCAAAGGCGTTCTTTTCATTTTGGCGCTTTGCTTCCTTAATTTTTTCTTGAGCGTACTGCTTCACTGTCTGATGACAAAATATTTTCCAATCGGATTCAGTATATTCTTGTGTTTCACTTGCGCTTATTTTTGTCGCAAAATGCTGCAAAAGCTCAGTGAATATCTTTTTAAGGATTTGCTCTTCAGGGGGTAATGGATTAAAAGTGCTTAATGATTTAAATATGAGAAGCAGGTTGCTTTTTTCCGCATTGAAGGCTGTGAGCACAGATCCAGTCCAGGTAAAGTGACATAATTCAGAATTGAGTAAATTATTAAACGAGCTGACTTTTATCTGGTCAGCGAGCGTTTCAATGAGCGAATTAAAAAAAGCCTTTGATTTTTTAGACGAGGCTGTTTGTAATGCATTTTGCTCGATATCAATCTGCCCCTGGATAAAACGCACTATCTCGACTTTTCTTGAGTCGGGCGATTTTTGATACGTTTCCCAGCTTGGTTTTAATGCGTTGGGTGCACTTTTAGGGAATGAATGCGTTTTAATGCAATCGCGCCAGTGATCATAAAGTGCCATTTTTTCGGCAGCAGTGGTCAATTTATCAAACTGATTTTGCAGTTCATGCATGAATGCGTAAGAAAATTCAAAATCGATCAGATAATGTATGATGGTTGATTCATTTAGGTCATGAAAGTACTCGCGTAATTGTTTTTTTGATTGTCCGTGTAGGGCGTTTAGCAAATCGCCGGGGGTCTGTAATAAGGCGGGTGAGAAGTTTTCTGGGACAGCCGCTTTGTCATAGTTGAAATTAAATTGCATCACATCGATTAATTGATTTACGTCTCTGGGCATGATAGACCTACAGTGATTGATATTGTTTTTTTGTATTTTACATAAAATAAGTTAGCTGTAAACAAAAAAAGCGCCGCAGGGGCGCTTTTTTTGTAAGGAAAGCGACTTATTTGTGTGCCATTTCAGCTGTGAATTCGGTTGGATATTTATGCATGGCGCCGCTTGCGTAATCAACAATAAACGTGGGCCAGAAGAAAATATCCCACAGAGAGACATAATTAAAATTCTGTGGGATCGTGCCAGAATAAGGGTGGTAACCCTCTTTCACACAACTCACAGTAAGTGGCCCATTCCCTCTGTTTAGAGTGAGGACACCTGGGTTTGAATGGAGCACGTATCGCGTGCCTTCAGCATCAGTAAAGCTACACTTTGGGGGACCGTATATCGGTGCCTGCGAGGTTTCATCCAGCATCTTAACGTCAAGCGTTTGGCTGGTTCCTGAAAATACGGTGGCACAGCCTGAAACGATGGCCCCACTTATCATGGGGATGGTTTTTAAAGTTATTTTTTTCATTTGGAACTTCCCGTAACGACAAAACACAAGGAGTTGAAGAAATGCCAGCTCGGAAAGCGGGCTGTTTTTTATACTAGTCCTTTATTGTAGATGCCGCAAGATGCAAGCGTGCGTTGATATTTTATTTTAAAATTTCAACTATCTTGCGTAACAGCAATGATCTTGTGCTTGTGTTGCGCCAAACCAATGCAATGGTGCGACTGGGGACGGGGCGTGAAAATGGAATATAGGCAATGTTTTTGTCTTTTTTATCTATCGCCAATTCTGGAATTAAGGTAATGGCGCCGTTACTGATAACCATCTGCCGTAAGGTTTCTAGGCTGGTAGCGCGAAAATCAATGCTTTCTTTTGCGTTGGCCAGTTTACACAACTGTAATACCTGCTCACGCATGCAATGGCCATCTTCTAATAATAAAATCTCATATTCAGATAATGCGTTGAGGCTCGCTTTGGCTTTTTTTGCCAAAGCATGGTCTTTGGGGGTTGCCAAATAAAAGGGCTCTTCAAAAATAATTTCACTTTGTAAAAAATCGTTTTCATTTTCCGTAATTGGCAAAGCCAAAAAAGCGGCGTCTAACGTGCCTTCTTCCAGTGAATACAATAATTCTTTTGTCTTATTTTCTATTAACAGAAGTTTCAATTTTGGAAATTTATTTTTTAATTTTGGCACCACGCGCGGAAAATAATACGGCGCAAGGCTAGGAAATACCCCAAGCTTTAAAACACCCCCAAACGGATCCTTAAAGTTTTGTGCCGTATCACGCAAATCTGTAGCGGCTTCCAATACTTTTTTGGCTTGCTTCACCACAGCTTCACCCGCTTGAGTCAAGAAGACTTGTTTGTGGCTGCGTTCAAAAATCTCAATACCCAGTTCTTCTTCAAGCTTTTTTATTTGCATGCTGAGCGTGGGTTGACTGATGAAGGCGGCTTTGGCTGCATCGCCAAAATGGCGGTGTTCAGCCAATAATGTGATGTATTTCAGATCTTTTAAGTTCATCTTTGCAATAGGTTTTATCGATTGATACTTGTAGTATACAAGAATTTTATCAATCTAATAGAGAAAAGGGCCTTTGCTTGGCAGTATTCATGAGCGGGGCAGCGGGGGGCCCGTTGTGGGCGATCGTGTTAATGCGGATCAGCCATGCGGTTTAGGGTTCCCATTACAAATGCTGAGATTACAAAAGTCATGTGAACCAAAGCAAACCACATGAGTTTTGTGTTATCCACGTGCTCGGCATTCATAAAGACTTGTAATAAATGAATGGAAGAAATCGCAACGATCGATGTGGCCAGTTTAACTTTTAGACTGTTGGCATCGAGTGTGGTCAGCCATTCTAAGTTTTCATCTTTCTTAAAGCGGGAAATAAAGTTTTCATAACCACTTAACATCACCATTAATACCAGGCTGCCTACCAGTGCAAAATCTATCAAACCCAGAACCAGCAATACCAAATCGGTTTCAGCCATGGTGAAAAGTTGTGGTAATGCAATCAGTGCGTCATGCAAAAAACGGGCGGTTAGAATCAGTAAAGCTAAACTCAGGCCAAAATAGATGGGTGCCAAGATCCAACGAGAGGCAAGCATTATTTTGGCAAGGTTCATGATGTGGCTCATAAAAAATATTTCAGGAATCATCGCTTAATTGCGGCAATTTAGTCAATAAACTACATTAAGGGCAGGTATTGAGCCATGCAAAATGCACACTTTATTAGGCAGCGCAGACAGTAGATTGAGTTGAGGCTTCGAAACCCAACATCATATTTTGTATTTTTGACTCGTTCATCAAAGACATGCCCTAAATGCGCCCCACATGAAGTGCAGCTGACTTCAATGCGAATCATGCCATGTGACAAATCTTTTTCTTTTTTCACTGCATCGACAGAGGCTTCATCCCAAAAACTGGGCCAACCGGTACCAGAGTCAAACTTGGTATCCGATTTGAATAATTCACGATCGCAGTGGGCGCAATGATAGCTTTTTCCCGTCGAACGCCCTGAGCCTGCGAAGGGCCGGGGCGAAGCCGGGCGCGCCGCAGTGGGTGGAGCATGAAAAACAATCCCAAAGCAGATTTGGTTATTGATGCCTTACTGATGGCTATTTGGCGACGAAAACCAAAATCACGGGTATTGGTGCATTCTGAGAAAGGGGTTCAATACACGAGCGCAGATTGGCGAAAATTTTTGAATGCAAATAACCTTGAAGCGAGTATGAGTCGCCGTGGAAACTGCCATGACAACGCTGTAGCCGAAAGCTTTTTTTCATGCTTGAAAACAGAACGTATCAAAAAGAAGAGATTCAAAACGAGGGAGGAAGCACGGGGAGAAATTTTTGATTATATAGCGTTATTTTATAATCCACGCCGGCGCCACAGTAATAATGGTGGGATTGCCCCGATGGAGTTTGAAAGACGGTATTTTGAGAAGCTTTTAAGTGTCTAGAAAACTAGGGCCTTGCCAGGTCTTTATGTTTAATTATGTGAGGATCTCTCCGACCCCATCCTACAAAACTGGGTTCGGCTTTTCCTCTAGTTCCTTTTGCATCTCCAGACAATAACGTGCTTGAGGGGTGATAAGGAGTCGCTTAACGCCTATTGGTTCTCCTGTCACCTGACAATACCCATAAGTATGCGCTTGGATCCGTTGTAAAGCGTCTTCCACTTCGCGCTTTATTTTACCTTCATGTGCTTGGTATGAATAATCATTAAAATGCAATGCCTCTAGAGTACCTTGGTCGAGAAGATCAATTTCATGCGTTTGATCTTCTGTCAGGCTTAACGACATAGCCTTTTCTTTTTCAAGAATGCTGTCAAGCAGATCATTTAGTTTTTTTTCAAAATAACGAATCATGTCGTGCGACATATAATCGGGATCTTGTAAAGGATTGTAGTCAGGGGGAAGGGTAATATCCGGCATATAACGATCCTTTCGTATTGGCTTTACGATAAGCAATAAAAATTGAGATTTTTAAAAATTAAAAAATGAATTTTTCATCGCCCATTGTCGCTGACTACGACAAATAGATAATTTAATGGTTCATTTCGCTTGATTAGTATTGTTTTTTTAGACCGAGATCCCGTTGAAGCGCTTTCAGGTTTTGTTTCGTTTGATCTCAACTATACATTTTTAAATTTACATTTTGCTGAAGCAAAAAGTACTGTAGGTTGGGTTTTGAAGACTCAAACCCAACCTACAAATAAACGCTGATTTTTATGGCAATGTGATTGGATTGGAAGAAAAAATCAGTTAAAACGGCTATTGAAAGGGTGCACGCGCAGCTTTATTTTCATTAGTTTTAAAAGATATAAGCGTAGAGTGAATACAATAGATATTTAAAAATAGAGTGTATCCATGCCTATAAGCGAAACCCCAGACGATAAAAAAGACACCGCCACTGTTATCACAGTAGCGAAGAAACCAAAATTTGAGCCAGATCTCCTAAAAGGCGTAATGCGTGCTTTTCCCCCCCTGGCTGTGGTGATTTTGCCTTTTATGGCTATTCAAGGCATCGCACGTTTGATTGCAAATCGTTTCAAAAAAAATGCGATTGAAAAGGGGCGGGTGCCAGAAGGCCTAGAAGTGAAAAAAGATTCTGCCGCACAGACGCCGAGCTATCCCTCCGATTCTAAAGAAGCGCAGCAAATCATTGACGGGCTCGCAAAACTGATAGAAACCCAGTCAAAAATACTGGCATTGCAAGCCTCTCAAGCAAGCGAAAACACAAAACCGGCCGCTGATCGGCCGCAACAGGCAAAGCAACATAAATCAAGCCGTGCTGCTTATAAGGAGGGATATGCCATGGGTTTGCTAAGCAGTGCCCCTTCGACGCCCACAAAAGAACCCACCGCCTCAAACACCCCAAAACCTCGACCCTCTTGAGTGCGGATGGATTTCTGCTAAAGATAATTTATGAACGGTCGGTTTGGTTTGTGGCGTACTCACAAACATTTTTATAATAACAACGCTTTATCTATTACAACAGACCGCACTAGGCGGTCTGTTTTATCTTATTGCCGAAAAATTAATCGGACATCAAAATTATGGCCTCTTGATCGCGATGTTTGCATTATCTGAACCCGTGTTAATGTTTTTATTCGGCACGCGGCTTGCCAAAAAAAATTATAAAATTCGTCAAAATTATCTTGATAATAAGAAAAATGCTTACTTGCTGCTTATGTTCATTGATTGTGTGTTGATGTTTGCATTCGGAGCGACGTTTTTAATAAATGTTTATATAGGTCTTTTTGTCTATGCTATGTGGGCATTTTTTTCGCTTTCTTGCCGGATTTATCGACAAAGGTTTACGCGGAATTACGCTGAGTTTAATAAAATACCGTTTCAGCGTTTGGTTGCCGTGACGAATTTCCTCACAAGAGGCGCACCCTTATTGGCGCCATTGGTGCTGATTCTTTTTGAGCAGCAGGATTGGTTTGTATATTTAGGTTGTGCTTTCGTTATGACCATTGCGGCTTCATCTGCTTTCTATTTTTCATACAAGCGGATTTGGCGAAATAATACATTAAGCATGCCCAGCACGAAAAAAATGAATTCAAGCCTGAGCAACCCCAATATGAGTAATGCTTGGGCAAAATGGCATGTTATTAATTAATAGAATAAGTGCAGTAGTGCAATCAAAGTTTGATTCAAGTCGCTTTTCAGAAGCAGAAACACGAGCACAAACATATGGAAGATTGGGCGGCATTGTTTCCGTTAGCACGCGTCTTCGCGCCTTTATCAGCAATCCGGTACGGTTTAACAATAAAATGCTGACGTTAAAAAAATTACCCAAAGCTATTTATATTAATCCGCCAAAAACGGTTTTACTTTCCGTTGCAGAGCAAGTGGCCATTATGGCTTAATAATCACGAGCTGATTTCTTCTAATAACTAGGGCAGGCCCCTGTGCCTGCCCTTTTCCTGACTTATTAAACAAAGCCGTGGATTGGAGTGCTGCTACGCCTGGAGGCAAGCACCAATTGATTAGAGTCTCTGTTGCTTCACAAGGCCGCGCTTTAACAATATTTGAAGCCATCTGTACCGATAAAACTTATAACTGCAAAACAGCCCATCAAGTTTTTTTAGCGCAGTTGAAATTTGTTTTACCACAAAATTGTAAGCCTATTATTGTCACTGATGCTGATTTTACAAACACATTTTTGAGTTGCCATTCCTATTTTTAACCCCTAGAGTGACTGTTCTTCCTATCAGGCAGATAGGGAGCTTATGTTTTTTCATCAGGAGTAAAGATCATGGAAATAGCAAAGTTGGATCTTTCAAGTCGTGAAACTCAAATTTTTGATGCCTACACCGATCTATTATCAAAATTTGAAGATATGGCGTGCCGGTTTAATTTGTCGCGTATTCACAAACATTTTGATATGGAATCTGATGAAGTATTACATGAAAAAATTGGCAAGGAAAAAACGAATATTAAGTGTTAGTGTGATGAAAAGAACACCGCTACCCAAAATGCGTTTATATCTCAACGGCGCGTTACAAAAATGGGAGGTTTGTCGGGTAGCGGATGTTCTGATGATTCAATAAATGAAGTTGTTTTTTACAATAACAATGCTTTATTTATTACAACAGACCGCACTAGGCGGTCTGTTTTATCTTATTGCCGCCAAATGAATCAGACATCAACATTATGCCCTCTTGATTGCGCTGTTTGCATTATCTGAACCTGTGTTGATGTTTGCATTCGGAGCGATGCTAAAAAAATTACCCGAAGCTGTTTATATTAATCCGCCAAAAACGGTTTCAATTTCCGTTGCAGAGCAAGAGGCCATTATGGCTTAATAATCGCTTCCTAAAAACTTAGGCACCTTTGTCTCATTTCCCCTGACACATTCCGTTATAGCCAATATAAAAATTTATGGATAATTAAATGAATCAGCCCCACCTTTTGCCAGTTGAGTGTGATAACAAAAGTGGCATATCAATGTTGCGCTTGTTTACCTTGGCTTTTTTGGTCGGAATAATTACCGGATTAGGATCAATTGCGTTTCGGTATTTAGTAAACCTTGTCGCCCATTTTGCATTTTCAGGGAAAATAGTGTTTCAGCTTGATGCAAATACTTATATTCCACAGAGTGTATGGGGAGCGGGGGTCATTTTGGTTCCTGTATTAGGCGCGTTATTGGTCACTTTTCTGACAGAAAAACTTGCGCCTGAGGCGAAAGGGCATGGCGTCTCGGAGGTATTGTATGCCATTCATTATAAAGAAGGGATCATTCGTCCAATTGTGGCAATCGTAAAATCACTGGCTTCAGCCATTTCAATCGGAACAGGGGGGGCAGTGGGTAGAGAAGGCCCCATTGTTCAAATTGGCGCAGCTTTTGGGGCCACTTTGGGGCAGATCATTCAGATGCATGCCTCCCAAAGGATTATTTTAATTGCAGCCGGTGCTGGGGCAGGGATTGCGGCGATATTTAATTCACCTTTTGCCGGCGTGACATTTTCCATTGAGTTAATCTTAGTTTCTATCAATGCTATCAGTGTCGCTTTGGTTACAATTGCGGTGATCACCGCCACAGTTTTATCTTATATATTTGTGGGCACGGATCCTGCTTTTATTGTGAATGTCATCACTCAAAAACAAAATTACCCACAAATGATATTGAGTTTATTGTTATTTATTCCTTTCGGAGTGTTAATTGGATTCGTTTCTTTTGCTTTTATTTATGTGCTTTATTGGCTCGAAGACTTTTTTAAAAAATTGATAAAGAATCATTATTTACGCCATGCCTTTGGCATGTTTATCGTGGGAATAGTTTTTTATTTATTGATGGTTTTTTACGGGCAATATTATACTGCTGGGGTGGGGGATGCGACGCTTCAAGATATTTTTAACCATTTAATTGAAAATCCATGCTTTTTACTTTTATTATTTACGGCAAAACTGCTGGCCACTTGTTTAACTTTGGGAACAGGTGGGTCGGGTGGCATTTTCTCTCCTTCATTATTTTTAGGTGCAACATGTGGGGCTTTTTATGCTGCCGGAGTTCATTATTTCTTTCCCAGCCTGAGTATTGATCCCACAGTTTTTGTGTTGGCAGGCATGGCGGGTGTAGTGGGCGGGGCGACAAGTGCCTTTATTACAGCGATTGTCATGATAGCTGAGATAACGCAAGATTATAATAGTCTTTTGCCGATGATGATGACGGCTGCGCTTGCTTATTTTGTTAGGGCTCATTTTAGCCCTGAAAGCATTTATACACTAAAGGTATTTCGTCGAGGCTATTCTTTACCGCAAGGCTTACAAGCCAATGGTTTAAGATGATAAAAATATTTTAAATTCGCTTCGAAATGTTTTTGAGGCTGAAGGGGGTCGCGTTTTATTTGCTGCTAATGATCAAGAAGGACTTGCTGTTTTAGATGCTCAGCCTATCGATGTGATTATTTTGGATATGCGCATATCAGAAAGAGACGTCGCTTCATTAGTTAAAGATTGTGGGTGAACGTTCCCTCACCCCGCCGTCCCTAATTCAAAATACTATAAATCACATTATGATGTATTTTTTGGCCTGTCCTGTTGCTTTTCTTCTCCATTCAAAATTCCCTGCAATTTGCTTTTGCTGTCGATATCAAAAAAACACTTTTGATACCAATGTAGACTGTTTGCATTTTGCTCTTTTGCTAACGTGATAATAGTCGCTAAATCAGGATGTGTTTCTTGAGCACTGAGAAGCGGCGCTGTCGGCTCTGAATCGTCTGCTTTTTGTAACGTATTTAATTTATTTAATGCAGTGAAGGCCCTTTCCGCGATCGTGATTTTCTTTTCCAATATAGAAAACCAGTTTGTTAAAAATCCCCACCATTTTTGCCATCCTTCATGGATAGGTTTTTTCTCAGCAATATAGTTTTTTAATCCGTTGATGAGGGTTTCAATTTTCGGTTTAGGTTTCATCGCCTGTAAAACGGCGTTGATAGATCCAGCGTCACGGATGGCTTGGATGCATTCTGCTTTGTTGTCTGGATCAGTGGCAAATTGATTTATCGCACGTTCTGCTAATATTTTTGCTGTCGCCATATTCTGATCTGAGTAATGTCTGCGAATATGATCCACGGCTTCTTTTAAGGGTGTTTTTGCTTTGATCAGTGCGGCATCAAAGACGGTACACTTTTGAACAAGCTTGGCGACGGTTGTCTTGCTATTGTGCTGGTTGACCAAATCTAAGGCGGTTTTCCTATCCTTATTGCGAATATCTAGTTTGGCGCCTGAGCGGATTAAAAGCTGTGGCGTCTCCTCCTCACGAAGCCTACCGTCAGGATCCAGGGCGCGCATTAGTGCCGTGTTTAGGAACTCATCTTGAATATCGAGCTGTGCGCCAGCATTGATTAGAAGCTGGGCTATTTCACGGCGCCCAACCGAATGGTTCACAGCCTTAATGAGCGCCGTTCTTCCGTGTTCATCTTGAATATTTAGATCGGCGTTTGCAGCTATTAAACATCTGACTACTTCAATGTGCCCCCTATTTGCGGCGAGCATTAACGCCGTTTCCCCTTTGCTATTTTGGGCATCGAGCTTTGCATCGGCATTAATTAAAAGATCCGCTACCTTAGGGGAGCGGGCCTCCATTAAAGGCGTCGCGCCGCCTGTATATGGTGAGTGATTGACATCGACTTTCTGCGCAATCAGCAGCTCGACAAAGGCTGTCGCATTCTTCGATACAGCATGCGACAGAAAGCTCTGAGCTTCAGGACCTGGGGGACAGATGATGTCATACACATTCACTCCCAGCGCTTCGGGTAATGTGTATGGCGCTAAAGAAGTGATGTGCTTATTGATGAGGTCATTGATGTTGATCTTCACAGACGGGTTAAACTGGTGCTTGCTCCTTATCTCGGTAATACTAAGACCGGCTTTCAATGCAAACAATTTTTCTTTATAAAGGGCCACCAGTGTCGGATCACTTTCCCGTCCCGCTGCCACCTGCTCTCGCAAATATTGCGCAACACGCATTAGCGCTGCATCAGTCGTGAGTAATGCGGCAAGACTTGTCGGACTCTCTTGGTTCAGTGCATGGCGCAAGGCGTCACAATTCACCACTTTATCCATAAAGAACAGCATTAACCAACGGGGGGGTGAGACCAACACTTCTTGATGCACGGCTGGATAATACTTTTTCAAGACCTGCATGATCAGTGGCGTAAGCGCAGGCTCGATAATAGCAAGGTGTTGCCACATCGTTTGATCTTGCCTGATGACATGTATCAACGTCAGGAAAATGGGCAAACTTTCGTGGCTTTCCTGATACAGGCTTAACAGGGCGATCAATTTTTCCGCAAACGTTTCTTCATTGTTCTCTCGCTGAAATGACCGAAAGATCTCAGCCAGTTTTGTAGCAGGCAGTTCTTCCTTTGCCACCGACCCTTGCTGAAAGAGTGCGCTCTGATCACGGATAAAAGAGCATGTGCTTAATTGCTGTTCTAGCTCAGGCAGTGAAAGCTTCGCAGCAAAGAAAATGAGCTCAGTGTGCTTAAGTTGCACAAGGTTGGCCAGCCTGTATTCTCGAGAAAAAAAGGCAGAGACCAGTTTTTTTTCGAGGGTAGCAGGTATAGCCACGCGTTTGACGTCATCATGATGCTCTTCTGGCCTTTGTCTATCAGCACTCAGCAAGAAGAGTGCGATCTTGGCTTCTTCTGAAGTGTTAATCTTGCCGAGGTGCTCGATTGCATGGATTAATAGTGCATCAAATGTTTTCTCTTCCAGGTTTTCCTCTTCCAGGTTTTCCTCTTCCAGGTTGTAGGCAAACTCCAGGATAATTTGAGCGATGCTCATTCGCTGCGCGTTCAGCGCCGTATGCAGAATGGCATCCAGACATGCCTGCATTGTGCTTTCAGGTTTATTTTTACTCAATTGGTTAATCAACGATAGCCCAAATAGAACGCCCTGGAGATTGCCGGCGCCAGCGCATGCTTGCACCCATTCGATACCTTCGCCGTCGAGAGATAAAAAGTCGTCATAGATCTGGTCTAGTTCCTCATCCGACTTTTCTGAAAATGTCGTAGCAGCGTATGCATACGTATCGTCAGAGGGTGGGGTTGTCCAGAACATCGCTTTGCTCAATTTGCGTAAACTGGCGCCCTCATCAAGCCCATGAAGGGCGGTTATATAAATTTGTATGTGTACGGAATTGGTGGATTCTAAGATGGCGCGGGTCAGCGCAGGTAAATCCACACGCTCATGAATGGCCGTCATATAGGTTTGCACCCATGCGATGTTGGCAGATTGTAAGATGGCATGGGTCAGCAGAGATAAGTCCAGCATATCAGGCGTTGCAGTAATCAGGGCTTGTATATCCCCGATATTGTTTGCCGCGATGGCGACGTTTATCTGTTCTAGCCGCTCTAGATGTTTATTTAAATCAAAAGTCACTTACGACACCTTAGTAATGAAAGTTTGAAAGCTTGATTTTTGAACGATACCATAAAAATGGGTCTTTTTATCATACAATACACGCCATAAGCATGGTTTACGTTACGTTGCACCGATCTGAGGAATGATGTCGCAATGGGAATGGGGAAGAGGGGGGCCACTCCATTATTTTTTAGGGATTACTTTTGTAATGGGATTTATTTTTGCTGTTGGTGCGCACATGCATTTCTATCTAAGAGGGGTTTTGTTATTTGTTTTTGGATTAATGTTTGGTTTTGTCGTGAATAGAATAAGTGCAGTAGTGCAATCAAAGTTTGATTCAAGTCGCTTTTCAGAAGCAGAAACACGAGCACAAACATATGGAAGATTGGGCGGCATTGTTTCCGCCAGCACGCGTCTTCGCGCCTTTATCAGCAATCCGGTACGGTTTAACAATAAAATGCTGACGTTAAAAAAATTACCCAAAGCTATTTATATTAATCCGCCAAAAACGGTTTCACTTTCCGTTGCAGAGCAAGTGGCCATTATGGCTTAATAATCACGAGCTGATTTCTTCTAATAACTAGGGCAGGCCCCTGTGCCTGCCCTTTTCCTGACAAAGGGCTTTGTTGAATAAGTCAGGAGAAGCGGAGGTTGTTCTGCATAGCGGAAGAGGCATTCGGATCTGAATCCCTCTCCCGTGTATTCACGGGAGAGGAGCGATGTCCGCTGAGGCTTTGCGAAGCAAGACAACGCGGTGAGGGCGCGCCGCAGGCAATGGTGGGTGTGGCTCAATGCTTATTCAATTTGTCCATAACCATGCGGCTATCATCCATTGCCTTCTTAACACAGAAGGCTTCATTGCCAGCCTCATTAGCGGTTTTGCTCTGGGTATAGAGACCCCCATTATTCACTATTATGTAAACGCCAAAAAACGTTAAACATCCCTCTCCCCAAATCCTCCCAAAAAAATGAACCCATCCATGTCGTCTGCAATTCAACAGGACGACAGGTCTTTGGTGAAGGTGAATGGAATGTCAGACAACATGGCTATATTAAAAAACGCCTATGGAGAAAACTTCATTTAGCCATTAACAGCAAAACACATTTAATTGAAGCTTCCGAATTAACCTCACTTGGTACTCAAGATTGTCAGGGTTTTGATGCGCTGATGAATCAAATTGATAACCCCATCCTTATTAATAAAATGACGATGCTTGGCATGCCAGAAACAATACCTATTTAATGAGTATCTGAATTAAAACAGACCTTTCCCCATCATTGCCTGCGGCGCGCCCTCACCGCCATCTCTATGCTCGCAAAGCCTCACATGAGCTGGCACCTCTCCCGTGAATACACGGGAGAGGGATTCAGATCCGAATGCCTCTTCCACTATGCAGAACAACTTCCGCTTCTTCATGACTTATTCAACAAAGCCGTGGATTGGAGTGCTACTACGCCTGGAGGCAGGCACCAATTGATTAGAGCCTCTGTTGCTTCACAAGGCCGCACTTTAACAATATTTGAAGCCATCTATACCGATAAAACTTATAACTGAAAAACAGCACAGTAGGTTGGGTTGAGGCTTCGAAACCCAACATCACATTGTGTATTTGGGAGTCGTTTGATTTTGATGGCGGTACATATTGAGAGATGATTCTAATTAAAAAGAGTTGCTTGCCATACTGTAGGCGCGTTAAGCCTCTAGTGGCCTGTATCCATACAGGGTCAACAAAGTTCAGTTTTGTATATAGGGTCAAACAGAGATTTCACTCAGCTTGAAAATAAATTGCTCTCTGAAATCTTCGAAGGCATGATGCTTTGTTATTGAAATCATTGAGGGGAATAAAATGGTTAAAGTTTCTTATCAAGCTGTGTTAGAACAATTTCCTCAACTTCCAAACCAATTAGAATCCTTATCTACTACTACGTATCGCCTCCTATATTCAAAGGAAAGACGTTCTATCACAAAGGCTGTCGGTAGCTATTTGGAAACAGAAAATAATGCAGCGCTTCAAATTTTTGAAGAGAATGCGCTTTATCCTAATAATGAAGCTGTGTATGAGAATGAAACCTTAAAAACATCATTAAGCGCCTTACTTGCTCTTATCAATGATCTTCCTGCTCAAACTGACGCGATCAGCTCTCTTATAGAAAAAAATGAGTCTTTAAAGCAGTTCTTAAAAGGATTTTTTTATCGGCAAACAGTGAAGGAGTGGTGTGCTAAATTTATGCCTTTTGTTGCTGGGAAAGGACATAATTTTTCTGAGTGGGATCTTTTGCCAAATAATAATTATAAAAACCTTCTAAGCGAAACGAGAGAAAAATACAAGAAAAGATATGGGGATGAAAATTGGTGGCGACCTCAAGGAAAGGCTGAAAGAGAAAGAGCGGCAAGTGTTTATGCTTGGGATAAAGTGACAGAAAGAGCGCTCTCTCTGATGCTTACACTTGAAAATCGTTACGGTATCCCTTTTAGCGCAGACAAAAAACTCAGCTACTTCAGAGCTGCAGCGGCATCAGGCAATTTGCCGCTGCTTAGAGCAGCGTTTGAAAAGCATTGGAAAATTGATGTCAATGCTGGGAGCCCTTCTTCGCTTTATTTAGCGGCTGGAGAAGCTGCATCTGTTGATGCAACGGTACTTCTTCTTAAACATGGGCGCCTTGTCACTGATGCCTACAGTAAAGATGGCACTGAAACACTATTGACCCTTTGCTGTTGTGCTTTGGGTGTAAACAAACAACCAGATGGGCAACATGCTACAGAAGCACAACAACAAAATGCAGCGAAAGAAAAACGCCCCGATTATCAACGACGCTCTGATCAAGAAAAAATATTTACTCTGCTCATTGATGCGCTTGTTAAAGAGCCAGATAGTGCTAAACGTCAGGCATACTTGAATCAACTCGATACCATGTCATTTTCGGCTTTAATGTGGGCTGCGGCAACGGGCTTGGATCTTTTTGTGAGGAAATTAGTGGACGCAGGTGCCGATGCTTTTGTGGCGAGCAACACTCAAAATCCCGTTACTGCTTTTGAATTGGCTCTTCACTATCGACAAAATGCTATCTTTGAATATTTAGTGAGTCGGTTTACGACTGAGTTAAGAGCTCCGGAGCATAGTGTTGTATTGAGTCGCATTAGGAGAAAAATTGAAGCACCGTTCAATCTAGCTGCGCAGCGTATTTTAACAAAACACAAGCTGCACGTTCCTATAGGAGAAGCGGAACCATCCTCTGCTGAAGAAGCCACAGGCATTACTGAGTTAGAACTTAGCGTACCAGTCGCGCCAAGTTTAACCATTCCCAAAACCCCTCAGGAGGCCCTTTCGAAGGGAAAAGCAGGAATAGCGCAGTGGGTTCAGCTGGAAGGCGATACAAAAGAAGATTTAAATAAAGATCGCGCTGATCTGAGTGGTTTTTTCCGTTCAGGGGCTGCGATCGATGCTGACCCAGCAGATATTGCAAGCGTTGTATGGCGATTTTCAAAAGAATCAGCTGAAAGAGCCACGGATAAGACAGTGGCTGAGTCTAGATTGGCTGCATGGCGTTTTATGGGGTTAACGCTTGAAGAATTACAAGAGGTAACGACAGATAGCGCATTGGATCGTGAAGTGGAACTCATACTAAATAGTATGGCAACCACCCATTTGAGTGCTAAAGGGGATGCGGAGGAATTGCGCTCAATTATTGCAGGGAGCGGTCGTATCCCATTTTTCTATCAAAGATTAAAGGTACAGCTGGAGTGTGCTTTAATTGGTCTTGCCGCTATTACAGGAGGGGCACAAGCAGCTCCCAGTGATTTTCAAAAGAAGCGTGATGCAGCTGTGTCTGGATTAAGTTTTTTACTCAGTTTTGTGCCTTTCGCGGGGCCAGTGTTAACCCAAATCCCTAAAATTGGCACCACTCTTTACGATGCTTATAAAAGCAGTGGTGAAGCCGCCCAGCGAAGAGGTACAGTGAGTGCGGTATTAAAATCTCCTGACGGAATCAGTCGAGTGGTTGACGTGATTGCGCGACGAATGACCGAAACCCTCGAGCATTTTTTATTGCCGGAAAGTAAGCAATTTGATAGTGAAGATAAAGTTACCTATTTGGTCAATATTCTAGTAGGGGCCATCTTGGTACAACTGGGTGAAGGTAGCATAACTGCCACTTTTAGCACGGATATTGCCCAACAACTGGTTGAAGGGGTTTTTAATCAAGATTTTTCAAAGGATAGACCCCCCAGTGCGGTAGCTGCTTTTTTCTCAGGATTAAAGCAATGGTTTAAGGACGGAAAAGAGGCTGCAGCACAAAAAATATTTCAGGAAATAGGGAATCTGGTGAGCGAAAATGGAGCGCTATTTAAGCTATATGAGAAAAGCAAAAAAAATGCAACGGGGCTTCTCGCTTTAAAGGCGAGTATTTTACAATTATGTAGAGATACTGATGAGCCTACGGTGAAAATTGTAGGTTCCATATTAACGCTAATTGATGCTGTCATCGGCTACGAAATAGGAGAGACGCTATCAATTGAAGAGTGGGTAAAAGGTTTAGGGGTATGCCATCGAGTAGAAGGGAGGCCTACTTTTTATTCCAAAGATGGCACAAAACCCTCGTTTGGGTATAGGGAATCAATAACCCTTCAGCCTCCAAGCAGTGCTTGGAAACCTGTTGAATCAATAGGTGTGGCGGCAGATCAATATCTTTCATCATCAAATGATCCTAAAAACGTAGGTACTAATTATATTGCGCGTTATACACCTCCCTCAGAGATCACTGTTTTCCAACGTCATCATGAACGTCAACAGGACATTGATTGTGCGCAAACGGAACAGTTAATTGCGTTCCAAAATTTTGCGATAATGATGGCCTCTTTGATTGCGCCAGCTGATGTGCCGCAAGCAGTGGCTGCGACGACAGAAACGGTAGCCGTGGTGGCGGAAGCAGCAACGGTTACAACCGGGGCAGTAGAAGCCGCAGCAGATATTGAGGCGCCACCCAGTAGCGTTCCTCTGTATCGTTTAAGGAGAGGCAGTTGGGCTGCAGAGACCGCTAAGAATATCAATGAGGGGCGTTCCCCCCAAGAGATTTTGGCAGAGGTGCAACGCTTATCGACAGAGCGCGTGCTTCGAAGGTCAACGCCGAGCTAATCATTTCTTTTCTTATGTTTTGCAAAAATAAAAAACGCCGCACTTTAGCAAGTGCGGCGCTGCAAAGATGTGCCAGCACAGTAGGTTGGGTTGAGGCTTCGAAACCCAACATCACATTGTGTATTTCGGAGTCGTTTGATTTTGATGGCGGTACATTCACTTTAATTCTGTCAAATAGGGTTATGTCAAAACAGCAAGAGAATGGCCATAGTCGAGTTTTTGTCGATATATAAAAGCTGGGATCTATTCTAATGATAGGGCTATTAGATGTTGGGTTTCGAAGCCTCAACCCAACCTACGGTTTGAACGATGTAGGTGCCGGGTTTCGAAGATCAAGCCAACCTACAAGAGTGGTTTTGCGTAAGCGCTTGAAAGAATTGGCTCCCCGAGCAGGACTCGAACCTGCGACCCAATGATTAACAGTCATTTGCTCTACCGGCTGAGCTATCGGGGAATTGAAGAATCGCGATTTAAACAAAGATGTATGTACCCTGTCAACTGCCATTTTAGCAGAAGGGGCCAAAGCCGGAAAATTCTTGCCCAAAGCGGCAATAAATTAAAGATTTTAAAATAAGGCCATGAAATAACCTGTTGATATATATGGCATTACTATCCTGGTATGACCCTTGCTTTAAATAAGCCAAAGTCACTTCTATTGAACTAAAAAATGATCGCAGGGATTGAAAATGTATTCGGTATCCACGAGAGCGCCCTCAAGATAAGAGAGGCGCGTCAGTCCATTTTGGCCAATAACTTGGCCAATGTGGATACCCCAAACTACCAAGCACAAGACTTGGATTTTGCCACGGCTCTGGACGCTTTATCGTCCGTCGACACAGAAGCTTTAAGTGTTTCTGATCGCAATCATATTGCAGAAGACGTGATGAGCTTTGATAGCGAAATATCATTTCGTTCCCCCACGCAAGCTTCGCTTGATGGCAATACCGTGGATGCCGATCGCGAAAAAGCAGAATTTTCGAAAAATGCACTGTCGCATCAGGCCACATTAACTTTTATGAATCATCAAATTCGCACCATGTTAATGGCAATAAGAGGTGAGTAATGAGCAACTTTAATGTGTTTGATGTGGCTGGCAGCGGCATGAGTGCTCAACAAATTCGTTTGAATACCACGGCCAGTAACATTGCCAATGCGGATAGCGTTTCCAGTTCAGAAGGTAAAACGTATCGTGCGCGCGAACCCGTTTTTGCCGCCATGCTCACCGATTCAGAAAATGAGTTTTCTGATCCGCAAGCACAACTTCCTGGCGTGAGTGTTTTGGGCATCGTGGAACGTGGCACGCCCTTACGGGCTGAATACAAACCTGATCATCCTCAAGCAGATAAGGATGGTTATATTCATCTTCCTAACGTCAATATCATGGAAGAAATGGCCAATATGATTTCTGCATCACGATCCTATCAAACCAATGCGGATGTGATGAACACAGCAAAAACATTAATGCAAAAAACAATGATGTTAGGGGAATAAAAATGAGCGAAGTCGCAGGTATTGATAAAAATCCATTACAGGCCTTGGGCTTAAAGCAAGCCACGCGTAAACCACGTAATGAATTGGAACAAGAGGATTTTTTAAAATTGATGGTGGCGCAATTAAAAAATCAAAACCCCACTGAGCCACAAGACAGTGCTGACTTTATGGGGCAAATGGCACAGTTTTCTACTTTAGATAGCATTTCGAATGTGTCTAAAGCCTTAATGGCTTTGTCTGAAAATATGCAAGGCAATAAGACTTTGGAAGCGGCGACCTTAGTGGGTAAAAGTGTGGGCGTTGAAACGGACAAAGGCGTCCTTATGAATAATCATTCGATTCAAGGTTCAATTAATTTAGACACGGGTGTGCAAGATTTAACATTACAAATCAAAAATCAATCAGGTGAATTATTGCGCAGCATGTCGCTGGGGTCGGTGCCTTCAGGCCAAATCGATTTTGCTTGGGATGGCCAATTAGAAAATGGCGAGCAATCACAAGATGGGCTGTATTCCATTTCGGCCATCGCCATGAAAGGTGGAAGATCGCAAAGCATTCCAGTGCAAATTAATTCATTGGTAGAAAGTGTTGTGGTGAATGACGGTAAAGACATTCAATTGAATTTAGCCGGTGTGGGGTTAAAGAGTTTAAACGAAGTGAAATCCGTTTCTACATTTTAGGAGACGATGATGGCTTTTAATACGGGATTAAGTGGACTCACTGCAGCATCGAATAACCTGGATGTGATTGGTAATAATATTGCGAACGCCAGCACAAATGGTTTTAAAAGTTCACGTGCAGAATTTGCGGACGTGTATGCAGCCAGTGGTTTAGGCACGGGGAGCAATGCGATTGGCAGCGGGGTGTTATTGGCCAGCGTTTCGCAGCAATTCTCGCAAGGGACCATTGAATTTACAGAAAACTCTTTGGATTTAGCCGTAAATGGATCGGGGTTTTTTGTGGTGAGCAATAATGGCACGATCGCTTATACAAGATCGGGCGCTTATGGCGTGGATAAAGATGGTTTTATTTCGGATCCAAATGACAATCACTTATATGGTTTTTTAGCGGATTCAACAGGGAATATCACAGGGGCGCAAGGCGATTTACAAATTGCACGTGGGAATTTAGCGCCACTGGCCAGTGATACGATTTCAATGCAATTAAATTTAAATGCTTCGGCGACACCGCCGCTGACTGTGTTTTCGTCAGGGTTTACCCCCACGAATCCACCGGATCCCACCAGTTACACCAGTACGACTTCTACCACAATTTACGACAGTTTGGGTAATTCACATATCTTAACGACCTATTTTGTGAAACAGCCACAACCCAATCAATGGCGTGTTTACAGCGGCGTTGATGGAAGCGATGTGACCCCAACGGCTTCAGCCACGCCTGGGGGGGCACCGCCACAGCCCTATGGTGTGGGCGCGATACCAGCGCCGTTTACTTTGGTTTTTTCTGATACGGGGGCCTTCATTCCCAACGATCCTGCTGTCGCGCCACAATATTATGGGCCGACACCTGTATTGGATACGGTTGGGGCAATGAGTACAGCGGGTAGCTTACCCACCTTAGTGGATAATGACTTAACCATTAATGGCGTGCAAATTGAAGCCGCGGCCGCGGTGACCGATGTGTTTTCGACAAGTGATAAAGCAGGAAGCGCAATCGCGATTACGGCAGCCATCAATGCGTCACGAACTTTGCACGGGGTCACTGCGACAGCCGTACCCGCCGTATTTGATGCCGGGAATTTTACAACCAGTGCTTCGCCCACCACTTTAGCAGCTAACAATTTAACAATTAATGGCACGAGCATCACGGGCGTGATTTCTCTTGCGACCCCCGTCGCCGATTTGGTGGGGTTAATTAACGCGCAATCCGCGCTATCAGGCGTTTCTGCTAGCAATCCATCCGGGACAGATATTGTGTTGACAGCTGTCGATGGTCGAAACATAGAGATACAAACGGATGGTGCCGCAGCCAATAACGCAGCCTTTGCAAACTTTAGCCTTTCGGGTGGCGCAGCCTTAGATGAAGTGCAACGTGGGCAAGTGAGTTTATCGATTCCGCAAAATGAAGCGATTGTCATCGGCGGCAATGCGCCGGCCAAAATAGGCTTTGGCGCAGGGGCCATTGCTGGGATTATCTATGCGAATTCTGATGTTATCTCTATTACAGGATGGAATCCTGGAACGGGGGCCGCATCACCACAGGCTTTTAGCCTCGATTTGAGTGCCTCCACACAATACGGCGCCCCTTTTTCAGTGCAAGCACTTTCACAAGACGGTTACTCAACAGGACGTTTGGCGAGTGTGGATGTGGATAGCGCGGGCATCATTATTGCACGTTACAGCAATGGGCAATCTTTGCAATTGGGGCAAGTTGTTTTAGCCGATTTTGGTAACGAGCAAGGTCTGCAAGCCATTGGGAATAGCCAATGGGCAGAAACCTTTAACTCTGGTCCAGCGCTTGTAGGGGCGCCCGGCACATCCAATTTAGGGGTGATTCAATCTGGGGCATTAGAAGATTCAAATGTGGATTTAACGGATTCGTTGGTTTCGCTTATCACAGCGCAACGCGATTTTCAGGCCAACGCCCAATCCATTAAAACGGACGATGCCATTACGCAAACCATTATCAATATCAGGTAAGGTGAATTATGGATAAAGGGCTATATGTGGCAATGAGCGGTGCAAAAGAAATGATGCTTGCACAGGCAGTGCATAGCCAAAATTTAGCCAATAGTAAAACAGTAGGGTTCAGTGCGGCATTGGAGCAATCACGCGCAATGCCAGTGTTCGGTGATGGTTTTCCGACACGTGTCTATAGCATGACTGAATCTCCTGGCACTGATTTTCGGGCAGGGGCTTTATTGGTGACAGACAACCCCTTGGATGTGGCTTTACCTGGAGACGGCTTTTTAAGCGTTTTGGATGGACAGGGTAAAGAAGCCTATACGCGCGTGGGCGATCTGCATATTGATGAATTGGGGCGATTGAAAAATGCTGTGAACCAAATTGTGGTGGGGCAGGGCGGACCGATTGCCGTTCCCCCAGCACAATCTGTGACGATCGAACCGGATGGTACGATTTCATTTGTGCCGCTGGGGGCATCAGAACCTGTCTCGCAAATCCTCGATAGATTGAAGTTGGTGAAACCCAATTTTAATAATTTTGTAAAAGGTGAGGATGCGCTTTTTAGAACCAGAACAGGTGCGCCGCTTGAGCCAGATGCTTCTATAGGTGTGATACCTGGCGCGTTAAATGCAAGCAATGTGGATGCGATAGGTGAAATGGTCAGCATTATCAGCGCAGCCAGGCAATTTGAAATGAATGTCAAATTAATGAATACAATGCAAGAAGATGATGCACAGGCTTCAACGATTATGCAAATGAATGGCTAAGAGAGGGAACGATGCACCCAGCACTATGGATCAGTAAAACGGGGCTAGAAGCACAACAGTTGGATGTCAGTACCATCTCAAACAATCTTGCTAACGTCAGTACGATTGGATTTAAAAAGGATCGTGCTGTTTTTGAAGATTTGTTATATCAGAATTTTAAACAAGCCGGAGCGCAAACCTCTCAGAACACCGAGTTACCTTCAGGCTTAATGTTGGGTACGGGTGTGGCAGTGGTTTCGACAGTTAAAGATCATATTCAAGGGAATTTATCTAATACGGATAACCCGCTGGATTGGGCAGTTAACGGAGAAGGTTTTTTTCAAGTGCTGCAAACAGATGGCAGCATTGCGTACACCCGAAACGGACAATTTCAATTAAGCAGTACGGGTGAAATTGTGACATCCAGTGGTCAATTGTTACAGCCACAAATCACCGTTCCAACGAATACGGAATCCATTTCAATTTCGCAAGATGGCATTATCACGGCCATGCTTTCGGGCAACACAACCAGTACACAATTGGGCCAAATACAATTGGCCACATTTGTGAATAATGCAGGCCTGCAACCATTGGGTGCAAATTTATATAAAGAAACCACGGCCAGCGGTACGCCAACCATCAATAATCCACAACAAAACCAAACCGGTGCGGTATTACAAAATACCTTAGAAACCTCTAACGTCAATGTGGTGGAAGAGTTGGTGAAATTGATTGAAACGCAACGTGCTTATGAAATGAACGCAAAGGCGATCGAAACAGTCGATGGCATGCTGCAATTTATTAATCAGGTTTTATAAATGAATAAAAATATTTTTTTATTAAGCATCATCGCACTCTGCGCCTGTTCGTATCGTCCGGTTGATCCTGATGATCCAAAGTATGCGCCGGTGATGCCAGAAGCGTATCAATCAAAAGTATCTAAAACGGGCAGCCTGTATACAGAAGACAACACGATGGATCTGTACACAGATGTCACAGCCAGAAAAATCGGCGATATCATCACTGTGGTATTGGCAGAAAATAATAATGCCAATTTGCAAACAGATACCAAAACCACACGCACGACCGAAATTCAGGCGCCTAATCCCACCATTTTGGGCAGTCCTGTGCAATTTAATCTGCCCAAAGGGCTGCCGCTTCAATCGCCTCATGGTGCGAACATAGGGGTAGAGATCAGCAATAATAGCGCTTTTGAAGGCAAGGCAAGCAGCATTCAACAAAATACCTTGACGGGTAGTATTGCCGTGACCGTAACGCAAGTCTGGCCCAATGGCACGCTGGTTGTTCGTGGTGAAAAATGGATGGCTTTAAATCAAGGTAACGAATTTATTCGTTTAACAGGTTTAATTCGTCAGGAAGATATCGCGGCGGATAACACGATTTCTTCGACAAAATTAGCGGATGCACGTATTGCCTATAGCGGAAAAGATTACATTCATGACACCAATGGCCCAGGTTGGTTGGTGAGAGCAGTGACGGGGGTTTTATGGCCATTCTAAGGGCTGTTGGCAATTCTACTATCTCGCCTGAAATGCCTCGATTTTTTGCGATACGTTGCTCACATACGTTTATGCATGCTGCGCTACGGTTCTTGAAAATCAAGGCATTTCATCGCGATATAGCGAAATGTCAACAGCCCTTAAAATTGCGCGCACTATTTTTAATGTTAGGCGTATTGTTCATCAGCAATGCCCATGCTGAGCGTATAAAAGATTTGGCCAGTATCAATGGCGTCAGAACAAATCAATTGTTGGGGTATGGTTTGGTTGTGGGCTTAGATGGAACTGGTGACTCGACCAGTTTCACCGGACAAACCTTTCGTACCTTCTTAGATCGCTTTGGGATCACAACGCCTGTGGGGGTGAATCCTGGATCAAAAAATGTGGCAGCCGTTGCGGTGCATGCTGATTTGCCTCCGTTTGCAAAAATAGGTCAAACCATTGATATCACGGTTTCAAGTTTAGGGAATGCAAAAAGCTTAAGAGGGGGCACGCTTATTTTTACCCCTTTAAAAGGCGCAGACAATCACGTGTATGCGGTGGCACAGGGCAATTTAGTGGTCGGGGGATTGGGTGTTTCGGGTGAAGATGGATCCAAACTCACGGTGAATGTGCCTGTGGTGGGGCGAATTCCAAATGGGGCCAGCGTTGAAAAAACGCTCCCTTCTCCGTTTTCAGATGGGCAATCTTTAACTTATAACTTGTTCGATCCGGATTTTACCACGGCAACGCGACTCGCTGAGTCAATTAATCTCTTTTTGGGAAAGGGTTCAGCGCACGCCATAGATGGCAGTTCAGTTGAAGTGCAAGCGCCAATAAACCCTTCTGATCGCGTTGAGTTTGTGGCAGCGATTGAGAATTTGGATGTAGAACGCGCCGAAGGCGTTGCCAAAATTATTGTGAATTCAAGAACTGGCACCATTGTGATTGGCAGGGGCGTACGCGTTCGGCCTGCTGCCATCACGCATGGTAATTTATCTGTCAGCATCACAGAAAATAAAAATGTTTCTCAACCTTCTCCGTTCGCTGGCGGAAAAACACAGGTTACAGCCCAATCGAGTATTACGGTGACTCAGCAAAGATCAAGAATGTTTTTATTCGATCCTGGCGCTTCGTTGGATGATATCGTGCGAGCCGTCAATTTAGTGGGCACGGCACCCGGGGATCTCATGGCAATATTAGAAGCCTTAAAGCAGGCGGGTGCTTTGAGTGCAGATTTGGAGATTATTTGATGCGTATGGATGCAGCAGCCAGTCTTTCTACATTGGATATGAAATTGCCATCCATGCAAGGGAAAGATAAAAAAGAACAATTAGAGGAAGTGGCCACACAGTTTGAAGCCATTTTTTTAAATATGGCGTTAAAAGAAATGCGAAAAAGTGAAGAGGCATTTTCAAGTGATCTGTTTTCTTCACACGAGGAAAAGACTTATCGTGAAATGCTGGATCAGCAATTGTCTTTAGATTTAGCCAGTAAACAGGGAATAGGTTTAAAAGAGGCGCTGGTATCTCAGCTGGATCCTGAGCTAAGGAATAAATAATGCCGAATCTTTATGGAATTGGTGTATCCGGTTTAAGGGCAGCAGAAGTGGCTCTGGATACCACCATGCATAATATTACAAATGCCTCGACCGATGGCTATTCTCGGCAACGGGTTTTGTTTGCTGCGCAAATTCCTGAACTCACTGGGGTGGGTTATATTGGAACTGGGGTAACAGTCGAGAATATAGAGCGAATTAGCAGTGACTTTGTCAATCAAGCGTTGACCAGTGCTTACACGTCAAGTAGCCAAGCGGATACTTATTACGACATTGCTTCGCAAGTTGATAATTTACTGAGCGATCCCAGCATCGGGATTGTGCCGACTTTAAATAGCTTTTTTTCAGCACTTGAAACCGCCCAAAACAATCCTGCTTCGATTCCTGCTCGTCAAGTGGTCGTTTCACAGATGCAGATATTGAGTAGTCGCATTAATGATTTAGATGCTTCGATAAAAGCACAAGCCGATACAATCAATAATGGCATTCAAACAACGGTTGTACAGATCAATGCGTTAGGGGCGTCGATTGCCACGCTTAATAGCAATATTGTGGCAAGCTTAGGGGCAACAGGCGGGCTAAATGCACCGAACGATTTGTTAGATCAAAGAGACGAGGCGATTAATCAACTCGCACAATGTGCCAATATTTCTACTCTCTCTCAAGATGATGGATCCATTAGCGTATTTTTAGGGAATAACCAAGTTTTTGTGATGGAAGGGACAAACTTCCCCATTGGCAGTGAGCCCAATTTAAATGACAGCACCTTGCTCGATATTACTTATGGCACACAAATAGGATCGCCCGTCATTACCAATACGTTGACTGGGGGGGCTTTGGGCGGATATTACGCCGTTCGCGAGCAAATGGTTGATCTGGCACAAAACTCACTTGACCGCTTAACCTTAGGCCTTTCTCAGTTTTTTAATACGCAAAATAGTTTGGGAATCGATCTCAATGGCAATATAGGTGAAAATATTTTTTCTGACATCAATTCTGCGCAATCTTTAAGCGCACGCGCGGCAGCGTTATCAACCAATTTGGGGAATGGGGCATTAACACTCACCGTCACGGATGTGAGCCAATTGGGCTTAGATGACTTTACATTGAGCTATGATGGCGCGAATTACCAATTGATTGATACCACTACCAACTTATTGGTGCAACAAACCACTTCTTTGGCTGCGATTACGGGGCTTGGGTTTTCATTGAACTTAGCCAGCGGCACAATGAGAGCAGGGGATATGTATAGCATTCGCCCCATGTTAGGTGCGGCAACAAATATTGCATCCCAAATTACCGACCCCAATACCTTGGCTTTTGCAAGCCCCATTCGATTGATGAATAACATCAATAATACCGGTGATGCTGCTTTGGGTAATTTGGTGATACAAAACACGAGTGGCTTACCCATACCTGGTACCTATATTTATGGGAATGCGTTTTCAACCCCTCACGCGCTGACGCCACCCATTGAAATACGCTTTACCAGCGCAACAACATTTCAAATTTTTGATATGACAACCGCTCCGGGCGTGCAAATCGGCCCTGATCAAACCTATGTATCAGGTGCCAGTATTTTCCCCTTAGCCAATGTGGTGGATGCCACACCACCTGGCCCCAATCCGAATTACACCTGGGATCCCGGTTATCAAGTGAGCCTGACAGGTGTACCGGCGACAGGCGATATTTTTGATCTGACTTATAACACCGATGCCGCCACAGACAATCAAAATGCGGTTGAAATGGTAAGCATTCGTAATCAGAAAAATATGCAGAATGGAACGGCTTCTTTAATCGATACGTATGGGCAATTAGTGGGATCCATCGGGAGTTTAACCGAAAGCGCCAATATTTCGATGGTTGCCAATGACGGTTTACTCGCTCGTATCCAAGAGCAGCAAGAATCTATTTCCGGTGTCAGTCTTGATGAAGAAGCGGCGAATTTAATTCAGTATCAACAAGCTTATCAGGCAGCGGCACAATTGCTGGCGATAGCACGAGAAACCTTTAATGATTTATTGGCCACGCTTGGGGCAGCATAAATATGAGTGAACGCATTTCGACTCTAGCGGCACACAATTCAGCTGTGAGTGGTATCTTAACGCAAGAAGCGTATTTATCTGATTTGCAATCCCATGTTGCGACAGGCAAACGCGTTAATAGACCCAGCGACGATCCCGTGGCGGCTGCCAAAATTACGACCATACAACAAAATATTGCTGAACTCAGTGATTATGCAAAAAATGCTGATTCAGCAAAAAATAATTTAGAGCTAGAAGAATCCACGTTAAATACCTTTAACTTAACGTTGCAAGTCATACGTGAAAAAGCGCTCTATGCGAATAATGGTTCGCTCAGCTTTATGGATAGACAATCACTGGCCGCTGAAATGCAACAGAGATTGGACCAATTGGTCGCCTTGGCGAACACACAAGATCAAGATGGGCATTATATTTTTAGCGGCTATGCAGGCAACACGGTTCCCGTTGTCAGTAATGACTTGGGGCAATATTCGTATGCAGGGGATCAGGGGATACGATACACCAGCCTCTCCAGCAATTTTCAAATGGCCTGCAATGATAATGCGGGCGCCGTATTTTTTGGATTTGCAGCGGCAGATTTAAGCTTAACAAGCACAGCCGATGTGACGAATACGGGCACCGCTGCCGTGGACAGTTTTTATGTTGAAACGACTCCGCCTGTTGTGCCAGAGTCTTATGTCATTGTGTTCAATACGCCCGCATTGCCTGCGCCACCTTCACCTGCCACAGATTTTTCAATCTATGATCCCAGCGATTTGGTGAACCCCTTGACCGATTATGCCAATGTGCCTTTTGTTGCAGGCCAAGAATATGCCATTAATGGAGTAGAATTTTCTTTGAGTGGTGTGCCAGCCGGGGCGGATACATTTACCTTAAATGTCACACAACAAGTCAAACAAGATGTCTTTACGGCAACGCAGGATTTAATTAATGCGATCGTAGCGTATGGTTCTGATAACGAACGCTTAAGTTATAATATTGGCGTGGGCTTAGAAAATCTTGATCAAGCTGAACAGCAGGTTTTAACCACACGGGCCACAATCGGTGCGCGCTTGAACGCCATTGATATCGAAAAATCAGCCAACAGTGAACACGAAATTCTAGCCAAAATTTTATTGTCAGAACAAGAGGATTTAGATTTAACCAAAGCCATCAGTGATTTACAGTTGATTAGCGTGGCCCTTCAAGCCGCGCAACAAAGTTTTGTGGTGATTCGTAATTTATCAATCTTTACTTACTTGTAAGTTTTTAATGCAAGAAACGCTGCGTCCATTGTCGGTATAAATCACTTCGTCAAAACTCATGGTGCGCGCCACCACAATACCCCGACCATGCGAATCAAAAACGCGACGTGGATCGATTTCTTTAAACCGATCAAAATCAAAGCCTTCCCCTTGATCGCGAATAAAAATAATAATGCGATCTTCCTCATGGCTAAAATGTAACGAAGCCCATTTTTGTGAGTGAAGCGGTAAGCTTAAGCGGTGTTCTACTTCCTCTAGCCAGGTATTTTGTGCAGCCAAGAAGGTTTTTTCTTCATAGGTAATGCCTAAATTGCCATGTTCAATGGCATTGATCATGATCTCAAGTAAGCCTAATACAGCCATTTTGGGGTTGGGAAAGGCATTGGCCAATAAAGAAGCCAAATGCTGACAATCATGTAAGGTTTTAAAATAAAACAAACCAGAGCGTAACAATTCAATGGGGTGAGACCTTTCTGGTACCCATTTTTGCCAATTTTGATGCCTTTCGCCAAAGGAAACAGCGCTTGAGACAACCGAAACAAGGTGTGATTCAGCAATCGGTTTGGTTAAATAAAAATGGGCACCGGCTTGAAACCCAGCCCGTATATCAGAGTCAGAATCAGCAGAGGTCTGCATGATAACCGGCAAGGTGCGCAATTGGTCATGGCTTTTGATTTGGCGTATCAGCTCAATGCCATCCATATTGGGCATATAGCGATCGGTAATCACAGCCGAAAATCGGGGGTGAAAATCATTTAAAAGTCTAAGCGCTTCTACGCCATTTGTGGTATGTAAAACGTCATAGCCACTTTCATTCAAAATGCTTTTGAGAAAGGTGACTTGTATTGCATCATCATCTACAACAAGCAATGATTGTTGGTTGGCTTTCATGAAATAACCAAAATGACTGTATCGATCTTGAAAAGTATGACACAAATAGCAAATATTTTTGCTATACCCTTCGTGTTGCAAGATGGGATGTTATGATGGCATCTTGCAACACGAAGGGTATATGCATCGTAAGGGTTGTTCTCTCATGCAGCGTATGAATTTGTTTAAACATTTTTCTAAGTTTTCGTTAAATGTAAAATGGATGTGGCTTTCAGCCTTGGCGCATTTATTTGCACTGTTGATTGCCGGCATGGGGTTATTGTGGTTCGATTTGACACAAGAGCAAATCACCATTGATGAAGAAACCGATATCTTGGTCCATGTGGTGGACCATATTATTTCTCAAAATACAAAAGAACACATTATTCCACTCTTAGCCGATTACCTGCGTATATTGTCCGATCTCTCTATGGTGGATCGGGTGCTCTTATATGATGAGCAAGGTGACTTGCTGTATTTGATTGGCAAAAGCCATCATGCCATTCCTGTGAAATTAACGGATCTGCATACCAAACAAAAAATGGTTCCATTACAGGTTAATGGCGAAAGCATTGGTACCCTGGTGATTGAGCCCTGTGATAAATACTTTTGGGCTCGCATTGAAAAATCAGCTGGTTTTATTGCCGCCACCTTGTTGCTTGCGTTGAGTCTGGCCATCATGCTTTCACATCGATTCAAATCTTTGGTTTTGCGGCCTTTACATGAATTGGCTGCCGTGGCAAAAAATATTTCTCAGCACAAGCAAAACAGCTTGGCGGTCATTAAAAGAAGCGATGATGAAATTGGGGTGCTTGTCGACACCTTTAATAATATGTTTCAAAAAATACAAGAAAACGAAGCCTATTTGAAAAAGGAATGGCTGAGAGCAGAGCAGCATGCCGGAGAGTTAGAACGGTATGCCGCACATATGCGTTTGGCGAACGAGCAGCTTGCCAATGAAAATAGGATTCGCGTGGCTTTAGAAGAAGAGCGCGATCGCGTTAAGAATTTCTTATTGGATATTATTAACGCCATGCCCTCTGTGATTGTAGGGGTGGATTCACAATTACGTATTACACATTGGAATGAACAAGCTAAACAGCATACAGGGGTGACACCCTTGCATGCCATCGGTGAGTCAATTAGTACTTGGCTGCCTGAAGTTGTCGATTATCTGCCGATTTTATTGGAAGCCTTAAATGAAAAGGAAGTACGGCACATAGAGAAATTCAAGTATTTTAGCAATAATGAATTTCGCTATTTTGATTTAATGATCTATCCATTGAAAAGCCAGGCAGGGCAGGGTGCGGTACTGCGTTTAGAAGATGTGAGTACAGAAGTAAAGTTAAATGAAGTGGTGATCCAAACTGAAAAAATGCTGAGTGTAGGCGGTTTGGCTGCCGGTATGGCGCACGAAATTAATAATCCATTGAGTGGTATTATCCAAAGCGCACAAGCTGTCATGCGCCGCTTATCCACTGAATTGCCCAAAAATAACGAAGTGGCCAGTGAGTTGAGTTTATCCTTACCTGATATTAGGGCGTACTTGAAAAAAAGAGGCGTGCTTGATTTTCTAGAAGGAATCCACGAAGCGGGAGACAGGGCTTCACGTATTGTTAAAAATATGCTGCAATTTAGCCAAAAAAGTGATCGAAAAACACGTACTGCGAATTTGCAAATATTGGTGGAGCGCACTTTAAGAATTGCCTACAACGATCCTCTTTTTAAGAGTATTCGCATTGAGCAAATATTCGATGAGTCTTTAAATAAAGTGCCTTGTATCCCATCTGAAATGGAACAAGTCTTGTTGAATATTTTACGCAATGCGGCCCAAGTGCTGGCCGAATCACCTGAAAAGAAAGAAAAACGCATTACAGTCAGAGGTTATCCCATCGAAGACATGGCCAGAATCGAAATTGAAGATACCGGCCCCGGTATGCCAGAAGAAATTCGCAATCGTGTGTTTGAGCCCTTTTTTACAACCAAAGAAGTGGGGAAAGGAACGGGATTGGGGATGTCTATTTCGTACTTTATCGTAACGACCAACCATCGTGGCAAAATCACCTGCAAATCAGAAGAGGGGCAGGGCACGACTTTTGTCATTGATTTGCCATTGGCAGAGGTTATATAGAGGTTTCCTGAAACGTCATGGATTGGCGGTTAACTGAGGTACTGTCACACCTGGAATCACCTTTAATCGCTGCGCAAACTGGGATTCATTCCCCAATAAATAATCATACGCGACCGAAAAGCTCATCACATTTTTGACATAATCACGCGTTTCATCATACGGCATAATTTCGATCCAAATATCCGCCGGCATGTTTTTTTCGGGTAACCATTCCCGTACACGATGGGGGCCCGCATTATAAGAAGCCGTGGCCAATACAGGATGACTGGTACTTTGCATTAACTTAGATAAATACGCCGTGCCCAAGGCGATATTGGTGCTGGGATTGTTTAACTCATCCACGCGCCGTAAGGGAATTTGTTGTTTTAAGGCCACTTCTTTTGCTGTCCTTGGCATCAATTGCATTAAACCAAATGCACCTGCGCCTGATTTTGCTTCAGAAAAAAACAAACTTTCTTGGCGCGTGAGCGAATAAATCAAAGCCGGATCCAACGTACGTGCTTTTGCCGCCCCCAAAATATGGGCCTTATGTGGGGTGGGGAACTTCAATTTAAAATCGGTTAAATGCTGAATACGGTTGCTGGTGCGTATGGCTTCATCAATCCAACCCCAGGAGTAAGCCAATTTGGCGGCCGCCACCAACTCCGGATCCGTATAATCACGCGTGGCAAAATCCCACTCTCGCTTGGCAACAAAGCGTTTTTTTACAGCGCGCCATTCTTTGATGCGTTGATAAATAGCGCGATTTTCTAAGCTCAGGACCGACATTTCTTTTGCTTTCGGGGCAGGTTTGGGAACGGGCGGATGCGCTAAATTTAAAGAGGCCAAATAACCATAATAGTTATTTTCTTTTGCCAAACTTTCATAAACGGCATTAGATTGCAGGGGTTTTCCCAATTGTGCCAAGGCGCGTGCTTTCCAATATTGCCAACGTGGGTTTTCTGATAACGTCAGATTCATGTTGAGTAAATTGCTTAAAACGTCTGTCCATTTGCCTTCTTTCAAGGCCAAACGCACTCTCCATTCCTGTACTTTTTCATTGCGTTCAGATTGTTTGATCTTGTTTAACCACAGTAAAGCTTGATCTGAATTTTTAGATGATAAAGCCAAACCAATGGCTTGATACATTTGGATAGTGTCTTGATATTGAAAGGGGAGTTTTTTTTCGTATTGGGTTAATAAATCGATGGCCAATTTGGGATCTTTATTGGCCACGCGCACCACAATGTAACGCAGCGCTGTTTTGGCCATGCCGGCGTCGTGGGGTAACAATGACGTGCTTTTTAATAATGATGAAGGAGATAAGATGGCTTTTTTCCATAGTATCACATCATGTTTTTCAGCTGAGTTGAATAAAGTCAGTAAGTCATTTTGTAAAGGGAGATTGTTTTTTTTAAGTGCGGCTGCAAAGCGATCCCATAATTCGTTTTTATTAAAATGAGGTTGCATCGCATGCCATTTAAATAAACGTTCACAGCTTGAACCCACGCTGTTCCCATTTAACCAAATCGGGGTGATTTTTTCAAAGGACAGTTTTTTTTTTACAGAATGCGTTGCCAATTGGTTGGCGCACAACAAGTCTGGATCCCCTTGATTGGTATACCCGCTCAAAAAGGCAGGCCAATTTTCTTTTTGGGCCTGAAAGCGAAGCCATTGTCTGCGTAAATCTGAGGTTAAGGCAAAATCAGGATATTTTTTTTCGAAATGGGCCACTTCAGTTAAGGTCACGGCATCAATTCGGGCTTGCTGTTGCAGTAAAGCTAAATAAGGATAAAGGGGATAGTTTTTTAACTGTTGAGTGAGCGCAAGGGCTTTTTCTGTTTGATGACTGTGATACAAGCTTTCTGCTTTTAGAAACAGAGCGCGATGAGATTCATTGGCTTTGACCAAAGAAAAGGCGCCTACGATAAGCAATAGGACCACACTTAATACAAACGAAAGCATTATCCGAAGCCAGGCCATGTGTGAACATCCGATGTTAAGGGCGAGGGCAGGGGTTGCTGTTGACAACCCCTGGTCACGCGCACCATTCACAACCCATCTATTGAGCTTAGGTGATGCTATTGTATCGCGCCAATACCATGACGGATAACGCCTACAGCCAAGCCTTCAATCGTGCTGGCGCCATGCTTTTCATCCATTTCAACAGGCGCAACATCAGGATGCTCAGAAACCAATCTAATTTTGTTGTCTTTTTTGTAGTAGCGCTTCACGGTGACTTCTTCGTTTAAGCGGGCTACCACAATCTGGCCATCCGCGATTTCGCTCGTTTTGCGTACTGCCAATAAATCACCATCTAAAATGCCGGCATTTTTCATGCTCATATCTTTAATACGAACAAAAAAATCGGCCCCTTCAGGGAAAAAATCACGCTTAATTTTTAAAAATTCTTCAATGTGGGATTCTGAAAGTAAAGGCTGACCGGCTGTCACTTTATTGACAATGGGCATCCCCGTGTCTGGTAAGAAAATGCCGCGTGACACGCCTTGGCGTAATACGATCACGCCTTTACGGGCTAAGGCACGAAGGTGATCTTCTGCGGCATTAATAGACTTAAAGTTCATGGCTTGGGCAATTTCAGCACGGGTAGGGGGGCAACCGCTCTCATCAATGTGATGTCTTATAAATTCAAAAATTTGTTGCTGACGATCTGTTAACTTGCGCATATTCAGTGACCTACTTTTTTAGTGAATAAACTAACTATATCTGAGCGGAAAGGTGATTGTACCCGATAGTGAGGCGAGTTTTCAATTTGCGTGGCGCCACAACGGAAGGTTTTTTTGATAAAAATCAGGGTTCTTATAAAAAAATGAGAGAATGGCGGACAAAGTTGAGCTTACTATAAAAAAATCGTTACAATACCCGCTTTTGGGCAAGGTGACTGCGTGGATACTACCGTTCATTTCCTACTAGACTATGGCCTCTTTTTTTTAAAATCGCTCACCATTCTGGCAGCGGCCATCCTTATTTTATTGGTGGTTGCCGGTATCAAAGCATCAAGAAGGCATCCCGATCCCCATGGTGAATTGGTCATTGAAAATTTAAATGACTATTACGACGATCTAGAAGATACCTTGGCTTCTGAGGTGCTTGAAAAAGAGTCCTACAAAGCCAAGCAAAAAAGCAAGAAAAAAGCTGAAAAAGCAAAACGAAAAAGTGATGAGCAGCAAGAAAAACCCAAGCTGTATACTTTCGATTTTTACGGTGATCTTCATGCCAGCGAAGTGGACGATTTGCGAGAATTGGTGACGACGGTCCTGTTAATGGCCACCCCTAAAGACGAAGTGGTGGTGACACTCGAAAGTGCAGGGGGCCTGGTGCATACCTATGGTCTTGCCGCGGCACAATTGGCACGTATCCGGGATAAACAGATCCCCCTCACCGTGAGCGTTGATAAAGTTGCGGCCAGCGGCGGTTATATGATGGCTTCCGTGGCCAATAAAATCATCTCTGCCCCTTTTGCCATATTGGGTTCCATTGGGGTAATAGCCGAATTGCCCAACTTCAATAAAGTGTTAAAAAACTATCAAGTTGAATACGAACAACATACGGCGGGGGAATATAAACGCACTTTAACGATGTTTGGTGAAAACACGAATAAAGCGCGTGAGAAATTTGTTCGCGAATTAGACGAAACCCACGCCTTATTTAAATCACACATTAAACAATATCGCCCGCAATTGGCATTAGATGAAGTGGCCACAGGCGAACATTGGTATGGGCATCAAGCGATCGACTTGGCCCTATGTGATGCTTTGCAAACAAGTGACGATTACTTGCTGTCTATGCGAGATAAATTCGATATGTTTCGCCTAAAATTCGAGCGCACCCAAAGCCTACGCGATAAATTAAGTGATTTAATGGGCAAATGCTTTGACAAAGTATGGGTGAAGCTTTTCACCAAAATTGATCAAACGGAAAAGTTAGGGACAAAATAAACAGTTTTTAATTTTTGTGATTTTTCGTGGTGGGTTAGCGCTTCTTAGCGCGTAACCCACCTGCCACACGGTGCGTCTTCCATCATGCTTCTCTTTGCACTCTGCTTTCTCATCGGTAGTACGCTCGCGCTCAAATGTTATGGCTACTTGTCGCTCTCTCTCCTTATTCTGATGTTCATCACACTTATTTTTTGCATCAAAAGCAAAATAAAAGGCTGCGCATTTATCGCCTGCTTACTGTCAGGGTTTATTGACACTGGCTTTTTTGCCTGGTATCACCTCGACATCATTCAAAAAGCACACTGCGATCAAACCTATTGGCAGGGTGTGATATTGGATCTGCCACAAATCAAAGCAAATGGCGCATACGTACAGGTTCGTCATTTACACTCACACACGGTGAGCCAATTGCGTTGGCATGATCCTGCCTTTTCGCTTAAGCCAGGCCAAATACTGCAACTTGAAAGCCGCCAATCCAACGTCACACTAGATAGCCTTTTCTTTTCTTCCAGCAGTGAAGTACTGCGACAACCGATTGCCTGTGAAGGGGAGATATTAAATGCAGAGGTGATGGGGGTGGCGCGCGGGCACTGGCTTGCAAAGATGCGCTATGCCATTCAGCAACACATCAGGACCTTATTACAAAATGAATCGCGCGCAGGAATCATCGAAGCTTTGATTCTCGGCACAAGAGATAACATTCATCACGAAGAAAAAACGGCTTTTCAGGAAACGGGCACGTCGCACTTGATTGCCATTTCAGGACTGCATATCGGTATGGTGAGCACCGCTGCCTATTTGCTCTTATGCTTTTTGGGGCGGTACCTTCCTATTTCACGCACGGCCTGTGTGTTTTTCGCTTGTGGCGTGGCTTTTATTTATGCCGCGCTGGCGGGGTTTTCGCATCCCACAGTGCGTGCCTTGGTGATGATCTTTGCTTTCTTGCTTGCAAATGTCACGCGACGTGCAACCAGTGCTGCCGATCGCTTAGGTCTGGCATTATTCGGCGTGATTATTTTAGATCCTTTCTCTGCATTGTTTTTGAGCTTCTGGCTTTCGTTTTCTGCCGTGGCGGCATTGGTGCTCCTGTCCATGCGAAAAATTCGTTATTTTGAATCGACCGCTTTGCAAATCATGATGAGCCTCATCTTGATTCCCATCACCTTACTGTTTTTTCAAAAAATTAATATGGTGTCGCCGATTGCGAATTTGATTGCGATTCCGATTTTCTCGCTGATAACGGTTCCGGCTGCTTTTGTGGCGACCTTGCTGATGTCTGTATCAAAATGGGCGGCTTTGTATTTGTATCAATTGAGCGCACTTTCTATTAACGGACTATTGGTTATTTTTGAATTTTTAAGACATTTCAGCTGGAATACGTGGGCCATGCCACAAGATGCCCATGTGGATTTAATATTGGGATTGATTGCCGTTGGGTTATTTTTTACTTTTCCCAATCGCACACTGCGGATGCAGTCGTGCATGATGATGCTGCCGCTTTTGATTCGAATGTTGTTTGCGTGAAGTCAAATGGCGTACTGAATGAGGCGAGCAGATAAACAGAGAAAGATTTAAGAAACGCCGGGGATGATGATGGCTGAGCCATCACTGGCGGAGAGGCAGGGATTCGAACCCTGGAAGGGGGAGCACCCCTTAACGGTTTTCAAGACCGCCGCATTCAACCGCTCTGCCACCTCTCCCGAAAAGACATGCGATCGCTTTCGCGATGCCGCGCATTCTATACCGGCCCATGAAAATAAAGCAACCACGTAATCTGTTGTGTAAGCATTCACGCAATGGTGTCAACTTAAGGCGCTGTTGACAGTCGGAGAGGCGTCATCCCGGAAAATAGCTGCAATAAAATGGTGAGAGATCGTTGATTGTTGGGCAGCTATTTATCCGGGGCGCAGATTAGGCGGTTTGACTGGCGAAGCTTCGCATTAGCCAAAACCTTTAATCTCCTCTTGCAAAACGGATGGGTCCATATATGGACCCTGGATAAATGTCTGCTCTCATTCTGTTTTCTTTTTATCTATATCCAAGTTACTTCAAAATGTATGCTTTAGGCGCCTGGATTTTTTGTTCCAGGAAATTAAAAAAAGGAGTAATGGCCGTCTATTGCGAGTTTTTTTAATTTCCTGGGGCGAAAAAGACAAAGCTGAAAACATGCATTTTGAAGTAACTTGAATATATAGCTTGCAGACATTTTCCGTGGCGACGGCGCTTCGCGTGAGCTCTTGAGCGTTCTTGTTTGTTCTATACAGGCATGAACGCTTACCAAAAATGGCCTAACATCCCGTACTTCCTCACAAGCCAGATGGCTGTTTTTATTCGCAATGACGATGCTGGCGTGAATACTTACTAGGGTAAAACGTTAAGGTGAGATCTTTCGCAATCCTAGCGCTTCTCTTAAGTTAAAAAGGGTTTGCCCTAGATGATGATCTATTGTGTCCCCAATGTTTGCGTCTACCTGCTCAGCATTGTAGTCATCGAGAACTGTCTTTCCTTTTGGCGCTTCAAGCGCACGATTAAAAGCATGCAGTACCTTAACGCAAGGAATGATCTCTGCTTCGGTTGTGGCTTTTTCAACTACGTTTTCAAATCGCTGAACCGCATCAAATTTCTTTTTACTGAGCCCGCCAAACCAAGACTTGATGGTACGCCACAAGCCAGCAAACCAACCGTCTCCGCCTTTGGCTTCGCGATAGGCTCTGGTGTGGTTTAAGAGTTCGTTTTTTAATGTGGTTTCAGTTTGAGGGATAGCAGCAAGAGAGGTGTCGGTATCAGTTGCAGCAGAGGTCGGTTTTTTAGCAAATAGAATCTTTATAATCTTTTTTCCTGTATTCGCTGCTTTTGCACCTATTGCTATTGCTTGATCTAATTTACGATCTCCTTTCTCGGCTAAATTAGCCAAGGTAAAAGTCTGCTTCTCATACCATTGGGGTAGTGTTTTATCAGTCAAATCATTTAGCACCTTACATCCAACAAGATCAGGATTTGTTTCTCTGGCTAAACGGACAAAGTGAGGATCATAATCATTTGTTGCAGGAGAGTAGGCCATTTCAATGGCTGCACGGACTTGTTTTGAATAAAACTCAAGATGAAGGGGGGCGGAGTTCTGCGATGATTTGTGAATGGCATTGGTTTTTAACATAGCAAGCGTAGCCTTAAGGTATGCATTTTCCTTTTCGTTAAGCGAAAATGTCATCGTGTCGGCGCCTATTACAGGCATTTGTGTGTTCTCAAAGTTGGTCGACTTTTTTAGCTCTGTGAAAAAAAAAGCGTCTAGCTTTGTGAAAAAATCATTTGCATATGCATTATTCACGCCTGGTGACGATTTTTTAACCGCTTTAAATCGAATGTCCAGCTTGTTTGTTTTTGTGTTACGGGCCACTTCAATCATGCCCACGGCATGGTATCGCCCTTTGATTTCAAGGGTATGGGAGTCAGTTGGGGCATTTCGGCTCGAACCTGGTATTAAACGCATGATATATATTGTTTGCATGATGATGCTACCTGACTCCAGTTTTGACTAAAAAGCAGCATATAACAGTACAAAATAGAATTGCAATTTAAAAGAAGCGGCCATTAAGCTGCTTTAGGCGCTTAAAATGGTGAAATTCACGCATAAGCAGGTTGACAGCGCCTGGGTGTTCTCCCTAGCATGGCTAACCTTTCGTACAGCGCTCGGATGCCCTTATTATGCAAGTGATCACGGTTTTATTAGTCGATGACCATGATCTGGTTAGAACTGGATTAAAAAGATTATTAGATGATGTGAGCGGCATTAAGGTCGTGGGCGAAGCCAACACTGGGGAAGAAGCCCTCCGCATTGCCAAAGAAAAACAGCCTCATGTGGTGTTGATGGATGTCAAAATGCCAGGCATTGGCGGCTTAGAAGCCACCAAAAAACTGCTTCGTACCAACCCTGATACCAAAGTCATTGCTTTAACGGTTCATGCTGAAGAACCCTTTCCATCCCGTTTATTACAAGCAGGGGCGGCAGGCTACCTCACCAAAGGGTCATCCCCTGACAAAATGGTTGAGGCCATTCGCTCTGTCCACAGTGGTAAACGTTATATTAGCCCTGATATTGCCCACCAATTGGCACTAAGACATCTATCTGATGGTGAAAGCGAAGTGCTGGATACGCTCTCGGAGCGCGAGCTACAAGTCATGCTCATGATCACAAAAGGGTGCAAGGTGTCTGATATTTCAGATAAACTTTGTTTAAGCCCCAAAACAGTGAATAGCTACCGTTATCGGCTATTCGAGAAGTTAAGGGTGTCGAGTGATGTTGAGCTAACCCATTTTGCCCTTCGCCATGGTATTGTCGATACAGAAGACGTCATGGGTTAGGGCGTGTCCTCATTACTACTATCTCGGCCGTACCGCCTTGATTTTCTGCGATTCGCTGCTCACATACTTCATGTATGCTCCGCTGCGATTCTCGAAAATGCAATGCGTTACGTCTCGATATAGCGTAATAAGGACACATCCTAAATTCCTGAGATCAGGAGATCAGGAGATCAGGGATTGAATACGTGTTTTGACAGTGTCGCTTTTTTAAAAAACCTGACCGAGCAACCAGGCGTGTATCTTATGCACGACCAAAAAGGGAAGGTGATTTATGTCGGTAAAGCTAAAAATCTAAAAAAGCGTGTTTCAAGCTACTTTAATCGGGGTGCCCTCGATACCAAAACGTTACAACTTGTCTCGCGCATTGCCTATATCGAAATCACCGTTACCCATACCGAAAACGAAGCGCTGCTGCTCGAAAACAATCTGATTAAATTACATCACCCGCGTTACAATATTGTGCTGCGTGATGATAAATCTTATCCCTATGTTTTTATATCGAACCACGAATACCCCAGAATTGCCTTTATGCGGGGTAAGCATCACACGCAAAAAGGGCATTATTTTGGCCCCTATCCAAGCAGTAGCGCTGTGCGCGACACTTTATTGCTGTTACAGAAAATTTTTAAAATCCGCCCCTGCGAAGACAGTTTTTTTGCGCACCGTAACCGCCCTTGCTTGCAGTATCAGATTCATCGCTGTGCGGCGCCTTGTGTCCATTATATCGATCCTAAAAACTATGCTGAAAATGTGACTTTGGCGACGTTGTTTTTAGAAGGGAAAAATCAGGAAGTCTTTGCTGAATTGGCCAAACGAATGGAAGCCGCTGCCGAAGCCTTGCAGTTTGAAACCGCTGCGATGCTGCGCGATGAAATTCAGCAATTGCAAAAAATACAAGAGCAGCAAAACATTTTTATCGAAGCGAAGAGTGCGGATGTTTTTGGGGTGGCGCAAGAGGGTGAGCTTATCTCGGTTTATCGATTAATGATTCGGCGCCAGCAAGTGTTGGGGGGCAAGAGTTTCTTTTTTGAATCCATCCCCGACCAAAATTGGTTACATAGTTTTCTATCGCAACTTTATTTTAATGAAACGGCGGATTTGCCAAAGCTGATTATCACGGATTCCCCCATAGACGATCGCGATTTGCTGGCTCAGGTTTTATTCGAAAGCAAAGAACGAAGCGTGAGATTTATTTCGCACCCCCGTACATCACTCAAGCAACTTTTGGATATGGCCAATAAAAACGCCAAAACGGCGCTTACCGCGCATATCTTAAGACAGCAAGGGTTTGCCCATCGCTTTGATGCTTTACAAACCTTGTTGGGTTTGTCTGAGTTAAACCGCATTGAATGTTTTGATATTAGCCATACCCGTGGTGAAGCCACCGTGGCATCGTGCGTGGTATTCACCAGGGAAGGGCCGGCTAAACGCGAATATCGGCAATTTAATATTACCGACATCACGCCAGGCGATGATTATGCCGCCATGCTGCAAGCCGTATCACGACGTTATAAACGCCGTCTTGCGGAAGAAAGTGTCTTACCCGATCTGCTGTTGATTGATGGGGGGAAAGGGCAGGTCACCCAAGCCAAAAAAGCACTACACTCACTGTCCATCAGCTTGCCGCTGTTAGGGGTCGCCAAAGGAACGGGACGTCGGGTAGGACTAGAAGAGCTGGTGCTAGAAGAGGGCGAAAAACTGCATAGGCTGCTGCCCGATTCGCCAGAGATGCAATTGATTGTGAGCGTGCGTGATGAGGCGCACCGGTTTGCCATCAAGGCGCATCGTAAAAAACGCGGCAAAGAACGGGTGACCTCTCGTTTATCGGATATCCCAGGTGTGGGGATGAAAAAACGGCAGGCTTTGATGCAGCGTTTTGGTAGCGTGAAAGCCATTAAAGAAGCCACGATATTGGAATTGACAAAAGTGACGGGAATCAGCGAGTCTTTGGCAAGACGCATTTTGGAAACTTTAACATCATGAATCAAATTTGGAATCTTCCGAATATATTAACGATTTTTCGCATTGCGATTATTCCAGTGTTGGTCGTGGTGTTTTATTTGCCTTTTGCTTGGAGCTATAGCGTTTCTGCCTTTTTATTTGCCTTGGCGTGTGTCACCGATTGGTTTGATGGTTTTTTAGCCCGTAAATTACATTTGGAATCGCCTTTTGGGGCCTTTTTAGATCCGGTTGCCGATAAATTATTGGTGGCCGTGATTTTGATTTTGTTGGTGGCGGAGCAGGGCTCGCCTCTGTTGGCGATGCCGGCTTCTGTGATTGTTGGGCGCGAGATTGTGATTTCGGCTTTGCGTGAATGGATGGCAGAGGTAGGCAATCGACAAAAAGTCGCGGTGAGTAAAATAGCCAAATGGAAAACCGGGGTGCAAATGGTTGCGATCACCGTGTTATTGATGGAACCCGCTACGGCATTGACCCCACTTTTGTTGGCCGGTTACCTGTTAATCTATATCGCTGCGGGATTAACCTTGTGGTCGATGATGGTGTATTTATCGATTGCATGGAAAGAACTGACAAAGTCGTAAAAAAAGAATAGAAAATGGTTGACATACAAACGCTTAGCGTTAAAATGCGCCTCGTTGATGCGGGAATAGCTCAGTTGGTAGAGCACAACCTTGCCAAGGTTGGGGTCGCGAGTTCGAGTCTCGTTTCCCGCTCCAAATATTCAAAAAAATAATCAATTTTTAAGGGCTATTGAGATTTCGCTATATCGAGACGGAACGCCTTGATTTTCAAGAACCGTAGCGCAGCATACATGCCGGTATGTGAGCAACGGATCGCAGAAAATCAAGGCGTTCCATCCGAGATAGTAGAAATATCGGTAGTCCCTACTTCCCAGTCAGTCTGGGTTTTTCTGGCTGGGTGTCAGAGTGGTTATGTAGCGGCCTGCAAAGCCGCGTACGCCGGTTCGATTCCGGCCCCAGCCTTTCTTCTCTCTTTGTAGGATGGGTAAGCGTCTTCGCGTAACCCATCGTTCGTTTTGAATAACGAAGAGGCAGACAAAATAGCGAAGCATATTTAGATTCGAGATATTTTGTTTATAACGAGGCGCCAAGCGCTGAGCCTGAGGAAGTGTACGTCTTGTACACGACGATGGCGAGGTCGCGCAGGCAACGAAGTTAGAGACAAAATAGCGAAGAATATAATGCCCGGGTGGCGAAATTGGTAGACGCAAGGGACTTAAAATCCCTCGGTAGGCTTAAACCTCCGTGCCGGTTCGACCCCGGCCCCGGGCACCATCATATTTGTCAAATAGCTCATTTTTCAATTCGTTGCTTTACACCAGCCAATTACTGTGTAGCGCTCCCTGGATCCGTCACAGAAATTAAGTTATAGTTCTGAAATCCTACCTTTATGAAGCGTTTAAAAATCATGTTAAACAATGAAGATGCACTCATTGAAGCCCTCAATACAGCTTTCCAAAACATGTTGGATCATTTTGCGCATTTTGGTCATCAGCAATTAGGAAATACCCCATTTTTTTTAAGGAATCCCTTAAAGCAGATCCACCCCGATCAGCGACCCAAAATTTGTAAACCCCTTGTCAACCGCTTACTTCAGGGGGGAGAGAAGAAGAAAGACGGAGACGATAGGATCTTTAAAGGCCTTGTCATCGGTTTTATTCTTTATATGCTTGCTCCAACGGATCGTTTGGCTTTTTGTATCAATGATCCTGATATGGTGGAATCTTTTCGTCGCCATCCTTCTGTAGCAGAGATAGCAGCCGAGGAAATGCCAAATAATGAAGGTGCCAATGCTGGGTGGAGTGACCGTACTAATTGGTCAAACGAATCCTACTTAAATAAGGCAACCCCTGAACATGCAGACGATCAATTAAAATTTTGCATTTTTTTTTCTGATGTATGTGATTTTCATAGGGTATTGATGCCAGAAATTGAGATAAATTCTAGCCAAACAACTTTTCCAGGAATTTATCAATCTGTTCTTGATATGTATCGTGCATTTCCATATCAAAATAACCCATCTGTATTGCGCATTGGCTTACGTAAATTGGAAGAGTGGCTTCGAGATACCCAATATAACGGCCAAGGCGTCACGCAAGCGCAATTCGCGCAGGCTTTGCAGGATCTCGCCAAGTTTATGAAGGGAGAAAAACCAGCCATAACTGACTTCTTCAGAAACTTTTTTAGTTTTGTACCGCCAGTCAATATGCAAGAGATCTATGATCAGACGATTGGTCAAGCTATTGCCGAAGCTAAAACAAAAGGATTGATAACGACAGACTCAGATGTTCCTGTCGAAAACCAGGATCTAAACGGCGTATTGACCGATGCCTCACAGCCTGCATCACCCGCTTGGGGTGCCTCGCAGGATAGATTCAATTCGAATCAGGGTTCATCGGCTTCTAACCCCCTATCCGCGAGTGCTTCTCGATTTTTGAAGCATTAAATTAGCCAGCAAGAGTTAGTCGTTCTCTTCGATGAAAAGCCTTATCGCTTATCAAGCTTTATACGATGCACTTCTTGGGCGCACATCTGAAGGCTGTTGGCCTGTGCATCCCGCGAAAGGGTTCAGCTGGTTCAAGAAACCAGACAGTGTAGATTTCTTGCTGTCAGCATGAGGGGTGCTGTTAGGGAAAGCGGTAAGCGCAGCTGGGGCGTTGTTATCTATCCCCTCGCGTGACACTTCCGTTGACGGCTTTTTCGCAAATGCATCTACATGGTTAATGATTTTGTTTTGTTCAAATACGCCAAAGGTGAGCATGTTGGCGGTACCGTATGAAGCACAGGCAAGACCAAATAGACCTATGCTACCTATGATCCCTGTTTGGATTATCTCAGAGGCACCAAAAGCAATGGCTGCGATACCAGGGAGCACACCTGCGGAAGCCAGCCCTACAAAAATCATGCCTGTAATCAATACTGCCGCCATTAAGGTGGTGATGGCAACAGCGGCACGCCAATGGTTGTTTTCACGTTTCAATAAAGCGGCCAATCGTTCCGCTTTGTCGGGTTGTTTCTCAAGGAACGCCGCTACAAGCGTCATTTTTTCTTCATGAGTTAACGCTCTCTTTCGACCCTTTTCTTCAGCGTGCAGATTGCGGATTAGCATCAATAAGCGATCAGGTATTTCATCCTGAAAGTATATAGGTAAAGCCTTCCTCGTTATCGTGTCGAGGCATTCAGGCAAATTGTTGATACGTAAGGAGTGACTCTTGAGAACATAAACGGTGGTCATGATGGCAGGTCTCGGTTTGAACAATGGCATGTAAAGTAGCAATGGGGAGGCAGTGTGTCTAGTGACCTTTACACGAAATTCCGCAGAGGGTGCGTACATTGCGGATTTTTAAAGACGCGCACTGGGGCTAAATTTTGGTTAAATCCAATTGTGGCGCTGATAGAGCCTTATAGATTGTCAAAAATGGAATTGATAGAAACTCAAGAAATTAGGGACCCAAATTTAAGATATCTAAAAACTTATACCGTGTGGATTTGATAAGCCGGAAAAATCGATGGAATAAGCGTGTTAATGCACCGGTTATTTTCTGCTGCTTGTGGCAGTAAATGCTGCAGCTTTGACTGAATTACAAAGCACAGGTGCCGTGATGAGGCCACGAGCGGCTTCCCTTAGGCCGTAAAAAATGGAATAAGAGCCTGCAAGGAATATCGTTTTTACTTATTGCGCACTTGTCAAAAACGGCAGCCTCTCCCAAAAAGGGCTTTTTTGAATAAGTCAGGAGAAGCGGAAGTTGTTCTGCATAGTGGAAGAGGCATTCTGATCTGAATCCCTCTCCCGTGTATTCACGGGAGAGGAGCGATGTCCGCTGAGGCTTTGCGAAGCGAGACAACGCGGTGAGGGCGCGCCGCAGGCAAGGATAATGGGGCTGGCAATGAAGCCTTCTGTAGCGCGAAAAGTTAAATGGAAGACCGCTTTTAGGGTCAGGGCACAAAAAATGGCCGCTTCGTTATATTTTTCAGGGCGGCCAAATTTGGTTTTATTTTTAGGAGAATGCCAGCGCTGAATCAAATCATTGCTGAACCAGAAAGTGAGGCTTCCTCTTTGGACTAAGGCATGGTTATAACCTTTCCAGTTACGAACACCACGGTAGTCCTTTTTAGGCATGAGAAAATCCTGTTTCTTGGTTGGAATTGGAATTTATCTCGTATTTGCCGTGTTTGTAACCCTTAATCAAATCTTCAGAATTTCCGCAGTATTTCCAGCATGCCCCGTTAAGCGTTAAATTACTTAGATAGAATGAGAGTGCTATTAAGTAAGCATTGAGCCACACCCATCATTGCCTGCGGCGCGCCCTCACCGCCATCTCTATGCTCGCAAAGCCTCACATGAGCTGGCACCTCTCCCGTGAATACACGGGAGAGGGATTCAGATCAGAATGCCTCTTCCACTATGCAGAACAACTTCCGCTTCTCCTGACTTATTCAACAAAGCCCAAAAAGGGAGAGGTGAGAAGCCATTTTTTTTAAAGAATTTTTTATAAAAAAACAGACTTATTAAATAAGCGATCAACCTTTATGACAATTTGGATTTAATATGTAGCTCGTTTGCTGTGCATGATGAATGGCACCGGTGCCAAGCCAATCCACACCAATGATAGAAATGATGCCCCAATCTATCAGTATGCCGAGAAGTGAAGTGGCATCGAAGGATGTTTCGATGGCTTTCGCAGCGTCATCGCAGCCGGGTTTGCTTGCACGGAGTACGCTAGAAGAAAGTTGCTTTTTGGGAATGGAGACGCTCGCATTGCCCGTGCCAATTTTTTGATTGTTTAAATAAATTGAAGCGCCAGGGACTTCGCTGTGGACATCAATACTTTCAGATGAACCATGAATGATGGAAGCACAGCCAGTCACGCAAAGCACACACCATAATGCAGTGAGACGTTTCAAGATAACCCCTAGAATTGAGCAGAAAATGATTAAGGCCGCGGACTATATCGAGGGGTACAAAATGTGTCAATGTCTTCACTATCCTTGGGATGACTTGAGTCTACGCGCATAACAAGCCCGCACTGCTTGCATGTCTTCGATAAAAGAAGGCAGGGCACGTAAATCCATCGCTTGCTTCGCATCGACCAAGGCGTTTGTGGGATCGGGGTGTACATCCACCAATAACATGTTGGCGCCAGCAATCGTGGCTTGTGCTGCAACATGGGCAATTTCTGAAATCAGATCGGGGGCCAGATGGTTTGATCCCACAGAGTGAGAGGGATCCATACAAACAGGCATGCGGGTTAAGCGTTTGACAGTCGGAACCATCGCCACATCCACAAAATTACGATGGGGAAAACCATAATGACTTTGCATGCCACGCAAACAAAAGATGACATTGGGGTTGCCATGTAAGGCGAGATACTCTGCCGCTTGCAATGATTCATGCAGACTAATGCCAAAGCCACGCTTATATAAAATGGGATAAGTCTTTTGCGCGCCACACGCTTTTAACAACTCAAAATTTTGCGCATTACGGGTGCCGATTTGTAACATCGCCCCTGTGGCTTGGCCCGATTGCGCTAAGGCCGTATCAATCGCTTCAATCTGACTTTCGTGCGTGACTTCCATTGTGATACAGGCAATGTCATATTTCCCCGCCAATTCAAATAGGGTAGGCAGGCAATCCACGCCAGCCCCTTGAAAGGTATAAGGGTTGGTTCTGGGTTTAAATACCCCCATACGCGCCGTTTTAATACGATTGGCTTGGAGTGCTTGAAACGTAGCTTCAACGTTTTTGGCATTGTCGTAAGCGCATAAGCCCATAAACAGATGGTAATCATCCTGAGAAAAGTTTAAGCCGTTATAAGTAAAGGCAAAGCCTGGATCTGAGTCTTGGTGTCTGCCCAATATCAAAAAAGCGGCTTTGGGATCGCAAATCATATCGATGGTTTTAAAAGCGATGAGCGCGTCTTTAGACAGCGCTTCTGCCTGGCTGATGTATAACTCTGTGCGTGGGGTGGCCAGAGGGGCTTCTAACAGATGGTACTGCGCCTTAAATTGATGGTGAAGCAGCTCACATAAAGCGCGTATTTCTGGGTGTGAGGGCGGGATGCCAGGTTTAAAATAAATGATCATGTAGATTATAGACGACCGAGGTCGCTTCAACTGTCTTCTGAATGATGGGCAGAGGATAAATCAGTTTGCGCCCGACGTCGAACCATTTGAAGTCTTAAGATGTGGGCGCTGAGGGTTTGCCTATCTGTATCCTGAATATCAGTGAAGTTTACCCCAATGCGATAAGCCAGATCCCCTTCGCCATCTAAAACTTGGCAGGTTACCACCCCCGCAATGCACAAAAAGGGGCGCGAAGTAGGGCGCAGCAAAAGTGAAATCGCAAGGTAGGTCTGGGGCGCGATGTATTCCTGGCTATTAAAGGCCATCCCACCTTCAGAGATATTGATGTGCTGTAAAGGCGTGTTTTCGTTTTGCGTGCTGATTTCAATTAAGGCTTCTAGCAAAATCTGAATTTTTTGATTGAGGGCATTGAGATACGTGACAAGGCCTGCGCTTTGTTCGTAAACATCAGTGAGCGCGCTAGCGCTAACGCGATCGATGTCTTCTAAGTCTTCCATCCATTTGGCGCGTTGTTTTAACTGAGGGGAAAGGCTTTGTTTTTTTAGCGTGGCCTCAGCAGCAGTCACAATTTGGTAGGCCAATTGGGATTGGTCATCGATGCGGAAATATTCGCGTTTTTCTTCAAATTGTTGCGCTGATTCTGGCATGAATGCTTCCTAATCGAGACTCATTCGTGTAGTGTAGCATGTTCAAAAATCCCTCCGATTCCTCACCTTATGCAAAATTTAAGTCTCTTTATTGCCTTAAGATATCTCCGCGCCAAGCGGCGGAATCATTTTATTTCATTTATCTCTTTGGTATCGATGCTGGGCATTGCGCTGGGCGTGATGGCACTTATCGCGGTGCTTTCGGTGATGAATGGATTTGAAGAAGAAATTCGCACCCGCATTCTCAGCATGACGCCGCATGTCACGCTGCATGCACGGGGTGGGGCGCCGCTGACTCATTATTCGGCACTCGAAAATAAATTGGTTGGCTTTAGTCCGGAAATTAAAGGGGTGACCCCCTTTGTAGAAGGGCAAGTCATGTTGACGCATGAAGGGCGAGTGCAAGGCGCGATTGTGAAAGGGATTAGCCCCAGCCAGATTGATAAAGTGTATCCGCTTCACGACCAAATGTTGCTGGGCAAATTAGAGAGTCTGGTTCCAGGGCAATTCAATGCCATTATTGGTAAGGGACTTGCGCAACGATTCGGGCTGCATTTGGGGGATAAGATTACCCTGATGGCACCCGAAGCCACGTTTACGCCAGCTGGGGTGATGCCACGCTTAAAGCGTTTTGAGATTACTGGCATTTTTAGCGTGGGGTATGTTTTTGATAACAATCTCATCTTCACGCATCTTCAAGATGCAGGGAAATTATTTCATCTCCCTGATGGCAGCGTGACAGGATTGCAACTGCGTTTAGAACATTATTTGGCTGCCCCACGTGTGAGCAGCGAATTGATGGATGCGTTTCAACATCAATATTACGTCACCAATTGGGCCGAACAAAACGCCAATTATTTTCAAGCAGTCAAAATGGAAAAAACCATGATGTTTTTGATTTTGACGCTGATTGTGGCTGTGGCGACGTTTAATTTGGTTTCAACGTTGGTGATGGTGGTGACGGATAAGCAAGCTGATATTGCCATTTTGCGCACCATTGGTGCCACGCCCAATTTTATTGTGCGTATCTTTATGTTGCAGGGAACCATTTCAGGATTGGTCGGCACTTTACTTGGGATCGTGGGGGGCGTTGTGCTTTCAACGCATATCACCGAATGGGTGGATGCCATTCAACGTACATTTGGCGTTGCTTTGCTTTCGAAGGATGTGTACTTCATTAGCTTTTTACCTTCTAAACTGCTGATGAAAGATGTGCTTCAAATCTCTGGCATCAGTTGCTTACTTTCATTTTTGGCAACCCTCTATCCTGCATGGCAAGCAGCGCGCATTAAGCCTGCTGAGGCATTACGTTATGAATAAGAACGCAATCATTCAAGCAAAAAATATCACGCGTCGTTTTGTGGATGGCGCACGTACGATTGATGTTTTAAAAAGCATTTCATTAGAAGTGAACGCTGGGGATCAGATTGCCTTAATGGGCGCATCGGGTTCAGGTAAAAGCACACTTTTGCAAGTCTTGGCAGGATTAGATAAACCCACATCAGGCGAAGTTTATCTTTCTGGCCAGGCTTTATCACAAAAAAGTGAAGCCGAATTGTCATTGCTGCGAAATAAGCATTTGGGCTTTATTTATCAGTTTCACCATTTGTTACCCGAATTTACAGCCATTGAAAATGTGGCCATGCCTTTATGGCTAGCGGGTGAAAAATGGGGTTTAGCGAAAGAAAAGGCATCCTGTTTATTGACCGAATGCGGGTTATCGGCCCGAGCCACCCACAAGCCTGGTGAATTGTCTGGGGGCGAACGTCAACGTGCTGCCATTGCGCGCGCTTTGATTACGAAACCCAAATGCATTTTAGCGGATGAGCCTACCGGTAATTTAGATGCCAACACGGCGGCACAAGTTTTGGAGCTCATGCTTTCTTTGGTACAGGAACATGGCAGCAGTCTTGTGGTGGTGACCCATGATTTGCAGCTGGCCAAAAAACTTCAGAAGATTTATGAATTGAAGGCGGGGGCATTAGTTTGAACAAGGGCGTCCCCGCAAAGCCATCAACTTAAATGCGAATTAAGCGCTGAAAGACAATTTTTTCAAAATAGATTGCTTGCCTTTTGCTGCACTCTGGCAAAGGGGGAAGAAAGGCAAGCGCGTATTTTTGTAAAATGATTCACTTAATCGTCATCGCTCAACCAAACATCATCATCAACTATTCCCCTCTCTACGAACGACAGTGAGTGGAGAGGGAACAGGGGGGGAGGTGTCGCAAAGCCCCCCTCGCAGTGAGAGAGAACTCCTTACATTGACGACATTGGGTGAGCGATGACGTTTTGATTATTGGATTTTGATGGGCTGTTACATGAACCAGGGCAGGAGCCTGCCCTGGTTGTCATGAGGTCTTTACTCGTCTGAATGTTCAACGGTGCCGGGCGTATGGTGATGGCCAGATTCATCATTTGATTTTTCATGGCTCGCTTCAGCTTGTCCTTCGCCTGGTGCAGCTTGTTGACGATCACGATGACGGTAATTGCCACCGCGTCTTCTGTTATGTGAGCCACCACGTCGACGACGTTGCTGCTGCTGTTGCGCTTGTTGTTGATCCAATTCTGAATCAGTCGGTAGCGCTTCAAGATTGTAATCAGCACCCGGATCAGTCATGCGTTCTTGCGCTCTGGCTGCCGCTACTTCTGCTTCGTACGCCAATTCTTCTGGCGTTCTTTCAAAGTACTCATGGGATGAAAAGCTGCCTTCTTTATTCATCTCTGTCAGTTCATGACGTGGTTGTCTGGGATGACGATTTTCACGCGGTGCACGTTGAGGCGCACGCTGTTGTTGTTCAGTGCGTGGCTGTTGTTGTGCTGGCTGCTCACCAGGTTGTGCCACATTTTGCTCGTCACGTGAGGTAGGGGCGCGATTTTCGTATTGCCCAGTTTGTCGTTGACCTTGTTGTGGCCCACGCTGATCAGGACGATTACGATTTTGTCCTTGTCCTTGCCCCTGACGATAGGGTTGTTGTCCACCTGTGCGACGGTTATTGCCTTGTGGGCGCCGTTGTTGCCCTTCATAAGTACGTCGCTGTGGCGAGTAGGGGGCCGCACCGCTTGGGCTGGCCGTTGTGGATTCAGTTGCACTGGTGGGGGTGCTGCTTGTTTTGACTGGGGAGACATCGCCCACAAATAAGCTGCCCCATAAACGTTTTAAGAAGCCGGTTGTGTGCGCTTTGGGGGCACTGATCGAAGCCACATTTTTAAGCGCAGGTGCTTCTTCTGGCCGGCTGGGTGCGTGTGATCGTGAGCCGCTATCAGTCGAATCTTCAGGTTTTTCTACCAATAGATAACTGGCTTGACCATCTGTGGTGCCATCTTGTTTTAAGCGCTCGATTTTAAATTGCGGCGTTAAAATATGAGGATTGGGCACCACTAAGATATGTACTTGATGACGCGTTTCAATACTCGAAATGCTGTTACGTTTTTCATTCAATAAGAAGGTGGCCACATCGACAGGCAACTGAGCCAATACTTGGCGCGTATTTTCTTTCATCGATTCTTCTTCAATGGTACGCAACATAGAAAGCGCAAAAGACTCTACGCCCATGATGGTGCCATGACCACTGCATCGTGGGCAGGTGATTTGAGATCCTTCTGTTAAAGAAGGTCTTAAACGTTGGCGCGACATTTCCATTAAACCAAAGCGCGAAATACGGCCCACTTGCACGCGCGCGCGATCGGCTTTTAAAGCTTCTTTTAAAGCAGATTCCACTTCGCGTTGGTGTTTAAAATCATGCATATCGATAAAATCGATCACCACCAAGCCGCCTAAGTCTCTTAAGCGTAATTGGCGCGCAATTTCTCGTGCGGCTTCCATATTGGTGCTGGCAGCCGTTTCTTCGATATCACCGCCTTTTGTAGAGCGGGCTGAGTTCACATCGATACAGGTTAAGGCTTCGGTTCTGTCAATCACGATAGAACCGCCAGAAGGCAATTGCACATCGCGATGATGGGCCGCACGAATTTGGCCTTCAATTTGGTAACGGGTAAAAAGCGGAACAGAATCGGTGTACAAACGTACGCGCGAAATAAAATCGGGGCGAATCAATTGAATATGATTGCGTGCCATTTCGAAGGTGGCTTCGTCATCAATAAAAATATCGCTGACGTTGGGTTTAAGATAATCACGAATGGAACGCAACACGACATTGCCTTCTTGCAGAATCAAGAAGGGCGCCGCACGTTCATCCGCCGCTGACTTTAAGCGATCCCACAAACTTTGCAGAACTTGTAAATCCCATTGTAATTCTTCGACGCTGCGACCCAAGCCAGCGGTACGCAGAATAACGCCCATGCCTTCTGGGATTTGAAGGTTTTCAAGCGCATCACGCATTTCTTGGCGTTCTTCACCTTCAATGCGACGTGAAATACCGCCAGCGCGGGGATTGTTTGGTTTTAAAACAATATAGCAACCGGCCAAACTAATGAATGTGGTCAGTGCAGCGCCTTTGTTGCCGCGTTCTTCTTTTTCAATTTGAACAATGATTTCTTGGCCTTCACGTAGAACGGGTGGCAAACCTTCACCTGGACTGTGTAAGTATTCGGGGGCCACTTCTTTTAAAGGTAAAAACCCGTGTTTTTCTGCACCGTAATTGATAAAGGCCGCATTTAAGCTGTGCTCAATGTGTGTGACGATACCTTTGTGTACATTTGAAATTTTAAGTTCACGACCGCGGGCTTCGATGTCTAAATCGACAAGAATCTGGCCTTCTACCAAGGCCACTCGCAGTTCTTCTTGCTGTGTGGCGTTAATAAGCATTCTGATTGCTGGCATGTAAGATAGCTCCATAGGAAACAGGTTTGCGCCTTAGGCATTGAGGCTTAAGGCGCCAGGGGCTGGATCCAGCCCCTAATTAAATTTAGGGTGGGAGTGAGTTGCGTAGGGGTTGATCATGAAGGATAGGCATAAAAAAACATGAAATGTGCACAATCCATTTGATTACCGAGGCCCGTAAATGAACGTTTAGGACAGATCCTAGATTCTTATTTCCGGGCGAGATATGAACCGTTATACTCACCACCCGAGTATGCCTTGAGGCGCGGCCCCAAAAAGCCAAAGCATAGTAACAATAAATGTGTGCGCTTACCACCTATCTCAAAGAGACCCAACGTGCCTGATAAAACCCCTGATCCTAAATTCCCCTGGCTGATTGTGCCAGAAGACGCAAGCCAGCAACGGCTCGATAATTATTTATTTGCGCACCTAAAGGGGCTTTCACGAGGTGCTGTATATGGACTATTGCGAAGTGGCGAAGTTCGGGTAAACAGCAAAAGAGCCAAGCCCAGCGATCGTTTAACGCCTGGTGCCTTATTGCGCGTTCCTTATCATCTTATTCAGCCTGAAAAGACAGTATCGGTTCCCACACATTTGACTGAAATATTAAAAGCCGCCATTTTATTCGAAGACGACGATCTTTTGGTGATCAATAAACCCCCGCATATTGCGGTTCATGGGGGCAGCGGTTTGTCGTTTGGCGTGATCGAAGTGGTGCGCGCAGGTTTTCCGCAAGCCAAAAAATATGAATTGGTGCATCGTTTAGATAAAGAAACCTCGGGGTGTTTGTTGATAGCCAAAAACCGAAGCTGCTTAACCACGCTACAAGACGGTTTTAGAGCTGGAAAAATTAAAAAAACCTATTGGACGCTGCTGTCTGGTCAGTGCCCAAAAAACCAAACCGTGACCGCGCCTTTAAAGAAAAATATTCTACAATCAGGGGAGCGGATGGTGCAGGTAGACCCGGTGTTGGGCAAGCCTTCTACCACCGTGTTTCAGTGTTTGCGGTATTTCCCAGAAGCAGATTTAAGTTGGGTGGTCGCCAAACCCGCGTCGGGGCGAACCCATCAGATTCGTGTTCATGCTGCTTTTATGGGGCATAGTATTGTGTGCGATCCCAAATACGGTGACAAAATGCGTGTCAGCAAAGACAAAGCCATCGGCTTAAAACGATTAGCACTTCATGCCCACGCACTTTCGTTTGTCTATAAGGATATCCCTTTAACGTTGCAGGCCCCTTGGCTGGATTCAGAATTTCAACCTTTTATAGAGAGTAAATGATGGTATTTCCTGATGCGCCTGAAGCCCAAGCGGCCTTTCTTTCTGCCTTTATCCATGAAGAGTTGGTTGAGCGCCGCCGTAAACGCCGCTGGGCCATTTTTTTCAAAAGTATTTTTTGGGGTTATTTGCTGGTGCTGTTGTATTTGTTTTGGCCCAGCCACAAATTAGAAAATGCCGTGGCCAGCGTCAGTTCGGCGCCTTTTTCGGCTGTGATTGAGGTCATGGGTGAGATAGCCGATGATAAGCCGGCCAGTAGCGAAAATATTATTACAGCTTTGGATTCTGCCTTTAAGGATAAAGAAACAAAAGGCATCATTTTAAGAATCAACAGCCCAGGTGGCAGCGCGGTGCAAGCCTCGGACATTTATAACGCCATCATGGCAAAACGAAAAATGCATCCAGACGTCAAGGTCTATGCAGTCATTGAAGACATGGGCGCCTCCGCTGCGTATTTTATTGCTTCTGCCGCAGATGCCATTTATGCCAACCCAGCCAGTTTGGTGGGATCGATTGGCGTGTTGATTGATGGGTTTGGGGTGCCTGATCTGATGACCAAACTGGGCGTGGAGCGCCGGTTGATTACGGCAGGCCGACACAAAGGTTTTTTGGATCCTTTTTCGGTTGAAAACCCAGAAGAAAAGGTCATCGCAGAAGCCATGATAGAAGAAATTCATCAATATTTTATTGATTCAGTCAAAAAAGGCAGAGGCGATCGCTTGAAAAAAGATCCTACGCTTTTCTCTGGATTGGTTTGGAATGGTTTTCAAGCGAAAAAACTGGGACTCATCGATGATTTTGCTGACATCCGAAAAGTCGCGCACGATGTCATTGGGGCAGGGGAATTGGTCACTTTTGGATCAGAAAGAGACATTATTGACGAAGTGGCGCACAAGTTTGGCCTGCAATTTGGGCAGGGAACAGCAGCGGCATTACGTTCAACGTTGGTTTCGTCTGGCGTTAAATAACCGCTAAACCCAGGCGTTTTAGCGTTTTAACCACTTGCGTCAAGGGCAGCCCCACTAAAGAGGTGGGGTCTTGGCTCACGATGCGCTCACATAGCGCAATGCCTAAACATTCAGAACGTAAGGCACCTGCACAATCCAAAGCGTCTTCTTTGCTTAAATACTGCGCAATTTCAGCCTGGGTGAGCGTCCGAAAATAGACCTGTGTCTCGTCTTCAATCAGGGTTTCGATTTGTTGCCGGGTATCATAAATGCAGATTCCATTGATAAAACGGGCACACTGGCCACTTAAGCTTGCCAACATCTTCATTGCGTTTTCGCGCGTGTGCGGTTTGCCCACAATATCGTGTCCATTCACCGTCACGGTTTGATCACCGGCTATCACAATGGCGTCCGCTTGCGTTTTGGCCACCACATGACATTTTTCTTGGGCCAGGCGGCGAACGTATTCCTGAACGCTTTCATTTGGGCGTTTGGACTCATCAATATCAGGTGATATTTGCGTAAAGGGGAGCTGCAAACGTTCCAGCAGCATTTTTCGATGGCGCGATCCAGACGCTAAGATAATATTTCGCATAGGGTCTCTTTGACAGTGTGGGCCGGCGCCGCTACTATAAGCGCCCTATGTCAAACGAGCAACTGCCACAATACGTGGATGCGACCCGATTGTCGCAACAACAAGTCGAACTGACGGGGCAAATGTTGCTCCGCGATTTGCCACGCGTGTCAGAAGCCTTGATGGTGCCCGAGGCCGAAACAGTGAACTATTCATTTAAGTTCACAACCTGGGAAAAAGAGCGTGTGATTCGGGCCCATGTTGTGGCCAAAGCACCGCTGCAATGTGAACGTTGCGGCAAGCGCTTTTTGTATGAAATAGAGGCAAAAACTGATTTTGGCGTGGTACCTGATTATTTGTCGCTCCCCAGCGAGGGCTTAGAGCCTGTGGTGGCGGAGGCCCATCTGATTGATTTATGGGCCTTGTTAGAAGAAGAGTTGGTATTAAATATCCCGTATATCCCCAAGCATGAAAGGCAGGATTGCGGACAAAATGTCGCGAAAGCCCAGCGTTCGCAAGATGAAATGACGCCCAAAGTGCAGCCTTTTGCCAAATTGGCCGCACTCTTGTCGCGTGATCGTATTACCGTTCCTTAAGGAGTATTTTCAATGGCTGTTCAAAAAAGTCGCGTATCCCGTGCTCGTCGTGGTCAGCGCCGTTCTCACGATGCGTTAACTGGGCCCACGCTTTCAACCGATCCCACAACTGGTGAATTGCACCGTCGTCATCACATTACAAAAGAAGGCTATTACCGCGGTAAGCAAGTCATTGTAAAAGCAGTTGAAGAAATTCAAGACGGCAACGAAGAGTAAAAACTTATTGTGATCAAAGTCGCACTGGATGCCATGGGCGGTGACAACGGCCCTTCGGTCGTTGTCAAAGCAGCCGTGGAAGCCATTAATCAGTTTGATGATCTTGAGCTGATCTTGGTGGGGAATGAACCTGTGATCCGCTCGTATTTGCAGCAATCTGCATACGATCAAAAGCGGATTCATGTGCACCATACGGATGTGGTGGTGACCATGGATGATTCGCCAGCCATTGCTTTGCGTACAAAAAAAACATCCTCCATGCGTCTGGCTATCAATCTTATTAAAGAGGGAAAAGCAGACGCAGTCGTGAGCGCAGGCAACACCGGCGCTTTGATGGCCACAGCCAAATTTGTTTTAAAAACCATTCCTGGCGTGATTCGCCCTGCCATTATCTATGGCTTGCCCTCACCAAAAGGGCCAGTATATGTTTTAGATTTGGGGGCCAATGTCGATTGCGACGCCGAAAACCTATTTCAGTTTGGGGTGATGGGCAGCATTTTGGCAGAAGCCATGAATGGCGAAAAACCGCGTGTTGCACTATTGAATGTGGGGCACGAAAGCATTAAAGGCAGCGAGGTGGTCAAAGCTGCGGCTGATAAATTGTCTCAGTGCAAAAACATTCACTACATTGGCTATGTCGAAGGCAATCATATTTTTAAACGCGTTGCGGATGTGATTGTGTGTGATGGCTTTGTGGGCAATGTGGCGCTGAAGGTCACAGAAGGCCTGGCTTCGATGTTGGGGCAAATGTTGAAAGAAGAATTTACGCGCACTTGGTGCAGTAAAATGTTGGCTTTTGCTGCCATGCCCGTTCTTAAAAAACTAAAGATGCGTATGGATGCACGCCAATATAACGGTGCCAGCCTTTTAGGCTTACAAGGATCTGTGATCAAGAGTCATGGTAATGCGGATCACGAAGCGTATTTATCCGCTATTAAAGTGGCCCGTAAAGAAGCCATGAATAAAATTCCTGAAAAAATAAGCGAACAAATCAAACTGTACCTGCATGCGGAGTAAGCACCATGGTTTATAGTCGCATCACGGGAACCGGCCATTACGTCCCAGAAAAAGTGCTCAGCAACGCTGATTTAGCCAAAATGGTCGATACCAGCGATGAATGGATTGTTGAGCGTACTGGCATCAAACAACGACATATCGTGGCAGAAGGTGAAACGGTTGCTTCAATGGCCGTTGAAGCCGCCAAACACGCCTTGGCCGCAAGCGGCGTTCCGCTTCATGAAATTGATGCCGTCATTCTTGCGACGTGCTCTTCAGATAAAATATTTCCTTCTGCGGCTTGCCAGGTTCAGGCTGCATTGGGCTTGTCGGGATTTTGCATGGCGTTTGATGTCACCGCAGCCTGCGCGGGATTCAGTTATGCTTTATCGATTGCCGATCAATACATTAAAACAGGCTTTAAAAAACATATTTTGGTAATTGGATCAGAAGCCATGTCACGTGTGGTGAATTGGCAAGATCGCAATACCTGCGTGTTATTTGGCGATGGTGCCGGTGCAGTGGTGCTTTCTGCCGACACAAAACCGGGTATCTTGGTGACGTCCTTGCATGCGGATGGCACACAAGGCCATTTGTTGTATTTAGACAACCCCATTACCTCTTCTAATAAAAATGCTGCCTTATATATGGATGGTCGGCCTATTTTTAAATCAGCTGTGACGGTTTTGGAATCGTTGGTTGAAGAAACATTAAATAAAGCCGGTGTGGACAAGATCGATTGGCTGATTCCCCATCAAGCCAACCTACGCATTATCGAATTGATTGCCAAAAAATTAAATATGCCGCTGTCTTCTGTGATTCTTACATTACAAGAACATGGCAATACCTCTGGCGCTTCCATTCCCATCGCTTTGGATGTGGGCATCCGTGATGGCCGCATTAAACCTTCGCAACGTTTGCTGCTAGAAAGTTTTGGTGGCGGCTTTGCCTGGGGATCGGCATTAATCGAATTGTGATAGGAACAAAAACGATGCAATTGGCTTTTTTATTTCCCGGTCAGGGATCGCAATCTGTGGGCATGTTGACGCCTTGGCTGCAAGAACCCCTTGTCTTAAACACCCTCGCTGAAGCCAGTGAAGCCCTGCAATATGATTTATTGGACGTGATTCAATCTGGCCCTTCAGAAAAGTTAAATGAAACAGCGGTCACGCAACCGGCCATTTTGGCAGTGAGTGTTGCGTTGTGGCGTCTCTGGCAAAGCCAAACTGATATACAGCCTAGTTTTATGGCCGGGCACAGTTTAGGCGAATACTCAGCTTTGGTGTGTGCGGGCGCCATTCACTTTCAGGATGCAGTGCAATTGGTACGTCGTCGTGGTGAATGCATGCAAGCAGCAGTGCCAGAAGGCGTGGGTGCCATGGCAGCCTTGTTGGGTATCGCGCCAGATGCCGCAAAACAAGTATGCGAAGAAGCCACGCGCAGTACTGGCAAAAGGGTGGTAGCCGCAAACTTCAATTCTAAAGAACAAACGGTTATTTCAGGCGAAAAAAGCGCGGTTGAAAAAGCCATTGAATTAGCCAAAGCCGCCGGGGCAAAGCGTGGCATTCTCTTGCCCGTGAGCGTGCCTTCACATTCCCCCTTGATGGAAAAGGCTGCCGCAGCCTTTGCCGCCGATCTTGATGCCTTACAGATTCAAACGCCCCGTATTTCCGTCATAAACAATGTGGATGTCAAAATCGAAACCGATCCGACTGCAATAAAACAAGCCTTACACCGACAATTGACGCAATCGGTGCGTTGGGTTGAAACGGTCGAGGCTCTGGTTGCAGCTGGCGTGACGAATGCGGTGGAGTGTGGTCCTGGCAAAGTATTAAGTGGGTTGGTGAAAAAAATTCATGAGGGCCTGGATTGCCAGCCTCTGACGGATAAGTCCGCTTTAGCGGCCATTTTAGAAAAGGTGAATGATATCCATGGATAGTTTCAGTTTAAATTCAAAAGTAGCCTTGGTGACGGGCGCCAGCCGTGGTATTGGGCAGGCGATCGCAAAAAGCCTTGCTGAAGCGGGTGCGTTTGTGGTCGGTTCCGCCACTTCAGCTGAAGGGGCGGCTGCCATCAGCGCGGCGCTGGGGGATAAAGGCCGTGGTATTAAATTAAATGTGACCGATCTGAATGACATTGATGCGGCCATAAGCGATATCACCCAGGCCCATGGTGCCCCTTTAATTTTGGTCAATAATGCAGGTATCACACGCGATAATTTATTATTACGCATGAAAGATGCGGAATGGGCGGATGTGATTAACACCAACCTCACGGGCGTTTTTCGCCTCTCCCAAGCTTGTTTGCGTGGCATGCTTAAAGCGCGCACTGGGCGCATTGTGTCTATCAGCTCTGTGATTGGGAGTATGGGGAACGCAGGCCAAGCCAATTATGCAGCAGCCAAAGCTGGGATCAGTGGTTTTTCACGTGCCATGGCACAAGAAGTGGGCAGCCGTAATATCACAGTGAATGTGGTGGCGCCGGGTTTTATTGATACGGATATGACCCAAGCTTTGCCAGAAGCACAGCGAACCGCCCTGTTGGAGCGTATTCCGGCAGGCAGAATGGGCAGTCCGGCTGATATCGCTTCATTGGTTCGTTTTTTGTGTTCTGATGCCGCTGGGTATATTACAGGCGAAACGATTCACATCAATGGTGGCTTGTACATGGCCGCTTAACAGTTTGATTTCATAGGCATTTGAATTTTTTAGAAGGCTAGCGTATCCTTCGGCCAGGTTTTTACATGCCTAGGGGCAACCTAGCATGTCATTTTATTTTTAATCAAAGGGGTAACCATGAGCGACGTCGATCACCAACGTATTGAAGAACGTGTTAAAAAAATCGTCATTGAACAGCTTGGCGTAAAAGAAGAAGACGTGGTGGCTGAAGCCTCATTTGTGGATGATTTAGGGGCCGATTCACTTGATACCGTTGAGTTAGTCATGGCCTTAGAAGAAGAATTCGACATCGAAATTCCAGATGATCAAGCCGAAAAGATTGCCACGTTACAAGACGCAATCAATCATATTCGTACTTATCTTGAGAAAAATGCGAAGTAGTTTTAATCGATAGCGGGGGAATCATCATGTCAAAACGCCGTGTTGTGGTGACAGGTTTAGGGATGGTTTCTCCGCTAGGCCATTCAGTGGCAGAAACCTGGCAAGGCATTTTGGCAGGCAAAAGCGGTGTTTCTGTTATTGAGCATTTTGATACCAGTGCTTACGCCTGTAAGTTTGCTGGTATGGTCAAAAATTTAAACATAGATGACACGGTGCCCATTAAAGAGCAAAAGAAAATGGACGTCTTTGTTGCCTATGGTTTAGTGGCCACAAAAGAAGCGATGGCCGATTCAGGCTTGACCATCACAGAAGAAAACGCCAATCGTATTGGTGTTTGTTTGGGCTCAGGCATTGGGGGCATCACCAATATCCAAGCACAAACAGAAATCTTGGTGCAGCAAGGGCCAAGACGTATTTCTCCTTTTTTCATTCCTTCTACCATTATCAATATGTTAAGCGGTTACGCTTCCATTAATTACGGCTTGAAAGGCCCGAACTTATCTGTTGTGACAGCGTGCACCACAGGCACGCATGCAATTGGATTGGGCGCGCGAACCATTGCGTATGGGGATGCGGATGTCATGATCGCAGGCGGTGCAGAAAAGGCCAGCTCTCCATTGGGGATTGCCGGTTTTTGTGCAGCCAGAGCGCTTTCTACACGTAATGATCAACCAGCCGAAGCCAGCCGTCCTTGGGATCAAGGCCGTGATGGTTTTGTGTTGGGCGATGGTGCCGGTGTATTGGTATTAGAAGAATACGAACATGCCAAAAAACGCGGCGCCAAGATTTATGCCGAAGTAGTGGGCTTTGGGATGAGTGGCGATGCGTATCACATTACTTTGCCCAGTGGCAATGGCGCTGCTTTGGCCATGGATAATGCGTTACGCGATGCCGCATTAAATCCCAATCAAATTCAATACATCAATGCGCATGGCACGTCTACGCCAGCGGGCGATTCGGCTGAAACAGGCGCAGTGAAAGCTTCTTTCAAAGATCATGCTTACAAGCTTGCCATCAGTTCTACCAAATCCATGATTGGCCACTTATTGGGCGCAGCGGGAGCGGTAGAGGCTATCTTCAGTGTGTTGGCTATTCACGATCAAGTGGCGCCGCCCACCATTAACTTGCATGATCCTGATCCTGAAAACGATCTAGACTATGTACCAAACGAAGCCAGACAAATAAAGATTGAGTGTGCGCTGTCAAACTCATTTGGTTTTGGTGGCACGAATGGAACGTTAATCTTTAAGAAAATTTAACGCGATGATCAATTTTATCGTTTAGGCATTTCTGCTGAAAGTTTAAGCTCCTTGTAGCAGGATGATCTCATGTCAGGAAGACACCCAAAGCGCTTTTTATTAAGCCTATTTTTTATTTTTCTACTCATTCTGGGGTATGCATCCTGGCGAGCGTATTGCTTTTGGACGACGCCTCTGCAAGTCACAGACCCTGGTATAATGGTGGAATTGTTGCCCGGGCAATCCTTTCGTGCGTTTTCAAAAAACCTGGTTGATCAAAAAATCATTTCGCCGACAGAGGCGCTTTATTTTGAAATGCGCTTTCGTTTTCAGCACTCACCAGCGGTGCACCGTGGTGAGTATTTATTAACGCCGAATATCACGCCACAGGCGTTGCTAGAAAAGTTAAAGAAGGGAGAAGTGGTTCACTACCCCTTTACCATTGTGGAAGGGTTTACGTTAAAAGAAATCACACAGCGGATCGCCGCTTTGCCAAAATTAAAATATCAATATTTCGACGCTGCCGACGCAAAACTCTGTCAACCTTTTCGCGGGAATTTGGCCTCAATTGAAGGGCTGATGCTGCCAGAAACGTATTTCTATGTGAAAAATGATACGCCAGAACAATTAATCAATCGTGCCTGCCAGAGCATGGCCAAAACAGTGAATCATTTTTGGGTGAGCCGTGATTTGAGTTTACCGTTTAATACGCCTTACGCGTTTTTGGTTATGGCTTCCATTATTGAAAAAGAATCGGCTTATTTACCAGAGCGTCCTTTAATCGCAGGTGTGTTTTACAATCGTTTAGAAAAAGGCATGCGCTTACAAACCGATCCCACTGTGATTTATGGTTTGGGTGAAAAGTACTCAGGCAAATTAACACACGAAGACTTATTGGTGGATACGCCTTACAATACCTACACAAGAAAAGGGTTGCCGCCCACACCGATTGCGAGTCCCAGTCGCGAATCTATCGAAGCGGCCTTACATCCAGAACATACGACAGCGTTATTTTTTGTGGCGAAGAAAGACAGATCGCATATTTTTGCGGACACCTACGAAGCCCATTTGCAAAACATAGCGCACTATTTAAAAGACGAAGGGAAAGCACAATGAATGCGCATTACGGCAAGTTTATTACTTTAGAAGGCGGTGAAGGGGCAGGGAAAAGTTCCTCCGTGCCTTTAATGCGAGATTATTTACTTTCGAAAGGGGTGCGTGTTTGCGTGACCCGTGAACCCGGTGGCACCACACTGGCAGAAGATTTACGTAAACTGCTTTTAACGCCACGTGATGAACGCATCTTGCCAGAAACAGAGTTATTAATGTTGTTTGCCGGACGAGCACAGCATGTGGAGCACGTCATTCGACCCGCTTTGGCGCGAGGTGAGTGGGTGATTTGCGATCGCTTTACCGATGCCACGTATGCCTATCAAGGGGCCGGCCGAGGGGTGAGTGTGGCGCACATTGCCTATTTAGAGCAGTGGTTACAAGGTGGCTTACGTCCCGATTTTTGCTTGTTATTTGATTTGCCTGCGCAAGTGGGGTTAGAGCGTGCCCAGAAACGGGGCTTGGTCGATCGTTTTGAAGCGGAAACCTTGGCGTTTTTTGAGCGCATTCGTGATGAGTACTTAAGACGTGCCAAGCTAGACGCTTCTCGCTATGAATTAATTGATGCCAGTTTGTCTCAGATCGATTGTTCTCTTCATGTGACGCGGGCAATTGAGGCCTTTTATGAACGAACCCAGCATGATTTTTGATTCGCACTTTGCGACGGCGCGGACTCAGCAACGTTTGCATCATGCTTATTTGCTGGTGGGAAACACCGAGTCTGTGTTGGCTGATTTTGTTTTTCGATTACTTTGCCCTGATGCGCCGCATCTTGATGCCACTGAACATTGTCGGGTGTGTCAGGCAGTGACAAGGCGTGTGCACCCTGAATTATTTTGGGCGGATTCAACAGAAAAATCGTTAAAGATTGATACGATTCGGGAAGCCATTGCTTTTGCCTCTTTGGGGGCGCCCAAAAACCAATACCGTGTGATTGTTTTGCCTGGCATCGAGCGATTAATGATTCCTGCGGCCAATGCCTTACTAAAGACGTTAGAAGAGCCACCTCGTGGTGTGGTTTTTTTACTGACAGCGCAATCCACGCGCCATTTGTCTGTGACTTTAATGAGCCGTTGCCAAAAGGTACGCTTACCTCACGTGCAACACTCGGATCAGGATGAAATCTATTCCGCTTTTAAACAGGCCTTCACACAAAACGCAACGCCTTTTGATGTGGTGGGCATAATAGATGAATTGGCGCTTCCCGCTGAAACCTTAATTGATTGCTTTATGCGTTGGACTGTTGAAGGCGTGAAACAGTGTGTTTTACAGCACCAGCGCTACGACCATCAGATGGCTTTTTATAAAAAATTGTTGGCGAAAAAAGCCGATATTTTAAAGGTCTCCAGCTTGAATGCTTCGCTTTTAGGCTATCATTTAGCGAGTGAGTGGAGCGGTATGTCCTCTGCATCTTGTAAGCCAACCCTATGTTGAGGCAAGCAAGAACGTTGCTACAGGGTGAACAGTTACCGTATCTTGAAACGCGAAGGGTCTGTATATGGGTGATGAACGCGTCAATGTGATTATCCGTGATAAAAGCGCGCTTTACTCTGCTTACATGCCTTTTGTGAAGAATGGGGGGCTGTTTATTGCCAGCAATCGCCCCTTTACCTTGGGCGAAACCCTAGACTTAACCATCACCTTACTTGAAGAAAAAGATTCGATTTCTATTTCTGGCACCGTGATTTGGGTGACGCCTAAAGGGGTGTCAGGCAATCGTTCGGCAGGCGTGGGGGTTCAGTTTGACGAAAAAGAAGGGCCTTTTTTACGCAACAAATTCGAAACTTTATTAGCGGGTATGTTGCAGAGTGATAAATCGACGCAGACGATGTAGGGGTTGTACCTAAATGAAGTTAATTGATTCCCACTGCCACCTGAATATGTTGGATTTAAACTTGTTTGACGGCAAGTTTGAAAATATTTTAAAGCGTGCGTCAGAGGCTGGCGTCACGCATTTTCTTTGTCCAGGTGTGGATGTTGCGCATTTGCCAGATGTGATTGCATTGGCAGAAAAATATGACAATGTCTTTGCTGCGGTGGGCATGCATCCTGATGAGTCGCCTAAAGCGCCTGTCGATTTTGTTTCACTTTCTAAAATGGCAGCGCACCCAAAAGTCATCGGCATTGGCGAAACGGGCTTAGATTATTATCGCATTGAAGCCCCTTATGATTGGCAGCATGCGCGTTTTGTCGGACATATCGAAATGGCAAAGCAACTGAAAAAGCCTTTGATTATTCACACACGGCAGGCGGCAGAAGATACCCTTCGCATTTTAAAGCAAGAAAAAGCAGATGAAGCCGGTGGGGTGTTTCATTGTTTCACCGAAAATTGGGAAACAGCCAAAGCAGGTTTAGATTTGGGGTTTTATATTTCTATTTCAGGTATTGTTACTTTTAAAAGTGCCGAATCTTTGCGTGATGTGGTACGAAAACTGCCGCACGATCGTATTTTAATTGAAACGGATTGTCCTTATCTTGCGCCCATGCCGTTTCGGGGTAAGCCAAATGAGCCGGCTTATGTGCGTTATGTGGCAGCAGCGATAGCCGATTTACTGGGGCTTTCGTTGATTGAAGTGGCAGAGATGACTTCGCAAAATTTCAAAAATTTATTTAAGCTTTAACGAGGTGATCGGCTTTGTTAAAGGGGATTTTCGCGCCTGCCTGCGGCGCGCCCTCACGGACATCTCTATGCTCGCAAAGCCTCGCATGAGCTGTCTCCTCTCCCGTGAGTACACAGGAGAGGATTTCAGATCCGAATCCCTCTCCCAAGAGGCTTTGCGAATGGGAGAGGCGTCATGTCAATCGAGGCTTTGCGAGATTAGACAGGACGGTGAGGGCGCGCCGCAGGCAGGCTGACACCAGTTGGTGAAATCGATACTCGTGCATTGGTTTTTTAATTCAAAATAGCTTACATCAAAAAAGAGAGGCCGCATGGATAGCTGGCAGCCATTTTACCTTCCCGCCACGGCAGAAGATTGGTTTGGTCGAACGGATCATGTTGATGGCGAATACCTTCACCAGGTCATCCGTCTATTCGATTGCCGTAATCGCCTCCCTGTTGCTTCAGCAGAGTTTGGTTTTGCTGTGATTGGCTTTGCCTGTGATGAAGGTATCAGGCGAAATCAAGGTCGGATAGGGGCAGCGGAAGGGCCACGAAAAGTCCGTGAATATTTAGGGCGCTTACCGATGCATTGCGCCGAAAAGGCACGTTATCTTGATTTTGGCACCATTGTTTGTAACGACGAACGTTTAGAAGAAGCCCAAGCAGCGCTCGGTGAGTTGGTGGCCATGGCCATGCGAGCCGGTCTTTTGCCTATAGTGATTGGTGGCGGACACGAAACAGCTTGGGGCGCGTATCAAGGTGTGGCCAAGACACCGCTTGCGCGTGATTTAGGTATCGTAAACTTTGATTCTCATTTTGATTTGCGGCCGGTGATCGATGGCCGTTCCCATTCCGGCAATGCCTTTACGCAGATTATGGATTCTCGTAAACAAGAAGGCTTGTCTTTTGATTTCAGCTGTTTTGGGATTCAACCTGCAGCGAACACTTCTTCGTTATTTGCGCGTGCGCAACAATTTGGCGTGCACTATTTATTAGCAGAAGATTTGCGCAATGGGGGCGGCACAAAAGGGCGCAGCATGATAGATGCCATCACGCAGCGCCGAAATGCTTTATATCTTTCGATTTCTTTAGATGCCTTTTCATCGTCTTTGGCGCCGGGCGTGAGCGCAGTGCAACCTTTAGGGTTGAGTGTCGAAAATCTATTGCCTTTCATTCAACGTGCAGCCGCATCAGGAAAAGTGGTCTTATTTGAAATGGCTGAATTATCGCCACGATTGGACAGAGAAGATGTGACCGCGCGTTTAGCGGCACATATTATTTGGACGTTTATGCATGCGGCGACAGAAGGGCAGGTTGGGCATGGTTAAGAGAGGTTGGTAATCGATGGAATGAACCCTCCTCCCTTTAATACGGCGTCAAGAAGCGCCAAAATGGACAAAGCCATTTAAAGTGAAAGAGGGGATCGTTCGAAATGAGCGTCAGTCTTGTAGGATGGGTTAAGCGTACTCGCGCAACCCATGCTGTGTTGTGATGGGCTAGCGTTTTAATTTATGATGTGAATCAACGTGACTTGTGGCAGCAGTATTGTGGCTTGTGGGTAATGTTGTCTGAGTAATCGGCCCCTGGCTCCCAATAAAGTGTTTCGATGCAACCAACGCACTGCTATGCATACCCGCTTGTTTTTCTAATAATTTAGCCAGCGCCTCTTCAGCAGCCAACGCGGCATGCGTAGGCACCATGGCGATATCAGGTAAGCCGTGAGCGTGTAACAAAAGATCTGCCATAATGGCTTCTTCAGTTGGCGTGGCAACCACATGCGGAATGAAGCGATCAACGATATCGCGAATTTGAGCGAGATGAGTTGTCACATCTGTCATCTTCATTTTTTATCCCCACAATCTTTAACTTCATTTGAGAGCATGGCGAAGACCTCTGAAAAACTACGGTCAACAAACGCCGTATCCGCATCGCTCAATGCGCCTAAACCATTTTTTGCGCCCACTGTGATCTCGTCTGGAATTTTGGCGGGATCATGTTCAATGAGTGTGTTTACTTCAGTCATCTTCAATGCCTTTTAGCTGTCTTACTTAAACGCTAGCATCTTTGGCCTGGCCACGACAAGGTTTGTTTATCCTTGCCTGTATTTTGTTCTAGTGTAAGTGGCCTGATTGATTTGCGTCTTGGCTTCGTGAGCCCTCAAATAAAGTTGTTAGCTGGCTTTCGTTCTCTAGCACCAATTGGCAGGGGCTCAGCATTTCTAAGACATCATGCAAAGAACCGCCACTGGATGGGACAGAGACAATAAGCTCATTCGTTAATTTATCGAGTGCCATATCACGTAAAGTTAAAAAAGCTGGGGCATTCGCTTGTAAATACTCAGAAGGGATCAGTTTAGCATCAATCCCATTGGCTTCTACCACCACATCGCGTAAGAGGTTAGGATTGCGTTGATCTAATAGCTTTTCGAGTGCCAGCCAATTGTCGCCCCCTTCAGCGTGGGCATTTAATAAGAACCATTTTGCAAAACGCGTAGAAACGGGGCTTTCGAAGGCCACTTTATAGGCGGCTTTTTTATCAACTGCAGGTTCTGTGACTGTGAAATCTTGCATGGGTGCCGGAAATAAACGGCGTAGAAACTGGCGTGTGTAATGCGTTGCTTTTTGAAGGCGGGTTCTGAACATCATAAATTTAGCGATCCCCTTCTCGTTAGCATTTAGTTCATGCTATCGAGTTGGGGGAGGGAAGTAAAGGTAGCGACAAGGCTTTTACTGTTTATTTTCGTCAATTGAGGCGTAAGGATAAACGCCTTCGCGTTCGTAAAGACGTCCGCTGGCAACGCCCTGGTCGTAGAGTGTCTTGAATTTTAAAATTAAAAACTCCAGCGCTTGTTGCCGGTGCCCAGTTTGAAGGCGATCTTCCATAATGGCTAAGATCTGCTCAGCCTGAGTTCTGAAGTTTAAAACGCTGCGCTGGGGCATGATATCTCCCTTTACGAGTCTTTGTCAGCTTAGGGGCTGTTGACATTTCTACTATCTTGGATGAAACGCCTCGATTTTCTGCGATACGTTGCTCACATACGTTTGTGTATGCTGCGCTACGTTTCTCGAAAATCAACTCGTTTCATCTCGATATAGCGAAATGTCAGCAGCCCCTAGGTCAAAATCGGCTTTTATGCCCATGCGAAAGCTGATAGAGTGGCCATATCCAGTGGCAAACTTATTGTAAAGCTTTGTGTTTTAACACGCGAGGACATTTTTGTGATCGCCCTTTCTTCTGATGCAGTACAATTCTTACGCGAAATGGTTCAAGGCCAAGGGGAACGTGGCTTAAATCTTCGTTTAACCGTGTTAAGGCCTGGCTCTCCTTTGGCAGAATGCGATTTGGCGTTTTGTCCGCCGGGCACCGAAATGGTCAGTGATTTGGTTCAAGTGCACGAAGGTTTTACCTTATTTATTGATCATGAAGTTGTGCCATTTTTAGAGGGTGCACGAATCGAATATGAAAAAGAAGGCGTGTCCGCCAACTTAAACATCATTGCACCTAAAATTCGCGGAAAAGGACACCTTTCGTTATTTGATCAAGTGACGGCTTTGCTTGAATCTGAAATCAATCCGGCCTTGGCTTCTCATAAGGGAATGTGTCGCTTAGTAGAGATAACAGAAGCGAAAGAAGTCGTGTTGCAATTTGGGGGCGGTTGTCACGGATGTGGGATGGTAGATGTCACCTTAAAGCAGGGGATTGAAAAAACCATCCGAGAACGCATTCCTGAAATCACAGCAGTGAAAGACAGCACCGATCATGATACGGGTGAAAATCCTTACTACGCATAAATTACACGCATAAGGGATCAGGCGAATGTTTAAATTATTTCATTCCACTTTAAAAAATCATGTGAGTGAGATTGACCAGTTTTTAGCTGAGTTTGATAAAAAACCAGAGGCGCATTCTGTTGCGCGAAAAAAGGAAGAAGAAAAGGCCGCCAGTATTGCAGCGAAGCGCGATGATAAAGAGGCCCCGCGTCAAGAAAGTGAGATTTGGAAAGACTTTTAAAAGGATGTAATCGTGTCAAATAAAACCATTGCAGCGTGCATCGCCGCGCCAGAATCTGTTTTGTTCAAAAAATATATGGGAAAAATCGAAGCTGAAGTGGCTTCTCCCTTGCCTGATAGTGAACATCTTTATGAGGCTGAGCGGGTCTACCTGAGTGTCGCAGCCAAGCCTTGGCCTGTTCAAGAGCGGCGCATTTTGGGTGAAATTTTAGCATTGCCAGCACATCAGAGTTTAGTGGTCGATACGACCCCCAATACTTTGAAGTCGGCGCTGCTTCAAGACATTTTGATAAACCTTGTGGCGCGTGATGCGATTGAGCATAAACCTGCCGCCCGCATGATGGTGTTAAGCGCCGAATCAGAAAATATACCGTTATCAAGCGTGGAGCAGGCAGACACAGATGCGTTGGCCATTAGCATTCAAGCCATGCAAGAAGGGCTGCGTTTGGTTCGCGCCATTTTCAACATTCATGAAGAATTAGACGAAGAATACCGTCGCCATGGTGGCTTGAAAAATCGCTTACAAGAGTTAACCGAATCATTATTGGTTGCAGAAGAAAAATTAAAACAAGCGCAAATGACGGTTGAGAAAGAGGCTGTGATCAAGCCTTCCTTTTTCAAGAAATTATTTTCGGCACATTTTAAACGCAATATTAAAAAGCAGGCCAATCTTTTAGGTAAGTCTGAAACAGCATTAAAGGGCTTTGTTCGTGCGAAGCTGCGTGCACACGAAGATTGGTTGCGGTTGAGCGAAGCGATTGAACAATTTTCGTTGTGGTTGATTCGTTATGGCATGGGCCCTGTTGCCTTTTTTGATTTATTGGATTGGGATGCGCTAAAAGCAGAAGGGATTCCTGATTTGCTTTCGATTATTGATACGGTGTTTCGTCAGAAGCAAGCGCAATTGTTTTTGGGGGCACACCATGCCGCGTTTCAAAACATCCAATATTTTTCGGATTCAAGTTTGCTTATCCAAGCATTAAGCGAAGAAGACGGTTTAATGAATTGGGTGGTGATTGATTCTGTTCCTTTATCAGCTGCGGCTTATGCGGCTATTTTAAATAAAACAGAACGCGTCGTGGTATTGAATGATTTGACCGTGCCCAATCATGTGGCAAGTGATGACACGCCTTTAAAAGAACTGGATCTCTTGCCTGAAATGCCGATTGCGACATTGCGGGCTGTCTCGACCCCTTTGCCGCGTTTGCCGATTCGTCAGGGTGATGCGGTATTAAATGATTTGGCTTGTATGATTTTAAAGCTGATACCAGCGAACAAGTTGACACTTGATTCAAATAAAGTGAAGTGTTTTATTGAATCTGATTGGGTGGCACAACAAGAGAGCATTAAAGACATATTGAAGTCAGTGGGCGCCAAATCGCGCACATTGGTGTTAGGTGATTCAGAAAGCCAAGTGCAAGCTTTAAATACGCTTTTAAAGCGACGTAAAAATGTGGTGGTGACGTCTCTTCAAAACATTCCCAATTCGGGCTTCGATACGGTTATTTTTGCATCGGATATTGATGACGAAACCCCAAGACCTTATGCGTTTGATAAGCACAGAGAAGCCATTGCACGGATGTTGATGCTCGCCGAAAAGCAATTGTGCTTAATTGGACGATTTGATTTGGTTGGGGAATATGAAACCACGGGGCTGGCGCAAGTATTGCGTTATACCAGTCGCGTAAACCGTTTAGAAATTGAAGCAGTTGAATGAGGAGTCTGTCATGTCTAAAGCCGATAATCGCAATGATTCAAAATTAGATGCCTTGGTAGCCGTGGTAACCATTTTGACGATTGTGGCCAGTGTCCTATATTGGCTATCCAATATGCCGTCATAATTGTGTGTCATATAGCAAGGAACGTCCCTTTTTGGCCAACATTATCTTGTCTCAAAAATGAACGTTCTTGGGCATTGAAACATAAGAGTTGAGTGTTTACTCATAATGCATGTATTGGTTGGAAATTTTTCAAAATACACTTTGGCACTGATGGTGTATGCAAAGCAGCAGGCTTTGCAAGATGTGGCGGTGGTATCAGTGGATACGGGGTGGGCCGCCACATGCTGGCAACAGCGGGTTGATTTTGCCAAAGCCTGGGGGCAGCAAAATGGCTTTGAATGGATTCGATTACATCCAGCGCAGGATTTTGCTTCCTTGATTTTGGATAGAAAAGATTTTCCCAGTGCACGCTTTCAATGGTGTGCCAGTTTATTAAAAGGCATGGTGATTTTAGATTGGCTGGATAAGGTGGATCCTTCCGCCGCAGCCACTGTTATGTTGCCAAAGACAATCCTGCTTGAGCCCACACTTCCGGAACACATTGACGAAAGCGAAGTGTTTGGGGGGCGTGCCTTATGGCACCCGCTGATTCAGCATGCTGAAGCGGATATCGATTTTTTAGCGCAGAGCGAATTTCCCATATGGCAGGGCCCCAGTCTTGAATGTGCGCCCTGTTTACATCACAGCGATGTCACGCGGCAGCAGTATGCTGACTCGTCCACTTTAGCCTCAATCGAATTGAAATTAAAAAAAACGTTTCCCAAATTTATCCCCACTGAAGATGACGGGCTATTTTCGGGATATCAGCGTGGATGTGGGAATTTGTTTGGCTGTGGATTGTGAGGTTGCATGCAAGCCTTCTTCGCAAGGTTGCGCTCGTACCCCTCAAGCCATTCTGGGTCGGCTAATCTTGCGGCCATTCATCATGGCCGCAAATTGTCCTTGTTCAACATGCCTCAGCGGTTTTCTTTAAGTTGACGACTTTGAGTGAAAACTTACTCTCTACTTGTTAAGAGTAGAAAGCCGGAATGATAGTAAGCATTCACTCATTCAGTTATGCCAGCACTTTACTCATTTTCAGAATCGCTTTTTCTAAATTCTGCATGGACGTGGCAAAAGACATGCGAATATAGGCTTCTGATCCAAAAGCGGATCCGGGCACCACGGCGACACCTGCTTCCGTAAGCAATTTTTCAGCAAACGCGATATCCGTTGGTAAGTTTAGTTTTGCCATCGCGGCTTTGACGCTGGCAAACGCGTAGAAAGTGCCATCGCCTTCAGCACATTGCACGCCAGGCAATTGATTCAATGCTTTTACAAAATAATCGTGGCGTTGTTTGAATGCGGTGCACGTGGTTTTAATACAGCCTTGTGGCCCGTTTAAGGCTGCTTCAGCGGCTTTTTGCGAGATAGAGCAAGGGTTAGAGGTGCTTTGGCTTTGCACTTTGGTCATGGCGGCAATAATGTCTTTGGGGCCAGCCGCATAGCCGATGCGCCATCCAGTCATGGAATACGCTTTGGATACCCCATTTAACACAAAGGTACGGCTGTATAATGCTGGGCACACATTCAGAATGTTACAGAAAGGTTCGCTGGCCCAAAGGATGTGTTCGTACATATCGTCTGTGGCCACATAAACCTGCGGGTGTTTTAATAGCACGTCCGCCAATGCCGCCAATTCAGCGTGGGTATAAGCCATGCCTGATGGGTTGGATGGGCTATTGATGACAAAGAGTTTGGTGCGGGGGGTAATGGCCGCTTCTAATTGTGCGGCGGTGATTTTGAAACGGTTTTCGATGTTTGTTTCGATAATGACTGGTTTGCCGCCGGCAATTAAGACGATATCAGGGTAGGATACCCAATAAGGGGCCGGAATAATCACTTCATCGCCATCGTTGATGAGGGATTGGGTCAGATTGAAAAAACTTTGTTTGCCGCCCACAGACACCAACACTTGATTGGCTTGGTAATGCAGTTTATTTTCGCGTTCGAATTTATCGATCACGGCTTTTTTGAGTGAGGCGGTGCCACCCACCGCGGTGTATTTTGTAAAGCCGGATTGAATGGCTTGAATGGCCGCTTCTTTAATATGGTCTGGGGTATCAAAGTCAGGTTCACCCACGCCCAAATTGACGATATCTTGACCTTTTGCGGCGAGCTCATCTGCTTTTGCACTGACAGCGAGGGTGGGGGAGGGTTTGATTCGTTCGACGCGTGCAGAAAGCATATTAAAAACCTTGATGAATGGTAAAAAAGGCCTATATTTTAGCACCGATAATACGTATTGAAAATCGTTAAAAAGCGAAGGAACCTTATGTCATCGAAAGCCCTTTCGATTGCGTCCAATTATACCCCCGCAGGCGATCAGCCCGCGGCGATTCAGGCTTTAAGCGAAGGTCTTAAAAATGGCTTAATGCATCAAACCTTATTGGGGGTGACGGGTTCTGGTAAAACGTTCACCATGGCGCATGTGATTCAAAATTTGCAAAGGCCCACACTTATTTTGGCCCATAACAAATTATTGGCCGCGCAATTATATGGCGAGATGAAGGGCTTTTTCCCCCACAATGCCGTGGAATATTTTGTCTCGTATTACGATTACTATCAGCCTGAGGCCTATGTGCCTTCGTCCGATACGTATATTGAAAAAGATTCAGCCATTAATGAACACATCGAGCAAATGCGGCTTTCGGCAACCAAGGCTTTATTAGAACGTCGTGATGTGGTGATTGTGGCCACCGTTTCGGCGATTTATGGTTTGGGCGATCCCAAATCTTATCTTTCGATGATGTTGCATGTGTCGCGCGGCGATATGATTGATCAGCGGGAGTTATTGCGAAAGTTATCAGAATTACAATACACCCGTAACGATGTGGATTTTTTCCGGGCCAATTTTAGAGTGCGCGGCGATGTTATTGATATTTTCCCTGCTGAATCAGAATCCGAAGCGATTCGGATCAGTTTGTTTGGGGATGAAGTCGATGATATTTCTGTGTTCGATCCCTTAACCGGTGAAATTTTGAGAAAATTACCGCGTGTCTCGATTTATCCCAAATCCCATTATGTGACGCCACGTGCAACGGTATTAAAAGCGATTGATCAAATCAAAATTGATTTAGCCGAACGCTTAAAAGAGCTTTACGAAAACAACAAGCTGGTAGAAGCGCAACGTTTAGAAACCCGAACCCGACTTGATTTAGAAATGATGATGGAGCTGGGTTATTGTTCGGGGATTGAAAATTATTCGCGTTATTTGTCGGGTCGCAATGCGGGGGATCCGCCGCCCACCTTGATGGATTATTTCCCGCCCGATGGTTTGTTAGTCGTCGATGAATCCCATGTCACGGTGCCGCAATTGGGCGCCATGTTTAAAGGCGATCGTTCACGAAAAGAAACACTTGTGATGTATGGGTTTCGTTTGCCTTCTGCTTTGGATAATCGACCCCTGCGTTTTGATGAATTTGAAAAAATAGCCCCACAGACCATTTATGTGTCCGCCACACCGGGGCCGTATGAATTAAAATTCAGCGAAAATCAAATCATCGAACAAGTGGTGCGCCCCACGGGTTTAATCGATCCAGAATTGGAAATTCGGCCTGTTAAAAACCAAGTCGATGATGTGATGGCTGAAATCAAGCTGCGCGCGGCGCGCAATGAGCGCACCTTGATTACCACACTGACCAAGCGGATGGCAGAAGACTTAACCGATTTTTTAACAGAAAATGGCGTGCGCGTGCGTTATTTGCATGCTGACATTGAAACAGTCGAACGCGTCGAAATTATTCGGGATTTACGTTTAGGCGAATTTGATGCCTTGGTTGGCATCAATTTGTTACGTGAAGGCTTGGATATGCCTGAAGTCTCGCTGGTGGCCATTTTAGATGCGGATAAAGAAGGGTTTTTACGTTCTGAGCGTTCGCTGATTCAAACCATTGGGCGAGCAGCGCGGCATGTGTCAGGTAAAGCCATTTTATATGCCGATAGCATCACAAAATCCATGAAGGCCGCGATAGATGAAACAGATCGCCGTCGAGACAAGCAAATTGCCTATAATACAGCCCATGGTATTACCCCCCAAAGCATTCAAAAAGGGATTCATGATATTCTTGAGGGCGCTTATATTGCGCGTGCAGGTGGGGGACGTAAGGATAAACGTGAAAAAGCCATTGAGAAATTAACGGGATTATCCAGTGAGGAAACCGTTAAAAAAATTAAGGCGCTGGAAAAAGACATGGTTCGCTTTGCAAAAGATCTGCAATTTGAAAAAGCAGCCGCAATGCGAGATGAAATACGTATTTTAAAAGAACATTTATTTGGAGCAGAATCTTAATGGAAGCAACAATCAATCAAGCCAAACAAAATTTAACCACCATTCGGTCTTGGGTACGGTTTTTGGCAACAGAATTCGAGCGTCATGGTTTGTTTTATGGCCATGGAACGGATAACGCTGTGGATGAGGCCATTGCTTTGGTGTTTCAAGCCATTCATTTACCGGTTCATGGTGACAAACGATTGATGGGCGCCACTTTGTTGAATGAAGAAATCAATAAAATTAGCGACTGGGCTATCCGACGTATTTTAAAAAGAGAGCCCTTGCCCTATATCACTGAAGTCGCGTATCAAGGTCCGCTTTCTTTTATCGTCAATAAAAATGTCCTGATCCCAAGATCGCCTGTTGCCGAATGGTTAAAAACTGTTTCAGAGTCTGAAAATTTTTTCCCCAATCGTATTTTGGATTTATGCACCGGTTCGGGTTGTTTGGCTTTATTGGCGGCCTATTATTTCCCAGACAGTACCGTTTTGGGCGGCGATATTTCTCAGGATGCCTTGGATGTGGCCCAAAAAAATCTATCACGGCATCATGCTGAAAAACAGGTGACCTTTAAGCGTTCAGATTTATTTGCCGATTTAAATCAATCTGAAAAATTCGATCTGATTATCAGTAATCCCCCTTACGTGGATGCAGATGATTTAAATGCCCTTCCTGCAGAATATCGCTTTGAGCCGCAATTGGCCTTAGAAGCGGGCAGAGATGGATTGGATGTGGTGCGTCGCATTTTGTCTGAAGCCCCCAAGCATTTGAACGATGACGGTCTATTGGTGGTAGAGGTGGGCAACAGCCATACTGCTTTAGAAAGAGCGTTCCCCAGCTTACCGTTCACGTGGCTTGAATTTGAACATGGCGGTCATGGCGTATTCTTGATCAGCAAAGAAGCGTTAACGCATGGCCGGTAATACCTTTGGGCGTTATTTTGCATTCACCACCTTTGGGGAATCACATGGGCCTGCGATAGGCTGTGTGATTGATGGTGTGCCAGCCAATTTTAATTTACATCTTGAGCCCATACAGGCAGCGCTGAATGCGCGTCGCCCAGGGCAATCGGGTGTGACGAGCCCCCGCAACGAAGCCGATCAAGTGGAAGTGTTGTCGGGTGTGTTTGAAGGGAAGACTTTAGGTTCCCCGATTATGCTACTGATTAAAAATCAGGATGCACGTTCGCAAGATTATGATGCTTTGAAATCAGTCTTTCGTCCTGGGCATGGCGATTTTGTGTATCAACAAAAATATGGCATTCGCGATCATCGCGGTGGGGGAAGGGCTTCCGCCCGTGAAACGGCTGCACGCGTGGCAGCCGGTGCCGTGGCAGCGCAAATTTTGCAGCAGTTATTTTCTATCAACATTGAATGTGCGGTGACGCAGATTGGTGAGATTAAAGCGCAACAATTTCAAGATGCATCTTGTCACCCCCTTCCTTTTAATTTTGCAGATAGCGCGTGCGAGCCGCAATTAAACGCTTTGTTTGCCGCTTTAAAAGAAGAAGGCGATTCGATTGGGGCAGAGATCACAGCCATCGCCACCGGCGTGCCAGTGGCATGGGGTGAGCCCATTTATCGAAAGTTAGACAGTGAATTGGCGCATGCCATGATGGGTATCAATGCAGCCAAAGCGGTGAGTATCGGGGATGGTTTTGAGGCCATTTTTCAACGTGGCAGCGAAAGTCGTGATGCCATGCCGGCATCTGGCTTTGCAAGCAATCATGCGGGCGGCATTGTGGCGGGCTTAAGCACCGGGCAACCCATTGCGGTGCGCGTGGCTTTTAAAGCCACATCCAGTGTCAAAGCGGCCATTGCCACCCAAACGGTATCCGGTGAGGCGACGACTCTCTCTGTAGGGGGCAGGCATGATCCCTGCGTGGGGATTCGCGCCGTGCCCATTGTGAAGGCCATGTTCTATTGTGTTTTGCTGGATGCCTGCTTACAAAGACAATCAGAGAAGAATATATCCCCTTCGTGAGTCAAGATACGAAGGGATAACGCCCAGATTGCGAGAAGGGGAAATGTTTTAATTGAGAAAAAACGGAGCAATACGCATTGTATTGTGCATTTTTTCGATTGAAAAACATTTCCCCTGCGCTGCAAGATGGGATGTTAGGATTTGTATCTTGGCTCACGAAGGGGATAAAAATGAGTTCAACCACGCAAATTTTTTCGGCCATTTTATTATTGGGTTTTGTGATCTATTTGGGTTTTCAATTAAAAAAGAACCCACAACTGTTGGATAAATCTTCACTCAGCCGCAGCGCGACCACGGTGGGTGTGTTGGGCCTCATCTTGATAGCTTTTGTTGGTTTCTTGATTTTAATGTTAAAGGGTGGACGGTGATATCCCTTGCGCTGCAAGATGGCGGGACAGGCCCCAGGATTTGATCTTAAGACATGAAGGGGATATATGCTTTATCTCACATCCAATCGACGCGCTGTTCGCTTTTTACAAAATCAATTCAAAAAGCAATTCGGTATTTTCGCTCTAGAAGATTGGCTGCAATATTGTTTAGAAAAAACGACAGCGGAAGGTGCTGTTTTTCTGACAGCCCAACAATCATTTGCGATTTGGTTTGATCTGGTTAAAACGCACGAAACCGCTTTGCCGCCCGTTCGTCTGGCAAAAGAACTGATGAAGGCCTACGGCCTGTGCAAACGTTTTTTGATTCCGATAACAAGCGCTGATTTTGCGTATTCGCCCGATCCGTTTTTCTTTTCTGAGCTGGCGCAGCAGTTTGAGTCACTTTGTATTCAAAATAAATGGATTGATAAAAGTCAGGTTTTTGAACATTGCTTGCAGCTGTTTCCCAAAATGCCTTTACCCAGTCATGTGGCTTTTTATGGCTTTGATGAATTCACGCCTGTGGTGAATCAGGTTTTTTCTGCTTTACAAAAATTGGGTGTGCAGTGTGAAGAACGAAATGACAAATGCGAAGCCGTGATAGTGGGCTTTAAGGCAAAAACCTTACGTGATGAGCTGATTCAAGTATTTGCTGACGCCGCACAAGTGTATCGAAAAAAAACGAATCGAATTGGGATTGTGATAACAGACTTATCGAATCATTTGGATTTTGTGCAAACCCTTTCCGCACAGCAATGGCCTCATGATCTCGCGCCCCAAGAAAGTCCTATTTACAATATTTCCTTATCTAAAACCTTGATTGAGTTCCCACTGATTCAAGAAAGTGCGTTTTATATCACGCCGCATTTTGAATATGAACGCGATGTGGTTTTGTCTTTTATTCATGGTATGGCTGCAAGAGAAGATAACCCGCATTCTCTTTATTCATTGGCCCGATTATTGGCCCAGAAAGCAAGCGCGGCTATTCCAATTAAATCATTAAGGGCTTTGGCGGAAGCGGCAGAAGCGCGTGCCTTTATCGCCTTATTGGATTTACATGTCAGTTTACAGGCGCTGATGAAGTTGAATCAAAAACCGTCTGAGTGGCTGGCGGTTTGGGCCGATGTTTGGTTGAAGGCGGGGTGGTCTCCTGTAGGGTGGGTGAGCGCGTACCCGCGCGTGACCCACCATGGCGCGGATGGCAGTAAGATCTTAAGCAAATGGACTGAAGTGACAACGCAATTTGCTGCCATGGATGCCGTGTTGGGAGAAGTGGATGCAGGCAATGCCAGGCAGCTTTTCAGACACTTATTGTCTGAAGCACGTTTAGATGAATCCGCGCATCAAGCGCCGATTCAAATCATGGGGGAATTAGAAAGCGCGGGTTTGAGCTTTGATACTTTATTTATTACAGGGCTGATTGAATCGAAATGGCCGCGTGAACAAAGTCCGACAAAATTCATTCCTTTATCGGTGCAGAAAAAACGGCAACTGCCTCATAGCAGCGCAGAGCGTTCGCTCAATTTTGCCAAAACGCGTCTGACGCATTTATTGCAGAGTGCAGCGCACATCACTGTTTCGTTTTATTCAACAGAATCGGGCTTGCCAATTTTACCCAGTGCCTTGATTCCCAGACATGTGCATTTTGACGAAAGACAGGCTGCGTTGCCGAGTCATGCTGAACCACGCCACATTGGGCGCAGCGAAAATTATGTTCCCACTCGCAGTCCGCATGTAAAGCGCATTATTAAAAAACTAGAGGATATGGCCTTATGTCCTTTTCGGGCTTTTGCCAAGCATGAATTGAATTTAGAAAGTTTAAGTTGGTATGAAGTGGGGGTTTCGCCCAGGCTGCATGGTCAGTTGGTTCATAAAACGCTTGAGATTATTTGGCAAGATCTCAAATCACAAGATAGCCTGCTGAAAATAGATTTAAATCTTCTAGATCAAAAAATAGCGCGCGCTATTTCTTTTTCAATCAAAAAAGAACCTGATTTTGCGTTGCTCGACCCGGTGTTGCAAGCGGTAGAAGTGAGTGTATTGAAAAATTTAATTGGCGAGCATCTGAAAACAGAAAAAAACAGAAAGCCTTTTTCCGTTCAAAATTCAGAAGAGAAAATAAAAGGGCAGCTGGGGCCCTACGATTTTGAATTGCGATTAGACAGGTTGGATATGACGCCAGAAGGCGGGGTGTTGATTGATTATAAAACCTCTGCCAATTTTTTGTCTCAGTATGCCTTTCGTGCTTTACCTTATTTGCAATTGAATTTATATGCCAGTGCCAAAGCAAAAATCGCGGATGCGGTCTATCAAGTGGTAGAACGTCAAGCAATAGAACAAAATAAAACCTGGATCAGTTTCAATGATTTCAAAAATCCTTATTATGAAAACCCCGCAGAGACCTTGGCGCAGTATCAGACTTTGTTAGACTGTTATGCTTCAGGCGAGCAGGCGGTGAATCCCATGCATCCGAATGTGTGTCAGGATTGTGATTTACAAGCGGTCTGTCGTATTAGGGAGTCGTAAAAATGGACAGTCAGGCCCGAGAAACAGCCCTGCAATGTGACCAATCCTTTATCGTGCAAGCTCCGGCCGGATCAGGGAAAACCGAATTATTGGTGCAACGCTATTTGGCTTTATTGGCACACCGTGCCGAAAATCCCCATCAAGTTTTGGCCATTACCTTCACCAAAAAAGCAGCAGAAGAAATGGTGTCGCGTATTCAATTGGCACTACAGCAAGCTAAAAACAATGTGCCTTGTGAACCCCATCAATTGAAAACCCGCGCCTTAGCGAATTTGGTTTTAGAAAAAGAGTCCAAGTTAGGCTGGCATCTGTTGGCGCTGAAATCACAAATACGCTGTATGACATTTGACGGATTTTGTCAGCATATTCTGGGTAAACAAGCGATCACATCACAAAAAACGCCTGCCTTTACGGTGTCTGAAAATCCAAATGCCTTATATGATGAAGCGATTACCCTGTGGTTAGAAAAAAAAGATCCTGCGCTCACCCCCATGAAGCAAGCCTTGCTGACTTTGTTTGATAACCGTGTTTATATTTTGAAGCAAAAATTACTGGCCATGTTGCAAAGCAGAGAAGCTTGGCTGCCCATGGTGCATGAATTTAAAACCTACTTTTCAGAAAGTGATCCTGATGCCTTGATTCAAGTGATTCGACAGCATGTTGAAGGAGAGCAAGAAGGTATTGTTCAGCGTGTGACAGAGAGGCTTAATTCGTATGTTGACACGTTACTGCCCCTGCTGGCCTTTTCGTTTGCGAATCTTGGGCGAGATTTGTCGGAATCCTTTTTAGAGGATTTATTGCCGTTACTGTTAACGCAGCAAGATGAATTCAGAAAAAAATTAGATAAAAATACGGGCTTTCCGGCAAAAGACAAATCCGCACCAGATAATGAGATAAAAAAACAAGAGATGTTGGCGTTGCTTGATGTGATGGCTTTTGATGAAGCCTTGCATCAATCTTTATTGGCGTATAAATATCGACCTGAATGGGATGAAGCTTTTGCTTTTCAGCATACACAAATCATTATCCAAGCCTTGTATGCTTTATTTGAATCCTTGCAAGAAGTATTTATGAAGCGAGGCGAAGCAGACTTTCAAGATTTTGCTTTAAAAGCCTTGCTGGCTTTGGGGGACGCATCAGAACCGAGTGATGTCTGCTTACAGATTTTAACCGAAATAAAACATGTGTTGGTGGACGAGTTTCAAGATACATCTCAGTCGCAATGGGATTTATTGGCCAAGATGGTGGCAGGGTGGCCCATTGAAGACAACAATACGCTCTTTCTGGTGGGCGACCCGATGCAATCGATTTATCGATTCCGTAATGCAAAGGTGGGCTTTTTCTTAAGGGCCAGAACAGATGGCGTGGCTGATATCAAATTGGATGCGCTCTTTTTGCAGCAAAATTTTCGCTCTTCATCGACTTTGGTGGATTGGTTTAATGATGCGTTCTCTCAGCATTTTGGTGAACAAGATGATTCTGATTTAGATCGCGTGGCTTTTTCTAAGGCCTTTTCTAATAAGCACATGAATGATTCTGGCGTGGTGTTTAAACCTGAAAATACGGAAACGCGCACAGAAAATTGGATAAGCCAAGAAATTAAAACATTACTGGCGCACGATCCTGCGCAAAGCATTGCCATTTTGGTGCGGCAACGCAACGGTTTGGCTGGCATTTTACAGGCTTTAAATGAGGCAGACATTCCGTATCAGGGGATAGGTTTGGTCGCTTTGTGTGAGCGGCAATGGGTATTGGATTGGCTTTCTTGGTTAACCGTGCTGTGTGATCCTTTGGATAATATGGCTTGGTGTGCGCTATTAAGAAGCCCCTTGGTGGGTTGTACGAATGCAGAATTGGCACGCTTATATACTGAAAGCGAAGGCTGCATTTATACCGTTATCAATGAATTTAACGCCGATCCGCTTCGTCTTGTAGGTTGGTGTGAGGCTTTGCGAAACCCAACAAGCGATGTTAAAAGCAATCCACTCGAAAATTTAAAAACCCTAATCCACATTTTTAAAACAACCCAAACGGCCTTAAGCACCCAATCCATGCAGCAAGCCATAGAATGCAGTTGGCAAGCCCTGCAGGGCAATGGCTTATTGCCCCATCAACAAGCACACGATGATATTGCTTTGTGCCTGAATGCATTAGACACATTCAAAGCCCTACGCGGTTTGGCTTTAATTAAAGCAATGACAACGTTTACAGAAACCCATCGCTCGCATGCTGAAGTAAAAGTGGGGGCTGTCCAGGTAATGACGATCCACCAGGCAAAAGGCTTAGAGTTTGATCATGTTTTTTTACCCGATGGGGAAAATATCTTAAAACCCGGCCGGGATGATCGCGAACTGTTGCGCTTTGAAACGATTTCACATGAAGACAATCGGCGATGTTTTTTAATCAGTTCTGCGCCGCCTAAGCGCAGCCCGGATGCCGTGTATCGTTATTTACAATGGCGCGAAAAATTAAAATCAGCAGAAGAAGCGAAGCGTTTATTTTATGTTGCGGTGACGCGTGCGAAGAAGGGGTTATATTTGTAGTCATTCACGCGATATTTAGGCTCTGGCCTTAATATATAAAAGTACGTTAGGATTTGTTTTTGCTTATAAATAATTTGTCAATGCAAGGAAGCACTATGACAACCGCATCTGGCTTGGCTGGGATCACTGCAGGCAGCACCGCTGTCTCTTCTGTTGGTGCTGAAGCCCATTCGTTATTGTATCGTGGCTATAATGTCGAAGACTTGGCCAAAAGCAGCTTTGAAGAAGTCATCTATCTACTGATTTATGGTGAACTCCCTAACGCGGCACAACTTAAAGATTTAAAAGCCCAATTAATGGCTTCGCGGGCTTTACCTCAAGCTTTACTTTCCATTTTAGAATTGATGCCTGCTGATGCCCATCCGATGGATGTGTTGCGCACAGGGGTTTCGATGTTAGGCACACTTGAACCTGAAAGTGCCGCCCATGCTGCTAAAACAATTGCGGTGCGATTAATCAGTGGCTGTGCCTCGATGTTGGCGTATTGGCATCACTTTCATCAGCATCACAAGCGTATTGCCTTTTCGTATCAGGATGACAGCGTCGCAGGGTATTTGTTGCATGCTTTACATCAAACTGAAATCTCAGATGACACGCGACGTGCCATTGATGTCTCGTTGATTTTATATGCAGAACATGAATTTAATGCCTCCACGTTTGCCGCGCGTGTGGCGGCTTCTACTTTAACTGACTTTTATTCGGCCATTGTGGCTGCCATTGGCACGCTTCGCGGGCCTTTGCATGGGGGCGCGAACGAAGCGGCCATGGCCTTGATTGGCCAATTTGATTCACCGGAATCCGCACGCTTGGGCGTGAAAAAAATGCTGGCTGAAAAGCAAAAAATCATGGGATTTGGGCATCGCGTTTACACAAAACGTGATCCACGCAGCGACATTATTAAAGTATGGGCAGAAAAATTATCGCAACAACATCAAGAGAAAAAATTGTTTGCCATTTCAGAAGCCATCGACCAGGTGATGAAAGCAGAAAAAGGTTTATTCCCCAATCTCGATTTTTACAGTGCTTCTTGTTATCACTTTTGTGGGATTCCAACCGCTTGGTTTACGCCGCTCTTTGTGATTTCACGCATTACAGGCTGGTCAGCCCATATTTTGGAGCAAAGAAAAGACAATAAATTGATTCGCCCGCAAGCTGATTATGTGGGGCCAGCACAACGCGCGTTTTTGCCGATTAAGGAAAGAAAATGAGTGATCAACTGATCGAAGACTTGGTCGCCTATGCACAATCAGATCGTGGCTTTAGTGCTTTGGCCTTAAAAACAGCCAAGCTGGCGCTGCTGGATGCCATTGGTTGTGGTTTATTGGCTTTACGCTTTCCCGCTTGCAAAAAACTTTTGGGTGCTTGCGGTGGGGTGGTGGTATCCAATGGGGTCAAGGTGTTTGGCACGGGCGAAGCGCTGGATATCACAAAAGCTGCTTTTGATATCGGCACCATGATTCGTTGGTTAGATTATAACGACACCTGGTTAGCGGCAGAGTGGGGACACCCTTCCGATAATTTAGGCGCGATTTTAGCCGCGAGTGATTTTGTCACCCGTGTTTTGAAGCGACCCCTTAAAATGGGCACCGTTTTGCGCATGATGATTAAAGCCTATGAAGTGCAGGGCGTGATGGCGCTGAACCATGCTTTTAATCGCGTGGGATTAGACCATGTTTTATTGGTGAAACTGGCCTCTGTGGCTGCGTTGTGTGACGCCGAATTTTTAAATGAAGCGCAAATGAAATCAGCGATTTCGCAATGCTTTGTGGATGGGCAGGCTTTGCGTACGTATCGCCATGCGCCCAATACGGGCTCACGCAAATCTTGGGCAGCAGGGGATGCATGTGCCAGAGCGATATTTTTAATTTGGACGGCAATGCGTGGCGAAGAAGGTTTTGAAACGCCCATTACGACCCCCATTTGGGGATTTCAGGATGTGCTCTTTAAAGGGAAACCCTTAAAACTGGCACAGCCTTTAGATTGTTATGTCATGGAAAACATTTTATTTAAAATCTCGTTTCCGGCTGAATTTCATGCGCAAACCGCTGTTGAAGCAGCGGTGATGTTGCATGCTGATCTTCAAGATAAACTGGATGCAATTGATCGAATCGAGATTGAAACGCATGAATCGGCAATGCGCATTATTTCTAAGAAGGGGCCTTTGAATAATCCAGCAGACAGAGATCATTGTTTAGAATATATGACCGCCGTGGGGCTGCTTTATGGGAATTTGAGCGCAGACAATTATGAGGATGCCTTTGCGGCTGCGCATCCTGAAATTGATCGCTTACGTGAAAAAATGTTTGTGACAGAAGACAAGCGGTTTACGCAAGACTATTTAGATCCCACCAAACGCTCTATTGCCAATCGTATTACCGTGCATCTTAAGAATGGAGAAAAATTGGGTCCTGTGACGGTGGAATATCCTGTTGGGCATAAACGCAGAAGAGCAGAAGGCGAGCCACTATTGCTTGATAAATTCAAACGCAATGCGGGCAGTTATTTCCCTGCAGAAAAAGTGGCAGCAGTGATGCAATTTTTTGAACGTTCAGATTTTGAGAATTGTGCGTTCCAGGATTTTTATCAGCTGTTGTTTTGATGGGGGCAGTCTTCGTAGGTTTTCAAGATGCAAGGATAGGTAAGCACGTACTCGTGCGTAACCCATCATCATGACGCATGGGTTACAAAGGAACCCGATCCTTCACAAGCTCAGAGTGTTCGAGGTGGAAATGCGGACTCTTGTTCTATTCCTGCCTTACCCCATCCCACAAGACTTAAAGGCATCCTTACGGTTTATTTTGAGAAGGAAAGACCAAGGCGTGAATGACTGACCTTCAATACCTGTGATAAAATGGGGCGCTTGTTTTCAATGAATGCGGAACTATCATGCCCCAAGACAATATCAATTCGGCTACAGTTGAAGTTTCTGGCCAGACAGGCTCAGGTAACCCTTTCAATCTCTTATCACCAGAATTAATCGCAGAAATACTGCCGTATTTATGGACTGAGGATGACCTCCGAAACCTTTTCAATCTGGGGAAGACGGACAGCGCTTTTCTCAACATATGGATGACGGCCCTTGAAGAAAAACAACACCCACATAGATGGGCGTCACTGATAAGTACCAACAAAGCGCTTCAGTCAGGTCAGTCGTCTCCTATTTTGAAAGCTGTGTATGGCCAAGATACAGACGCAAGAAAAAAGGCTTTGCTTGCACTCAAAGAACTGTTCGTTTCTACCGATAGTGAAAATAGCACAGTGCATTGGCAAAAGGCCTTGATATTGGCTGCCATTGAAGCCGCCATCAAAGCTCCCGATCAGATGCATCTGGTACACACTTGGTTAGATTGCATCCGGCCACACTGACCAAGGCGGCAAGTACGATTTCAACGTTTATTATGTGATAGCTTGGCACGCTGTCCCTCTGAAGCAATTTCAAGCTTAGCGGGTAAAGTCCTACATTACTTACTTCTTAATAAAACCGAAGATCACGCATCCAATCTGTTTTTCTTTTTCTCTGCTATGGCAAAGCATGCGCCACTGGATGTTACAAAAGCCTACTTTCAAAAAAATCTCAACCGGATTTCTGTTTTCTGCGAAGAGGCTGCGCCCTTAAACGAAATCATTCAAAGCGCAAACAGTCCAGCCAAGCTGCAAAACAGCCTGCTTCGCGCACGCTTGTACAAACTTTATCCTGAATACCATGATGCACTACAAGCTACTCCTTCTTATTCAGATGAGGGCGCACGTAGTGCGATGCGCGGATTTACTATCCCTCGCCTCGCAACGCTTGAAACGTTGCTGCCCCTCTTGGCTGCGGGGGGATGGATGGAGTCACTATATCAAGATGAGGATAGAGATGGCGATGATGACCACTATAGGGATGAAGGAACCCCTCTGAACTGGGCCGCTTCTAGGGGATACTTTGAAAGCGTCCAATGCTTATTGGCTGCTGGTGCGGCGGTGAACGCACAAGATTATGCTGGTGGGACCTCGCTGGCGCGTGCTGCTGCTGGAGGGCGCCTCGAAATCGTACAATGTTTATTGGATGCTGGCGCAGCGGTGAGCACTCAAGATTATGATGGCTGGACTGCGCTGATCTGGGCAGCTTATAACGGACAGCTCAAAGCTCTCCAATGCTTATTGGCTGCTGGTGCAGCGGTGAGTGCACAAAATAACAATGGCGCGACCGCGCTGAGCTTGGCTGCTTCATCTTATATTTATAGAGATCACCTCGAAGTTGTCGAATGCTTATTGGAGAACGGGGCAGCGGTGAATGCACGAGATAATCGAGGTGGAACCGCGCTGGCACATGCTGCCTCTAGGGGACACCTCAAAATTGTCCAATGCTTATTGGAGAACGGGGCAGCGGTGAATGCACGAGATAATCAAGGCGAGACCGCGCTGATGGCTGCTGCTACAGCGCGCCTCGAAGTCGTTCAATACTTATTGAATGCAGGTGCAGTGGTGGATTTACAAAATGAGAGTGACGCGGGCCTGCTGAGCTTGGCCGAAGCTTTGGATTATACAGAAATCGTTGCGCTTCTGAAGGAAAGCGCAGAGAAAGCAAAGGGCATAGATAGCCATGCTGTGGAAAATAATGCGCACGAAGATTTCTTGTCTCATTCCTCAGCGGCTTCATTACCAGGTTTTGGTGCCACCCGTGATGCTCGTCGAACTGCCCCAGATGAAGACAATTCAACCGCATCGTCTTCATCTGCGCAACCGCCTGCTAAGCGGCAGCGGCTTTGAAGATGTCACTTTTCACCCTGTAGTGGGCAACAATTACGCTTATGACAGCATGGGTTACGCGCAAGAGCGCTAACCCATCTACAACAAGACTTCACACAAAAACGGTCTTACAGTCCCACGCTTTATGAGCTAAGAAGGCCAAAGATTCGATGAAGCAGTCTTCGTAGGGGTAGGCTAAGGATAAGATGACGAACCTTGAAGACAGCTGATATAGTTGTCAGCATAGTAATTATGGCTGGAAAGATCATGGCTCAAGAAAGTGTCAATTCGGCTACAGGTAAACCCTCTGGCGTGACAAGCCAAAACGTTGCTTTGCCTGACTTACCTACAGAATTCATAACAGAAACGCTGACGTACGTATGGAGTGACGGTGATTTACGATCGTTTTTCACCGCACAGCAAGGGAGCCAAGCTACTCGCACTGAATGGATCGCGGCCCTTGAAAAAAAACAACATCCGCATAGATGGGACTCACTAATAAGTGCCAACAAAATACTTCAGCCCGATCAAACACGCTTTTTTTTGAAAGAAATATATGTCAAAGGAAGAGCAGAGACCGTGCGCGGCGGAGATAAAAGCGCAAGAGAGAAGGCTTTGATCGCACTTAGAGAAGCTTTCGCTTCTACTGACGCTGAAAAAAGTACGGTGCATTGGCAGAAAGCCTTGATATTGGCTGTCATTGATGTAGCTATCAAAGATTTCACTGTGACTCATTTGGTACATGCGTGGTTAGATTGCATTCGGCCGCACTGTCCAGGGCGGCAAGCACGATTTCAACGTTTATTATGTGATAGTTTGGTAGTCTCTTCCCCTGAAGCGGTTTCAGACTTAGCAGATAATGTCCGGAACTACTTGCTTCAAAACGAAACCGCAAATCACGAATCCAATCTGTTTTTCTTTTTCTCTGCGATTGCAAAACAGGCGTCGCTAGATTTTGCAAAAGCCTATCTTCAAGAAAACATCGCGTTACTTTCTGTTTTCTGCGCAGAAGATGTGCGCTTAAATGAAACCATTCAAAGCGCAAGCAGTTCAGCCGAGCTGCAAAACAAACTTCTCAGGGCGAGGTTGTACAAACTTTATCCTGAACATCGCTATCGATTGCAAGCCATTACTTATTCACCTGTGGACGCACGTGACGCGATGGACAGGCTCACTATCTTTCGCCTCTCAACGCTTGAAGCATTGCTACCTCTCTTAATTGCAAGTGGATTAAAGAATCCACCGTATAGCTCTGGTTATTATCATACGCATACCCATGACAAGAGTGAGAACAGAACCTATTTGAACTGGGCTGCTACGAATGGACACCTCAAAGTTGTCCAATGCTTATTGGCTGCTGGTGCAGCGGTGGGTGAAGAAGGTTATAGTGGCAAGGCCTCGCTGGCATGTGCTGCCACTGGGGGGGATCTCGAAATAGTCCGATGCTTATTGGATGCGGGTGCAGCGGTGAGTGCACGAGATAATGAGGGCTTTACCGCGCTGATCTGGGCTGCTTATAAGGGGCACCTCAAAGTTGTCCAATGCTTATTGGATGCTGGCGCAGCGATTGACGCGAAAGGTAAGAATGGTAATACCGCACTGACACTGGCTGTTGTTGAAGGGCACCTCAACGTCGTTCAATGCTTATTGAAAACAGGCGCAACGGTAGATTTACAAGATAAGAATGGCAGGACCGCGCTGGCACGTGCTGCTGCTGGGGGACACCTTAAAATCGTCCAATGCTTGTTGGCTGCAGGCGCAAAGGTGGGTTTACAAGATAAAAATGGTGAGACCGCGATGAGTCTGGCTAAAATCGCAGGTCATACAGAAATCGTTGCGCTTTTGAAGTTACATGATAATCAAACCACGTCTGAGCCTTCATTTATAGGCTTCATGATGCAGAGATCCAGCCAGCTAATCGAATGGATGCAAGGGAAAACAATCGAGGCGGCACCGCCTGTGGTAGGGCAGCCAGTGAACGTTGATAATGCGAGTGAGCATTCCTTAGTCACGGCTCCTTCCGGGACCTCTTATTTACCAACTGGTCCCACCATGGGTGAAGCCGCTTCGACGGAAGCAACGGGCAGCACAACACATGCATCAAACTTGACCCAACGCACAGCTAACCCGTTCAATCTCTTATCACCAGAATTAATCGCAGAAATACTACTGTATTTATGGACTGATGATGATTGCCGAGAGGCTTTTAAAAGGCAAAGTGTAGACCGACTCTTTCGCAATGCGTGGATAGCGATCCTTGAACAAAAGCAACATCCACATAGATGGACATCACTGATACGTGCCAACAAAGCACTTCAGCCGGGTCAACTCTCTTCTCTTTTGAAAGCTGTCTATAGTCAAGATACAGACGCAAGAAAAAAGGCCTTGCCTGCACTCAAAGAAGTGTTCGCTTCTACCTACACAGAAAACAGCGCAGTGCATTGGCAGAAGGCCTTGATATTGGCTGCCATTGAGGCGGCCATCAAAGACCTCACTCAGCTTCATCTGGTACACATTTGGTTAGATTGCCTCCGGCCATACTGTCCGAGGCGGCAAGTACGATTTCAACGTTTATTATGTGATAGCCTGGCAGTCTGTCCTCCTGAAGCGATGCCAGATTTAACGGATAAAGTTCTAAATTACTTACTTCGCAACAAAACCGAAAATTACGAATCCAATCTGTTTTTCTTTTTCTCTGCGATTGCAAAACAGGCGTCGCTAGATTTTGCAAAAGCCTATCTTCAAAAAAACATCGCGTTACTTTCTGTTTTCTGTGCAGAAGATGTGCGCTTAAATGAAACCATTCAAAGCGCAAGCAGTTCAGCCGAGCTGCAAAACAAACTTCTCAGGGCGAGGTTATGCCAACTTTATTCTGAATACCGTGATGGCATACTGCAAGCTATGACTTATTTAGATGAGGACGCACGTAGCGCGATGCGCAGGCTCACTATCCCTCGCCTCGCAACCCTTGAAGCGTTGCTGCCCCTTTTGGCCGCCGGGGGATCGATGGAGTCACTATATGGTGAGGAGGGTAGGAATGACGATATGGATGACGCAACCGCGCTGAACTGGGCCGCTTCTAGAGGATATCTCGAAAGCGTTCAATGCTTATTGGCTGCTGGTGCAGCGGTGAATGCACAAGATAACAATGGCAGGACCGCGCTGATCTGGGCTGTCGCTAAGGGACACCTCGAAATCGTCCAATACTTATTGGCTGCTGGTGCAGCGGTGGATTTACAAAATCATTATGGCGGGACCGCGCTGATGGCTGCTAGACACCTCGAAATCGTTCAATGTTTATTGGGGGCTGGTGCAGCGGTAAATTTACAAACTAAGCATGGCTGGATCGCGCTGGCATGTGCTGCTGCTAGGGGGAATCTCAAAGTTGTCCAATGCTTATTGGCTGCAGGTGCAAAGACAGATTTACAAGATAAAGGTGGCAGGACCGCGCTGATGGATGCTGCTGCTGAAGGGCACTTCGAAGTCGTCCAATGCTTATTGGCTGCAGGCGCAAAGACAGATTTACAAGATGGTCATGGCAAGACTGCGCTGATGGATGCTGCTGTTAAAGGGCACTTCGAAGTCGTCCAATGCTTATTGGCTGCAGGCGCAAAGACAGATTTACAAGATGGTCATGGCAAGACTGCGCTGATGGATGCTGCTGTTAAAGGGCACGTCAAAGTCGTCCAATGTTTATTGGCTGCAGGCGCAGCGGTGGACGCAAAAGATAAAGATGGCTATACCGCGCTGATCTGGACTGTTGATGGGTGGCGCTTCAACGATGTCCAAGTTGTCCAATGCTTATTGGCTGCAAGCGCAAAGGTGGATTTACAAACTAAGGGTGGCTGGACCGCGCTGAATTTGGCTAGGATAGGAAGTAAGAGCGAAATCGTTGCCCTGCTGAAGGCGCATGGTAGTCAAGAAACGCCCGGTCCTTTTTTTATAGGCTTCATTATCTGGGGAGTTGATCAGCTACTTGAAGGGGTGCGATGGATGCGAGGGGAGGCAGTCGAGGCGGCACCGCCCGTGGTAGGGCAGTCAGTAAACGTGAATAACGCGGGTGGGCATTCCTTAGTCACGAATCCTTCTTGGGCCTCTTATTTACCAACTGGTTCCGCCATGGGTGAAGCCGCTCCGACGGAAGCAACAGGCACAACACAGCCATCAAACTTGACCCAACGCACCGCTAATGCGCTTTAATACATGCGTTAGCCTATGTTCTTTTAGACCGTCGCTATCGCTTTGCAAAATCGTTATTTTCTTATACAAGCCGCGCTCTCAATACCCACGCTTGCGTTTAATGAAATATGAAGTGTTTTGTTAATTTGTCTGCATTGGAAAAATCACGAAGTCTTTGTAGGATGGGTAAGCGTACTCGCGTAACCCATCATCATGACTGTATGGGTTACAAGGGACTCAGCCCTTCGCAAGCTCGCCTTGACGTGCTCTCATCTTTGGGAGAAGCACAGGCCAAGGATAGGATGACTCACCCCCCTCACAGGCTTCATTAACAGCTTGGGATGCCACGCGTGATGGTCGAGCTGAAGCAAATGCAGGCGGCAGTTCAGATGCATTGTCTTCATCTGTTCGACCGCCTGCTTTTAGAGGATAGGGGGTTTGAATGCGTAATTGTTCATCCAACAGTAACGCTTATCGCAGCGGTATGGAGCACTCAGAAGAGTGCTAGCGCATCCTACAAGGCTTAAAGTGTTAGAGAGGGGTAGGCTAAGAATAAGATGACGAATTTCAAAGCCAACTGTATAGTTGGCTGGATAAGTTTAATGCTCTTGGAGTTATCGTGGAACAGGACCGTATGCATTCAAGCACCGCTGAAACACCTAACCAAACAAACCCAGATGCTCTCGTATGGAAAGAAGATGATTTGCAGGACTTTTTCAATAGGAGAAGGACGTTTCGCGAAGAATGGATTAGGACGCTAGAAAAAAAGCAACATCCACATAGATGGGTGTCACTGATAAATGCAACTGAAGAAATTCAGCCTGGTCAATTGTCGCCTCTTTTAAACAAGGTGTATGGCCAAGATAAAGAAGCAAGAAAAAAAGCGTTGCTTGCGCTCAAGGAGCTGTTTGTTTTTACTGATAGTGAAAAAAGCACAGTGTGTTGGCAAAAACCCTTGATATTGGCTGCGATTGATGCGGCCATCAAAGACCCCAATCAAATTCACTTAGTTCGCACTTGGTTTGATTGCACCCGGCCACGCTGTCCAAGACGACAAATACGTTTTCAACGCTTATTGTGTGATAGCTTGGCGATCTGTCCTTCTGAAGCAAGACCAGGTTTAGCGGATAATATTCGGAATTACTTGTGTACCAACAAAACTGAAAATCAGGCATCCAACTTGTTTTTCTTTTTCTCTGCAATTGCAGAATATGCCTCACTGGATTTTGCAAAAGCCTACTTTCAAGAAAACGCTGTATTGCTTTCTGTTTTCTGCAAAAAAGATGCCTCCCTAAATGAAACCATTCAAAGCGCAAACAACTCAGCCGAATTGCAAAATAGTTTGCTTCGCTTACGTTTATGCAAACTTTACCCTAAATACCGTAACGTAATACTACAAGCCGCGCCTTATTCAGAGGCTGGGGCTCGCGACGCAACTGAAACGCTTCTGAAGCTAGACGATAGCCTTGAAGCGTTACTACCTCTCTTGGCTGCAGGTGGTTCGATAAAGGCACAAAATGGAGAAGGTTATCATGCGCTACTCGAGGCTGCTGCTAAGGGGCATCTCAAAGTTGTCCAATGCTTATTGGATGCTGGTGCAGCGGTGAATGCGCAAACTAATGATGGTTTGCCCCCGTTACACGGGGCTATTAAGAAAGGACACTTCGAAGTTGTCAAATGCTTGCTGAACGCAGGCGCTGCGGCAAACATACAAACTAACGATGGCTGGACCGCACTAGACATGGCCGGAACGCTTTATGAGGAAAAGATCAAAACCATCCAACACTTATGGAATACTGGTGCGCAGAATACACGAAATAACGATGGCGAGCTCACCTTGGTACGTGCTACCACCGCTGCTTTGAAGTGCCTTGAAACGAAGGAGGCTTTAATAAACAAGTGCGACGAAGTTACGCTGGCAGACGCTGCTACGAATGAAGAAAAACAACATCCAAATAGATGGATGTCACTGATAAGCGCGAATGAAAAACGTAAGCTTGATCAACAGTCTCCTCTTTTGAAAGATGTAGATTCTGAAGATAAAAAAACACGAAAAAAGGCCTTGAACGAACTTAAGGCAATATTCGCTTCTGTCAATACTGACGCGCGCGGGATGTGTTGGCAAAAGCCTTTGATATTAGCTGCGATTGATGCAGCCATCAAAGACTCTGATCAAATTCACTTAGTACACACTTGGCTAGATTGCACTCAGCCGCGTTGCTTTAAACGGCAAGTACGTTTCCAACGTTTATTATGTGATAGCTTGGTGCTCTGTCCTTCTGAGGTGATACCAGACTTAGCAGATAATGTTCTGAATTACTTGTGTGCCAACAAAGCTGAAAATCACGAATCCAATTTATTTTTCTTTTTCTCTGCGATTGCAGAATATGCCTCACTGGATTTTGCAAAAGCCTACCTTCAAGAAAGCGCTGTATTTTTTTCTGATTTCTGTGAAGAGAATGCGCCCTTAACTGAAATCATTCAAAACGCAAACAGCTCAGCTGAGTTACAAAATAGGCTGCTTCGCTTACGTTTATGCAAACTTTATCCTGAACACCGCGACGTACTGCAAGCTATTCCTTATTCAGCTGAAATTGCACGCGCCGCCACTGTCGCGCTCAGTAACAATCCGCCCTCAACGCTTGAAAATCTGCTGCCCCTATTGGCACGCGGTGCAAAGATTGTTAAGGATGAAGACAATTGCAAGACCCCGCTGATGTTGGCTGCTTATAAAGGAGACATCAACGTTGTCCAAGGCTTATTGGCTGCAGGGGCGCCGATTAATATAAAAGATGATAATGGTAATACCGCATTGACACTGGCTGCTGTTAAAGGGCACTTCGATATCGTTCGATGTTTATTCAATGCCGGTGCAGCGCTAGATATAAAAGATGAGGGCAACCAGGCTGCGCTGATGCTGGCTGCGACTGGGTCAAAAGATCATGCAAGAAGAGGGTTACGCCTTTGACTGTGAGTACAGGAGAAGCGAAAGGCGCAGATAGTCATGATAATCAAACAACCTCCAATTCTTCCGCTTTTTCAATCGTGGATCAAGAGCGTATAAATTCGGCTACAGTGATGCAATTAAAGGAAGACGATGATTTGCGATTTGATGCTAGAGCAAGATTCGTGAACCGCAATTTTTCTAACGCATTGATTGCGACACTTGAGCGCAAACAACATCCCCATAGATGGGAGTCATTGATAAGTCCACGTGAAGAAGTTGAGCCGAGTCAACCGTCTCCTATTTTGAAAGACTTATATGGCAAAACTTACGACAGAAGAAAAAACGCACTTAAAGAAGTGTTTGCCTCTATTGATACTGAAAAGAGCGCAGTGCATTGGCAGAGGCCCTTGATATTGGCTGCTATTGATGCAGCCATCAAAGCCCCCGAGCAGATTCATCTGGTACACACGTGGTTAGACTGCATCCAGCCACACTGTCCGAGGCGGCAAGTACGATTTCAACGTTTATTATGTGATAGCTTGGCAGTCTGTCCTCCTGAAGTGATACCTGATTTAGCGGATAAAGTTCTAAATTACTTACTTCTCAATAAAACCAAAAATCACGAATCCAATCTGTTTTGGTTTTTTTATGTGATTAAAAAACATGCGCCATGGGATTTTGCAAATGCCTATCTTCAGAACAACATCGCATTGCTTTCTGTTTTCTGCGAAAACGATGCGCCCTTAGCTGAGCTGCCAAAAAATCTGCTTCGCGCACGTTTATGCAAACTTTATCCCGAGCACCATGACGTACTGCAAGCCATGCCTTATTCAGATCAGTGTGCACTTAACGCGAGGCACAGGCTCACCACTCGCTTTGCAACGCTTGAAGCGTTGCTGCCCAACTTGGCTGAAGATTGGGGGGAAGTATCATATGCTAGAGTGTTGCAGTCCCTCTTGGCTGAAAATGGATTGGCGGTGTCGCTATATCTAGGTACTAGTAGGCCATATACTAGAAAGGATGACATAACCTCTCTGAACTGGGCTGCTGCTGGGGGATACATTAAAATCGTCCAATGCTTGTTGGCTGCAGGCGCAGCGGTTAATGCACAAGATAAGGATGAGAAAGACCCGACTCCGTTGCTGAATCCTGAAGGGTATAGAAGCCCGACCGCGCTGATGGATGCTGCTGCTGAAGGGCACTTCGAAGTCGTCCAATGCTTATTGGAGGCAGGCGCAGCGGTGAATTTACAAGATTATTATGGCAAGACCGCGCTGATGAGTGCTGCTAAGGCAGGATGCATCAAAACCGTCCAATGCTTGCTGGATGCAGGGGCAGCGATGAATTCACAAGATAATTGTGGCGTGACTGCGCTGATGCAGGCTGCTATTGAAGGGCACTTCAACGTCGTTCAATGTTTATTGGATGCAGGCGCAAAGGTAGATTTACAAGATAAGGCTGGCTGGACTGCGCTGATCTGGGCTGTTCGTAATGGACACCTCAAAGTTGTTCATTGCTTATTGGCTGCGGGCGCAAATCTGGATTTACAAGATAAGGGTGGCTGGACTGCGCTGATGCAGGCTAGATCAAAAAGTCGCACAGAAATCGTTGCGCTTCTGAAAGCACATGATAATCAAGGAACGTCTGATTTTTCATTTATAGACTTCATTATGTGGAGACTCGGGCAGCTGGGCGAATGGGTGCTAGAGGCTGTAGAGGCACCAGCACTCCCATCAGTGGGAGGGCAGCCAGTGAACGTGAATAACGCGGGTGGGCATTCTTTTGCCACGAATCCTTCCAGGCCCTCTTATTTACCAGCTGGCCCTGCCAGGGGTGGGGCCGCTCCGGCGGAAGCAACAGGCACAACACAAGGATCAAACCTGCCTCAACGCACCGCTAACAGACTTTAACTCATGCATTAGTTGGAAAAGTCACGAAGTCTTTGTAGGATGGGTAAGCGTACTCGCGTAACCCATCATTATGACAGCATGGGTTACAAGAGAGCCCGGCCCTTCGCAAGCTCACCTTGGCGTGCCCTCATGGTCTACTTTGGGAAAAACAGGGCAAGGATTGAGATGACGAACCCTGAATACAGCTGATATAGTTCGCTACATGGATTTAATTACCCTGGAAAGATCGTGGATCAAGGGCGTATCAATTCGGCTACAGTGGAAGCTTCTGATGAGATAGCCAAAGACCGCGCCTGGCTTTGGTTTCACTTACCTGAAGAATTAAAGATAATCACACTAATGAAATTAGGGGAAGACGATGATTTGCGAGAGCTTACTAGCGCAAGACACGTGAGCCGCGATTTTCATAATGCATGGATTATGATGCTTGAGCGTAAACAACATCCAGTGAGGTGGGGCTCATTGCTCAGTGCCAACGAAGTGCTTCAGCCAGGTCAACTGTCTCCTCTTTTGAAGGCTGTGTATGGTCAAGATAAAGAGGCCTTGCTTACACTCAAAGGGGTGTTCGTTTCTACCGATACTGAAAGGAGTATGGTGCATTGGCAAAAAGCCTTGATATTGGCTGCGATTGAAGCCGCCATTAACGACCCCAAGCAGATTCATCTGGTGCACACTTGGTTAGATTGCATCCGGCCACACTGCTTGAGGCGGCAAGTACAATTTCAACGTTTATTATGTGATAATTTGGCGTTCTGTCCTCCTGAAGCGATGCCAGGCTTAGCGGTTAAAGTCCTAAATTACTTACTTCTTAATAAAACCGAAGATCACGAATTCAATCTGTTTTTCTTTTTCTCTGCTATTGCAGAACATGCGTCACTGGATTTTGCAAAAGCCTATCTTCAGAACAATATTACATGGCTTTCTGTTTTCTGCGAAGAGGATGCTTCAGTCACCGAAATCATTCAAAGCGCAAACAGTCCAGCCGAGCGGCAAAACAGGCTGCTTCGCGCACGTTTATGCAAACTTTATCCATCACATCGTGATGGCATACTGCAAGTCATGCCTTATTCGGATGCGAGGGCAGATAACGCGACAGGCATGTTCCTACGCACTCCGCTAGAAACGCTTGAAGGGCTGCTACCCTTATTGGCTGCTGGTGCAGCGGTGAATGCACAAGGTGATGATGGTGGCTTGACCGTGCTTCTCTGTTCTGCTGCGCATGGACGCTTCACAACTGTCGAATGTTTACTGGCTGCTGGTGCAGCGGTAGATGCACAAACTAACGACGGCTGGACCGCTCTGATATGGGCTGCTGATCGTGGGCATCTCAACGTTGTCGAATGTTTACTGGCTGCTGGTGCAGCGGTGAATACACAAACTAACGATGGTTGGACCGCGCTGATACGTGCCGCTGATCGTGGAGATCTCAACGTTGTCGAATGTTTACTGGCTGCTGGTGCAGCGGTAGATGCACAAACTAACGACGGCTGGACCGCTCTGATATGGGCTGCTGATTGTGGGCATCTCAACGTTGTCGAATGTTTACTGGCTGCTGGTGCAGCGGTAGATGCACAAACTAACGACGGCTGGACCGCTCTGATATGGGCTGCTGATCGTGGGCATCTCAACGTTGTCGAATGTTTACTGGCTGCTGGTGCAGCGGTGAATACACAAACTAACGATGGTTGGACCGCGCTGATACGTGCCGCTGATCGTGGGCATGTCAAAGTCATCCAATGCTTGTTGGTTGCAGGCGCAGTGCTGAATTTACGAAGCAACTTTGGCGTGATGGTGCTGCGCTGGGCTAAGTTCGAAGGTCATACAGAAATCGTTGCGCTTCTGAAAGCTCGTGATAATCAATCAACGCCCGATCCTTCACTCATAGGCTTCATTATGTGGGGAGCTGGCCAGCTAATCGAAGGGGCGCATAGAAAAACGGTAGAAGCGGCACCGCCCGTGGTAAGGCGGTCAGTGAACGTGGATAATGCGGGTAGGCATTCCTTTAATGATGATAATCAAACGACGTCTGCTTTTTCATGTGTAGGCTCCATTATGTGGGGAATCGGTCTGCTAAACGATTGGATACGAGGGACAGCAGCAGGGGGCGCACAACCAGTGGTTTCGCGAACGGTTGACGTGGGTAATGCGGGTAGCCATTCCTTAGTCACGAATCCTTCCGGGGCCTCTTATTTACCAACTGACCCTGCCAGCAGGGGTGAAGCCGCTCCGGCGGAAGCAACGGGCACAACACAGGCATTAAATCTGCCCCAACGCATCTCTAGCAGACTTTAATGTATGCGTTCGTGTATGTTTTTTTAGATCGTCGCTATCGCTTTGCAAAATCATTATTTTCTTATACAAGCCGCACTCTCAACATCCACGCTTGTATGTAATGAGCTCAGAGTGTTCGATAGGAAAAGCTGACACTCTTGAATGAAATTGATGTAGTTGGCTACATAATAATTATCTTGGAGATATCATGGAGCAAGAGAGTGTCAATTCGGCTACAGATAAACCCTCTGGTGTGACAAGCCAAAACATTACTTTGCCTGACTTACCTACAGAATTCATGACAGAAACGCTGAAGTACGTATGGAGTGACGATGATTTACGATGGTTTTTCAACGCACGGCAAGGGAGCCGAGCTGCTCGTATTGAATCGATTGCGACGCTAGAAAGAAAGCAGCATCCCCATAGATGGGTGTCGCTGATAAGTGCGCGTGAAGAGGTTAAGCAGGGTCAGCTGTCACCTATTTTGAAAGCTGTGTATGGCCAAGATAAAGAAGTAAGAAAAAAGGCTTTGCTTGCACTCAAAGAACTGTTCGTTTCTACCGATAGTGAAAATAGCACAGTGCATTGGCAAAAGGCCTTGATATTGGCTGCCATTGAAGCCGCCATTCAAGATCCCGATCAGATTCATCTGGTGCACACTTGGTTAGATTGCACCCGGCCACACTGCCCAAGGCGGAAAATACGATTTCAACGTTTATTATGTGATAGCTTGGCGAGCTGTCCTCCTGAAGCGATACCAGATTTAGCGGGTAATGTTCTGAATTACTTGCTTCGCAACAAAACTGAAAATCAAGAATCCAATCTATTTTTCTTTTTCTCTGCGATTGCAGAACGTGCGCCACTGAATTTTGCAAAAACCTACCTTCAAAAACACGCTAAATGGCTTTCTGTTTTCTGCGAAAAGGGTGCGCCCTTAAATGAAATTATCCAAAACGCAAACAGCTCAAGCGAGTTACAAAATAGTTTGCTTCGTTTGCATTTATGCAAACTTTATCCGTCACACCGTGATGTAGTACGACGAGCCAGGCCTTATTCAGATGAGGAGGCACGTAATGCGACAAACAGGCTTCAAAGCGCTTACTTCGAAACGCTCGAAGCGCTGCTGCCTCTCTTGGCCGCAGGTGGATTGGCAAAATTACATAAAAATGACGAAGATAGGGATAGAGAAACTTCTCTGAGCTCAGCTGTTTCTAGAGGACACCTCAGAATCGTTCAATGCTTATTGAATGTTGGTGTAGCAGTGAATGCACAAGGTTACAGGGGCAAGACCGCGTTGATACGCGCTGTTGATGCTGCTAGATGGCGCATCGAAATCGCACGATGTTTATTGGCAGCGGGTGCAGCAGTAAATGCCCAAAATGATGACGGCTGGACTGCGCTATTCGGGGTTGCTTATTTAGGACGTCTCGAAAGAGTCCAATTTTTATTGAGCGTTGGCGCATTGGTGGGGGTGCAAAATAAAAATGGCGAGACAGCGTTGAGTCTCACCACTCATTCTGACACAGAACATTTCGATGTTGCTCAATGTTTATTGAATGCTGGTGCAAAGGCTGACGGAATTGCGCTCGTACGCGCTGATCATAAGGGACACTTCAGAATTGTCCAAAGTTTACTAGTTGCTGGTGCAGGAGTGAATGCGCAAAATAATAAAGGCTGGACCGCACTGATGTGTGCTGCTTATAACAGACACCTCCAAAGAGTCCAACGTTTATTGGCTGCTCGTGCCGCAGTAAATGCACAAGATAATGCAGGTTGGACCACGCTGATGATGCCTGAATCCAAGGGCTATACAGAAATTGATGCACTTCTGAAGGAAAGGGCAAAGGAAGTAAAGAGAGCTGATAGCCATGCTGTGAGAAATAACGCGAACGAAGCTTTATTCTCTCATCCCTCACAGGCTTTATTAGCAGCATGGGGGATGGCGCGTGATGATCGTAAAGCGAATGTGGGCAGTTCAAGCGCATCGTCTTCATCTGCGCAACAGCCTCCTTTGAAGCAGCGGAGGCTTTGAGGGCGTCACTGTTCATCTAACCGTTACTATCATGACCGCATGGGTTACGCGCAAGGGCGCTAACCCAGCCTACAAGACTGGCTCTAGCATGGGTGAAGCTGCCCCGGCGGAAGCAACGGACAGCACAGGCATCAAACCTGACTCAACGCACAGCTAACACGCTTTAATTTATGTGTTAGCCTATGTTCTTTTAGATCGTCGCTATCGCTTTGCAAAACATTATTTTCTTATGTGTTTAATGAAAGATGAGATGTTTTGTTAATTTGTCTGCATTGGAAAAATCACGAAGTCTTAGTAGGATGGGTAAGCGTACTCGCGTAACCCATCATCATGAGAGCATGGGTTATAAAAGAAGTCGCCTAAGTAAAATAGCTGCAATGAAATCCTTAAAGAGTCTCCAATTATTAGACAGCTATTTATACGGGGTCCAGGTTTGGCGGCTTAACTGGCGAAGTTTTCTCCGTTAGTCAATTTTTTTAATCTGGCTCCTACTTTCAAACCTGTCCCAAAGCATCCCTAACACGCTTTAATTCATGCCTTAGCTTGTGAATCTTTTGATGCGCCACCATCAAGGCTTTGTCTTGGTTTAATACCAACTGTTGAACCTCTGTGATCGCGTCTTCTTTTTCGCGAATACGTGTTTCAGCAACAGAAAGGGCGGCGGCCAATTGCGCGCATTGTTCATCAGCATCCTGCCGAGCAATTTCTAATGCTTTACAATCCAACTCCAGTGCATCTAATTTTTCTTGCAAAAAAAATGAGGGCGCTGATTCGCCCTCATATTCTTCATGCAATGCACCGTTACGAATTTCTTTAAGCACATCTTGAACCAATTGTTTTTTTAGAACATCGTTATCGCTTTGCAAAATCATTATTTCCTTATACAAGCTGTACTCTCAACATCCATGCTTGTTTTTCATGAAATGCGAGGTGTTTTGTTAATTCGTCTGCGCTGGAATGATCTCGGAGCGCTGACAAAGATTCAATGGCATTTCTGAAAGTTGAGGCCATTTTTTCATGATCAGCCATTAACATCTGAATCATGTCTTTGGCGGCATCGGCACGTTCACCATCTTGAATTTCAGATAATTTTAAAAATTCTGAAAAGGAAGCGGGGGCTTTGTGATTCAGGGCACGAATGCGTTCTGCCAATTCATCCACTTCTTCACTCAATGCTTCGTACTGTTCTTCAAACAAGGCATGAAGCGATACAAAATTGGGACCGCTGACATGCCAATGACATTTTTGCGTTTTTAAATACAGGGTATACGTGTTTGCCAATATCCCGCTTAAGATTTCTGCGGCGCTTTTGCGTGCAAGCTCATCTAAACCTATTGCCACTTTACTCATCATTCGCCTCGCTTGTGTGAACATCCAAAAAGTATAGTCGGATTAATACACTACTCTCACCAGCAAGGTATCCTCAATTGCTTTTAGCTCCACAATTAAATCTTCATGATAGGTTTCGGCAATATCGGATATCACAAACCCCACATCGCTGCTGGTTTTAAGATGTTGCGCTTCAATATTAATTTTATGAATGGCAAACACTTGGTTAATTTTTGCCAAAATACCTGGGACATTTCGATGCAGATGCACAACGCGATGGGTATGCTGCTTGGCGGGCAAGGCAATATTGGGTAGGTTCACGCAAGCCAATGTGGTGCCATCCATTAAATAGCTCAGCAATCTTTCGGTGACATAATCCCCAATATTCGCCTGCGCTTCTGCTGTGCTCCCGCCAACATGCGGGGTCAATAATACGTTGGGTAAATGCTGTAAAGGCGACGTGAACTTTTCAGCCCCAGAACTGGGCTCATACGGATACACATCGACCGCGGCTCCGCGGATCTGTTTTGATTTTAAGGCTTCTGCCAAAGCGTCTTGGTCCACAACATGGCCGCGACTCAAATTTAAAAAGATCGCGCCAGGCTTCATTAATTGAATTTTTTCGCGATTCATGAAATTTTCATTTTCAGCGCGGCCATCTACATGGATGCTCACAATATCGGCTTTACGTAATAGTGCTTCAATGGAATCACATTTTTTCGCAAGGCCTAAGGGCAATTTGTCATCGGTGTCATAGAAGATCACGTGTAAGCCTAAATTTTCAGCCAAAATAGAAAGCTGTGATCCAATATTGCCGTAACCAATAATCCCTAAGACTTTCCCGCGCACTTCAAAGGCGCCTTCGGCTGATTTACCCCAGTGGCCTTCATGCATCTGACGATCTTTGTCAATGACATTGCGCATCAATAAGATCATTTCTGCCAGCGTTAATTCCACAACGCTGCGGGTATTGCTGTAGGGCGCATTGAAAACGGCAATGCCTTTGCTTTTACAGGTTTCAAGATCAATTTGATTGGTACCAATACAAAAAGCCCCAATCGCTTCCAAGTGTGGTGCTGCGGCAATCACTTTATCTGTCACATTTGTTTTAGATCGAATTCCCAATAGATGGATCTCTTTTAGCGCATCTATCAATTCAGCTTCATTCAAGGCTTTATCGTAAGTCTTAACGTCATAGCCTTTTTCTTTAAACGTACGAATGGCATTGGGGTGTACTTTTTCAAGTAACAATACTTTTTTGGTAAGGGGTTTGTGCTGAAGGGCGATATTTTCTGCATTAAGAAAATCATCGAAGGAATACAGCACGCCATCTGCGGCTTTCATCACGGGTTCACGTTGAACGTGTTCACAATAGGCATAAAATCGCGTGGGTTGCGCTGCGGCTTTAATCGCTAAATCATTGGCGCCATCGCCCACCATCACAGCCAAGCCTTTAAACGATAAGGATTCTAAAGCGCGTTGTTTGCCATCATCAGCCAACATGGGGCAGCGTTCATCAAAACCAATCACGCGATCATTGAAATCGTACACAAAGCGATTGGCAAAGACGTGATCGTCTGCAATGCCCAGATAGCGGGTGCAAGGCAAAATAACTTCCGTTACCCCACCCGAAAAAACATAAATCTGATCTTTATATTCTTTAAAAAAATGCAGATGAGGTAACAGGGAAGGGGAAAGGTGTTGATGAATGTCTTTCGCCAAACGAACAACATGTTCTTTGGTTAAATGCAACATAGAAAAACGACGGCTAATGGATTCAACCAAAGAGATTTCACCACGCATGCCTTGCTCGGTGAGCTTTTTGATTTCTTGCATTTTTTCTTTTTTATCTTTGGCTTCGCCAAGCGCGATATCAGCCAAAGCGATGGCACTTTCTAGAGATACCAGGGTGCTATCAAAATCAAAAATAAAAATGCGATCCAAGCTGTCGTTTTTATTGGACATGAGCTTCATTCCTAAGTTGAAAAGCTTGAAAAGGCTGTTAGCGGTTCGCTGTATACGCGTGTTCGTCTTTGAAGGTTTCAGCCTGCCTGTTTTTGTTGCAATATGCCTGCGAAGGGCCGGGGCGAAGCCGGGCGCGCCGCAGGCATGTTGAAACAGAAGCAGGTAGGCTGATCAGATTGCCTTTTAATGGTGTACGCCGCCTTCACCATGAACATGTCCGTGAGCAATTTCTTCCAAGCTGGCTTTTCTAACAGAGTTGATTTGCACCGTAAAACGCACGGTTAAACCAGCAAGGGGAGGATTGGCATCCACTGTGACTTCGGTATCAGTCATATTCGTGACCAAAACAGGAATGCTGCCATCTTCAGTTTCGGCAACCAAGCGCGTGCCCACGGCCAAGTCAGGGACATTGGCAAAGCTTTCTTTGGGCACTTGTTGTACCAAACGCTCATCACGATGACCAAAACCTTCATCCGGTTCAACCAAGGCATCAACTGTTGCCCCAGCGGTTTGTCCGGTTAAGCTATTTTCAAGACCTGGCAGAATTTGTTTGTGCCCATGAATGTACGTAATGGGGCCGGTTTCTTTTGTGCTTTCAATGAAGTTGCCCATGCTGTCTGTCATTGTATAATCAATGGTGACAACACAATTTTCTGCAATTTCCATGATTTTCCTCAATCAATTAAAAAGGAAAAGAGCCTACCTGAAACGGTGCGAACTCTCCAGCATTTGATGATGGGTGACACCCTTGCGAGTACGCTTACTTCTTGACGCAACAGGAATTCACAATGCCCCTTATTCTTCCCCCGGTAACGCCGCAACGCGCTTTGCTCTGGCTGATTAATTGGCAAACGTTTAAAACGCCGCTCACCCTTACGATGGAAGAGCGGGTCCGTGCTGAAAGCATCCATCACCCCACAAGTCAGGCGCGGTATGTAAAATCCAGGGCGATATTGCGGCAGATTTTAAGCCACTATTTACAACAAGATCCTGACGCGATTCAGCTGATAGCGCCCCCCAATCAAAAGCCCCGCTTACAGCACAATCCCGATAAGTTTGCCTTTAATGTGGCACACAGCGGAGATTGGGTATGGATTGGCCTCTGCCAAAATGCGGAGATCGGTGTGGATTTAGAATCCGCCCAGCGTGAATTTAATGTGCAAGCTCTGGCAAAAAAGCTTAAAATGCCGGCGGAAAATCCCTTGGCGGTTTTGTCGGCCTTTTCCGCACGAGAAGCCATTTTAAAGTGTTCGGGGCAGGGCTTGCGTCAATTTCAATTCCCTGATCCCAACATCCAGGCTCAGTTGGCAATGGCGGAGGGCCTAATCCTGGCTGTGGCTTTAGGGGCTGCTGTTGACATTTCTACTATCTCGGCTGAAACGCCTCGATTTTCTGCGATACGTTGCTCACATACGTCGATGTATGCTGCGCTAGGTTTCTCGAAAATCAAGTCGTTTCATCTCGATATAGCGAATTGTCAACAGCCACTAGATAAAAAAATAGAAACAGTCTGTGTGACACATGAGCTCAGCTGGAGTAAAACATGAATACAAACGAACGTCCCACGCTTTCCCTACCTGAGGGTAAAAGCAAATTATTGTTACATTCTTGCTGTGCGCCGTGTGCGGGCGAAGTGATGTTGACACTGGTGCAATCTAATATTGATTTCACCATTTTCTTTTACAATCCTAACATCCATCCTAAAAAAGAATACGAATTACGCAAAGAAGAAAATATTCGCTTTGCGAATCAGCATGGCATTCCATTTATTGATGCAGATTATGATGTGGATGAATGGTTTAAACGTGCAAAGGGCATGGAGATGGAACCTGAGCGCGGGATCCGTTGCACCATGTGTTTTGATATGCGTTTTGATCGCACTGCTTTATATGCCTATGAACATGGCTTTGATCTCATCAGCAGCGTGTTAGGGATTTCGCGCTGGAAAGACATGAACCAAATTAATGATTCGGGCCTGCGTGCAGCCGAAAAATATGATCTCACGTACTGGACTTACAATTGGCGTAAGCAGGGCGGTTCACAACGTATGTTAGAAATATCAAAGGCCGAAAGTTTCTATCAACAAGAGTATTGCGGGTGTGCGTATTCGGCGCGAGATACCAATCGTTGGCGAGTAGAAAAGGGAAGGGAACGAATCAAAATCGGAGTGAAATATTATGGAACAAATTAATTATTGGCCCACGGCCTATACGGTGGATGTGGTGTGGGGTGACATGGATTCATTCCAGCATGTGAACAATGTTTTATATCTGCGTTGGTTTGAATCCGCCCGTGCTGTCTACTTAAGCGATCTCGGCTATCAAGACATGTTAAAAGTGGGGGGGCAAACCGGGATTGGTCCTATTTTAGCCAGAACAGAAATCAACTATCACATGCCAGTTGAATACCCAGATACCGTTACGGTGAACACCACCATTTCTAAAATGGGGAACACTTCATTTGTCATGCCCATGCAGATTCACAGTAAAGCAAAAAACCAAATAGTCGCAACAGGCGAAGCCGTGATTGTGCTATTTGATTATCGTCATGGGCAAAAGATGGCGTTGAGCGAGGAATTGCGCGAAAAAATCCGCGCCTTTTCACGCTTGTAAAATACTTGGTTTCCCCCAATCTTTCGGGCGTATATTTTAGGTATAGGTAAACCCTTAACAAAGAGCCTGTATATGCCAACCAAAGATATGCCAATCAAAGATTCATTGGGCACCGCATCCGGTGATTCGCTTGGCAGCATGGCTTCAATAGCGAGCAGAATCTCGACAATCAGCGCCGCCAGCACAAGCAGCACCGATGCGGGCGACGCTGTTTTAGCGCATAAAAATACCAAGCCATTCCTGACGGCTTCTGTCGAAGCTGTGTTGGCGCGTAAAAATGTTGGACAATTGCTGACTGCTTTTCTGGGTATGAAATCAAAGAATCAATCTAAATTGATGAAAGTATATGGGGAACAAACCGATCTCAATCAAGTTCAAGATTTGCTGGTTCAGCATTTAGAATTTTTGAAAAAGAACCATAGTAAAACTAAAAAAGAAATGTTTATGTCTCTACATATTGGCAGAGAAATAGAGATTAATGTGGAAACTGATCGGCGTGCATCATTTCTCCATACAGCGATTGATAAAATTAAAGGTACGGTGAGGAACCCTTCGAATACTGCATTACCGGATGCGCATGCTTTATTGGCTGGGATTCAACAGTTAAAAGAGGAAAATGCTGAAATTTCCACACGCGGTAAATATCAAGGCCGTATTGGTGAGGTCTTAAAGGCGGCGGAAGCGGCAGTGAAAAGATTGCAGGCAGAACCGATGTCAGGGGTGGCGCATGGGAAGAAAAACCGCTAAACCGCCAGCGTGGTGAAGGCGTGCCGCTTGCAAGTTGGAAAAGGCTTGCAAGCGCTATGCGATAAGTTATATCCTTCGTTATAGGTCTTAATAAGTGAACCAACGCCATGCCAGAACGCTTAGCCCCCTCTGAAATTGCACGCTATCTGAAGAATATAACGGTCGGTCCAGATGCCGGGGCGGCTGATTTGCCTAAGGATTCAGGGTTAGCAGCCGTCGTCTTTTTGCCTGATACACAAAACGCTGGGTATCTTCCTGCCGCATCCGTTGTGAATGAGCCTGAGTCCCGTGTTGATCCACCTGCTGTCGTTGTTCATTCTGAAGGGCCTGAAGAGCCTGAATATGATGCTATTTCAGATTCAGATTCAGATGATGCACATAAGGTGTCAAAGCGTCTTCTGGCTTACCACAATAGTAGTAAAAGTACTTTTTTAGCCATGCCTGCCTTTGTTGCAAGCTTGGGTGATGAAAAACCCAATGATGCGATGTCTCTCACCCATTTATTAGCAAAAATAAGTTTTGCGGCAGATCCTTTTACCTTGCCCGCAAAAATCGTTGTACCGGTGGGCTATCGTGCGAAACGCGGATGGCTTCTACCTGATGCAGAGCATTGGGTTACCGTAAAGATCAACCTTGATGAAAACGGATCCAGTTTTGAAGTCATTGATTCGCAAGGCCCTAGTGAATCAACACTAAAAGCCAAGATGCTAAAGACAATTGATAGCGCAATAAAGGATGCCTTTTCAAGCGCTAATTCAGACGCCGCAATAATTCAATTGCCGGAAACCAACTGGCATCTGAAACCTAACTGGCATTACGTCGGTGAACAACCAGACCATGATTCTTGCGGTTATTTCACGGGCGCACGTTGCAGCGAGATATTTGCGAATTGGGATGCGCCATACACAAAACGTGAAATGAATACGGTTGTGAACAATGTCACAACCGTGATAAAGCCTGCCAAGATAAACGGGAACGAAAGCGAACAAAAAAATATTGAAACTGACTTGGTAGCGATTGACCCGCTTGCTCGCGAAAAAAGAAATGGCATCATCAAAATAGCCTTAGTTGCTTTAGGTTTAACGGGTTTGGCAGGTGGCTTGACAGTGGCTGGCTATTTTGGTTTATCTCTTGGGTTTGGTCTTTCGGGTCTTGCCTTGGGTTTAGGCACCGGAGGGATTGGACTCGTGGTGGTCGCCATCTTAGCGGGTGCGACCATCACCGCAATGATCATATTCAACCGCACGCAAACGGCAACGAAATATGCTGATGCAACAAGCCCATCTGAGTCAGACGCCAAAAACATCTTAGTCTCTAAAAGCTCATTCAGACGGGTGTTTGACGCGCAGATGGGGAATCAGGAAGATACCAAAGCACTCATACAGTTTTACGAGTCAGCTCAGAATGCGGCTGAAGTGAAAGAAATGTTAATTGAGCATTTAACGTGCTTAAAGGATGAGAGCAGCAAGCTTCACAATGATGGATATGAGACAGATGGGCGCGCGACAGTCATTAGCGCTGGAATCGAATCACTCAAGATCGTGGTCAATGATCAGACTAATAAGAACATGCCTGATGTGCTGTCTTTATTGAGCACGATCCAGAATATAAAGGATCAGCTGAGTGACTTTAAGAGAGAAAAACCATTCCCGGACATTAGTTTATATCAAGACCGTATTGCTGACGTATTCCACGCTGCCGAAAATGCATTAGCAAAATGGACGCCAAAATCAGAAGTCTTATTAAACTCTCCACAGCATCAAACTCCACAGCATCAAACATTTACCGAGGGTTCCAACACGGACCCTCATGTATCAACGGCATCTGAAGGTGCTGCCGCCTCTCAGCTGCCAAACTCTACTCCTCCTCTTAGGACGTAATCATGCAGGATGGCGGGAGACAAAGGGATGAAGCAGAACCAGAGGGACAAGATAAAATGGCTGAGCCTGCTTTAGTGGCAGACAAATCACTGTTTCGCAGCCAAACTAAGCACCTTATCAAAGCCGTCTTAATTTCTTTAGGTATCATGAGCGTAGCAGGGGGCCTCACCGTGGGCGCTTATTTCTTTTTGGCCACGGTATTGAGTCTTTCAGGTATCGCGTTAACAGGGGGCACTGCTGCCATTGGGGTAGCCGCGATCGCTATTTTAGCCGGCGCTGCCATCACCGCCATGATCCTATTCAACCGCACGCATACCGAGGGGGACTCTCTTGGCGTATTAACGGCGCCTGAAGATGGGGCTGCCGCTATCGCCCCTAATCAGCCAAACGCTAACGCTTCTACACTGTCGTATGGAGCAAGACAGATGAATGAAGCAGAACCAGAGAGACAAGATAAAAGCGAAATGACTTGGGCTTTGATGGGGGATCGAAAATTCCGAGCAAGCCCTAGCTTGATTCAGATAGATTACCATCGAACCAAGTTCACGATCCGATTGGGCGATGCCACTTTAAATTTTTCTGATTTGTATCTATCTGCTGCTAGCCAACCAACAGATACTGTGTTCGCAGAGCAGTTTAAAGCAAAACTGAAAGAAAATGGCATAACGACGGAAGGAGGCGCTGAAAAATCAGTTGACCGCTTCATTAAAATATTTTGTGCGAGCATGCATCAAGGCCTTCAGGGGCTTGCAGTTATTGATGTGCTTTGCTTCCTGGCAACGCAAAATCAATCTATGAGCTATCCGCCTGGCCAAAAGTACAGAAAGCATAAATTCGACGTCGTCATTGAAAGAAATGGGAATGCTTTAACTGGCAACATTCAAATTAAATCAGAGTTAGAAAAGAATAGTGTTATTTTTCGACAGGAAGAAGCGCTGAAGTCAAGCGAGCAAGGCGAACCCGTTCACTTCATTCTCACTGCATCGGGAAAGATATCGCTAGAAAGTAGGGAAGGCGATGATGCGGGGGAGCTGTTCAATGTCCAGTGCACAATGACCGCCTCAAAACCCTTTGTGGAGCAAGTAGAAGCAGCGCGGGCTAAATATGTAGCGCTCAGTTTAGAAAATGCCGTGGCCGATCCAATTAAGCAAGTGCCAGGGCCTGCTAAAGTTACGCTTATGCCTAACAACAGCTTCCGGAGTTTTCCAACACAAGAGGCGCTCTTAGCGCATCTTAAGGGGTTTAGTACTTTAAACCTAAACCCTGACAGCCTTGATTTGTTAGCGGAAGCCGCACGCAAACCTGCCGGCACTGCTTTGCCAGAAGAGGATATGGATAACCCTGAGAATTACAATTCTAAAAATATACAAACAAGACCCCGTCGCAGAACCATTCCGTGAGCATTATTCGAGTGATCTAGCCCTCTTTTCTTTATACCGTTATCAACTAATGGGCGAGAAATAACAGAAGCAGGCACACCTAGAAAATTCTCAGCTACATTTAATTTACCCCCTTTACCTTATGCGATTTTGACGGAATTGATATTTTTAAAACCATTGCAAACACGCTAAATGGAGCGTAATGTTCCGTGTAGGTCTTTAAAGAGAGTTAACTCATCATGTCAAATCCTCCTGTATACCAAGTTTCGCCTCTGAAAAATGAAGCCTCGTTAACCTGGAAGTTGGGAGAACATTATTGTGAACTCAATTGCAAGAATGGTAGTAGTGAGAAAGATTACCCGCGCACTAACTTCACGATCAAATTAGGAACGAAGGTTTTAGATATCCCCAATGATAGAAGCATGACGCGCGATGGCTTCGAGGCGGCATTTAAAAAAGAACTGGAAAAAAATGGGATTAATACTGAAGGGGATGCTAAAGAATCAGTTAACCACTTCATTAAAGTATTTTGCGATAATATGCACCAAGGGTTTTATGGCGCCCCAGTAGCTGATCTATTTCCGTCTGTATTCGCAATAAATAAACAACTATCTCCTTTAGGGGAGGGCGAAACTACACTTACTGAGAAAGATGACTTTGAGGTTGTTATCCAAACGAATAGAGGTGCGTTAACAGGATACATTCAGCTCAAAGCCAAAGTAGCAAAAGTATTGGTTGTTATAGGGCTCGACGACGACGCAGAACGTCCGCAAGAGGAGTACGAAACAGTTCACTTCACTTTGGAAGCATCGGGACAAATACCACTAGATCCAAAGTCAACTCATCCAGGGTTTTTGACCTGGGCTAAATGTCAAATGATCGCTTCGAAATCTTTTGTAAGGGAAGTAAAGCTCGCTATGGGTGAGCGTGCTTCAATGTCAACTTTAGAAGGGTATATCAAAAAAACGGTTTTACTCGCTTTAGGGGTGACGCTCGGGGCGGGGGGCGCCACGGTGGGTGCCTATTTCGCTTTAATGTTGGCATTTGGCGTTTCAGGTCTCGCTTTAACAGCGGGTACAACTGGGATTGGTGCGGGTGTCCTATTGGGACTGCTGGCTATCACAGCCATTGCGATGTTTGTGCAAAATCGCACACAACGCAGTCAATATGTCACCACTGCCCAACCCATTGCAGCGCAGCCTGGTAACAAAGAAGACAATCATGCGGATCAACTTACAGATAAAGCTATGTCCTCGTCCACGCTTCAGCTTTCCAGTGACTCAGGTTCTTCCTCCGCTCCGTCTCAATCGTCCGACTCGGACGAGTCAGGTGATAACCAAGCCCAGAAAAATCTGTCGCGTCGTGGCTCAGTGACAAGTATCTCTAGTATCCATAGCCGTAAATCCGCGCCTTAAGAGCACTGCTTGCCTTACAAGAGAGGCGGCATTCGGATCTGAATCCCTCTCCCGTGTATTCACGGGAGAGGTGCCAGCTCATGTGAGGCTTTGCGAGCATAGAGATGGCGGTGAGGGCGCGCCGCAGGCAATGGTGGGGAAAGGTCTGTTTTAATTCAGATACTCATTAAATAGGTATTGTTTCTGGCATGCCAAGCATCGTCATTTTATTAATAATGCGACACCAAATTTTTGCCTCGACTTGTTGATTCTCAAAAAGATGACTGCTTCTACCGCTCCGCTATCAATCGCGCCACAATTCCAGGATCGGCCAAAGTACTAATATCCCCTAAATTCGCAAAATCATTTTCTGCAATTTTGCGCAAAATGCGCCGCATGATTTTACCTGAACGTGTTTTGGGTAACGCTTCCACAAATTGTAAAATATCAATCGTCGCAATCGGACTGATCTCTTTTTTCACCGAGAGAATCAAATTCATTTTTAAAGTGTCAGAAGCAAGCTGCCCATTTTTTAAAATGACAAATGCATAAATCCCTTGGCCTTTAATATCGTGCGGGTAACCCACGACAGCGGCTTCTGCCACAGCAGGATTGGCCACCAAGGCACTTTCTATTTCGGCTGTGCCCAAGCGATGTCCTGATACATTAATCACATCATCAACACGACCTGTTAACCAATAATCCTCGTCTTCATCACGTGAACAGCCATCGCCTGTAAAATACAAACCGGGATAATTTGAAAAATACGTGTTTTCAAAACGCGCATGATCTTTATAAATTGTGCGTGCCTGCCCAGGCCAGGAATCTTGAATGCATAAAATGCCTTCCGCTTTGCCGTCTAAAACCTTTCCTTTTTCATCCACAATCACCGGTTGAATACCAAACAGCGGGCGTGTGGCAGAACCTGGTTTCAGTGCGCTTGCGCCAGGGATAGGGCTAATTAAGATCCCGCCTGTTTCGGTTTGCCACCAGGTATCCACAATGGGGCAACGTTGATGGCCTACTTTTTCAAAATACCAAATCCAGGCGGCAGGATTGGTGGGTTCACCCACCACGCCCAATACTTTTAAGCTGCGGCGTGAGGTGGTATCCAAAAAAGCATCGCCTTGTTGCATCAAGGTGCGAATCGCCGTAGGGGCCGTATAAAAAATATTCACTTGATGTTTATCAATGAGCTCCCAAGCACGGGCAGGGGTGGGCCAGGTTGGGATGCCCTCAAACATCACTGTGGTGGCGCCATTGGCCAACGGCCCATAAATAATATAAGAATGCCCGGTTACCCAGCCTATATCCGCTGTACACCAATAAATATCGCCTTCTTGATAATTGAATACGGTTTCATGCGTGTAAGCTGCGTAGAGTAAATAGCCGGCTGTGGTATGCAGCACACCTTTTGGCTTGCCAGTCGATCCTGAGGTATACAGCAGGAAAAGTGGGTCTTCTGCATCCATGATTTCGGCTTTGCATTCAGGCGCACTGTTCGCACGCGCCGCACGATAAGAGATATCACGCTGCGGATCCCAAGGCACGGTTGCACCCGTGTGTTCTACCATTAAAACATGTCTTACTTGAGGGCAGTGGGTGAGGGCGGTGTCGATATCTGCTTTTAAGGGAAGGGTTTTACCGCCTCTATGGCTTTCGTCTGCGGTGATCACAAACTGGCTATCACAATCCAATATACGTGAGGCCAAGGCATCGGGAGAAAAGCCCGCAAACACAACAGAATGAATGGCGCCGATACGTGCGCAAGCCAACATGGCATAAGCCGCTTCAGGAATCATCGGTAGATAGACAGTGACTCTGTCTCCTTTTCTTATACCGTTATCAATTAAGATATTTGCAAATCGACACACTTCTTCATAAAGAGTCTGATAAGAAATATGGCGGGGGGGTTGTTTGGGATCATCCGGTTCCCAAATAATTGCGGTTTGATTGGCTTTTGTCTTTAAATGTCTATCAATGCAATTGGCCGCCACATTTAATTTTCCCCCTTCAAACCATGCAATTTTGACAGGTTTATGAAAGGAACAATTTTTAACTTTTTCCCAAGGCTTGATCCAGTCCAATCGTTTGGCACACTCCGCCCAAAAGCTTTCGGGATCGGCAATTGATTGCGCATACAGGTCTTGGCATTGTTTTTGGGTATAACGTGCGTTTTGTGTCCAAGCGGGATCGATGGGAAAATGGGTTTGCATAGAGGATTTACTCGAATAGCCTGATAGGCTTTTAAGAATAGTGAATATTCCTGCTATTTTTCTTTAAATCCTGCCTTAAAGCCATTGCAATGACGAAAAATAAAGTGATATCGTTCTTTATAGGTCTTAAGTGAGTTAATCAATATGCAAAGCCATCTCGCGCCTTCTGTAAACGAAGCAGAGAACCCAGAAAATAGAAAGACAATATCATGGCAGCTGAAGGAAGAATTAAAGGCGTTCACCTTAGACAATACGGGCTTTATTGCCTCGGATTATTTCAGAAATCCGAATGGGTTCTTCAAGATTTACTTAGGTGAAACCCACTTAAATATTTCTAAAGAAAAAGAATTGACCGATGAGCAATTTAAAACAAAACTTAAACTCAGTTTAAAAGACAACGGCATTATTGATGTTGAGAGTGAAGCTATTGACCACTTCATTACAATATTTTGCAATAATTTGCACCAAGGCTTTTTTAGCAGCACAGTGATTCACCTGCATGAAATTCTTCTTAATACAAATAAATCCATTCCATCTGATCTGAATGGGTCGGCAAAACTTGAAGTTGTTCTGGTCATTGAAAAAAATGGGAATGTTTTAACTGGCGGTATCCAGGTTAACTCAAAACTAACAAGGCTCACGGCCATTGTGCCAGTAGGAAAGGAGGCAGATCCTGACAAAATTGAGATTGTTGACTTCATTCTTAAGTCATCTGGAACAATACCGCTAAATGCCCTAAACGAAGCAGGTGGCCTGGAAAAAGCAGAATGCCAAGTGGTGGCATCACCGTCTTTTGTGGCGGAAATACAGGCAGCTATGGATAGCCCCACCGAAAATCAAGAAAATGATTCTACAATCCCAAGCGCATCACAAGATAGCGATACCTTGAGTAAACGGAGCAAACCTCCCTTAACTAAGGCTTCGCTCTCTCACGAGAAGGCGGAAAAGACAAAGAAAAATACCAAACAAATACTCAAGAGAGTGCTTGCTTTAGGTTTAACCATGGCTGTCGTAGGGGGAGCCACCGTTGGGGGCTATTTCGCTTTAGGGATTGGATTGGGTGTAGCCGGTATTGGATTAACAGCTGGGACTGCGGGAATCGGAGTTGGTGTCCTATTAGGTTTACTTGCTATCACTGCCATTGTGGTGCTTGTGCAACGCAATCGCGCTAAAAAAGCAGCGGTCCAAGATTTTACAGCAATAACCCAGGCCACTGATGTGCAGACTGACAGCAGGGCTGATGCAAATAATCATCCTGTAGACGAACTTGTGACCCAGTTCACATTTCAGCCATCTAATCCGCCTTCTGGATCATCTAAACTGTCCAACAAATCGACGAACTCATTATCGGATGCACCAGTTGAAGATCAGGCAAATCGCTTGCGTCGTGGTTCAACGGCAAGTCAGTGAAGCACGCATGCCAACCGATTTAACGCCTTTTTCACTTAGCTTTTTCAAAATAGATTACCTGCCTTTAACTTCCCTCTGCGAAAGGCATAGACGTCACTAAAGTCCGCAGTCGTCATGCAGAACAACTTCCGCTTCTTCATGACTTATTCAACAAAGCCGTTATAAAGGGATAGTAAGCAGCACCTACGTGCGTAACCCATCACAGTCCTGTAGGATAATAGGCGGACTCGCATGACTCATCACAGCATGGGTTACGCAAGTACGCTTACTCATCCTACAAAGAGACGGAGCACACCATGACCAGTATTCAATTTAAAGGCAACACGATTCATACAAATGGCGCCTTGCCTAAAATCGGCACAGCCGCCCCAGCTTTTAGCTTAACCAAAGCGGATTTAAGCGAGATCACCTTGTCTGATCTAAAAGGACACAATGTGATCATGAGTTTTTTCCCCAGCATTGATACCCCCACCTGCGCCCTAAGCGTTAAGAAATTCAATGCAGAAGCCAGTCAATTAAAAAATACAAAAGTATTGTGTATCTCGATGGATTTACCCTTTGCACAAAGCCGTTTTTGTGGTGCAGAAGGCTTAAAAGACGTGACCACTGTTTCGGCTTTTCGTCATCCTGAGTTTGCCGAAAATTATGGGATTAAAATCGCAGAGGGTGCGTTGGCCGGATTATTTTCTCGCGCCATTGTGATTATTGATGCCATGGGTAAAGTGATTTACACCGAACAAGTAGCTGACATTGTGAATGAGCCAGATTATGCAGCGGCTTTAGCAGCTTTAAAATAGGCCGTAATTTTGCATTCAATGGTGTCAACTTAAGGCGCTGTTGACAGTCACAGAGGGGTCTCACCCCGAAAAATAGCTGCCATAAAATAGCTTGCAGACATTTTCCGGGGCGACGCCTCTGTGCTTGACGAGAGTAGAGAGCCTGACGCGTACCCCCCCTTATTCAACAGACACGAGTCCCTTATTACAAAGCTTCTAAGTCCTGCGCCGCACGCTCCCATGCTTCCATTACCGCATTTAATTTTGCCTGCTTACCTGTTTTTTCTGCCTCAAGCTTTTTAAGCTTGGCCGCATTTTCAGGCAAATATAAATTCGTATCAGAAAATTCAGATGCAAGCACGCTCAAGCCTTTTTCAAGCTGCTCAATTTCTGTTTGTAAGCGCTGCAATTCTTTTTCTAAGGTATTTTTTTGCTTATTATCAGATTTATTTTTACCAGACTTTGACGTTTCTTTTTTAGCAGACGGTGCCAACACAGACGAAAGATGTGACAAAAAGTCTTGTCCACAATCCGCTAAATATTCAGCATACGTACCTGCATAATCTTCTATGCCATGGTGTTGAATCGCCAAAATACGTGTGGCCATTTTTTCAAGAAAATACTTATCGTGACTCACGCAAATGACGGTACCTTCATATTCCGCCAAGGCATTGGCCAGTGCATCGATACTTTCTAAATCCAAATGGTTTGTCGGTTCGTCTAATATCAAAATATTTTGCTTTGCTAACATTAAATTGGCCAAAAGTAGGCGAGTGCTTTCGCCCCCACTCAAGTTAGCAATGTTTTTGGCATGATCATCGCCTGTAAACAACACTTGCCCCAAGGCATTGCGCACCACTTGCGTATTTTGATTGCTGGCATGATCCATCAACCAATCTAAAACTGTTTTATTGCCAAACAGTAATTCATGATGATCCTGCGCAAAATAAGCCGGGTAGCACTCAAATCCCCAGGTATGCGTCCCTTGATCTGCCTGCAATTTATCTAACAGGATTTTTAATAAAGTAGATTTGCCCATTCCATTCGGGCCAATCACACCCACTTTGTCACCACGCTGAATGGTAAAGCTCACATTATTTAATACTTTGAGGTCGCCAAATGATTTTGCAATATCCTTCGCTTCCATCACGACTTTGCCACTTTGGCGAACAATCGGAAATTGTAGATGCGGCGTTAAGCGCGTGCTTAACTTGATTTCTTCCAATTCCATTTTTTCTATTTGTTTCACACGAGATTGGGCTTGTTTTGCCTTGCTGGCTTTGGCCCCAAAGCGATCTACAAATGATTGTAAATGGGCGATTTTTTTATCTTGTCCGGCACGCGTTTTTTCGCGCAATTCAGCGCGCTCAGCCTTGCTTTTTAATGCCGCTTCATAATTGCCAGGGTAGGGGGTCACCGTGTGATAATCGATATCCAATATATGGGTTGAAACGCTATTTAAAAAGTCCCGGTCGTGAGAAACAAATAATAAAACGCCCCTGAAACTTTCTTGTAAAAACTCAGACAACCAATTGATAGAAACAATATCCAAGTGGTTGGTGGGTTCGTCTAATAATAAAATGTCAGGGTTAGAAAATAATAATTGCGCAAAGAGCGTGCGTAATTTGAAACCACCCGATAGCAAACCCAATGGCCCAAAATGTTTACTTTGTGGAATCCCCAAACCATTTAATAATTCATGCGCCACAGCATGCGCGCTATACCCATTTTCGGCATTGATAATTTCTTCTAAATGCCCCAGGGCCAACCCTTCTGCTTCGGTATGGTGGGTTTGATTCAATAAGATTTCTTTTTCTTGTAAGGCTTGCCATAAACGTGGGTTGCCTTGCATCACGACATCTAAAACCCGATCGTTTTCGTAACGGAAATGATCTTGCTTTAAAAACCCGACCATTTTTTCTTTTGAATAATCGATGGAACCGGATGTAAGCGACTCTTCGCCCGATATCAAGCGAAGCAGGGTAGACTTGCCAGCCCCATTTGCCCCTGTAATGCCGTATCGTTTACGTGAATTGAGCTCTAGCGTCACATCCTCAAATAGAATATCGCCACCATAACGCATGCCCAATTGATTGATAATCAGCATTTTTTGACCTGAGGTTTCGAAAGAAGGGGGGATTTTGAGGGTTTATACCCAAATAGTCTATGGGCTGTTGAAAATTCGCTACGGTGTTACATCCCCCTCAAAAAAAAAAAAGCCCAGCAGGAGAGAGCGCTGGGCTTTTTCATACAACAAACGACTAGAAGCGATAGTCAACCCCAACACGCACGATGTTTTGTGCATCTTTCAAATGGGTTTGAAAGCTTGCCGTCGTGCCACTGACTGTGTTTACGCTTGGGTCGTTATAACCAAGGTGGTTAAAATCAGCGTACAAGTATTCAATCTTCCCTAACACATTATGGGTGAAAGAATATTGACCGCCGAGACCGGCTGTCCAGCCAAGTGTGGTTTTGGAATTGGTTTTACCCTGATAGCTATCACCTGCTGTAGAGAAATAAGCGTCTGTATGAGATTTCACATCAGCCACTGCCAAACCGCCCGTTACATACAGAAGGGTGCAAGGCGTAACCAATCTACCCACGCGACCACGCACTGTGCTCAACCAAGACATTTTTTCTTCTACTTTATACGTCACATTGCCCGTGATTGGGGAAACCAAGGCAGCGCCAGAAACAGACTTTGTATCGTTCAAGCTGTAATAATCAAAATCGGCTTCAACACCGTAAATGAAATTGCGGTGTTCCCAGTTGTAACCCACATCCACGCCACCAATAAAACCACCTTTATCTAAATCTTTAGCAAACGTGATTAAATTAAGGGTTGTTGTGGTTGCGCCACCCCCCACGTTGTTTGTGCAGGTACCAGATAAAAAGCAGCTATCTGGGCTCAAGGTATACTTGGAATCATTCCAAGCGCCACCTGCATTCACACCCACATACGCGCCTGTCCATCTGTGATGTTCATGGGCAGACACAGATGCAGCTGCCATTAATGTGGCCAGCGCCAAAGAACCGACTAATACTTTTTTCATAAGAGCCTCCTTGCAAGGACTTTGTTATTAAAAATTAAACACTTAGAAAAATGAAACAACGGTCATGACCTTTTTTTCATTTTTCTGTCTCATGCAGTGCAAGTTTTATGCCTGAAAATAAAAAACCCCCTCGCCGGCATTACCGGCGAGGGGGTTTTCTTTCGAGCCTTTACTTACGCTTCTTCGGGGCAAGCTTGGCTACACAGCAACCATAGCCATAACGAATCGTATAGAAAGCCCCGATGGTGCTGCCAAGCGCGCCGGCCAACAGCATTAAAAACCCTGATAACGCCATCAAACGAGCGCCTTTGATTTCTTGATGGATGACGTTTTCAATGCCAGGCTGAACAACTGTGGGTTCTTCATGCGCAGCATGTTTTTTATCGTGGATCGCAGGTGCAGGCACGGACTCAATCTTCATGGTGATTTCGTCTTCCGGCTCATAAGCCATATACTGAGCACCATGCATGCCTGGCATTAAACTCATCCCTAAGACCAACGCCACCACCCAGGCTAAAAACCCGAGCAACATCCCTTTACACGCTTCATGGCAATCGTGTGCAGCCAACTTAACGGTGACACTGCCACCCACAAAAAAGATGACAAATGTACCGATGAGGCTCCATATCAAGCTCAGCCATAACAAGCCTCTGTGTCCTTCATAAGCCTGTTGTGCGGCGCTTAAGCCCACACCCGAGTTAAATAGGCAAAATAACATGGCCAAACCAAATGAGATCAAGGCCCCTGTTATCACTGCGCCCCAACAAATGTGATGATAAGATTTTGATTCGCTTGTATCGTTCGTATGCATGATCTGGGTTCTCCGGTAAAAAATGCATCGTGCTGGGTATCGGCCGCTTTTTTATAACCATGAGGAATATTTATACCCTTCGTGTTTCAAGATGCGAAGGGATAACGCCCAGATGGCAAGCAGGATCAATGTTTTGATTGAGAAAAAAGGCAGCAATACTTATTGTATTGTGGGTTTTTTCAATTGAAAAACATTTATCCTGCGCTGCAAGATGGGATGTTAAGATTCATAGCTTGAAATACGGAGGGTATATAGTGCATATCTGGGTAGATGCCGATGCTTGCCCCATCAGTATCAAAGAAATTCTTTATAAAGCGGTAAAACGCACCCAGGTGTCGATGACCCTGGTGGCGAACCAAATGATCCGTTACCCCCGCACCCCCCTCATCAATCAGATTATTGTCCCTTCTGGTTTTGATAAAGCCGATGACTATATTGTTCAAGAGATGAAGGCAGGGGATTTGGTCATCACTGGCGATATTCCCCTTGCAGACAAGATCATTAGCCAGCAAGGACATGCCTTGAATCCAAGAGGGGAGCTGTATACCCAAAACAATATTAAACAACGACTCCAAGTCCGTAATTTTAACGATACCTTACGCAGCACAGGGCTCAATACCGGTGGACCCGCGCCTCTGGGTTTAAAAGAAATTCAGGCCTTTGCCAATAACTTGGATAAGTTATTAACGGCTTTCCTCAGGCCGAAATAACCCGTAAAATCGCGTTTTCGTTTATTTTGAAGTGCACGCTATGATGTCTTTTGTTCAAATCCTCAATTTATACAAATTTGTTAAAATTCAAAACGTTAAGCAAACCAAAGCGCAACTCAAAGCCTTATGCGAACAGCACAGCCTAAAGGGCAGCATTCTGTTATCTGAAGAAGGGGTAAATGCCATGTTGGCTGGCACGCACGCCGCCATCCAAGCTTTTATCGCTGACTTCGAAGCATATCCAGAATTTACAGGCATCGATTACAAATTTTCAGAAACGGATGCCATGCCTTTTCATCGCTTAAAAGTCATGATTAAGCCTGAAATTGTCACCTTTGGGGTAGAAGGGATCAGTCCTACCGTCAAAGTAGGGGAATATGTAGAACCCGAAGGTTGGAATGCCTTATTACAAGACCCCGACGTGGTATTGATTGATACTCGCAATGATTACGAAGTCGAAATTGGCACCTTTAAAAATGCCATCAATCCCAAAACAGATACTTTTCGTGAATTCCCCACTAAATATTTAGAACACCTCGACCCCAGCGTACACAAAAAGGTGGCCATGTTTTGCACGGGGGGTATTCGTTGCGAAAAGGCCTCTGCCTTTTTACTCAACGAGGGTTTCGAGAACGTATATCACTTAAAAGGCGGGATTCTAAAATACTTAGAAACCGTGCCTGAAGCAGAAAGTTTATGGGAAGGGGAATGCTTTGTATTCGATCATCGCGTTGCGGTTGATCATTCACTGCAACCTGGTAAATACTGCCTATGCTTTGGCTGTAAATCACCGCTGACAGAAGCGGACAAAACCGATGCGTTATACGAAGCAGAAGTGCAATGTCCGCATTGCGCCGATTCTGTAACAGAAACACAGCTGCAAAGTCGACGTGAACGGAAAAAACAAATGGCCCTGGCGCGCGCCAAAAATCAGGTCCATTTGGGAGCGCAGTATAGCCAGGCATGATGGTGTGAGACAGATATTTATCCGGGGCCCAGGCTGAGAAAACCGGCAAATAGAAAGATCTGCGTGTTTATAAGAAGGGAAAGAGATATGCCAATCGTAAAATCAATCCTATTCAGCCTTAGCTTATTTACCAGCACACTCTACGCAGCCAATCAAAATTTTACAGCGCTTGAAAAAAAATCCTTACCCAATCACTTGGGGCATTATCAACACATTCAAGTTTCATCTGATGAAACCATCGATCTTTATGCTGCTGTTTTAAACGAAGGTTACACCACCCACTTATATGTTCAACCTGAAAAAAACCAACACGAAGCCAAAACATTACATGAATTGAGTGTCGAAAATTCTTTTTCAATTGGCATCAATGGGGGATTTTTCACGCCCAATTTTAATCCGGCAGGGCTTTTTATTCAGGAAGGAAAAACCATTAAACGCCCAGTCAAAAACTCACTCTTGCGATCTTGTGTTGGGATTAACCATCAGAAAAAAATGCATTTAGGCACAACAATAGAAAGTTGTGCAGCGGATCAGGATGCCATCCAAACTGGGCCTGTGATGATTGAAGCGGGCAAGATTCACGATCAAATCAAAAACCCTCCATATAGAAAAGAATTCTTCGCGCCACACCGCCGTACGATTTTGGCACAATCGTCCGATCAAAAGTTATTAGTCATTGTGACGTCTGCCGCCACTTTGACTGATATTGCTGAATGGCTCAATCAACATTCCGATATATTGGGTGTACACACAATTGAAACGGCCCTTGATCTAGATGGCGGGGCATCCACAGGGATGTATATTCGCTTTGAAGATTCACCCTTTTATTTTCAAGAATTCAAACGCGTCAAAACCATGCTGCTATTTCAATAAGAAGTTTGACATTTAACAAAATCAGCCTATTTTTAAATATGCCTATTCGTGCTTTTCAGCGCCTTCGTCATTGCATAGTGGGCAATCCATCATAATCCGAAGGATCATCATGAGTATTATTAAATATATTTCTCACCCCGCACAAAACAGCACGGAAGAACCTATTCTTGCCCTACATAGCACTGTAATAGATATCGTGTATCCCACCGCAAAAACCATCCATGAAGTCGCGACATTTAATCACGTAGAACGCATTCGTGACGATTTTTTAGAACAACAATGGCCATATCACGGCAGTGATTAATATTGCCTTATCAACCCCCTTCAATACGTATCAAATTGATAGCTGGCAATGTGTGATGAACTTCTTTGTCCTTTTGATTTTGTAAAATCACATTATTTTCAAAATCACTTAATTGCGCCGGTTTTTCTACATTCATCGGTGTGCCAGATGAAACTTTTAGCGCACAGCAAGAGACAAGACAGGCCAAGACTAAGAAACACATGGCTTTCATCATCAAGTTCACCCCCTTAATAAACATTTCCCCTTAGACAAATTAACTGTTATTTTATTTACTAAGAAAATATTTACCAAGAAAAGCCTCTAGACCAGGAAAACCATCCTATGAAATTTATTGTCTCTGTAAATGAACTTGATGCTGCTACACAAGCTAAATTTAATGAAACCAACAGCCTAAGACTAAAGCGCCTATTGCCTCTTAATCCTGAAGAGCCACCACGCATTATAGATAATAAAGAAACGGTTGCTGAAATAAAAAAATGGGATAATCAGGTTCGATTTTTTCTACAAAAAAATCAAGATGAAGGCTCTACGTCTAAATATATTCCTTTTATATACCATGCGTTTCGTAATCACATTGAATTAGAAAAAACGCCATCTCACTGCATGCTATGTTTAAAAGAAGGGAAACAAATCGCCGGCAGTCATTATGTTTCTAATGCCATATGGAAACATGTCGGCACATATTTTGTTGGACCTGGCAATAATGATCCTATTAAGACAGATAATTTAACACTTCCATTATTTTGTACGGGCAAAAAAAATGAATGCGAGCAAATGTTATCAGGGAAAGGAGAAACTGATTTTGCAAATAAATTCCTTCCATTTATAAAAAAAATGAGAGAGCGTATTTCTTTAGGTTCAGAAATATCGCTTAAACTTGATTATGATTCTTGGTTTTTTTACACAATAATTTCCCTGGCTTATCGTTTAATGTTAGTGGATTTTGGTGAAAATAACGCAGATCTGGTGTCTATACATACAGAAACTGACAATGAAGCCCAGGAGAAAGCAATTCCAGTTTGGCGATTCTTTAACAAATGCCGAGAATATTTATTAAATGGCTCACATTCAAATGATTTGCATATTGGGCTATTTTTTTCAGAAAATGGTTTACATTCCAGCAGCATCAAAGAACATCCTATCGTTCAACAGGTCACTTATGTGGATCAATTGGATAATTCAGGATTTTTCCCTCATGTATTGTTTGGTATTACAGGTGCGCATTTCGTTGTGACAGAAAATGAATCTTTGCTTAATGCTTTTGAATCAGAATTAACAAAAAAATCACAAAAAATCCCTTTTGCTCGCATTAAATCAGAAATTGGTTCTATCGAATTGAATTTAGGGAAAGTAACATTCGATCTTCCTGAAAAAATAAAAGAGGGTATTGCCTGCCATGGAAGACATGTGGCAGAAGAAATGGGGAGCCGAAATCCTGAAATTACTTTATCAAAAATAAAATCCAACAATTTCTTTAATACCGAATCGAAACCCGTCTTTGCATTACCAATTCATAAGCCCAGTTATACTATTCAATTGCCACAAGGGATAAGATTTATTTCCACCCAATTTATTGATCCAGAATACGGGTGGCCAGTTGGAAACTTAGAGTTTACAGGCAATCAATTTGCAAGGGTGGCAATTGATATTTATAAACCACCCGTTAAATTTGCCAGCTGGTTAATTAAGCACAAATATCAAAACTTCTTTTTTGTTATTGTACAATCACAAAATGATGACGGACAAAATATAGTATGCGCCTACGATTTTGATAATAGTTTCTTTTCTTCTGAATACTTGCTTAATCTTGAAAAAATTAAAAAAACAGATTTTAAATTAAAGCCATACAAAGGCACTGATCATAGCTTGTCAGGCATCATGACAGAGGACGGGGACGAAAAAATTCCAATTAATTTTGCAATTTCAAGATTATTCATGGCATACCACAGCACCTATCAGCTATCAGTTAATCCTCCTTACATGATAGAAGATTTAAAAGAGATTTTCCCCAATGTTACCTTCCTCGCAAAATTTCAAAAGCTTCTCATTTCTTTTGAACAAGAGGATTATAAATCGGAAAATTACAATGCGGTAGGCTCGAAGAATTACGATAAAGTAGATATTGTCTGCAAAGCAAAAAATTCATATGATTTTGACCTGTTATGTAACTTCTTAAAACCTGTTTCAAATAGAGTAAATTTTGAACCACTCGCTAATAAAATCACATTGACTGGGACTAATGTCTACGAAAATGAATACCAATCTCTATTTCGTTTCATTGAAGTAGAACATAATCATTCATTTGCCGATCGTATTGCTTCGTATTTACGGGAAAAGGCTCAAGCATTAATCAATTTTCGCCCAGCCTTTGTAGGGAATAGCTATTCATGCAGCCTTATCTACCCAGAAAATAAATTGGATGCAGAACAGAAAAAAGCCATTGAGTTCTTACAGCACAATGTAGGAATTAATTTTCAATATATAGCAATGCAAGGAGAAAAATACCTTTCCATACCTGATGTTAACAATGGAAATAAAGATGAAGATAGAAAAGAAATTGAAAAAAAGTTAAGTATTTCTTAATACCCTATAAAAATATGAATATCGTTGCCAAGAAAGCGTTGCAAGTATTAGATTTTTAATCATCTTTAGTGAATAGAGCAGGGCAGAGATCAACCTTAATTGTTATTTCCACATTGCGTACTTTACTCTAAATTCTTATACTGTGATTATTTTTAATAAATAAAGTGGGTTGCCATGCCTGTCATTAAATTTGGAAGCGTTGATTTAACCAAGCATCCAGAGACAACAAGAGAAGATTCGCCACGTTCGCAAGATTGCTTTTTGGCGCATGTCACCCAGAACGCGTCTATTTTAGAGGCTATCCCACGCGAAGCAACTTTGGGAGATTCGCATGGTAATGCCGGAAAAATCTTACATTTTTTTATGACAGAAGGGATGCTGAACCTCAGCACAGAAGATTACGACGCGTTTTGGCGTATTTACAAAATAGACGATCGTATGACAAGTGCTTCTAGAGCGCCTTATTCAGGCAATGAGCCAGAATTTCAATCTCAGTTGACGGATACAGATCTAGAGGATTTTCGACGCATTGTATCGCGCATACAAAAAAATAATACGAAGACAGCGGGCAGATTGATTGGCGATATTTTAGCAGAGCGAGGCGCAAACGACGGCCTTACTTTATTCGTATTAAATCATTTAGATCACTTAGAGGTGCCGTGGGAAGCGATATTCTCTAATCATGATTTTGAGTTTTTAAATGCAGTAGAACCCCTTTTAAGTGAAGGCAGCTTCCAATCTTTCATTTTAGATCCAGAAAAATTCTTAAACGGGAAATTTATCATCTCTCGCAGTCATGTTGGTTCAGTATTGCGATTCTTGGATCTATGTAAAAAAGGTCTTGTTTCTTTTTCTACGTTTAAGAATTTAATTCAGCAATACAAAAAACATTTAAAAATGATTTCGATGACGGAGGATATCAATGGCTCTGGGATTACTTTATTTACCCATGCGCCAATCGCTCTAAGAGACATCCAAGATTGGGCTGAATTGCTGGGTCATAAAAATCGAGAAGATTTGACTGGTGCAGTGAATACGATTAACCAATTTTTTAGAAAAAAAATAACCTCTCCTGATGCGGCACAGTGGCTGCAAAAATTGAAAGAACTCATTCCTAATGTGAATGACCCTGACTTATTAGAAAATGCAAAGCTAATACTCAGACTAAAGGAAGCGTATCCCGTTGAAGAAAATACACTGGAACAAGCTTCTTTGATTTATTTCGCTTTTTCAATTTGGAACCGTGTCGATTGCTTTAGTACGCTTAATGATGGCGATCGCCAAGTCACTTATGTCTATGGACATGTTGGTTCAGGTATTGATCGGTTAAGAAATAATTCAAATCCACAATTTCAAAATATTGATTATGCCCCTTTTGGGAAGGCGCCCAACAGCCTGATACCCGGAATTTATTTGGTTCATTCAAAACCAATCGCAGAAATTAAGCAGTCAAATATTCGATCGTATTCCTTACAGCCTGATGATTGCTCGGATGATGAGCGGGCCATTAAAACGGAAGCACCAAATATTATTTCACGAGATGCCCATTTTCATGGAGAAACACTCACTGCAAATCCATCCATTCAAAGATCAGCTTCTGATGAATACTGGTTCAATGAATTACCATCCGGTGACGAGGGATGGCCCAATGGGGACTCATCCGATGAAGAATCATTTGATGAGGAGGAACCGCCAAGACAGGTTAGATTTAGTGCTGGTTCCAATGAACAGATGCCACCGGTTGCAACGTCCTCTGCCGCTGAGCCAGTGACAGATGTATCAAAAAAGAAAAACTTTTTGATAAAGCCCAATATCCCCTAAATGCGCGACAAGAAAAATACCATTCCATTTATTTAAAGCATGTCAATTAGGATCGTTTTGAAACGCTACTGATTTTAATCAAAATAATTTGTAGGCACACGTAAAATGCCAACACAATATAGAATTATTTACCACTCATCTCAAGGTTCGTTAGCGCATATTTTTAAATTGAACTGAAAGCTAAGTGAATAGAGTAAGGCGGGGACTTATCTTCTGCGAGTCGCGTGCGCACACACCATTTAGCTTGTTATTCTAATATGTATAAGCATCCCGCGAGTATCACTTGACCTCGGCTTAGGTGTCCAGCTAAATTAACAGCTGTTTTTAAATACTATTTGAGGTTCTGAATGGGCGGAAAAACTGTAGCGACATTGTCCGATGGATTTTTAGAAATTAAAAACGGTGGTGGCTTTGCGCTTTTTCCTACACCTGTTGATTCTGAAAAATTGCACGTCTTTCAGCAAATTCAAACCCTATCACCCCAGAGCTATTCAATAAATGATTTTGATTATTACGGCAGTATTTCAGATTTTACAGGTAAAGCCTTTGATGGGTTCGGTAAACTTCCATTACCAGAATCCGTCACCTCTCAAATGGCTAACGTTACCGAAGAAATTACGGCTGGATTAGCAACGCATCTTGATCCAACTGAAACTGATGCTTGGATAACAATACGTTTTCAACCAACGTCACATGCGTTTGATACACCGCGTTGGCATATAGATGGTAAAATGTTCACCGATGGAACTGTGCCTAAAATACAATATAAAATTGGCGGTGCGTTATTTGGACCTGGCACTTTGTTTTATGATATTCCACCTGAAAAGCGTCATAGTTTTGCTGAAGAAACCACGGATCCAGGCATACAATTTTATAATGGTCTTGTAGCAGGTAAAGATCCAAACGTTTTAAATGAAGAATGGCTAAATGCAAGAAAACTTGTAGACAAAAAAGTGCCGCAAGAAAATATTGTTCAAGGCTCCTCTGAATTCATGGCTGTTTTTGCAGTTGGTGATCCAGGCACGTCAGGCTTCCATTCAGAACCAAATATGTCGTCTTCCGGCAATAGAATGTTTTTTTCTATGGTTCCGGGAACAAAGTCACAAATTGAAGAGCTTCGACAAAAATTTGAGCAACATAATCCTAACACTAAAAAAACCAATCGAATGTAAATTACAATTGTGGAGCAGGGCACTTTGCATTTTCTGGCTAAAGATTGGCTTAACTAATTGGACAATAGCAGAAAAACACTAGGTCAGGTTATTTCTGATGATGGGTGTCTGAATCAATTTTCTGGAATTGATTCAGATGCACCTGAATCTGAAATCGATCTCGAGGCAATTGAATTAGAAACCGACCCTTACGCAAACTCGCCAACTAAATTTACTTATCAGAATCGTACAACTGCATCGGGTCGTCCCTCAGCCAGTTTTAGAATTAAACCTTGCAAAAGAGAACAAAAACTCAAAATCAGATAGCCATTGGGTAACAATGCAAACTTACCCTGCCTGCGGCGCTCCCACCCGTGGAAGATACCGATTCGAGGATTTAACAAAGACAGCCAATCCGACAATATCGTGCAGTCTCTTTGCCATTATCAAGAAAAATAAGTTACCATCTCACATTATTTTTATTGTTAGTTAAAGGTTGTCGAGTATGGGCTTTTCTTTTAATCCCCTTGAGCAAGTCATTGAAAATTCTCAATATCCTCTTGCGCGTATTTATCGCGGCGGCCTTAAAACAGGCATAACTGATACCTTTCACGTTTTGATGGGGCGACACCTTCCCACGGATTACGTGATTCTCTTTCTGCTCTCATATCGTGGTGGTAACCTTGCCATGCGTCTAAGCACCGTATCAAGGATGATGGCTGAATTTGATACTACATTTGATACTCTTGATACGATAATAGGAGAGCCGCGCGTTGATCTTAGCCGAATCGGCGTTTTAGATCTGTTGGTTTTTCCTTTAGTAAGCCGAAAATTAATTGAACTGGCATTTTCGATGAAAACCCTGTTTCCGCTAAACATTTTGATGGGGGGGATTGGGCTTTTGTTAGAAATACCACGTGTTGCATTAGCTGCAACCCTTACTGTAGCTTTATCGCCTATCGTAATGTTCGTGCATTTATTGGCGTTTCCTTATGCGCAGTACTTAAAATCGCAAGCTCTTAACTTGCAAGTAAATGTAATAAAACATAATTCTAACCAATCTAATGATAGCTTTACTCGTATACTAGACAACACGGCGAAGGCGGGGCCTCAAAACTTAGAGACATACTTAAGCACTTTTTCTCCAGTTTATTCTGATATAAATTTATTAAGGACAGCATCTTTTGAAAATGCAGCTGAGCGCGTCTATCGTATAAAAAATACAAATCGAACTGCCACATTAGCTGGAACCGAAATTGGACCAGATCACTTTGAAATACCAGAAGATCAAAAATCCACCGATAGCTATAAAGCGTTTGAAAAATTGAATGTGGGTAGACTCAGAAGAAGCTAATCCATATTTTGATATTGTGTTATCTGGAAGAACATTTGTACTCGGAACTTGAGTGGCTGCACTAAAGAAATAAATGGAAGTTGAAATATACCTCGCCGGAAAAAGTAACGCTAAACGTCACAGTCTGCAATTTGATTTTTATAGCTGAAAAAGCCTGAGAGTACACGCAAATTGCCATTAGCAAATTGGTCCAGATTGACTTTTGGAATACAATGAATTATGTTGACTAACAAATTTCAGCCACATGTCTAAAATTTCAAGTTGCTTGTTTAAAAGCAGATTTGGCTATGGTTGAGCAACAGATTAATACTTTAAGATTTCAAACTATCAGAAGCCTCAATCTGAATTTGGATCAGATCTCCTTTTTAGGACCAACCCGAGAAAATCTTTCCGCGGCAGTTATTATGGCAGATGCCGCTTATGGCAATCCAACCAGCGTTTTCGTACGAAATATCGTAACAACAACAACACAAAACCTTTATGCGCAAACTGAAACTAACTTTGAAGCGCTATTCAATCTCAATGCAGCTTTGCCAGATAATGGTACTTATTTTAATTCAGATGCAGCAAGCACAATAGGGGGAGTCACTCTATTGCGGGATGATGCAGCGGCAATTTTAGCCATCGTACAAGCTGGTTTTAATCCAGGATTAAATGCTGGTAAACGAGCGCTAGCAGATGACGACATGGCTGCTGCTGATGATGACATGGCTATGGTGGTTGCCGATGGAAATGATGTTGATGATAGCTCAAAACGAGCCAGAAGATTGTTATAATAGCTGATTGCGAAAACGCGAAGAGGCGGTTTGAAACCCGAAAGATGCAGATAACGAACGATTGCAGCATCTAAAGCAGCCATGCAAGCCAGTGTGGATGTGCAAGCCAAGGTGGACTGATTTTGGTTTATCGCGTGTGGTAAGCGGCACAGAAAGTGTGAGAACAGTATGCTTCGATTTTCAAGCGCTGAAAAAAAACAGGTTGCTATTTCTGCAGAAGACTTAGGGGAGTTTTTGATTGCCACCATTCGTGATGCAGCGATGAAATCGGTAAAAACAGTAGAGCATCAATATGATACTGAGCGCAATCATAGTCATTTACGCATGCCGACTGAAAAACCTTCTTTCGAAAAAAATTTACGTGCCGCATTTATGGCCGAAGCGCGCGTGATGTCCTTACTAAAGTCTCATCAAGCCATGGATGAGTTGATTGAGTTTATAAATGAAAGCCGTGGTAATTTTGCTTTTGACGTTATCCTTGCTGGAAAGATCCAAAAATACATACGGCCTATTTTAAGGGATGGTGACGAAGACGCTGTATTATTAACTATCCTAAGCGCGCAACAAGAACGTGTTACAAATTTTGGTTACTGGGAAGGCATTACAAAAGAGAATTGTGATGATTACCCCGCATTAGAGAAATTGTTCAAAGAAAATTACCATCAACTTAAATCGATTAAAGAGACGCAGGGAAACCCACGTGCAACCTTACAAGATCGCAAAAAGCCGACGTTTTAATGGGGCTGGAGGCTGCACAAAATAATACGCAACTTTTAAGAAAATGGCGAACTTAAACCGTTATACCTCGCCTATGGTCTGTAAGAAAATTTTCTATAAATATCCTTTGCTAATAAATAATTCGCATGCTTTGTTGTGTGTATGCGATCATAAAAAAAATAACCAGAGCTGTCATCGCAAACAGACCCAGCAACGCCTTGGTAATCACCCTGATCATTCTGATAACAACTTGATTTAGCATTCGTCATGATATATTTTTTGTTGTCAATCGTATAAGTCAAGCCACCTTGGTTAATCTGATCAATAATTTCATTATCAAATTTATGGGTATCATAAACAAAAACTTCAGGTTTCTTATTTAGCCCTGCCGCCAACTGCTTATTATAAAGCGCAATTAAATATTCAAAGCGATTCAAATAAGCATCTTCCTCAGCTTTGTTCTTTGAGCGGGCTGAATTATGCGCGAATATTTTAGCAAGCGGGGAGAGCGTTACATCTCTGCCATTCAGGACGACAATTTGTGTTGCGCCTAATTTAATGAGGCGATCAATTTGCAAGACCTGTTGCTCAGCTGCTTTCTGAAAAAAATCTTCCGCATTGGTTTCTGGCATATCAAAAAAATCATTAGTTGAAATAAATACCACAACCAAGTCTTTAGAATTAAATCTCTTATGTTGTTTTACATAGGTATCAATTTGTTGCGATAAATCGGGTATTGAATACGTTTTATTCGGACTGCCAAGAACGGTAACATCTGTAGGATTTAAAATTTTAGCTTGTCCATAAGCCAAATCAATAAAGTGATCTCTATCATCAGGATTTATAGTGAAAAATTTAGCGAAGTATTCTGCCCATACTGGGCCATCACTAAAGCGTCCTTGATGATATCGCGTGGAATTAGGATATTTACCCGCCGTTAATTTGTAATCATTGCCATTATCGGAATAGCTGTCTCCAAACACAATCATCCTATTAATAGAAGGTGCGGCGAGCCGTTGCGCTGCATAGACTCTATTAATGCCATAAGCCATGCCGAGTGCTGCGATCACTAAGCCCAAAAAAAACAGTCTGCTTGCCGTGCGTGAATACATAAATAACCCCAAAAATGATGTAATTAATATCAATGGAGTAAAGATTATAATTTCATGGATATCATTCTGTAAGTACGCACATGTTTGTATTATAGTGTCAAAAATGATACTGACGGGGCTCACGTTATGCCTAAAAAGACAGAAAGAAGAACTCATAATTGTCATTATGGCTGCGCTGTTGAAGCTGCATTAGATGTGATTGGTAACAAGTGGAAGGGTGTGATTTTGTTTCATTTATTAAGTGGGACGAAGCGATTCAATGAGTTGCGCCGTTTAATTCCGAGCGTAACCCAACGAATGTTGACATTGCAGTTGCGTGAGCTCGAGGCAGATGGCGTTATTACTCGAAAAGTTTATGCTGAAGTACCACCAAAAGTAGAATATTCACTTTCCAAGTTTGGTCAAAGCTTAAAGCCTATATTGCATTCACTCAGAGACTGGGGCACGCAAATTATGGATAAGCATCGCGATATCGAATAATGCCCACGCAAGGTTTTAATGTCCTAATAGGGGCAGCACACTTTTCATAGCCTTGAAAGCGTATATATTAAAATTAAGTTAATTAGGATTGTTGGTTAGTATGCCGTTTAATTACACGACAATACTTAAAGACGCTAATGCCGTAGTGGCGGAATGAATATAATTTAGTAAATGAAGGTTAAAAATGAAGCATGTATTGTGCATACACTTACCGGGCAGTGGCACTGAAAAAGCGAGAATGACCCCCATCAGAGTTGGTTTGGAAGATGAGGGATTTTTCTCCGGCGAAAATTTATTTCGTGCGGATGGTTTAGGAGTAAAAGACGGCTCATTTGTTTTTGGAACAGGGATGGAAATCAACGTTGGTGCGGCCATGAAATGGTTGCGCGAAAAAGTAGCTCAAAAAACAACAACTGCTGATCCTAATCCTGAAATCGCTTTATTGTTATTGGGGCACAGTCGAGGTGCAGTACAGACGATTCAAATCGCAAAAGCGATTCATCAAGATGAGATGTTACGCGGTAAAATTAAAATCGACATGCTACTGATCGAGCCTGCACAAGGCGCTATTGATAAAAAAACAGATGTTTCTTTAGAGGGCGTGTCAAATATTCGTTCATTTTTATGTCTCTATTCTTCAACTGATCTCAATCCGGCGATTGTTCAAATTCCACCGAACCAATTTAAAATTGATCGCCAAAAAACGCTTTGTACAACGCAATTGGTCCCGATAAGTCATGAAGAGATAGAATATGCTTTCGATCAAAAGCAATTAACCAGCGGGAATGATAATTTGGTTTTCTTAAGACAGCTAGCCCGTTTATTTGTGCAAGCAACCGGTGCCAGTGCTAAACACATAGAAATGGATCCATATGCCGTAGGATTTGTGACTAATTATTTAGCCGATATAGAAGGAGGGCCTACAGCAGTATGGCGTGCAGCTCGTCGTGCCGTAGATCAATTTGTCTCAACGGATCCTATTATTCCTGTCGCTGTATACGAAGACCCTCTAACGGACGATTTGATCTTGCTCCATGAGATTGTGGCCACGCCTACCAAGCAGTTACTCATCTTCGCGAGATCAGTTGGATGGCAAGCAACAATAGGTGACACCAAGCCTAGATTAAAAGAGGGCTATGTTTCAGCGCAACTCAAAAAAGCATCCCTCGTGAATGCGTTCGATGCTCGAAGTCGCCCTAAAGATACGGAAACGATCATCCCGCTGCGGAAAAAATAATCATTTTATAGAAAACGCTGCTCTTACCTAGAAAAAAAGTTCGCATAATTATTCCTTTTTTCTTGCTGTTCTTTTACCAACTGCAATACAGCCCCTAGACGCTTATTTTCTGTAATTGCGCCAGGGTGAACGCGTTCTAAACGATCATAATAAATAGAATAGGGGAGCTATTTGTTTTCATAATAAATTCTTTTGGCACCCACCTTTTTCAGCATACAGAATAGCGTGCTTTTACAAAAAGTGGGTGTCCCTTTTCTTTTAATTTCTTTTCAGTTTCTTCTTAAACTAAAAGTTCGCGCAAGTCATACCATTGACAATATTCTCGCCTGATACGCCCTCGTAGTCACCCTGGTTTGGTACGACCAAGTGAAATCCAGCATCGCAGTTTAACGTATCGTTTACCACGTGCGGTTTAGCTAAGCTATTCACTTCTAAATAAGATTGAAAACTTTTTTCACGAAATAAATAGTCGACCCCTAATTTAGAATAAGGCGCACTACCTGCCAAGGTCGCTAAAAAATCTTTATGGAGGAAAGAATATCCCACGCCGATATTTCCTTGCAAATCACGATTGCCGCCAACGTATAACAGGCGGACACTATTCAGACTCGGTGCGTCCTTTAAGTTCACTCTGAGATTGGCCTCTGCTCCACTCACATGGTTATCCGATTTTACGGCTAACGAACGCACGCCCAATGAGATATCGGGAACATAAGAAAGCTGATTATTAAGTGTCCAGACCAAGCCCGCATAGGCATGGGTTTGTGTGCTTTTATTAGGGGCGACAGTGGGTGGCAAATAAGATCCCAACCCCGCATACAAGCTGCTGCTGCTAAATAGGCTTACAGAAAGACCGAAGATAGAACAAACTAAATAGCGCTTTTTCATGATAGGTACTTTAAAAATAATATTGTCCAGAAAGAGTAGCAGAAAATTTTGAATTGAGTAGAAATCACTTCAAGGGATTGAGTAAAAAATCTTTTATAGTCAAATGCTCGAGGCTTTCTCGATGATTCACACCAAAAATATTCGAGGTATTTTGTGCGTTAAAATTTATTCCATAACTGCCAAATAAATAATCCCATATTGATAGGATGCCACCAAAATTTCTATTACCATCAAGCCTATCTTTAGAATGATGGATACGATGCATATTGGGGGTCACAACAAGATATCGCATCCATTTATCAATAGTGTGCGGTAAAAGAACATGGGTATGCGACCAAGCGGCATGGATTGATTGCGCCACATAATAATAAATCAAGAATACAACCGGAATATCGAAGATCACAAAAAACAAAGTGACTATTAAAAAATTCGTTACTGTCTCCAGTGGATGATGCAAAAGAGTCGTTACGGTATCCAAACCTTCATCCGCATGATGTAATCGATGTAAGCGCCACAAAGCCGGTATAGCATGATGTGCGCGATGCGAAAAATAATAGACAAAATCAATCAACAAATAAGCAATTGTTATACAGATAAAAAGTGGAAGCGGCAGTTGCATAACGCTTATTATTTGTAAAGGGGCATATAGGTTCACGAGAGGAAAAATGAGACCATAACTCAACCCTAAATTTAGGCAAAAATTGATCAGCTCGATCAGACAAATACTAAGATAAGGTCTCTTTGCTATCTGGGATTTTCCAAGTTTTTTTCGCTCTACCCAAAAAAACAATCCCACAGCTAGAATCGGCAGAAACCAAAATACGATACGTTCCATGTTTATTTTTACCTAGTTGATAGCCGAAACATCCTGGGGATAAATATGGGACAAGCATCTGATTTTCACAACCCTGACGGCCGAAAAGAGAACAGATTAGGACATTATTATGTTGCTTTAACATAATTTGCTCACGCAAGTACTTTTTGTCCGCTTTTTAGCAAGCTATTGATGTCCTAAGGTGGAATCACACAAGCTATAAAGTCTTGCTTGAGCACAGATGCGCCCGATGCTATGCTAGTCAAATAAGTTATTTTATTTTGAGCTGAGGTGTGTGTATGCCATTAAGTAAAGAAGTTATTTATGAGGCGCTTGCTAGCGTTTTACCAAATGAATTAATCCAATTTTTAAATAATAAAATTAGAGTTGGAGTTGCCCCAACAAGCATTAGCATTGATTGCGAAGAAAGAGCGCTTGCAGAAACATTTGATTTTCTTTTTCGAAAAATAACACCATTTCATGGCATTGTAAATCCAGGCATAGAGTTATCAAGAACGCCAGGTGGACCTAGGCCATATATATCAGAATCATATATCGCTACTGTTTGTGTTAATCCTCGTCAAAATGCACAAGATTTTGAATTATTAGTAACACAAAAACTAATTAACAAAACACCAGAAGAAAAAGAGCTAATTAAAGCTGAATTAACCGATATCTTTGTTAATGTTTCTCGAATAATAATTTTTGAAAAATGCGCCTCAAGAACAATTTACACAGATTCTAAAAAACTTGATATGTTAAAAAACGCTGCTAATGTAGCTACATTAACGCAGGCGATTGAATTGAATTCAAAGTATAGACAAATAATGTCTCAAAATGACGCTCCGCCAAATTATGCTCAATTAAGATTTTCAAAAAGCGACACACCTACCGATTCTTTGCAAGGTCAACAAAATGCTAGTGCTTACCCGAGCCATAGAAGATAATCGCTTTGAAAAGATGCGATCCTTCTGTGCCAGGGACAGTGAGACAAAATATGTTGCTGTAACAAAATAAGTTCGCATAATCATTATTATGTTAAATAATTATAGTGTGTGTGAAAAAATGCCTTCCAATAACCCTGTCGCTTATCTAATTAAACCAGGCCCTGTTAATGAGCTCTTTGCTGCTGCGTTGGGACTATTATCATCCTTTCTTATCTGACTATTGCTAGAACCAGAAGATAAATGGCCGGCTCCAGAAAAGATGGCTGATGCCGATGATGATAGCGATGTTGTCATATTTTTATCTAATAAACTCACAACGCCTATATGCCTCTTACTCTGAGCAATACGCAAAGCTGTTCGTCCCTTTTTATCAACCTTTGCAGTGTCTGCCCCTTTCTCTTGCAACAGCTTAACCATCTCTGCATGGCCCTTTTCAGCAGCCAAATGCAAAGCGGTCATTCCGTCCGTAGCAGCTTTATCAATTGTTGCTCCGTTATCCAGCAGCAGCTCAGCTACCTTTACATGGCCTTCTATAGCAGCAAAGTGCAAAGGAGTTACTCTAGTTTTGAAGGTAGCTTGATCAATTTCTGCACCTTTCTCCAACAGCAACCGGGCCACCTCTTCATGGCCTTCGATAGCAGCACAATGTAAGGGCGTCACACCATCTTTAGCAGCTTGATCAATTTCTGCACCTTCATCCAACAGCAGCCGAACCGTCTCTATAGAGCCTGCCGTAGCAGCCCAATGCAACGGCGTCGCACCATCTTTAGCAGCTTGATCAATTTCTGCACCTTCATCCAACAGCAACCGAGCCACCTCTACATGGTCATCTGAAACAGCCCAATGCAACGGCGTCGCACCATTACCCTCGTCCTTATCAATTAGTGCACCTTTATCCAACAACAACTGAACTGCCTTTACATGACCTTTGTTAGCAGCCAAATGCAAAGGCGTTGCACTCTTATTGGCAATACCTTTATCAGTTGCTCCTTTACTCAGTAACAGTTTAACTACTTCTACATGGCCACTCTCAACAGCACAATCTAAAGGCGTCGCACCATTCTTATCAACTTGATCAATTTTTGCACTTTCCTCTAACAACCGCGTAACCACAGCTGCATGGCCTTTATCAGCAGCATAATGCAAAGGAGTCCATTGGTTATCGATAGCTGCTTTATCAATATCTGCTCCTTTATCGAGCAATAAATTCACCAGACGCACCTTCCCGTTCAAAGCAGCATGATGTAAAGCTGTCTTCCCGTCTTTGCTGGGAATGTTAAGATCGAACTTCCGTACATCAGAGCGCTGAAAGAACTTTTTAATGTTTTGCTCGTTTCCTTGTTTAATAAGACTGATAAATAAATTTACGAGAACGACGCTATGGCCTGCTTCGTCTGGTCTACCAGAAATCACAGCTGATGATGACGATGAGGCAGTGGATGGAGTGCTAGAAATATGAGCTGATATAGAAGGCATTTTTGTCACTTGATGGTCAAGCGTCTTATTAGATCCATCATTATTATTATCAAAATGATGTTCTATTTGATGACCAGAGGTATTATTAAATTTATCATTACTTTCATCAGCATGATTATTGTTGACGTGTTTTTTCTTTTTTCTTCTTTTCTTTTTATCACTTAAATTTGGCACCTGTGATTCATCACGCTCTTTTTCTTCAATGAAACTACCCCAACCTAATCCTGCTGGGCTTGCTATCCAATCTTCAAGACTTTTCCCCTGAAGAAGATGCGGTTCTTTTTCAAAAAACCGGGACAAAGTATTTTTTACTTCTTGTAGATTGTCTGTATTATCTTCCAAAATCTGCCGACACGTGGCCTTGAGCTTTGACAGACGCTCTTCTATAGAAAGCACACGCTCTGGCAGGCTTGGCGCTGAAATCTCTTTCCCTGTCTTTTCTTCTTTTGACTCTTTTACAATGGCTTCTAATCTCTCAACCAAAGCATCTATTTGGTGCGCTCTTGGTTGATAAATACAAACTTTTTTCTCGGCTCTCGTGATGGCCACATAAAATCCTGTGGCTGCGTTAAAAGCA